>Ga0081606_1000029_pt1 | contig 183900 bp, 148 predicted proteins | sample EareggfetidaYelm_FD_71127 | JGI IMG/M metagenome (GOLD analysis project Ga0081606, IMG submission 71127) | Earthworm egg capsule microbial community from the University of Washington, USA - E. fetida Yelm (SPADES assembly) (version 2) | ecosystem: Host-associated > Annelida > Reproductive...
GGCCCCAGCTGGTGTCGCACAGGGTGCTCTTGGCGATTTCCTCGGTGTAGACGAGGTTGCCCGTCTCGTGGGCGATGTTGGCCAGGAAGGCGGCCACTTCACGCTTGCGGGTGTCGGTGTCGCCCGTGGTGGCGAAGCCAGCGAAGGTGTTCGCCGCGGCGACCAGGGCCGAGTAGGTGTAGAAGCCGTTGCGGCCGGGGAACATCGAGTTGAACGTGGACTCGCTCAGGATGCCGGCGATGCCGTTGCCCGAGGGGGGAGGCGTGGTGCCGCCAGACACCTTGTCGAAGGTGTAGAGCTGGTTGGCGTTGCCCGTGTACGGGTACTGCACGAAGCCCGTGCCGTTGTCCGCCGAGCCCCAGAGCAGGTCGATGGCCATGTCCGTGTGGCGCGCGTGGATGCTGAAGTTGTTGTTACCGCGGGCCACGAACTTGAACTGCTGGTTGGTGCCACCGACGTACGACCACTGGTGGAGCTCGGCGTTCTGCGCGTAGCTCACTTCCTTGATGTCGAAGCCCTTGCCGCTGTTGACGTTGATGATCTTCCAGAATCCGTCAGAGGTGGGGGCGATGGCGAACTTCTGGGCGTTGGTGCCGTTGCAGTCCCACAGCTGAACCTTGGTGCCGTCGGCGGTGCCGGAGGCGGCGATGTCGATGCACTTGTTGTTCTGGGCCGAGCGGATGACGTAGTCGCCCTCCGAGATGCTCGACACGATGGCCTCGCGCTGGAGCTGAGCGATCTGCTCGACGGACTTCGTCTCATCGACAGCACATCCACTCAGTCCACCCAGAACACCCAACAGGGACAAGCAGCGCGACGCGGTCTTGCTGGCCATGATCGTTTCCTTGAGAGGGGGGACGTGGTTTTCCCGAGCGCGAAGGCTGTCTGGGTTTACGTCCCCGGAATCAGGACTGACCGTAAAACATAAAAACGACAAACTCGCTAGAGCCGATTTGACGGACACAGCGGAGAAGTCGGTGGCACCTTTCCCTCCGCGGTGGGGCTTCGGGAAGAGCGGTTGCGCTGTATTTATACAGACAGGTGGTAGTCGGGAGCCGAACCGTCAGCTCACCCGGCGGCAGCCCTGTGCCCGGCGCCGTACGGCTTCTCCAATGGCGGAGAGGGGGAGCACCTCGTCGACCGCGCCAAGCGCGATGGCCACGCGCGGCATGCCGAACACCACGCAGCTCGCCTCGTCCTGAGCGAAGGTCACCGCGCCCGCCCGTTTCATCGCCAGCAGCCCCTCCGCCCCGTCCTCGCCCATCCCCGTGAGCAGCACGCCCACCGCGTCCGCGCCCACCGCCCGGGCCACCGAGAGGAACAGCACGTCCACGCTCGGCCTGTGCCCCGACACCCGCTCGCTTTCCAGCAGCTCCACCTGGTAGTGCCCACCGCCGCGCCTCACGCGCAGGTGCCGGTTGCCCGGGGCGATCAACGCCCTGCCTCGTACCACCCGGTCGCCTTGCTTCGCCTCCCGCACCTCGATGCGGCACAGCTCGTCCAGCCGCCGCGCGAAGGGCCCGGTGAATGCCTCGGGCATGTGCTGCACGATGACGATCCCCGGGCAGTCCGGGGGCATGGGCATGAGCAGTTCCCTCAGGGCCTCGGTTCCTCCGGTGGAGGCGCCCACCGCCACCACCCGGTCCGTCATCACCAGCCGGTCCGTCTTCGCCACCGATGGTGGAATGGGCCCCCGGGGGGGGGGTGGTTCCGGTTCGCGTACTTCGCGTACTTCGCGCACCGGGGCTGTCCGCCGCGTCCCCGCCGCCTTTCGCAAGGCTTCCACCAGTCCGGAGCGTGACTCCATCGCGAGCAGCCCCTCACCCAGGACGGGGCGGGTGATGACCTCCGCCGCTCCCGCGCGCAGCGCACGCACCGCCGTCTCCGAGTCCGGCTCCACCCGCTCCGAGCAGACGACGACCACGGGGATGGGCTCCTCCTGCCGCGTCAGTTGACCCAGGAAGGTCAGCCCGCCCATGCGAGACGCCTCCAGACCGAGCAGGAGCACATCTGGCCGGTGCTTCTTCATCTTGTGCCGGGCGATGGCGGGAGTCGACGCGACGATGACCTCCACGCCGGGTTCGCCCGCCAGCAGCGCCATCAAGCCCTGGCGTGTCACCGCCGAGCCGTCCACCACGAGTACCCGTAGCCCAGAAGCCATGACTCATCCGCGCGAGGCGGGCACTCCAGGGGACAGGCGCTGTGAATAGACGGTGGGGATCACCGCGCGCATGCGCGAGCCCAGCCCCACGAGGCTCTCGGAGTGTCCGAGGAAGAGCAGGCCCGAGGGCGACAGGTGGCTCAGCAACCGCTCCACGGCTTGGGCCCGCGATGCCTGGTCGAAGTAGATGAGGACGTTGCGGCAGAAGATGAGATCGAAGCGCCCCACGACCCCGTGACCATCATTCAGGTTCACTCGATTGAAGCGCACCAGCTCGCGCAGCTCCGTGCCCGCCTTCATCCACGCTTCCTGACTGCCCACTCCCCGCAGCATGAAGGAGCGGAGGTAGTGCTTGGGAATCTCCCGCGCTTTCTCCACCGGGAAGCGAGCCTGCCGGGCCTGCTCGAGAATGCGCGTGGAGAGATCCGTCGCCAGGATGTCGATTTCCCAGCCCTCCGCGACGGGCAGGTGGTGGCGCAGCACCATGGCCAGCGAGAAGGGCTCCTCTCCCGTCGAACACCCCGCGCTCCACACGCGGACCCGCCGCGGCTCGCCACTCCCCGTGTCTCCCTGGGCCCTCCAGCGGGGGAGCACCTCTTGCTCCAGGAATTCGAAGTGACGGGGCTCCCGGAAGAAGTGCGTCTCGTGCGTGCACAGCGCGTCCAACAACCGCACCCGCTCCGTGCCGTCCGTCTCCGCCCGCCGCAGGTAGGCGCTGAACGAGGGGCTCTTCAGCTCGCGCAACCGGCGCGACAGTCGGCCCACCACGAGTGCCTTCTTCGCCGGCGACAGCCAGATGCCCGCCTCACGGTAGAGCAGCCGCTGGACACCGGTGAAGTCCCGCTCGGTCAGTGGCGGGGGGTCCATGAACGCCGCAGCCTGTCTCATGCTTCCACTCCAGGGGGGCCCTTGGCGGGCATCTCGGGCAGGGGCGCCGCCGTGGCCAGGACGATTTCCTGGGTGCTGAGCACCTTGTCGATGTCCAGCAACAGGACGAAGTGCCGCCCCGTCGCCACCCGGCCCATTCCCACCAGATAGTCCGCGTGCACCGGGGTGCCGAAGGAGGGCGGCGACGCCACGTCCTCGGGCCCCAGGTCGATGACCTGGCCGATCGCATCGGCGAGCAGCCCCAGGACGATGTCCTCGCCGCCCAGCCGCACTTCCACCACCACGATGCAGCTGCGGCGCGTGAGGGTGGCCGGCGGCAGGCCCAGCTTGATCGTCAGGTCCACCACGGGCACCACGCTGCCGCGCAGGTTGAACACCCCGCGGACCCACACGGGCGCTCCGGGAACGGGCGTGACGGTGTCGTATTCGATGATCTCCTTCACCCGCAGGATGCCGAGCGCGTACTCCTGCGCGGCGAGGATGAAGCTGAGGTACTGCGTGGCGGCGGACGTCTCCTCGATCGTGTTGCTCATGATCACACCTGGAAGCGCTTGAACTCGCGATCCTCGTCGGAGTGGTTGGCGGAGGCCCGGGTCGGGTGGGGTGCTCCGGTGCCGAGTCCATTCGCGGCGGCCTTCAAGCCGGGCACGGACAAGCCACCCGTGAAGCGGTTCATCATCTGCCGCGAGCCGCGCTCGGAGCCATCCCCGACGCGGAAGAAGGACACCAACTGCTGCAGCGCCTCCGCCTGGGCGGACAGTTCCTCCGCGGTGGAGGCGAGTTCCTCGGAGGCCGAGGCGTTGCGCTGGGTCACCTGGTCCACGTGCAGCATGGCCTTGTTCATCTGCGTGACGCCGCTGGCCTGTTCCGCGGAGGCGGCCACCACTTCCTGGACCAGGTCCGCCGTCTTGCGGATGGAGGGCACCAGCTCCACCAGCAACTGCCCCGAGCGCGAGGCCACCTTCACGCTATTGGAGGCCAGGCTGGAGATCTCCCGCGCCGCCGTCTGGCTGCGCTCGGCCAGCTTGCGCACCTCGGTGGCCACCACCGCGAAGCCCTTGCCATGCGCTCCCGCGCGCGCCGCCTCGATGGCCGCGTTGAGCGCCAGCAGGTTCGTCTGGTAGGCGATCTCCTCGATGATGGAGATCTTCTCCGCGATGGAGCCCATGGCCTCCACCGTCTCCTTCACGGCCCGGCCGCTCTCGTCGGCGTCCCGGGCGCCCTGCACGGCCATCTGCTCCATCTGCCGGCTGTGGTCACGGTTCTGGGTGATGGTGGCCGTCATCTGCTCGAGGCTGGAGGTGGTTTCCTCCACGCTGCTGGCCTGTTCGCTGGTGCCCTGTGACAGGCTCTGGGAAGAGGAGGACACCTGCGCCGAGGCGGAGGCGAGCGTGCCGGCTCCCTCGCGCACCTCGCTGATGACCTGCGCGAGCTTCTGCACCATGCGCTGCATGGCCGCCAGCAGCCGGCCCGTCTCGTCCTCCGTCGCCGAGGTGATGCGCACGGTGAGGTCCCCCTCGGCGATGCGATCCGCCACCTGCACCGCGTCGGTGAGGGGCCGGGAGATGAGCCGCGCGATGAGGATGCTGAGCACCAGGCCCACCAGGACGCTGAAGCCCACGACGGAGAAGATCCACCCGCGGGCGGTATCGTAGATGGCATCCGAGTCGTCCGAGGCCTTGCGCGACGACTTCTGGATGAGCGCCACCAGTTCCTCCAGCTTGTCGTTGGCGGTCTGGTAGGCCTCCTGCGCGCGGCTGTTCGAGAGGGTGCGTGCCTCCTCTTTCTGGTTGGACCGCGAGAAGGCGATGAGCCGCTCATGCTCCTCCAGGAAGTCCTTCCAGAGCTTGTTGAATTCCTCGTACATGCGCCGCTCCTCCGAGGAGGAGATGAGCACTTCGTACTTGTGGATGTTCTCGTCGAGCGACTCCTGTTCCCGCCGCATGCCCCGCTCGTAGTCGGCCATGCGCACGGCATCATTCGATAGCAGGTGCTGCTGCTCGAAGATGAGGAAGTCCGAGGTGTCCGTGTTCGTGGCCGAGACGTAGGAGACGCTGAGCATCCGGTTGTCGGTCACGACATCGGTCGCCTCGTTCATCTTGCCCAGTTGATGGATGGCGAAGACCCCCAGCAGGATGTTGAGCATGCTCAAGCCGAGGAAGGAGACGAGCAGCTTGGATGAGATCTTCAGGTTGTAGAACCAGGTCATAGGTGCCGAGGAGGAAGTGGGGAAGGCTCAGGTCTGGAAGGCGGCGGGGGGCGTCGTCTTCACGGCCTGTTGGAGGAGCGCGGGCACATCGAGGATGAGGGCCACCCGGCCATCGCCCAGCAGGGTGGAGCCCGAGAGCCCGGGCAGTCCCTGACAGAATTTGCCCAGGGGCTTGATGACCGTCTGGCCCTGGCCGAGCAGCGTGTCCACGGCGAGGCCCGCGACGCCCCGCCCATGGCCGATGACGACGAGGTTTTCCCGGGACGGGGCGCTTCCCTCCAGACGGAAGTGGTCACGCAAGCGGACGTAGGGGAGCGCGGAACCCCGGAGGTTAACGAAGCCGGTGCGGCCGGGACGGGACTCCTCCATGGGCAGCTCCACGCACTCGAGCACGTTCTCCAGGGGGATGACGTACGTCTCGGCGCCCACGGCGACGCTGAAACCCTCGATGATGGAGAGGGTGAGCGGCAGGCGGAGGCTGAAGGTGGTGCCCTGCCCCGGGGTGCTCTCCACGCAGACGGTGCCGCGCAGCAGTTCCACGTTGCGCTTCACCACGTCCATGCCCACCCCGCGGCCGGACAGTTCGGTGACGCGCTCGGCGGTGGAGAAGCCCGGCTCGAGGATGAGCCGCAGCAGGGTCCCTTCGTCCGGCGTTTCCTCCGGCCCGAGCAGCCCCACGCTCCGCGCGCGCGCGGTGATGCGCTCGCGATCCAGTCCCGCCCCATCGTCGGCCACCTGGATGACGATGGTGCCCGCCTCATGGAAGGCCCGGATGGCCAGGGTGCCGGTGGGATCCTTCCCGCGCGCCAGGCGCGCCTCGGGCATCTCCAGGCCATGGTCCACGGCGTTGCGCACCAGGTGGGTGAGCGGATCGCGGATGAGCTCGGCGACGGTGGTGTCCACCTCCACGTCCTCGCCGCTCACCTCCCAGCGCACCTGCTTGTCCATGCTGAGGCTCAGGTCCCGCACCGTGCGGGCGAAGGGCTGGAAGGTGCGCCCGATGGGCACCATCCGCACCTTCATCACCAGCTCCTGCAGGTCCAGGTAGAGCCGGTCCCCCTCGCGGTGGGCCTCCAGCAATTGTTGGGGCGTATAGCGGTGCGCCTGCGCGAGCATCGTCGCCAGGCGTCCACGCGCGATGGCGATCTCCCCGGTGAGGTCCAGCATCCGGTCCAGCCGGTGCAGACCCACACGCAGGGTGTGTTCCCGGGGCGCGGCGGTGGTTTCGACGGCGGGCTCGGCGCGCTCCAGGCACGGTGCTCCGGTGGCGGAATCCGCGGGGCGGGCGCCCTTGACCAGGCACGCCAGGAGTCCGTGCACCTCCGCGGCGGGCAGGCACAGGGTTGGATCGCTCGTGGGCGTCAGCCCCACCCGTTCCCGGAGTGCGTCCACCGCCTGCAACATCAGTGAACCCAGTCCGGCGTGCAGCACGACGGCCCGTATCTCCAGCAGGGTGAGCAGGTCTTCCAGGGTATGGGCCAGCTCCACCGCTTCGGTGAAGCCCACCGATGCGGCTCCACCCTTGAAGGTGTGTACCGTGCGGAAGACGGCCTGCAGGGGCTCCGGACCGAACGAACGTTCGAGCGCTAGCAGGTCCTGCTCCAAGGTGGCGAGTTGCTCCTCGGCCTCGGCGAGGAAGACAGCGTGGACCTTCTCCAACTCGGGAGTCATGGGTCCCGGAGGCAAGAGCAATCCGCACGCCAGGGGCACAATTGTTCAGAAGTGTGCGGAACTCCTCGCCCTGGGGGATGAAGCCGTTCTCAATCACCAAGATTTTGAGTCTGGATTCTAGACTTTGGACGAGAGGCCCAAGCTCCGCAGCTTCTGGTACAGCGAGCTGCGGGGAATCCCGAGTCGCTGGGCGGCCCGGCCGACGTGGCCTCCCTCGGCCTCCAGCACTCGCGTGATGTGGCGGCGCTCCACTTCCCTCAAGGTGAGGTGCAGCTCTGGCGCGTTCCCGCTCTCCTCGAGGGGGTCGGTGAGCATCCGCGCGATGGCGAAGCCGTTGAACTCCAGGTCCGCTACGCGCAGGGTGGCGTGGGAGGACAGGAGCACGGCGCGCTCCAGCACGTTGCGCAACTCGCGCAGGTTGCCGGGCCAGGGATAGGCACGCAGGGCCGTCTCTGCTTCCGCCGTCAGCCCGAGCCCCGGGCGTCCGAGCTCATGGGAAAGCCGTTCGAGCAAGGTGTGGGCGAGGAGGGAGATGTCCTCGGGGCGCTCACGCAGGGCGGGCACGCGCAAGGGCAGGGTGCTGATGCGGAAATACAGGTCGCCGCGGAACTGCCGGGCCCTCACCCGTTCGACGAGATCCTGATGGGTGGCGGCGATGAGCCGGATGTCCACCGAGCGCTCTTCCACCTCACCCAGGCGCCGGAAGCGCCGCTCCTCCAGCACCTTGAGGAGCTTGGGTTGGACGAGGGGATCCATGTCTCCCACCTCGTCGAGGAACACGCTGCCCCGGTGGGCCCGCTCGAGCAGGCCCTGCTTGCGGCTGACGGCGCTGGTGAAGGCTCCTCGTTCGTGGCCGAACAGCTCCGTTTCCAGGAACTCGGACGACAGGCCCGCGCAGTTGAGTTGGACGAGGGGCTCGTTGGCCCTGGGCCCCTTGTGGTGCAGCCAGGAGGCGAGCACTCCCTTCCCCGTCCCGGTCTCTCCCTGGATGAGGATGGAGCGGTCGCTGTCGAGCACGCGCCGCGCGGTGGTTTCCAGGTGGCGGATGAGGGGGCTGGTGCCCAGGAAGGGATCGAGTTCTTCTGGCTGGCTCCGGGTCCTCCGCGCCTCGTACAGGCGCTCCACCATCCGCAACAACAGGGGCAACTCCACCGGCTTGGGTAGGAACTGCTCCGCCCCGAGCTTGATGAGCTGCACGGCACTGTTGATGGACGCGTTCTCGGCGAGCACCATCAGGGGCGTGTGGGGGTACATCCCCCGCAGCTCCGGGAGCAGTTCGAGCACGGAAATACCCGGCAGACAATCGTCGAGCAGCACCACGTCCAGGGGCGCATGGCGCAGGTGCTCATGCGCCTCGTGGCCACTTCGGGCCTCCACGACCTCCCAGTCCCGCTCCTCGAGCAACCGACGGATGGCCGCGCGGACCACCCGATCCGCGTCGGCGATCAAGCACCTACCTCCCATGGCGTTCCACCATCCTCCTCGTGCACTTCATTCCTCGTGCCGGGTCCCCGACGAACGCACGGGAGGCCCCCCTCGCGGCCGGGATGACGACACCCCGGTGCGCGCGATGTGGGTGACAGAATAAGAACATGGGACGTGTGTGGACGAGAGATTCACGCGGAACGAGGACTCGCGCGCCCCGTGGGATAGCGGCGGACCCGCCCGGCGTTTCACTCAGCGCATGGGTGGCCCTGGCCCGCTTCGGGCCAGGGATGGCGCGAGTGTCAGGCCTTCCTGCTCGCCCTATCCGCGGAGTTGCGACAGGAACTCGTCGTGGTTCATCGGCCTGGAGAACATGGGGTAGTTCTTCTCGATCGCCAGGCGTTGCTCTTCCTCGCTGAGCGTCGCCGTGCAGTCCTTCAGGGTGATGACGTTGTAGCCCTTCTCGTAGCCCGAGCGCATGGTCGACTCGACGCAGCAGTTGGTCAGGAAGCCCCCGAGCGCGATGTCGGTGATGCCCCGGCTGCGCAGCACGAAGTCCAGGTTGGTGCTGGCGAAGCCGCACAGGCCGCGCTTGCCCTCCACCACGATGTCCTTGTCCCGTGGCTTCAGCACGTCCACGATCTCCGCTCCCCAGGTCCCCTTGCGGAAGGACTTGCTGTCCACGACCCCCTTGAGGATGCCGTAGGGGGCCGAGGTGAGCTCGTGGTAGTCCGGCGTGAAGGTGATGGGCGCGTGGATGATGGTGACGCCGAGCTCCCTCGCCCGCGTCACCGTCTCCACCGTGTTGGCGAGCATGCGCGTGCTCTCCATGACCGGTTTCACCGCGGAGTGGAAGTTGCCTCCCTCGGAGGTGAAGTCGTTCTGATACTCGATGAGCACCACTGCCGTCTTCGTCGGATCCATGGGTTCGTTCTCCAGGTGGGTTGTCCGGAGAAGATAGTAGGATCGTCGGGCCTTTCGCGCCTCCCACGCAGCACCTCGCGGGAGCGTTTCCCATGCCCTCCGCCGTGCTTCCTCCCGGACCCCGAGGACATTTCATCCCGGACCTCATCGAGAAGATCCTACGAGGAGACGGCTCCCGAGGGGGCCCGGGCCTGGCTCGCCACCGCCGAGCGGTTGCCGGATCCCTGAGCCGTGCCGCCGTCAGGCGGTTTCCCGGGAAGAGGACCTCCGGCCGGGGTGGCGTGGAGGGCGGGGAATTCGAGGCGCAGGCAGGCACCCCCCTCCGGGCGATTGCTGGCGGAAAGCTCACCGCCGAACTGCACGACCAGCTCGCGTGACAGGCTCAGGCCCAGGCCGGTGCCCTTGTCGGGGCCCTTGGTGGTGAAGAAGGCCTCGAAGATCCGATGCAATACTCCCGGGGCGAATCCGGGCCCGTTGTCCTCGATGAGCAGCAGGACCCGGCCGTTCTCGGCGAGGCCGCGCACGCTTACCTCTCCGTCGCGTGTTCCCCGCTCCTCCAATGCGTCGCCCGCGTTGATCAGCAGGTTGAGCACCACCTGCACCAGTCGTTGCCGCACGACGAAGACCTCCGGCAAATCCTCGGGCACGTCCACCCGCAGCCGTGCCACGTGCTTGAGCCGGAGTGACGCCAGCTTCAGGGCATCCGCCACCACACCCGCGAGGGTGCACTCCGTGGGCTCATGGACGTCCATGCGCGCGAAGCCCTTCAGATCCGCGACGATCTGCCGGATGTGCCGCAGACCCTCGCGCGTCTGCTGGAGCACCTCGGTGAGTTCTTCCCGGGACGCGGTGCCCGGTGTCTCCAACTCGTCGTGCACGAAGTCGACATTGGAGCCCACGTAGGCCAGGGGATTGTTGATTTCGTGCGCCACGTCCGACGCCAGGCGTCCGAGCGCCGCCAGTTTTTCCGCCTGGGCGCGGCGGTGCTCGCTGACGGCCAAGGCTTCCAGGGACTCCCGGCGGGCGCGCTCGAGCCGCGCCTGCTGCTCCGAGCCCTGCGTCAGCCGCACCTGGTTGGCGAGGTGGATGGAGAAGGTCGTGATGGCCAGGGTGATGGACGTGTAGATCAACGCCTTGAGCAGGTGATGCTCCGCCCACCACGTCATCATGAACACTCCCACGACGACGATCGCTGCGCTCAGCATGGCGGCGCGCCTGCCTCGCCGGTACATCAAGCAACAGGCGAGTGGCAGGGCCGTCACCAGGACGAAGTAGGGGCTCTGGATGCCGCCCGTCGCCGTGACGAGCCCCAGGACGCTGACACTGCAGACCGCGAGGTGCGAGTCCCTGAGCCGGCGTTCCCATGCCGTCCAGTTCCTGGCGGAGACGAACGAGTAGCTCAGGATGCTCAGCGCCCATGTGACGCGGAATCCCAGCGTCCAGGGATTGAAGCGGCCGAGCAGCAACACATCCCCGACGAAGAAGCCGACGATCAGGAACGCCAGGACCTTGGCCGTCCGATCGCTCCACAGTCCCCCTGCCGTTTGCACCGACCAGTCCATATCGGAGAAGGAACAGCTTAGCACTCCAACGAACGGGCCCGGACACGAGTGCCCTGGCCGCGGTGCGTCAGACGGGGCAGCGATCCGCCCATCTGGGCGTCTCTGAACGGGTTGTCTGTCATTCGTTGACCAGGAGTGTCTTCGACTCGGATGAAGAGAAGGGTTCGCGGATGACGTCCTCTTCCATTGCTACTCCATCCTCCGTGGTCGAAACGAATTCGGAGCGTGTGCCTGGCCTCCTCTTCGGAAGAGCAGGGCTCTGTTAAGTAGTGGATGTATGGCCGGGGTGTCAAATTCCGTCCTCGTCGTGCCCTCCGAAGTGTCTCCCGAGGTGCGCGAACGCCTCACGGAGGGCCTCTCCGAAGTGCATCGGCAGATCTTCGATGGCGTGGAGCGCGAGTCCTTCGCCCGGTACGTGGCCGAGTCGAAGGCCGCGCACACGTGGATTCTGTTGCACCGCGACGAGGCGGGCAGGACCGTCGGCACTGCGCCAGCCCGCGCTTTTCTCCCTCTTCGACGACGCCGCACTGGGCGAGCTGGCCCTGCGCGCTGAGGTCATCTCACTCGCCGGGGGCCAGTATGCCACCCACTCCTTGTTGGTGCGCATCCGCCGCTCGGTGTTGAGGTACGGGCACCTCGGACGCAAGGAACGGCTCGCGCGGATCCACTGGGGTGAGCACCACGAATTGCCCGCTGGGGAAACGCTGGGGCTGTTGCCGGGCTCGAGCCTGTGCGTGGTGTCGGGAGTGCTGGAATTGAAGCAGGACGGGTTGTGGGTGACCCGGCCCTTGCACGTACGCGCCCACGAGGCGATTCGCTTGGTCGTGCTCCCAAGGGAGTCCGTGCCCCAGCCGTTTCGGGCGGCGGGGGATGTGTCCGGATCGATCACTGCCGGATACCTCCGAAGGAGTACAGACGGAGGGGCTGTCCGGATGCATAGTGGACCCATGCCGTGAACGAGAAGATGCGCGTATGGGTCGGGACGCCTTCGCGGGAGTGACTGCGACAGGTCAGGGGCGCAGTGCCCTGGATGCGAGATCGGTTCGGCTGTCGAAGTCCAGATTTTTATAGACCTCGTTCAACTGCTTCTTCACCGTACCCTCGGCGATACCCATCTCCGTGGCGATTGTTTTATTGGTGTCGCCATGAATGACTCCATTCACAATCTGCCTTTGCCTCGGAGTGAGGTGACGAAGCCATTTTTCAGGAACGAGTTGAGAACGACTGGTGTCTTGAAGTTTCAACTCCCACAACTGCCTGCCGCCCGGACGAGGGCACTCGATGAACTCCACCGTCAACTCTCCATCGGAACGGGAGTACCGAAAGGAGTAGAGCCTGGGCTCCGCCCTGCCATCGGCTTTCACCAGGGTGGACAATCGCTCCGTCCACGCGAGCGGAAGGCCCGAGTCATTGAGATCCGAGGGGCGGAACCAGTTCTCAAGGATCGCCGAGACGCCTTTCGTGCGCAGTTCCTCCTTGCCTCGAGAATTCAGCACAAGTGAGGTGGCTTCCCGGAGGTGGAATTCCTCCAGGAGATGGCCGCGGGACGTCACGTTGGCATGCCGCCAGATGTTTCGGAACGCGCTCGCCCATTCGTGTTGGAAGTCCTGGAGCAGGCGCTTGCGGTGGATGGAGAAGGGCTCCTGCCTCGCGCTGTACAAGGTGATGCCTCCGTGCACGCCTTGTTCGATGGTGGTCACCAGCATCGAAACGACGTGTCGGAAGGGCAGTCCATTCGCCCTGCAGATTTGGTAGGTCTGGGTGTCCTCTACTTTCCTTCCCCGAAGGATGTCCGTGTCCCGCATCGCCTCGTTGGGGTTGGCGGTGACTCCCTGGAGTACGAAGTCCCTCGGAGGGCCCCAAATGGGGTGGTCGCGGAAGAGTGCACCTGTTGTTTTCGTCCGCCAATCGTAAGCGGTGGGTCTGTCTGGATTCGACATGCAGAGCGCGATGTGTTCCGTCTGGAACAATTCGCGAAGGGACCGCTCCGTGGATTCATACAGCTCGGAGAAATCCAGGGACTCACGAAGGGCCGCCGATAATTCCTTTACCAGCGACGGTTCGCGTGTGGTGCGGCTCGATTCGCGTCTCATGGGGTGGGTCCTCCCTGTTCGTGGATAGGCGGATGGCTTCCGGCGGTGGTCCACAGGCTACTGCGCTCTGCTTCATTGGAAAAGCCCATGGCGAGTACCACCAAAGTGGAATGGTCTTGTGCTGGGTACATCTCCAGAATCGTCTGCCTCGATGAAAAAGCGTACCCTCAAGCATGCAACCCGAACCTTGACCTTCCTCTTGATCCGTCGGGAGTTCCCCACCCCTGAATCCACGCTCAAGGAACCCCATGAACTGACCAAGACCCCCCTTCCGAAAGGGACCGGGTTCAAAGGTGTTCTCTACACGGCCGACTCGACGCCCAAGCAACCCCGGTGGGTGCCCTTCGTGGAAGAGGCATTTCCCGAGGGCGTGTCCATTCCAGAAGGCATGCTCCCCGCGGCGCTCCTCTTCCTTCGCGCCAGCGACCGATGGTTCGCCGTGACCTTTGGACACGCACGGCGTTTTCTCAAGCCTGAATCCTTCGAGATGGATTTTGGCTTGAAGGTCACGCTCAACACCGTCGATGAGAAGAAGCTGCGCAGCCTCGATGTTCGCACGATCGAGGAACTGACCGTCCATACCCGTCGACAGGTCAGTCGAAGCTCTGGGATTGATGCCTTCAGTATCGATGATGTTCGAGACCTTCTGGGGGCCGTCACGGGAGCGCCGACGGATTCCTCACTCGCCAAGCGACTGGGTGGCCGGGATTCATTGTCCCTGACCGCGGAGATCGCGTTCTCCCAACTGGCGGACAAGTGCGAGGTGCTTCTCGCGAGCTATGAGAGCACGCATTACCAGAAGAGCTTCGCATGGGTGGACAACATCCGCCTCATCCGGGATGTCACGATCCGTCAGTTTCTCGATGATGAGCTGTTGAGGACCCTCAACGCTCGTGATTTCCAGAAGATTCATCTGGCTCCTCCCGAAGTCATCGACTGGGATGGAGTGGGCTTTCTGTACCCAGGTGAATCCGTGAGACATGTGGATGTCCACAGCGACCTGGATCTTGAAGAGTGTTTCGCCGCGATGGCAGCTCAATCGGAAGTGGAATCCGGAACGTTCGAGCTCTCGTCCGAGCAGTTCAAGTCCGCCAGGATTCGAGCCGTCGATGCGTCAGGCACGGAGTATGAGAAATGGCCCCTCCACAAGTGCCTGGTCGCGGAGTTGAGCAAAGGCGATGACCTCCATGTCCTGTCGGCGGGTCAGTGGTTCAGGATCGAAAAGGTCTTCGCCGCCAGGACGCTCAAGGAGGCATCGGCGTACGTCAAGGAACTCAAGAGCCTTCCGCCCGCCAAAGCCCATCAACGGGAGGATGAATACAACAAGGGCGCGGCCCTGGGGTCCACTGAGTTGGTGCCTCTCGACAAGGTGCTGGACAAACCCAAGGGCGCTCGCTCTCGCTTCGAGGCGTGCGACCTTTTTTCTAATGCGCGGCAGTTCATCCACGTCAAGAAGATGGGGAAGTCATCCTGCTTGAGCCATTTGTTCTCCCAAGGAGCGGTATCGGCTGAAACCTTCCTGCGAGACGAGGACACCCGACAGCAGTTCAAGCGGCGAGTCGAGAAGCTGAATCCCGTGTTGGCGAAAATACTGGGTGACCCCGAGCGGGCGCCTACTCGTGGCGAGTATGAGGTCGTCTTCGCTGTCATCGCCAAGGCGAACAAGTTGGGTTGGCCCCAGGCGCTGCCCTTCTTCAGCCAGCTCAACTTCGTCCGGCAGGCGGATCGCCTTCGTACCCTCGGTTACAAGGTCGCCTTGTGCCGGATCGATGTACGGAAGTGAGGGGTAATCCGCCCCCTCGCCAGGCCGCCCCCCAGGGAGTCCGGCGAGGCCCTGCTTCATCCGGAAACGAGCAAGCCCGCCGCGAGGCGTTTATGAAGGGCATGTCCCCCGCGCCCGGCGGGCGCCACGGCCGCACGAGGAAAGCCCTCATGTTCCTGATCGAGACCGAAAAAGATTTGCTGCAATCGTTCCGCCCGCGTGACCGGGAGAAGGTGGAGCTGCCCAAGGGCCTCAAGTTCCCCCTCTTCGTCCGCGATTACTTCGCGTGGGTGGAGCCCACCGGTACCCGGGTCTTCCTGGTGTGCCCCTCGCCGGACAACAAGCGCCCCGTGGGCATCGCCTTCCGCCGCGACCCGCCGGGCTCCAGCACTCCGTCCCAGCTGTGCGACTGGTGCCATACCTATGGCTCGTCGAATGAGATCGGGCTGCTGTCCACGGACGTCAATTCGAAGCGCCGCGTGGGCGTCAACCTGTGTCTGGACCTGCGGTGCAAGGAGAAGCTGGAGACGGTCGCGGACCTGTCCGGCCGTCACCCCCGGGACGTCATGCCCCCCCTCATGGAGCGCATGACCCGCTTCGCCCGCGAGGCGCTGCGGATCCAAACCGTCCCGAAGGATTGAGCGGCGCGCCTATCCCGGCTCCAGCCTCGCGAGCACCACGCCCTCGGCCACCTGGGTGCCCGCCTTCGCGGACAGCTCCACCACCACGCCGTCGAAGGGCGCGAGCAGCGTGTGCTCCATCTTCATGGCCTCGAGCGTCACCAGCGGCTGGCCCTTGCGGACCGTGGCCTTCGCCTCCACGGAGACCGCGACGATGCGGCCCGGCATGGGCGACAGGACCGCTCCTCCGCTCGCGGTCGCCTCGCCCGCCGTGCCTTCCTCCCGGAGCGGGGTGAACGCATGGGCCTGTCCTTGTGCGAAGACGATCGTCTGATCGCCCACCGTGAACACCGGCAGCGCGGGTGAGCGGGGCGGCGCTTCCACCCGGATGACGTGCCGGGTGCCCTCGGATTCCAGGCGCACCTCGATGCGCGGCGGCGCGTTCAACCGGAAGCCCACTGGTGCCGTCGCCACCGGAGCCAGCCGCGCCACGGCGGCCGTCTGGAGCACCGCCTCGGAGGGCTCGGCGCGGGGCACCAGGGCGTCGAGCCGCGCTCCGATGAAGCCCGTGTCCACCGCGCCCGCGAGGAAGTCCGGATGCTCCAGGCACCGCGAGAGGAAGGCCGCGTTCGTCTTGACCGGCCACACCCGCACCGCGCGGCAGGCCGCCGCCAGCCGGGCCGCCGCCATGCTCCGCGTGGGCGCGTGGGAGATGAGCTTGGCGATCATCGGATCGTACGTGGGCGTCACCTCGCCGCCCTGTTCCACGCCGGAGTCCACCCGCACCGACTCGGTGGGCAGGAGGAAGTGGGTGAGGGGACCCGTCGAGGGCAGGAAGCCCGTGGCCGGGTTCTCCGCGTACAGGCGTGCCTCCATCGCGTGTCCACGGATGTGGAGCTGCTCCTGCGCCAGGGGCAGGGGCTCGCCCGAGGCGATGCGCAATTGCCACTCCACCAGATCCTGGCCGGTGATCGCCTCCGTCACCGGGTGTTCCACCTGGAGGCGGGTGTTCATCTCCATGAACCAGATGCGATCGGCGCGCAGTCCGTCGCTCGCGTCGGCGATGAACTCGATGGTGCCCGCGCCCTCGTACCCCACGGCCCGGGCCGCCCGGACCGCCGCCTGACACACGGACTCGCGCGTGGCGGCGTCCATCCCCGGCGCGGGGGCCTCCTCGATGACCTTCTGGTGGCGCCGCTGCAGGGAGCAGTCCCGCTCGAACAGGTGCACGGCCTGGCCGTGCTGGTCGGCGAAGACCTGCACCTCGATGTGCCGGGGCCGCGTGACGTACTTCTCCAGGAGGACCCGGTCGTCACCGAAGGACGCCGAGGCCTCGCGCCGGCACGACATGAGCGCCGCCGGGAAGTCCTCGGAGCGATCCACCTTGCGCATGCCCTTGCCGCCGCCACCGGCCACGGCCTTGATGAGCACCGGATAGCCGATGCCGTCCGCCTCGCGGTGCAGCCGCTCGGGAGACTGATCCTCCCCGAGGTAGCCCGGCGTGGTGGGCACGCCCGCCTCCGCCATGCGCTTCTTGGCGGCGTCCTTGAGCCCCATGGCGCGGATGGCCGAGGGCGGCGGACCCACCCAGGTGAGCCCCGCGGCGATCACCGCCTCGGCGAAGCCCGCGTTCTCCGACAGGAAGCCGTAGCCGGGGTGGATGGCCTCGGCGCCCGTCTGGCGCGCGGCGGCGATGAGCTTGTCGGGCACGAGGTAGCTCTCGCGCGCCGGAGCGGGTCCGATGCACACCGCCTCGTCCGCCTCGCGCACGTGTGGCGCGTTGGCGTCGGCCTCCGAGTAGACGGCCACGGTGCGGATGCCCAGGCGGCGGGCGGTGCGGATGATGCGGCGGGCGATCTCCCCGCGGTTGGCGATGAGCAGGCTTGCGATCATGGCGGACCTCACATCCGGAAGACGCCGAAGCGGGGAGCGTCCGCGAGGGGCGCGTTGAGCGACGCGGACAGGGCCAGCCCCAGCACGTCGCGCGTCTGCGTGGGATCGATGATGCCGTCGTCCCACATCCGCGCGGTGGCGTAGTAGGGGTTGCCCTCGGCCTCGTAGCGCTCGCGGATGGGGGCCTTGAACGTGTCCTCGTCCTCCTTGGACCAGGTCTGTCCCTTGGCCTCCATGCCATCGCGCTTGACGGTGGCGAGCACGCTCGCGGCCTGCTCTCCGCCCATGACGCTGATGCGCGAGTTGGGCCAGGAGAACAGGAAGCGCGGCGAGTAGGCCCGTCCGCACATGCCGTAGTTGCCCGCGCCGAAGCTGCCGCCGATGAGCACCGTGAACTTGGGCACGCTCGCCGTGGCCACGGCCGTCACCATCTTGGCGCCGTCCTTGGCGATGCCGCCCGCCTCGTACTTGCCGCCCACCATGAAGCCCGAGATGTTCTGCAGGAAGAGCAGCGGCGTGCGGCGCTGGCATGCCAGCTCGATGAAGTGCGCCGCCTTCTGGGCGCTCTCGGAGAAGAGCACGCCGTTGTTGGCCAGGATGGCCACCGGGTAGCCCCAGATGCGGGCGAAGCCGCACACGAGGCTCGTGCCGTAGAGCGCCTTGAACTCGTGGAACTCCGAGCCGTCCACGAGCCGGGCGATCACCTCACGCACCTCGTAGGGGGCCCGGACGTCGGAGGGGATGAGGCCGTAGAGTTCGGCCGGGTCGTAGCGGGGCGGGACGGGCGCGGCCACGTCCAACTGGACCGGCTTCACGGTGTTCAGCCGCGAGACGATGTCGCGCACGATGCCGAGCGCGTGTTCGTCGTTCGCGGCGACATGGTCGACCACGCCGGACCTGCGCCCGTGCGTGTCGGCTCCACCCAGATCCGTGGCGCTGATGACCTCGCCCGTGGCGGCCTTCACCAACGGCGGGCCGGCCAGGAAGATGGTGCCCTGGCTCTCGGAGCCCGAGCCGCGGACGATCACCGTCTCGTCACTCATGGCGGGCACGTAGGCGCCGCCCGCCGTGCACGAGCCCATGACACAGGCGATCTGCGCGATGCCCTTGGCGCTCATGTTCGCCTGATTGAAGAAGATGCGCCCGAAGTGCTCGCGGTCCGGGAAGACCTCCGCCTGGTGGGGGAGGTTGGCCCCGCCGGAATCCACCAGGTACACGCAGGGGAGGTGGTTGGCCTCGGCGATCTCCTGCGCGCGCAGGTGCTTCTTCACCGTCATGGGGAAGTAGGCGCCGCCCTTCACCGTGGCGTCGTTGGCGACGATCATCACCTCACGGCCGGACACCCGGCCGATTCCGCCAATCACTCCCGCGCCCGGGGCTTCGTCCCCGTACATGCCGTTGGCGGCGAGCTGGCCGATCTCCAGGAAGGGCGAGCCCGCGTCGAGCAGCCGCTCCACGCGCTCGCGGGGTAGGAGCTTGCCTCGGGACGTGTGCCGCTTGCGCGCGTCCTCCGAGCCGCCCAGCGCCATCTGCGCGACGCGGGCACGAAGCTCCTCGGCGAGGCGGCGGTTGAGCGCCTCGTTGCGGCGGAAGGCCTCCGAGGAAGGGTCGACGGTGGTGGTGAGAATGCTCATGTGCCGATCAGCTCCCGTCCAAGCGGGTCCCGATGGACCGCAGGGATACCCCGCGCTTCCGTCGTAGAGCCTGTCCTGTCGGCTGTCATGCCTTTTCCATCCTCGGGCGTGACGATTCCGTCCAGAAGAGGATGACGGAGTGCGTCGAGTCCGCTTCCAGGCATTTTAGCGCCACGCGGTTCGCGCCCGATCTAAATGGCCGACCGAGGATCCCTTGTCGAGCGAGGCTTCATGGACATCGTGGCGCGTGTACGGTTGAAGAAATGGGCAGTGCTCTGGGGCGTGGCGGCGCTTCCCGTGCTCGGGTGTGACGGGACGGATGCGCCCGTGGTGGAACGGGAGCGGGTCCTCCTGCGCGTTCCCCTCTACTCGTACATTCCGGATGCAGCGGGAGACCAGTTCAAGGCCCTCTCCGCGCGCATCGAGGCCGAGTTCGAGCAGGCGCATCCGGAAGTGGACCTGGTGATCAACCCTCCCTGTTTCCAGGATGACCTCTACGAGCCCTCCCAGCTCGCGGCGTCACTCCGGGGCGAGGGGGCGTGTCCCTATGAGGTCGTCGAGGTGGACACGTCCCTCCTCGGTGAACTCGTGGACACTGGCGCGGTACGGCCCTGGGGCACGCTGCCCGAGGGTCCGAGCTGGCATCCCGCGGGCGTCTCCGCTTCCACCATTCAGGGGCAACTCTTCGGCGTGCCCCACTGGCAGTGCTCGCACTACATCCACTCCCGGAGCGACGCGGTGAGCGGTGCGCGCACCGTGGACGAGTTGCTGCATGCGCTTGATGCGCTCGGCACACCGGCCCCGAATCTGTCCGGCAACCTGCTGGGGAGCTGGAACCTGCCTTCGCTCTACCTCGACGCCTGGACGGACACCCACGGCCCCACGAACGTCCAGTCCGCCGTGACGACCGAGCGCTACGACACGGACGTGCTCTCCGGCATGAACCGGCTCGCCCGGGCCTGTGACTCCGCGGAGGGCAACCTCTGCATCGATGGGACGTACGACGACGACATCGACCTGCCGGAGATACGCCTCGCGCGGGGGCTCTCCGACGCGTCCCTGGGTTTCTCCGAGCGGATGCACGTCGTCATCAAGAACCTGCCCGCGGGGGCCAGTGCCTCGGAGTTGCGCATCTCGCCCGCGCCCCTGGGTCAGGGCAATCAGCCCCTGTTGTTCACCGACTCCTTCACCCTGAGCGCGCGCTGCACCGGCACGTGCGAGCAGGCCGCCAGGGACTTCGTCGCGTACATGACCCAGGCGAGCACGTATCAGTGGATCGTCCTCTCCGAGGACGCCCCCGCCGAGGGCCGCGTGCCGCGCTACCTGATGCCCGCGAACCTGGCCGTCTACGAGCTGCCCGCCCTCGAGGCCGACCGGTTCTATCCGGTCATCGGGGCGGCGACCCGCACGGCCGCTCCATTCCCCAACACCGGCCTGCTGAACATCCGCAAGCAGATGCGCGACACGCTCCTCGAGGCGCTCCAGGCGGAGTGAGTTCCTGGGGAGGGCCCTGGCTCGCTCAGAGCATGGCGGTGTTGGCTTCCACGCCGAGCAGCACGCCGCCGATGGTCTCCAGGGTCGCGGGGGCCACCATGGCGTGCTGCGTGGCCACGTGGATGTCGCGGAAGCAGCGCTGCAGCGGGCTGGAGCGGTAGACGGAGGCTCCTCCCGCGGCCTCGTACATGCGATCCACCACCCGCGCGGCGCTGCGCGTGGCGTGGGTGTAGGCCAGCCGCAGTTCGGCCCGGTTGCGCAGGGCGACCTCCTTGCGCATGGCGGCCTCGAAGGTCGTGTTCACCGTGTCGATCAACAGCGCCCGCGCGGCACGCAGGGTGCCCTCGGACTCGGCGACGGCTTCCTGCACCGCGCCGCGCGTGGCGATGGCCCGGCCCGTGAGCGGGTTCTTCTTCTGCTGCGCCAGGGCCGTCAATTCGTCGACGGCGCGGCGCGCGATGCCGAGCGCCACGGCCGGAATGCCCAAGGCCAGCAGGCCGAACGGAGGCAAGGCGTAGAGCGGTTGGTCCACGCGCGGACGCTCGGTGAGGAGCGACAGGGAGCGGTCGGCGGGCACGAAGATGTCGCGGACCTCCATGTCCCCGCTGCCCGTGCCGCACAGGCCCGAGGCGTACCAGGTGTCATGCAGGGTCACGTCCTCGATGGGGAACCAGAGCAGACGCGTCTCGGGGATGCCCTCGCGGATCATCCGGGGCGCTCCGTCCTTCGTCACCACGACCCCGCCCGTCAGCCAGCGGCAGTTCTGGCTGCCACTGGCCCAGGACCAGCGGCCCGTGACGCGATAGCCTCCCTCGACGATTTCGGCGCGGCCCGTTGGCGCGGCCACTCCTCCGACGATGGTGTCGGGCGCTCCAAAGATGGTCCGCGCGGTCGCCTCGGGCATCCAGGCGGCGCTCATGGCGGTGAGCGCGCCGATCATCACGCACCAACCCGTCGAGCCATCCGCACGGGCAATCGTTTCGATCACCTCGATGATCTGGGTGGGGTGCAGCGCGTGGCCACTCAGGGCCTCGGGAAGCACCAGTCGGAAGAGACCGGCCTCGGCCAGCTCGCGGGCGAGGTCCGCGGGGAGCCGGCGGGCGGCCTCGATCTCCTCGGAGCGGGCGGCCAGGCGGGGCGCGAGTCGCCGCGCCTCGGCGAGGACGGAGGGCTCAAGGGGCTGGACCGCGGGCGAAATCGGGGGAGTCATGCACGGATGTTACGTGGGACCCATTCGCGAGGGCCAGCGGGGCGCCGTGCTTTCAGCGCGCCGGGACCCAGGTGCCGTGGAAGGTGAGGGGGAAGAAGTGGTCCATCCAGGCACGGGCCACCGGGCCCGCCTCGGGCTCGCGGGCATCCAGCACCGCCACGTAGGTCTGATCGCGGAGGGCGTCATAGGTCTGGACGAGCAGCCAGCCGTCGTCCTCGGCGGAGCCGTCCGGGCGCGGCAGGAAGATGGGTTCGGAGGGGTAGTGTTCGACGCCGAGGCGCACCACTGTCTCGGCGCCCGTGTCCATGTCCACCTTCACCACCGCGTCCTGGGGACCGCGCAGGGATTCGCGGGACGCGTGATCCGTCAGGTACAGGTAGCGGTGGCGCGCGCCCGCCCGGAGCGGCGTGACCACGGGGAATTCGCAACGCCGGTCCGACACCTGCTCGGAATGGAGCGTGCCGGCCTTCAAGTCCAGGGTCGCCCGGTGCAGCCGGCCCTGGGCATCCGTGGAGGCCCACCCTCGCATCAGCTCGGCGAGCCACTGGTTGGTGCCGAAGTCCGGATAGCGCACGTAGTCCACCCGGATGCGGCCGTCGTCCTCGAAGGCATTGCCGAAGTGCCACGTGTAGAAGGGCTCCGCCTGGAAGCGCGTCACCTTCGTGGGGGTGTCGATGGGGACGACGAGCACCTCGGTGCCCAGCTCCGGCCGCCACTGGAAGTTGTCCGAGAGGCTGCCTCCCCCGAGCATCAGCTTGAAGACGTTGATGCGGAGCGGAGTCACGAAGAAGACCAGGTGATGCTCGGTGGCGATGAAGTCATGGACCAGCGTCGGCCCCGGGAGGGGGACCTCGCCCAACCGGCGGATGGTGCCGGCGTCGGTCAGCTCGTACAGGTCGAGGTAGCAGGTGCGTCCGAAGCGCGTGCCGAAGCTGTAGGTCGCCCGCCTCGCCGCCACGGCATGCGGGTGCGCGGAGAAGACCGGGCCCACCGCGCCCCCGAGGTCCGTCTCCCCGAGGGTGCTCAAATCCTCCAGGGACAATTCCGTGGGCAGCGCGGACTCCACCAGGGCGAAGAGCCGGCCGTTCCAGGCCATCGCCGAGGTGTTCGCCGCGTTCTTCACCCTTCCAAAAAGCCGGTGCCACAGCGAGGGCGCGGTCGTCCCGTAGTGTTTGTGGATCGTCTTGCCCGCCGCGCGCTCGGCCTGGATGCTCGGTGTGTCGATGGGGCGAGCCGCGCCCTGGGCCTTCCCTCCGTCGAAGCGCACCGCGAGCACGCCGCCGTTCCCGTCGAACCAGTGGCCGTAGCGCTGCCCGCCCACGCCGAACGTCACCGGACCCACGCGCACCAGCGTGCCCTTCAGCTCCTGCGGAAGCCGTCCCTCCACCCGCATGGGTTGATAGCCATGCGCATGGGGCAGATCTCGGTACGCCTTCAGCCACGACGGAGGCGTGGCGGGCACGTGTGTCGGGACGGCACTTGTCATGGGCGGCATCCTAGCAGTGGGCTCTCTCCCGGGCGGGCTCGAAGTCCCCATGGAAGGTGATGGGGAACGCATGGTCGAACCAGTGCTTGGAGGGCCGCCCGCCCAGTCGGCCCTCCACCCGCGCGGGTGCGGAGCCCGGCCGATGATTGATGGTGACACTGTAAACATGTAAGTTTTCACCGTCAACATGGATGCCCCGGCGAGGTGTGTCTTGCACGGAGACATCCGTTGGGCGAGGAGAACGCCATGGCGCTGCGACGTACCCGGAAGAAGACGGCGGACAAGTCGACCTACCACCATGGAGATCTGCGCCAGGCCTTGCTGGACGCGTCACTGGCGCTCATCACCGAGGAGGGGTTTGGCGCGCTGTCTCTGAGGGAAGTGGCCCGGAGGGCGGGGGTGACGCACGCGGCGCCCTACCGTCACTTCGCGGACAAGGAGGCGCTGCTGGCGGCCGTGGCGGAGGAGGGCTTCCGCGCGATGACGTCGCGCATGAAGGAGGAGATGGCCCGGGAGCCATCCCCCATCGACCGGCTGGGCGCCTGTGGTGTCGCCTATGTCCTGTTCGCCGTGGAGAACGCGGCGCACTTCCGGGTGATGTTCGGTCCTCACTTCACCCAGCCCTTGACTCCGACGGTCCTCGGCGAGGACGCGGATGCCTACGGTCTGCTGGTGGGCGTCCTCGCCGAGGCTCAGCGGGCGGGCGAGGTGCGGGAAGGAGACACCGCGGACCTGGCACTCGCGTGCTGGTCATTGGTGCACGGACTGGCCTCCCTTCTGGTGGATGGTCAGTTGGATCCAGAGGCCGTGGCGGGCGGTGTGGCGGCTCTGGCCCGGACGCAGACGCTTCTGCTGGTGGGGGGCCTGGCCCGTCCACCCGTGGATTGAGCGGGATGCCCCGTCCCATTTCCCGTTGCATGCCTGGGCACGAGTGGACATGAGTTGCGCACACCCCTCTCGCGAATCCCGTGCCCTTCGATGAGTTCTACCGAGTCCGACGAGTTGCGCTCCCTGCGTGCCGAGGTCGAGCGCTTGCGTGGACTGCTCGACAGGGCGGAGGTCGACTCCGGCGGAGCCCGGTACCGGCAGATCGTGGAAAGCGCGATCGACTTCGCCGTGATCGCCATGGATCTGGACGGCCGCGTCACGCACTGGAACGAGGGAGCCCGGCGCATTCTCGGCTGGTCACTGGAGGACACCCTCGGCGAGTACACCCACGTCATCTTCACGGAGGAGGACAGGGCTCACGGCGTGCCCGAGCGGGAACTGCGGACGGCACGGGCGCAGGGCCGCGCCACGGACGAGCGCTGGCACCGGCGCAAGGATGGCTCCCTCTTCTGGGCCAGCGGCGAGTTGATGCCGCTCAAGGATGATGCCGGCACGCTCGTGGGGTTCGTGAAGATCCTCCGGGATCGCACCGCGCAGCGAGGACTCGAACAAGAGCGGGAGCGCTTCCTGCTCCTGGCCGAGCAGTCCTCGGACTTCGTGGGTATCGCCGATGTGGAAGGGCGCGGCGTGTTCATCAACCAGGCGGGGCGCCGTCTCGTGGGCCTGGCGGACGACCACGCCGAGCCCTTCTTCATCCCCGACCTCTTTCCCCCCGAGGATCGGGCCTTCATCCGAGACGTGGTCCTGCCCGCCCAGCGCACGCAGGGCTACTGGCGGGGGGAGATGCGCTTCATGCACCAGGTGACTGGCGCGTCCATTCCAGTGGACTACAACGCCTTCATCCTGCGCGACGCGGCCGGCAACTTCACGGGCTACGCGACGATCTCCCGCGATATCTCCGAAGCGAAGAAGGCCGAGAGCGCTCTGCGCCTGAGCGAGGAGCGCTTGCAGCTCGCGTTGAGCGCGTCCGACTCCATCGGCATCTGGGATTGGGACATTCCCTCCGATCAGCTCCACGCGGATGCCCACTTCGCCCGGCTCTTCTCCGTGGCTTCGGACGCGGCGATCCAGGGCGTGTCGCTCGAGGCCTACCTCCAGGGCATTCATCCCGAGGATCGGGAGCGGGAGCGGTTGGAGATCCGGCGCAGTGTCGACCTGGGCGAGGAATACGACTCCGAATACCGGGTCACTCCAGCCGATGGGCTCCGGTGGCTCCACGCCCGGGGGCGCATCTACCGCGATGCCCAGGGACAGCCCGTCCGGTTCGCGGGCACGACCATCGATATCACGCAGCGCAAGACGATGGAGTTGCGCCAGCAGGCGTTGCTCGGCCTGAGCGATCGATTCCGCAGTCTGACGAGCCCGGGAGATATCTCCGCCATCGCGGCGGCGCTGCTCGGCAAGACCCTGGGATTGTCCCGCGCGGGCTTCGCCGTGGTGGACCTGGAGGCCGAGACGCTCACGGTCGAGCAGGACTGGTCCGACGGGCAGGTCGCCAGCATCGCGGGGAGCTATCCCTTCTCCGCATTCGTCTCCACGCTCGATCGGCTCCGGCGCGGTCTGGCGACCCTCGAGGTGGACGCCGAGACCGCGGTGTGGATCGACCCCGCGGAACTGCCCAACTACCGTGCCCTGGGCATGCGGGGCTTTCTCAGCCTGCCGCTCATGCGCAACGGGCATCTGGTGGGCTTCGTCTACGCCCACAACACCACGCCTCGCGAATGGTCGGACGCGGACGTGGGCTTCATCCGCGAGGTGTCCTCCCGGACGTGGGAAGCGATGGAGCGGGCCCTGGCCGAGCGGGCGGTGCGCGAGCGCGAACAGGATCTGCGTCTGCTCACGAATCAGGCGCCCGAGATGATTGGCTACCTCGATCGGGACTTGCGCTTCCTGTTCGTCAACGACACCTACCCGGCCTGGTTCGGTGTGCCCCGTGAGCGCATCCTCGGCGCGCCGGTGACCGAACTGCTGGGTCCGGAGGCCTTCGCCGCCCGCGAGCCCTATTTCAAGCGGGCGTTGGCCGGAGAGGAGGTCCACTTCGAGGCGTCCCTGGAAGTGCAGGGGCTCCGTCGTGACCTCGAGCTGCGCTACTTTCCGCGCAAGGATCTCAAGGGCCACATCCTGGGGGTCTACACCTTCGTCCTGGACATCACCGAGCGCAAGCAGATCGAGCGGGCCCTGCGGGAAGCCAACGAGACGCTGGAGCAGCATGTGGAGGAGCGCACGCGGGAGCGCGACCGCATCTGGCGCAACTCCGACGAGCTCATGGGGGTGGCGGGGTTTGATGGCTATCTCAAGTCCATCAACCCGGCCTGGTCGCGGCTGTTGGGGATCGACGACGCGACGATCCTCGAGCGGCCCTTCCTGGAGCTCATCCACCCGGACGATCACTCCGCCTCGAGGCGGGCCACGGCCCAGTTGGCGCGGGGTGAGCGCCTGGCTCGCTTCGAGGATCGCTTGATGCGGGCCGACGGTGGAGAACGCGTCATCGCCTGGACCGCGGTGCCCGGTGAGGGGGTCTTCTACGTCATCGGCCGCGACGTCACGGCCGAGCGCGAGAGCGCCGTGCTCCAGCGGCGGCTGTTCGATGTGCTCGATGCGTCTCCGGACTTCGTCGGCATCGCGGACGCCGCGGGCCAGGTCTTCTACGTCAACGCCACGGGCCGGCGGATGATCGGGCTCGACGACCTGGACGCGGTGCGCCACAGCTCCGTTGTCGACTACTTCGTGCCCGAGGAGCGCCCGCTCATCGAGGACACGGTCATCCCGACGGCCCTGCGCGAGGGCTTCTGGGAGGGCCGGTGCCACTTCCGTAACTTCAAGACGGGGAAGATCACTCCGGTCCATTACAACGTGTTCGTGACGCGGGACGCGTCGGGCGGGGTGATTGGCCTGGGCACGGTGACGCGCGACATCACCCAACAGTTGCAGCAGGAGCAGGCCCTGCGGGAGACGGAGGAGCGGCTGCGCCAGTCCCAGAAGATGGAGTCGGTGGGACAGCTCACCGGGGGCATCGCGCACGACTTCAACAACCTGCTGGGCGGCATCATGGGCTCCATGGAGATGCTCAAGCGCCGTCTGGAGGCGGGCCGCTACTCCGAGACGGGCAAGTACATCGCCGCCACCATGGCCTCGGCCCACCGCGCCGCGGCGCTCACCGCGCGCCTGCTCGCCTTCGGCCGCCGCCAGTCGCTCGACGTGAAACCCGCGGACCTCAACGCGCTCGTCTCCTCCATGTCGGACCTGCTGCGGCGCACCCTGGGCGAGCACGTGGACCTGAAGATCCTGCTCGCGCCGGGGCTGTGGCCGGCGATGACGGACGCCAACCAGTTCGAGAACGCGTTGCTCAACCTGGCCATCAACGCCCGGGACGCCATGCCCTCGGGCGGCCTGCTCACCGTCGAGACGACCAACACCCGGCTCGACGAGAGCTACACGCGGGGCTTCGAGGGGCTCAAGCCGGGTGACTACGTGGTGCTGTGCGTGAGCGACACCGGTCAGGGCATGCCCCCGGAGGTCATCGCCCGGGCGTTCGAGCCGTTCTTCACCACCAAACCCATCGGCCAGGGCACGGGGTTGGGCCTGTCCATGATCTACGGCTTCGCCCGGCAGGTGGGAGGCCACATCCGCATCTACTCGGAGCAGGGGCGGGGCACGACCATCAAGCTCTACACGCCGCGTCATGTCGGGACCGGAGCCGGGGCCGGAACGAGCGAGACGGCCCCGACGGGCGAGGCTCCGCGCGCGCGGCAGGGAGAGCGCGTCCTGGTGGTGGAGGACGAGCCCGCCGTGCGCATGCTGGTGATGGAGATATTGGAAGAGCTGGGCTACGAGGCCGTGGAGGCGCACGACGCCCGCGCGGCGCTGTCGACGATCGAGGCCGCGGGGCGCATCGATCTGCTGGTGACGGACGTGGGTCTGCCCGGGGGGATGAGCGGGCGCCAGCTCGCGGAAGTGGCCCGTCAGCACCGTCCGGGGCTCAAGGTGTTGTTCATCACCGGTTACGCGGAGGGGGCGTCCGTGCGCGGTGGTTTCCTCGCCCCCGGCATGAGGATGATCACCAAGCCCTTCGCCCTGGACACGCTGGCCGCCCGCATCCGGGAGATGATCGAGCGGGATTGATTGACCGGAGGTGGGTCTCGGCTAGGTTGGCGCCCATGGTCGATCCGCCAGAGACCGAGTCCCCCGAGAAGCGCGTCCGAGCCCGGGAACTGGGGCTTCCGCTGGGCCACTTCAAGCCGGGCAAGCACAACGCCATCACCGACGTGGAGGGCGTGCTCGTCGGGCACAGCACCATCATCCAGGGCGAGGGGCCGCTCAAGCCGGGGCAGGGGCCCGTGCGCACGGGCGTCACCGCCATCCTGCCCAACCGGCGCGACATCTTCATGGAGCGCATGACGGGCGGAGGCTTCGTGCTCAACGGGGCCGGTGAGGTGTCCGGCATGACGCAGCTCATGGAGTGGGGGCTGGTGGAGACGCCCATCCTCCTGACGAACACCATGGCCGTGGGCGCGGTGAGCGACGCGGTGGCCCGCTACATGGTGGAGCAGAACCCGGGCATTGGTGACGAGCACGACGTCATCATCCCCATCGTCGGCGAGTGCGACGACAGCTTCCTCAACGACATCTCCGGCAGGCACGTCAAGCGCGAGCACGTCTACGAGGCCATCCGCACGGCCTCGGACGGCCCGGTGGCCGAGGGCAACGTGGGTGGAGGCACGGGCATGCTCACGTGCGACTTCAAGGGGGGCATCGGCACGTCCTCGCGCAAGCTGCCCGAGGCGCTGGGGGGCTACACCCTGGGCGTGCTGGTGATGAGCAACTTCGGCAAGATGCACAACCTGCGCGTGGGCGGCCTGCCCGTGGGCGAGGTGCTGGCGGAGAAGTTCAAGCACGTGCCCCGGCGCGTGCAGAGCTATGGCTCCATCATCGCGGTGGTGGCCACGGACGCGCCCCTGCTGAGCCATCAGATCAACCGCCTGTGCAAGCGCGTGGGCCTGGGCATCGGCCGGGTGGGCAGCTACGCGGCGCACGGCTCGGGGGAGATCGTCGTGGGCTTCTCCACCGCCAACATCATCCCCCGGCGCACCCAGAAGATGGTCTACAAGCTGAAAATCCTCCTGGATCAGCGCCTGGACCCGCTCTACGAGGCGGTGATGGAGGCCACCGAGGAGGCCATCCTCAACGCCATGTGCATGGCCACGTCCATGACGGGAGTCAACGGCAACTTCGTTCCGGCGCTGCCCCTGGACGAGGTGCGGCGCTTCGTGAACGCGAGCCGCCCCCTCTTCGCCCCTGCCCGCAAGCGCGCCCACCCGACGAGCGCTCCGGCGGCGCCGTCCCGGCCTCCGGAGGGGGAGGGGGCCCCTGTTTCCAAGGTGCGCCTGTCCGAGAGCAGCTTTCCCCAGCCCACCCGGCCCGCTCCGGATGACAGCGGGGGCTCCTCTTCTGGAGGAACTTCTGGTACGTAGGCGCCCCTCGTCTGTCCTACCTTCACCCAGGAGACACCTGACATGGCCCGTAGCAAGAGCAAGCACCGCCGCGTGCAGAACATCATCCGCCAGAAGTGGAAGCGCCAGCTGAAGCGCAAGGCCGCCGCCGCCAAGGAAGCCGCCGCGAAGAAGTAGTCCCGCCGTGGATGTCCGGCCCGCTCCGCGCGTCGCCTCCCGCCAGTCTACTGGTGGGTCGCCGTGAAGGGGCGGGCCACCGCGCAGCGCCGGACCGTCCCCGACGAGGTGCTCGCGAAGTTGCCCAGCCATTCCCCCTCCAGCAGGGGCACGCCGCCATCCCCCACCGCGGGCACGTAGCGTCCGGAGAGGCTCACCGACTCGGGCCCCGCCGTGCCGCCGTCCGAGGGGCCCAGCCGGTTGCCCACGAGGTTGAACTCCCCCGTTTCGTAGACGGTGCCGCTGAGCGCCACTCCGTCCAGTCCTCCGGACAGCGTGCCGCCCTGCCGCTGCACCTCGAGCGGCCCCCGCGGCAGCGTCACCGTCACCCCCTGGCACGACGAGGGCGTCGTGCCCGTCCCGAGCGCGAAGGCATAGGTGCCCTCGATGGGCGGGCACTGGGAACAGCCCGGGGCGCTCCCTCCGCAGGCGGCGAGGGCGAGCGGGAGGAGAACGGTGGTGCAGCAACGAAGCGTGAATCGTCCAGTATTCATGGATGTGGTCCCTCGGAAGGGGGGGTTGGACTTCCCGCGAGGAAGCGACGTTCCTACGTTCTGTTGCGTCCTGGGCGGGGTCGATGTGGGCGGGGGTGGGGTTGTGACGGGGTTCGACGCGAAACGTTGTTCCAATCTTATCTTCGCCGGGCTGTTCGTCCTGGCGCTGGTTCTCTTTTCACGCATCCTGCTGCCCTTCCTGATGCCGGTGTTGCTGGGAGGCTTCCTGGTGGTGCTCTTCCAGCCGCTGCAGCAGCGGCTGCTGCGCGCCCGGTTCAAGTTGCCCCCCTCGGTGTGCGCCGGGGTCTCCACGCTGGCCGTCTTCCTGCTCATCCTGGTGCCGCTCGTGGTGGTGGGGTGGATGGTGGTGCGGGAAGTGCTCGGCTTGATGGAGCACGCCCAGGTCGTGTTGGAACAGGTGGGCCTGCGCGAGCGCATGACGGCGGGACTGCCGCGCGGACTGCGGCGCTATGCGGACGCCCTGCAGGGCACGCGCATGGAGCAGGCGCTGGAGGGGGCGATGTCCCATGGCGTCCTGGTGCTCTCCAACCTGCTGGGGGCGGGCACGGAGCTCATCATCGACCTGTTCCTGATGATGGTCGCCATGTACTACTTCTTCCTGGATGGGCGCCGCCTGTGGAGCGAGGGCACGCAGCTCATTCCCCTGGACAAGCGCTACATCCAGGCGTTCGCCAAGGAGTTCACCGACGTCGCGCACGCCATCATCTACGGCAACACCATCACCTCGCTCATCCAGGGCGCGCTGGGCATGGTGGGACTGATGCTGGCGCGGGTGCCGCACGCGGGCGTGTGGGGCGCGGCCATGGCGGTGGTGGCGATGGTGCCGGTGGGCGGCACGGCGCTCGTGTGGGGGCCCATTGGCGCGGTGCTGTTGATGATGGGCAAGGTGAACGAGGGCATCTTCCTGCTCGCCTGGGGCGCCTTCGTGGTGGGCAGCATCGACAACGTCATCCGGCCGAGGCTGTGTGGCTCGCGCATGGCGCTGCACCCGCTGCTCGTCTTCCTGTCCATTTTCGGCGGCCTGGCGGTGTTCGGGATGATGGGCCTGCTCGTGGGGCCGCTCATCGCCTCGCTCTTCATGGCCATGGTGCGCATCTACCGCCGGGACTTCCTGGGCCTGCGGTCCGCGGCACCGCCCCCCCTGTCCAGCCCGGGGCTCCCGGTGCCCGGGGACAGCGCGCCCGCCGCCCCCCCGGGAGTGCCCTCCGCGCCCATGCCCGCTGAAGCCTGAACGTCCAGGAAGCCTGGACAAGCGCCCGCGCCGTGGGTGAGGCTTCCGGGCATTCATGAAGGCCCCTGGACGCACGATGTGTCGCCGCGGCGCGGCGTTGGCTCTTTCACTGGCCGTGTTGCTCACCGCGCAGGCCGCTCTCGCCGCGCGCGTGGCCGTTTCCGCGCTCGAGGGAGACCCCAAGGGCAAGCTGCGTGCCCAGGTGACGGCCGCCGTCCGCAAGACGCGCAAGGCGCAGGTGCTGCCGCCCAACGACTGGGCCCAGGTGGCCAAGAAGCAGGGGCTGAGCGGCCCCGCCGCCGTGACGCCCGGTGCGGTGAAGCTCCTGGCGCCCAAGCTGCGCGTGGACGCCGTCCTCACCGGCTCGGTGGAGGGCCGCTTCAACGCCCGGCTGCTCGATCGGGAGGGCCAGGAGGTGTGGTCCGCGAGCTACCCCCTCAAGCGCGGGTTGCTCGCGCCGCGGGATGCCCTCGCGCTCGCCAAGGCCGTGTCCTCCGCCCGGCTGGAGCCCGTCGAGGCGCCTGCGCCCGAGGTGAAGACGCCTCCCGAGGTGAAGGCGCCTTCCAAGGAGCCGCCCGCGTCCGAGCCCCAGGCCAGCGCCGGGACAAAGGAAATGCCTCGGGAGGTGGACGCTCCTCCCTCCAAACCGGTGTTGACCCCCGAGTCCGCTCCCGCACCGGTTCCCTCCATGGCCGAGGCCTCCGCGCCCGTTGCCTGGGCGATGCTGGACGAGGAGTCGCATACGTACGGGGTGGACCCGTCGGGCAGCGGCGGGGGCTTTCCGGAGAGCGCGCCGGCCGTGGATCCGAGTCGGTTGCCCCGGCGGGTGAAGGTGCTGCTGGGCGCGACGGCGACGTGGCGCAAGTACTGCGCGCGGCCGGATGCGCCGTCGTGCGCCGAGTTCGACTCGCGGCCCGAGGAGCAGCGGCAGGGAGACATCTCGGACTTCACCTCGAACGCGCCCTACCTGGGGTTCGCCGCCGAGGCGGAGGTGTTCCCCCTGGCGCAGCGGAGCTCTCCTCTCCGGGGTCTGGGCCTGGCACTGGCGTGGCAGCGCGGCTTCGCGCCGACGACGGTGCAGGTGTCCTCGCCGACGGGTTCCACGCCAAGGCGCGAGGTGGCCGCGACGGATACCGCCTATGGCGCCATGCTCGCCTACCGCTACTTCTTCGACCTGGGCAGCGAGCAGACGCCGCTCTGGGGCCACGCTGGCGTGCGCCTGGGCGTGCTCGGCCATGGCTTCGGCGTGGATGAGTCGCTGGAGGTGCCGCTGCCGGTGGTGCACCGCCTGTACCCGGCGGTGGGACTGGAGGCCTCGGTGCCGCTCATGCGCCTGGTGCGTCTGGAGGGCGCGGGCCGGTTCTTCGTCCGTCCCGTTCCGGGGAGTGCGTTCGCGGGCCTGGGCAAGGGCTCATACCTGGCGGAGGTGCGCGACTACGGCACGGAGGTGTCGAGCTTCGGCTGGGAAGCGCAACTGGGCGTGGCGGGCGACATCTGGGGCCCCTTCGGTTACAGCGCGCGCCTGCGGCTGGAGCACTACTCGGACACCTTCACCGGGCAGGGTGCCCGGCGCGGATGGACGGAGGGCGGCGTGGCCGAGGAGACCTATTCGAGCCTGCTCGCGGGACTCACCGCCGTCTGGTGAGCCTCCGGCGGGCCCCGCAGGTCCACCACCTTCGCCCCCAACGGTCTCGCCCGGTCATCCTCCCTCGGTCCCGCCGCCAGCACCGCCCTGGCGGGCAGCACCTTGCGCACGTACGCCTCCAGCGCCGCCTCGCCCAGTTGGAGCGCCTCTTCGCACGGCCGTTCCGGGCCTGATCCATCGAGACTCTCCCCTGGACAGCAGGGGAGGACACCTCCGGCCCCGCGTCTCACACCGAGATGAGTCCCTTGCGGATGCCCTCGGTGACGGCTTCCACGCGGTTGGTGACCTCGAGCTTGCGGTAGATGTGCTCCAGGTGGGTGCGGATGGTGGCCTTGGACAGGTTGAGCACTCGCGCCGCCTCGCTGTTGGACACGCCCTTGGCGATGAGCTGGAGGATCTCCGTCTCGCGGTCCGACAGCGGCTTGAGCAGGGGCTCCTGTGCCTCCCCGGCGAGAGGGGGCAGGGGCGGGGCCGCGTCGGTGACGATGGAACCATCGCCCGAGGGCACGGGCGTCAGGTCCGGCTCCACGCGGAAGTGGCGCAGCAGCCGGCGCGCGAGACTCGGCTGGATGACGGTGCCTCCGGCGCGCACTTCCTTGATGGCCTCGATGATCTTGTCCGCGGGGGTGCCCTTGAGCAGGTAGCCCGAGGCGCCGGCCTTCACCGCCTCGAGCACTTTGTCCTCCTCGTCGAAGATGGTGAAGATGAGGATCTCCACCTGGGGCCACTGCGCCTTGATCTGCCGCGTGACGTCGATGCCGCTCATGCGCGGCAGGCCCAGGTCCAGGAGGAGCACGTGTGGCAGGCTCCGGGGCACCTCCTCGAGCGCGGCCTCGCCGGACAACGCGGTGCCGACGATCTCGATGTCCTGATGGTTCTCGAGCAGACGCAGCTGATTCTTGAGGATGCGCGTCTGGTCCTCGACCACGAGGACACGGATGGGGGCGGGGGAAGGGGACTCGCTCGCTTCGATCATGGGAGGGCCGGGAGGGAGAAGGAGACGCGGGTGCCGTTGCCGGGAGCCGAGTCCACGAGGAGGGTGGCGCCGAGCTGCATGGAGCGCTCGCGCATGTTGAGCAGGCCGTAGTGACCGCGGGGTGTGCGCTGGGGGTCGAACCCCTTGCCGTCATCGCGCACGAGCAGCTCCACCCGCGAGGTGTCGTAGTCCAGCCGCACGTGGACCTGGGTGGGCGCGGCGTGCTTCATGGCGTTGGACAGGCACTCCTGGAGGATGCGGAAGAGGGCGAGCTGGGCGTCCGGGGCGAGCTTGCGCGGCAGGCCCGTGCGCTCGAAGCGGATGTCCATCTGGGTGCGCTCGGCGTACGTCTTCACGTAGTCCTCGAGTCCCTGGGTCAGCTCGAAGTCCTCGCGCATCATCTGCAGGCTGCGGCGCAGCTCCTCGATGGATTCCTCGGCCGTGGCCTTGAGCTCCTGGATCTCCGACTGGAGGGTGCCGTCCTTGGCCATGCCCAGGATGTACTCGGACTGGATGATCATCGAGGAGAGCGAGGCGCCCAGGCCGTCGTGGATCTCCCGGGCGAGCCGGTTGCGCTCCTCCACCACGGCCATCTCCTTGAGGTCTCCCTGGAGCTCCACCACCTCGCGGTGGGCGATCGCCTCGCGCTCGCTCAGGTACGACAGCACGTAGATGATGATGAGCGTGAGCGACAGGTACCACAGGAGGGTGAGGACCTCGATGGCGGTGATCTCGCGGTAGAGCAGCAGATCCAACCGGATGATGACGAGCAGCGACAGCACGGCGGGAGTGATCGCCAGGGGCTTGGGATAGAGCAGGGCGAAGAGGATGGTGAAGAGCAGCTGCGTCGCCAGGAGCGGACTCTGCAGGCCGCCGCCCACCTGGGGTTTGGCGAGCACCACCACCATGATCATCACATCCAGGCAGAGGGTGATGTACGTCACCCACCGGCCGGCCTTGGGGTGGTCGATGACCAGGTAGTTGGCGACGCTGTAGAGCAGCATCGCGAAGTAGCCGGCGAACGCGGTGACGCCCTGCAGGCCGAAGTAGAAGGACCAGCTGGGCACCGCGAGGAGCAGCAGGCCCAGGGTGAGGAACATGAGCCGCGCGTAGAAGAGGGCGCGGGCCCGGGTGACGAAGCGCTCCTGCTCCCAGGAGTTCGCCGCCTGCGCGGCCGAGACGTTGTCCGAGAGCTTGCGCCGCTCGAGCACCTCGCGCACGCGGGCGCGCCGGTGGGACTCGGGGCTGTGGGAGTCGAGGGATAGGGCGGGATCCATCAGGCCGGCGAGCTTAGGGGACCTGCCGGGTTTTCGGGAATCCCTCCCCTCGATTGTCCGCCCTTCAGGCGAGCGGCTAGCGCGCGTCGGCGCCCGGGCACGCCTTCTTGGCCTCGGGCTGACGGGCGAAGATGTGCTCCAGACGGTCCTGGGACTCGCCGGTGGCCTCGTTGAAGAGGGGCGAGCCGCCCGCGTACATGGTGCCCTCGGGATGGCCGTAGCGGTCCAGTTGGCGCTCCTTGAGCCACTGGTCCACGCAGGCCTCCTGGGCGGCGGGCAGTCCGCCCTGCACCCGGGTTCCCGAGTCGTCGGGAGGCGCGGCGGGCTGTCCGGCGTCGCGATAGGAGGGGTTCTCCACCGGAGTGGTGGGCGAGGGCGGAGGCGGTGCGTCGGCGGTGTTCTTGTGGCAACCCGTGGTGAGGCAGAGGGCGGCGAGCAGCGAGAGGGCGTTCTTCATGGGGTCCTCGGAGATGCGCGGAGAGGGTGAAGATACGCATTCGCTCCGGGGCCGGGCAGCTTTTCGAGCGGGCTGGGGTTGACGGAGGACGGAGGCTCGGCGAGGGTCGTGCGCGTGCGAAAAGGGGTGTCGGCGAGGGTGCTGGTGGTGGGGGCGGGGGGCCTGGGATGCCCGGCCTCGTTGGCGCTCGCGCACGCGGGCGTGGGCCAGTTGACGCTCGTGGATCCGGACCGCGTGGACGTGACGAACCTCCACCGGCAATTGTGGCATCGCACCTCGGATGTGGGCCGGCACAAGGTGGAGTCGGCGGCGGACGGGCTGCGGCGCGCCTTCCCTGCCTCGAGGGTGGAGACGCTCGTGGGGCGGGTGGACGCGGACAACGCCGCCGCCCTGTTCCAGGCGCATGACGCCGTGGTGGACGCCACCGATGGCACGGCCACCAAGCTCTTCCTGTCGGACGTGGCGGTGGCCACGCGGGTGCCGCTCGTCTACGGCGGGGTGTTGCGGATGCAGGGCCAGGCGATGCGCGTGGTGCCCGGCGGACCTTGTCTGCGCTGCCTGTACGAGGAGGCGCCCTCGCCGGACGCGGTGCCCACGTGCGCGCAGGCGGGCGTGCTGGGCCCCATGGCGGGGATGGTGGGCGCGTTGCAGGCCGCGTTGCTCCTGGAGTGCCTGGAGGGCGGCGCCTCTGGAGTGCCTGGCGAGGCCGTCCTGCACGTGCTCGATGGAGCTACCCTGAGCGGCCGGCGGGTGCGCGTGCGCCGGGTCCCCGATTGCGAGGGCTGCGCCCGCCCCCGCACCCCCGTCTTTCCCGAGGAGTCCGAGCGATGCACGAGGTGACGCGGACCGTGGACATCACCCGCGAGGTCTGCCCGATGACGTACGTGCGCACCAAGCTCGCGCTGGAGGCGCTGGGCGCGGGAGCGGTGTTGGAGGTGTGGCTCAAGGGGGACGAGCCCTTGAAGAACGTGCCGCGCAGCGCGCGCGAGGACGGCCACCAGGTGCTCGCGCTGGAGCCTCGGGGGGATGGCACCCACCGGTTGTTGCTGCGCAAGCAGGAAGGACGCTGACGCCCATGGCCACGGTCCGCATTCCCACCGCCTTGAGAAGCCTCGCGGGCAACCAGGGCGAGGTGCGCGTCGCGGGCGCCACGGTGGGCGAGGTGTTGAACAACCTGGGCCGGGCGCACCCGGGCCTGGGCGCGCGCGTGCTCGATGACCAGGGCGCGGTGCGGCGCTACGTGAACGTGTTCCTCAATGACGAGGACATCCGCTTCCTGAAGGAGTTGGACACGCCCGTGGCCGACGCGGATCGCCTCACCCTCATTCCAGCCATGGCGGGAGGCTAGGGGCCGTGGCCCTGAGCGAGGAGGACATCCTCCGGTATTCGCGGCAGATCCTCCTGCGCGAGGTGGGCGGACGCGGCCAGGAGCGGTTGCTCGCGGGAGGGGTGCGGTTGGGTGCCTCGGGCGAGGCGGGACTGACGGCCGCGGCGTACGTGGCGGCCGGGGGCACGGCGGTGGTGGCGGACTCATGGCCGCTGACGCCGGGGGCGGAGGGCTTCCTCGTTCCAGCGGGGCAAGAGGGCCAGTCGGCGGCGGACGTGCTCGCGCGGGCCCTGCCGGAGTTCAACCCGGATGCGCTCGCGGCACGCGGGACGGGCCTCCTGGCGGAAGTTCCCGCGACGTGGGACGGAGAGGGCCCCTGGGTCGCGCTGGGGGGCGAGGGGACGGGGGGCGTGATCGTCTTCCGTGCGCCAGAGGGCTGCGAGGCGTGCTTCGAGGCCACGGTGGCGGAATGGGGTCCTCCTCCAGGGGGGGCGCTGGGGGTGGGCCTGGGCGCTCTCGGGGCGCTGGTGCTGCAGCGGTTGTTGCTCGGGCTCGGGCCGTCGCTGGGCGCCCGCGGGTGGGACGCCCCGGGGGTGCTGACGGAGAGGACGGTACGGCACTGTGGCCGGTGCCGCTGAGGAGGGAACACCCACCTGGTCCGAGGCGCTGGACGAGGCTGTCCGGCATCTGGAGTCCGCCTGGCCCCTGGAGGGGTGTGGGGTGTTGTTGCGCATGGGTCCGAGTGGACCCTGGCGTTGCCGCCCCCTGCGCAACGCCCTGGACGCGCGCACCGCCCGGACGGCCTACGCCTTCGAGGCCCACGAGTGGCTGGGCGTTCTCAAGGAGGCTGACACCCGAGGCGAGCATGTGGCGTGTGTGTTTCACTCCCACGTGGTGGGAGGAGCGGATTTTTCCGCGGAGGACCGACGCCAGGCGGCTCCCGAGGGCCAACCCCTGCTACCTGGAGTGTCCTACCTCGTGATGGAGGTCCCCGCTGGGCGGGTCCGCGCCGCGCGACTCTTCCATTGGGAAGGGAGTGGTTTTCGGGGAGGCCCCGTCCCGTGGCGCCTTCTTCCGGGCCAACCGGCGGAAATCCCTTGAGAAGTCGAGCGCCTGTCCGCTCTCTTCCTGCACCTGCGGAAAGGTAGGCACGAATTGTCAAACGGCCGGTTTTTCGTCTATAACCCCCCCGACTTTTGATCTGCCGCGCTCTGGGGGCTCCTGAAGGCAATGCGCCCTGGGAAGCGCAGGGAGTTAGAACCCGTATGGCGCAGACGCTTGGTTTTACCGTATGGCTGACCGGCATGTCCGGCACTGGTAAGAGTACGATGGCCGCCTACATCGCGGCTCGGCTCCGTCAGGTTGACCGCAACGTCGAGATCCTGGACGAGAACGATCTCGGCAACGAGTTGTGGCAGGGCCTGGGGGACAGCAAGGACGAGCGCATGACGATCGTCCGCCGGCTGGGGTACGTGGCCGGAGTGCTCACCCGCAACAACGTGGCGGTGCTGGTGCCCTGCGTGAGCCCGTACAAGGCGGGCCGCGAGGACAACCGCCGCTCGGTGGGCCGCTACATCGAGGTCTACGTGGACTGTCCGACCGAGAAGCTCATCGAGCGCGACAGCACGGGCCGCTACAAGAAGGCGCTGGGGGGAGAGATCCCCAACTTCATCGGCATCACCGAGCCGTATGAGCCGCCCGCGTCCGCCGAGGTGGTCATCCACTCGGATCAGGAGAGCGTGGAGGAGGGGGCCGGGAAGATCTTCCAGTCCCTGCTGGACCTGGGCTACGTGACGGCCGACGAGCTGAAGATCATCACCGGCAAGAAGATGAAGGCCCAGACGCCCACGAAGACGGCGGTGACGCGCGTGTCCTCGGCCAAGCCCCCCAAGGCGGCGGCCAAGCCCCCCAAGGCGGCGGCGAAGACGTCCAAGGCGGCCAAGTCGGCCAAGGACGGCAAGGGCTCCAAGGAGGGCAAGGGCGCCAAGGCTCGTCCCGCGGCCCGGGCGGCGCGGGTCGCCAAGCCGGCGCCCAAGAAGGCCTCCGCCAAGCGCAAGGCCCGCTAGGCACCGGGGGTCCCTGGGACTCTCTGGACGTCAGGACCCTCGGGGTGCATGGGCAACCCGGGGGTTCTTCGTTTATAGAGCCCTGCATGTTGACCCCCGACCGCATCCAGGCCCTCTGTGACTCCTCCCGCCCCAAGTTGGAGGCGATGCGCGCGCGGCTTCGCGCCCATGGCTCGGCGCTGGTGGCGTTCTCCGGAGGGGTCGACTCCACCTTCGTGCTGAAGATCGCCGTGGAGGAGCTGGGCGATCGGGCCCTGGCGCTCACGGCCCTGTCGGCCTCGGTCGCGCCGGAGGAGGAGAAGGAAGCGCGAGAGCTGGCCCAGCGCCTGGGCGCGCGGCACGTGGTGGTGTCGAGCGACGAGCTGGCCAACCCCCAGTACGCGGCCAACCCCACCAACCGCTGCTACTTCTGCAAGACGGAGCTGTACGACCTCTGCGAGGCCCAGCGCCGGGAGCGGGGGATCGAGGTGGTGCTGGACGGCTTCAACGCGGATGACTTCAAGGATCACCGCCCGGGGCACAAGGCCGCCCAGGAGCACGCGGTGCGCTCGCCCCTGGCCCTCGCGGGGCTGACGAAGGAGGAGATCCGCGCCTGGAGCCATGCGCTGGGTCTGCCCACCTGGGACAAGCCCCAGATGGCGTGCCTGGCGTCGCGCATTCCCTATGGCACCTCGGTGACGCGCGAGCGCCTCTTCCAGATCGCCGGGGCCGAGTCGGAGCTGCGCAAGCTCGGCTTCCGCCAGTTCCGCGTGCGCTACCACCAGGAGGTGGCGCGGATCGAACTGGCGGCCGAGGAGTACGAGCGCTTCCTGTCCGCCGAGCTGCGGCGCCAGGTGGACGCCGCCTTCAAGGCGCTGGGCTTCAAGTTCGTGGCGTTGGACCTCGAGCCCTTCCGCTCGGGCCGGATGAACGACGCGGCCGGCATCTCCAAGCCCTCCGTCGATTCCCACCCCCTGCCCGTCGTGAGCTGATCCACCAGGTCCTGGGGCAGGATGTTGGATCCTGTTGCGGATCGGACGTAGATCCGCCGCGCGCGAGCGCGAGCGCCACCGGCCGGGGTGATCCACCAGGTCAGGGGTTTTCTTGCGATCTCCCGCGCATGTGCGACTTTGTGCGCACCTGTAGGAGACAAAGCACACATGGACATGAATCCTCGCCTCACCTCGGTGGTGTTCCGTCTCAACCGCGAGAAGCTGGACGCCCTGAAGGAGCTGTCGCGCTCGACGCGCATCCGCCAGAGCGAGTACCTGCGCGAGGCCATCTCCGACCTGCTCACCAAGTACGAGGAGCAGCTGGTCGAGTGAGTGCCGTCGGGGATGCGCCGGACGCCCGGTCCTCGCGGTCGACCGTTCCCGCTCAGGCGACCCTCGTGTCCGCTCGCGTCTCGGCGAAGAAGGGCGGCGGGGAGGGAAGACCCGGGGCCCGTTGCCTCTCCTCGACAGGGAATGGTTCCTTGTCGGGAGGGTAGAACACCTCCCAGAGGACGAGCCCCTGGGCGGGCGCCTTGAGCCCCGGGATGGATGTCCCCGAGTCGAGCGCGGCGCGGTAGTTCTCCTCGGCGAGCCCGCCAGCGGCCGTGAGCAGGGCGGAGCCCACGAGGTAGCGCACCTGGTAGCGGCCGAAGCCATCACCCCGCAGACGCGCCTCGAAAAGTCCCTCCCCCAGCGCATGCAGGGTGGCCGACTCCAGGGTGCGTGGCTTGCGCGGGCTGGAGTTCTCGTGGAACGCCTGGAAGTCGCGGCGGCCCACCGCGGCGCCCAGCATCTCCGCCACCCGTTCGGGCGTGGGCCTCCGGCCCTCCAATCGGGGCTCGAGTCCGAGGTCCATCACGAAGGGCTTCCATGCCTCGGAGACCTCGCCCCCGAGCTGGAAACGGTAGCGGTACTCCTTTCCGGTCGCGCTCCACTGGGAGTGGAATCCCTCGGGGGCTCGCCGGGCCACGCACAGCCCCAGGCCGGGGGGCAGGAGGGCGGGGAGCCGCTCGGACAGCATCTCCGCGCGATAGCCTGGGGGTAGCCGGACGCTGGCCACCTGCATCCGGGCATGGACGCCGCGGTCGGTCCGCCCGGCGGGCATGAGGGAGGAGGGGACTCCCGCCCGGCGCATGGCGTCCTCCAAGGCTTCCTGGACGGTGGGCCCGTCCGGTTGGCGTTGGAATCCCTTGAAGGATCCACCTTGGTACCAGATCCACAGGACTGCGGGCGTTCTTTTCACGGAGCGTCAAGGGGGACGGAGGGACGTTGCGGTGGTGCGCGGAGCCTAGGATACTTCGCGCCTCATGTCGGCCGCACAAGACCTCCACGACCCCGAGCGGGCGCAGCGTGATTCCCAGTGGCTCTTCCGCCAGGGAGACCTCGTCCTCGGGCCCCTGACCGGCCAGCAGCTGGTGGACAAGTTGTACGCGGGAGGGCTCACCGGGGACACGGAAGTGTCCTCCTCGGGCTCGAGCGGCTTTCGCAAGCTCAAGGAACTGGAGCCCTTCCAGCTCCACGTGGCCCAGGCGGTGGTGCGGCTCCGGGTGGAAGCCGAGGCGCGCGAGGCGCGGGCTCGGCTCAACCGGCAGCGGCTCATCACCACCTTCGTGGCCCTCGGCGTGCTCATCGCGATGGGCCTCGGGGCCTGGCAGTTGTCCCGCTACGCGAAGGTGTACCTGGCGGGCCGCGCGGCGGACAGCGAGCTGAACATCCAGATGGAGCCGCCGGTCATCACCCTGGCGAAGCGCTCCCTGCCGGAAGAACTCTTCGAATACCCCGGCGAGCCCAAGCGCGCCCCGGTCCGTCCTCCCGACGTCACTCCCGACAAGAGCGAGAGGCTGGATAAGCCAGATAAGACGGACAAGCCGGAGAAGGTCGCCTCGGTGGGACCCAAGCCGGAGCGTCCGGCCAAGGCGAGCCGTGTGTCGGGCAATGTCTCCACGGAGCCCGATGGGCTCGCCACGGAGGTCAATTACGATCTGGGCGCCATCAACCGGGTGGTGAAGTCCAACCAGGGCACGCTCCACCACTGCTTCAAGGAGGAGACCGAGCGCCGTCCGGGCTTCGCGGCCAAGGTGCCGCTCGAGTTCACCATCGGCAACGACGGCCGGGTGGCGCAACTGTGGATCGACAACCCGCAGCTCAAGAAGGGGGCGCTCTTCGAGTGCCTGCTCGGCGAGCTGAAGAAGTGGCCCTTCAAGGCCTACACGGGAGAGCGCGCCACGGTGAACCTGGCGTTCACCATCGGCAAGAAGGGGTAGGGCGGGGCCGGGCGGCTTTTTTGCCCCCTCCATCATCCTGACGGATACAGGGTGCATGGTCTCTGTAGCCGAAGCCGACATCGAGAAGACGGCCGCCGTGGTGCCGCCGGGTACCTTCCGCCACACCGTGCTGGTGGCCGCCAAGCGCTTCAAGTCCACCTGGGCCGAGCTGGGCAAGCTGCTCGTGCAGGTCAAGGACGAGAACCTCTGGGAGTCCTGGGGGTACGCGTCCTTCGACGCCTACTGCCTCAAGGAACTGCACATCAAGAAGCAGACGGCGCTCAAGCTCACGCGCTCGTTCAGCTTCCTCGCCCGTCACGAGGACGCCGAGGCGGTGGCCCAGCCGGAGTTCCCCCAGAAGGCGCCCCCCTTCGAGGTCATCGAGGTGCTGGCGGACGCGGAGGAGCGCGGCCAGCTGTCGCCCCAGGAGTATCGTTCACTGCGTGACAGCATCTGGAATCCGGAAAAGCCCGTCAGCGAGCTCAAGAAGGAAGTGGTCGAACGCTTCCCCCGGCCTCCGCCGGAACCGCCCCCGGAGAGCTTTCAGGTGAGGAAATTGGCCCAGATGGCGCGTAAGCTCGCCGCCGAGGTGTCCGGCTGCCGCCGAGTCCCCCACGCCATCGCTGAGCGGGCGAGCGCCCTCGCTGAAGATTTGGAGGAGTGCGCTTCGGGCGTGAATGACGCCTGAACGAGTGTTACTGAACGCTGACCTCGTCCGGCGGTGCACAGCCCGACGGGCGACTCACCTGGGATGGGCTTCCTGTGCATCCATGGGGAGCCTATATTTCGGCGGACGGTTGTTCGAGACGTGGGCAGCCGGGCGGCTTGGGTGTGGTGAGGGTGTCGGCTAGGTAGGCTCCGGGGGACCGGAGTCGGTGAACTCGGAGGCGGCAGTGAAGAAGGAGCACCACGTCAACCTGTCCTGCTCGTTCTGCGGCAAGTCGCAGCGGGAGGTCCGCAAGCTCATCGCGGGCCCGACGGTCTACATCTGCGACGAATGCATCAAGCTGTGTAACGACATCATCGCGGACGAAAACGAACGCGAGGAGGGCAAGCCCCAGGTCAGTCTGCCCACGCCGATGGAGATCAAGGCGTTCCTCGACGATTACGTGATCGGCCAGGACCAGGCGAAGAAGGTCCTGTCGGTCGCCGTCTACAACCACTACAAGCGCATCTATCAAAAGAAGCCCACGGCCCGGCCGCGTCCGGGGATGAAGCCCTCGGGCTCCGAGGACGTGGAGCTGAGCAAGAGCAACATCCTGCTCGTGGGGCCCACGGGCAGCGGCAAGACGCTGCTCGCCCAGTCGCTCGCGCGCTTCCTCAACGTTCCCTTCACCATCGCCGACGCCACCAGCCTCACCGAGGCCGGTTACGTGGGCGAGGACGTGGAGAACATCATCCAGAACCTGCTCCACAACGCCGACTACGACGTGGAGAAGGCCGCGCGCGGCATCGTCTATATCGACGAGATCGACAAGATCGCGCGCAAGGGTGACACGCCGAGCGCCACGCGCGACGTGGGCGGTGAGGGCGTGCAGCAGGCGCTGCTCAAGATCATCGAGGGCACGCGCGCCAACGTCACGCCGCGGGGTGGCAAGAAGTACAACCAGCAGGAGTACGTGCAGGTTGATACGACGAACATCCTGTTCATCTGCGGTGGCGCATTCCACGGCATCGACGGCGTCATCAAGCGCCGCGTGGGCGAGAAGGGCCTGGGCTTCGGCGCGAAGATCACCCACCGCGAGGAGCGCAGCGTCGGCGAGCTGCTCGCCATGGTGGAGCCCGAGGACCTGATGAAGTTCGGGATGATTCCCGAGTTCATCGGCCGTCTCCCCATGGTGGCCACGCTCAACGACCTGAAGGAGGAGGATCTCATCACGATCCTCACCCAGCCGAAGAACGCGCTCATCAAGCAGTACCAGAAGCTCTTCGAGATGGAGAAGGTGAAGCTCACCTTCACCAAGGAAGCGCTCAAGGCCATCGCTCGCGAGGCCATGCGCCGCAACTCCGGAGCGCGCGGTCTGCGGGCCATCCTCGAGGACGCCATGCTCGAGATCATGTACGACGTGCCGTACCGGGATGGGGTCAAGGAGTGCAAGATCACCGAGACGGTGGTCACCAAGCACGAGCCTCCCCAACTGGTGATGGAGAAGGAAAAGAAGTCGGCGTAAGGCCCCGGCGCCCCGCTGACTCAGGCTGAACGGAAAGGGACGGTCCTCTGATTCATGAGGCCGTCCCTTTTCGCGTCCACCGTCCGGTCAGCCGGAACTCACCCGCACCGTGGTGTTCATCTCGCGGCCCGTGGCGGGATCCCTCGCGCGCATGGTGAGGATGCCTTCCACGCTCACGTCGAAGGTGATCTCCACCTGCACCGCGCCCGCCTTGGCCTGGCGGATCCCCGAGAAGGTGAACTCACCCAGCAGGTCGTTCTTCGCCACCTGCTCGTGGTCGCCCTGGAAGATGCGCATGGCCAGCTCGGTCTGGTTGTCCCTGCTCGTGGTGGCCACCAACTGCTTGGCGTTGGGGATGGGCGCGTTGCGGGGGAAGACCGTGTGGAAGGCTCCGCCCGCGCGCTCCAGGCCGATCGCCATGGGGATGACGTCCAGCAACTGCAGCCGCATGCTGGAGTTGTCCTCGAGCGACTTGGCGTAGAGGGCCGCGCCCACCGCCACGGCCTCGTCCGGGTGGACGCCCTTGCTCGGCGTCTTGCCGAAGAACTTCGTCAGCCGATCCTGCACCACGGGCATGCGCGTCTGGCCGCCCACGAGCAGCACCTCGTCGATGTCCTTGGTGCTCAGCCCCGAGTCCACCAGCACCCGCGCCACCATCTGCAGCGTGCGATCCACCAGGTGGTTGGTGAGCTGCTCCAGCATCTTGCGCGTGAACTTCATCTCGATGTTCAGGGGCTGGCCCTGGGACGTCATCGTGATGAAGGGGATGTTGAACTGCACGTCGTCGCGCGCGGACAGGTCGATCTTCGTGCGCTCGGCCAGGTCCTTGATGCGCTGCATCGCCACCGGGTCCGTGGCCAGGTCGATGCCCGCCTTGGACGCGAAGTCCTTGAGGACGTGGTGGATGATGGCGTTGTCGAAGTCGATGCCGCCCAGGAAGACGTCGCCACCGGTGGCCTTCACCTCGAAGATCCGGTCGCGGATCGCGATGATGGACACGTCGAAGGTGCCGCCGCCCAGGTCATAGACGAGCACCTTCTTGTTGACGCTCTTGCCTGCGCCATAGGCGAGCGACGCCGCGGTGGGCTCGTTGATGATGCGCACCACCTCGAGGTCGATGAGCTTGCCGGCCTCCTTCACCGTCTGCCGCTGACGGTCGTTGAAGTACGCGGGCACCGTCACCACCGCGCGTTTGATGGGCGTCTTGAGGTAGTTGGCGGCGACGTCGCGGATCTTGTTGAGGATCTTGGCGCTGATCTCCTGGAGCGAGAATTCCTTCTTGCCCACGTCCAGGAGCACTTCGCTCTTCTTGCCGGGGCGCACGGAGTACGCCACGACCTTCTTCATCTCCGCGACGACATCGCTCTGGTAGGTGCGTCCCACCAGCCGCTTGGAGCCGTAGATGGTGTTCTTGGGGTTGAGCTGCCACTGGCGCTTGGCCTCGTAGCCGATGAGCTCGTTGCCCTTGTCGTCGATCGCGAAGATCGAGGGAATGGTGTACTCACCCCCCTTGTAGGGGATGAGCTTCACGTTCCCACCGTCCTCGACGATCGCGGCGCACGAATTGGTCGTGCCGAGGTCGATGCCGATGATGGGATCCTTGTGCACGCGCGGGACTCCAAGAAAAAGGGGCTCGAGGCGAACGGTGGTGGGCCCCGGCTTATCAACTCGCGACGTTAGTGCAACTTCACGGGGGTCGCGAGCGCGACTACATGTCCGGCGGCCCCGAGTGGATTCTTCCCGGGCTGTCCGGAGGGCGCCCCGGCGGGCGGAACGCCCCCCAACCCGTGCTCCCGCCTGGAGAGCACGGCCCACGACACAACGGAAGAAGGGTCCTGGACATCGCCGGGTCCGGGAGGAAATGTCCTGGGAGCCGCCGCGTTTCCGTGGAGGCGACCTTCCCAGGCAGCGAGGGGGGGCCCCAAACCACCGCACAGAGGAGTGTTCCCGTGGAAGCCAAGCGATACCTGCAGGAAGTCGGCGCCCAGGTGTCCGACGACTTCGTCAAGAATCGCTCCATCCTCTCTTTCGAGGAATACCTCGCGCTCTTCATGGCGGATCCGCGGGGCCAGACACGCAACGCCGCCCAGTACTTGCGCGATGTGATGGAGCACTACGGCACGGAAACGGTGCCGCACCCCACCGGCAAGCTGCGCCGTTTCAAGGTCTTCGACGTGCCCTCCAGCGACCGCGATGGCCGTGTCGCCGGCCAGGAGGAAGTGCAGAACGCCGTCTACCGGATGCTCGGCAACTTCACGCGCGCCGGCCGCATCAACAAGCTCATCATGATGCACGGCCCCAACGGCAGCGCGAAGTCCACCTTCGTCAACGCGCTCAAGGCGGGCATGGAGGACTACTCGCGCCAGCCCCAGGGCGCCCTCTACCGCATCAGCTGGATCTTCCCCTCGTCCAAGCTCGTCAAGGGCTCCATCGGCTTTGGCGGCGAGCGCATTCCCCCCACGGAGGGGGATGTGTCCTCCTTCGCGCACCTGGACGCGGAGTCCATCGACGTGCGCATTCCCTGCGAGCTGCGCGACCACCCGCTCTTCGTCCTGCCGCCCTCCGAGCGCCAGCGCCTCATCGAGGGGGCCATCAAGAAGAAGGGCCCGGCGGAAGGGCAGGGGAGCGAGGGCGACTTCGTCGTCTCCGACTACATGCGTCATGGCGAGCTGTGCCACAAGTGCCGCAGCATCTACACGGCGCTGCTCGCCAACTACAAAGGCGACTTCCTGCAGGTGGTCCGCCACGTGCGCGTCGAGCGCTTCTACATCTCGCGCCGCTACCAGGTGGGCACGGTGACGGTGGAGCCGCAGATGAGCGTGGACGCCATGTACCAGCAGGTGTCGGCGGACCGCGCCCAGATGCTCAACATGCCACCCGCGCTGCACAACGTGGCCCTCTTCGAGCCCCATGGCGCGCTCGTGCACGGCAACCGGGGCGTCATCGAGTACTCGGATCTGCTCAAGCGCCCGTTGGAGGCCTTCAAGTACCTGCTGGGCTTCGTGGAGACGGCGCAGGTACCGCTCGAGCACTTCGTGCTGCAGCTGGATGAAGTGCTCCTCGCGTCCTCCAACGAGAAGCACCTGGGCGCCTTCAAGGAGCTGCCGGACTTCGCGTCCTTCAAGGGCCGCATCGAACTGGTGCGCGTGCCCTACCTGCGCCGCTTCAAGCAGGAGCAGCAGGTGTACGACGCGCAGATCACCCCCACCACCGTGGGCAAGCACGTGGCCCCGCACGCCACCGAGGTGGCCGCCATGTGGGCGGTGCTCACGCGCCTCAAGAAGCCCATTCCCGACCGCTACCCGCCCGAGGTCAAGGAGCTCGTCGACCAGGTGACGCCGGTGGAGAAAATGCACCTGTACGAGGAGGGCGTGGTGCCGGACCGGCTCAGCCTCTCGCACGGCAAGGAGCTCAGGAAGCTGCGCACGGACCTGTACGAGGAGTCCGACGCCTACCCCAACTACGAGGGCCGCAGCGGCGCGAGCGCCCGGGAGATCAAGACGGCGCTGTTCAACGCCGCGCAGCACCCGGACTACAAGTGCCTGCACGCGCTCGCGGTGTTCGAGGAGCTGGAGGCCATCTGCAAGGACAAGAGCGTCTACGAATTCCTCCTGCAGGAGGTGGTGGACGGCTACCACGATCACGAGGAGTTCGTGCGCGCGGTGCAGGCCGAGTACCTCGACCGGGTGGACGAGGAGGTGCGCGAGAGCATGGGGCTCGTGTCCGAGGGCCAGTACCGTGAACTCGTGGAGCGCTACGTCTACAACGTGAGCCACTGGGTGAAGGGCGAGAAGATCCGCAACCGGCACACCGGGGCCATGGAGCGCGTGGACGAGCAACGCATGGCGGAGATGGAGGCCATCGTGATGCCTCGGGGCGAGGATCCGGGTGAGTTCCGCCGGGGGCTCATCTCGCAGATTGGCGCGCACAAGCTGGACAATCCAGACGCGGAGATGGACTACCCGCGCATCTTCCCGGATCTCTTCCGCCACCTGCGCGACCACTACTTCGAGGAGCGCAAGCGCGTGCTGCGGCGCAACAAGGAGAACGTCCTCAAGTACCTCTCCGAGGACCGAGGCACGCTGTCCTCGCGCGAGCAGACCCAGGTGCAGAGCACCCTCCAGGCCATGAGCGAGCGCTACGGCTACTGCGAGCACTGCGCGAAGGACGCCATCCTCTTCCTCATGCGCAAGCGCTACGGCTGAGCCTCCGGGCACTTCGCGGCGCCTGCCCCAGCAAGCCCGGAGCCCCATTGGAGCAGGCGGGCGGACGGGCGCTGAGTGGGCTCGGCGCTTTTTGAAAAGCGCGTCGCAAGGGGATGATGGGGACTCCATCGATGTTGAAGACTTTTGTTCCCCCGTTCCCCCTCGCCCCGTGTCCGGAGCCTCGATGACCCGTTTCGTCCTGGGCCTGCCCGCCCTCTTCGCCATGCTGTCCTGCGCGGCCGCGCCGTCCCCTCATGGGGCTTCGGCGCCCTCGGGCGAAGGGGCCATGGGTGGCACTCCGGTGGCCTCCTCCTCGTCGCGGCCCACGCGCAAGGAGCAGGTGCGGCGCATCCTTCCGCATAACGTGCGGCTGTCCGTGCTCGAGGATGGGCAGGCCCGCAGCGCCGCCTCGGGCGTGGTCATCGGCAATGAGAAGACGCCCGAGGGCGTCGTGAGCTACGTGCTCACCAACGCGCACGCCGTGGAGATGGAGGGGCTCGACAAGCCGCGCCTGCTCGTCATCGTGGACGCGCGCGGTGACTCCACGGAGTACGCGGCGCGCGTGGTGGCCACGGGCTCGGTGCCGGACATGGACCTGGCGCTGGTGATGGTGCCGGGCCTCGCGCTCGAACCGGCCCGGCTCGCCACGGACGCGGAAGTGGAACTGGGAGACGCCGTGGTGGTGGCCGCCTCGCCCTTCGGCCGGGCCCTGTCGCTGTCCGGTGGCATGGTGTCCCAGGTGGAGTGGGACAAGGACAGCAAGCTGCCGCGCATGGTGAAGACGGACGCGCCCATCGGGTATGGCGCCTCGGGCGGCGGCATCTTCAGCCTGGAGTCGGGCAAGCTGCTCGCCATCGTCGAGGGCTACCGCACCGCCAAGGTGGGCTTCGCCGTGGCCGAGCAGAACTTCAGCTTCGACGTGCCCATGCCGGGCGAGACCTTCGCCGCCCCCTCGGCCAAGGTGCGCACCTTCCTCGGGCAGCATGGCTTCGCCCGGCTGCTCGGCACGGATCCGGTGGCCAGCCGCTAGACGCCCCCGCGCTCCGTCCACCCCCGGACGGGAAAACTCGACAGGGGTGGCCGCCACGGTACATCCCGAGGCGGGAGACAGACATGGGCAACCGCAGTTCGTGGGACCAGTACTTCATGGACATCGCGCGCCAGGTGGCCAGCCGGGCCACGTGTGATCGCAAGCACGTGGGGGCGCTCCTGGTGCGCGACCGGACCATCCTCTCCACGGGCTACAACGGCGCCATCCGCGGCCTGCCGCACTGCTCGGACGTGGGCCACATGATGGAGAACGGCCATTGCGTGGCCACCGTCCACGCCGAGGCCAACGCCATCATCCAGGCGGCCAAGAACGGCGTGCGCATCGACAGCGAGCGCGACAAACCCACCACGCTCTACACCACCGCGAGCCCCTGCTGGCCGTGCTTCAAGCTGATCGCCAATTCGGGCGTGCAGCGCATCGTCTACGGCGAGTTCTACCGGGATCCGCGCATCTTCGAGTACGCGGCACGCCTGGAAATAGAACTCGTGGGTCCCGGCCCGGAAGAGCAACCGTCCGGGCGTTAATTACTGGCACCTGGTGTCAACCAGCGCACGCAACCCCAGTGCGGTCCGGGTGTTTGGCGTTCGAAACGTCGAGTGAATGACATTCTGTTGATGGGTGGAGAACGCTTGGGCCGGGAATTCCTCTTGGACAGAAAGAATTACCGGCTCAGGGTTGACGGTAAATACGCCAGTCCCTAGATCCTGGGAGTGACGGGGCGGCGGGAGTGACGGGCGCCAGTCAACCTCAGGAGCATGCGTGATTACCTCCACGGCTGCGAACAGCGGCGCGCCCTCGGTGCGCGAAGGGACCGACACAGTGGTGGATGCCGCGCGCTACAGCACGGTTCCCTCCCTGATGGACAGCCTTCTGCATGATGTGCGCAATCCCTTGAATGCGCTCTCCATCCACTTGGAGGTGCTGACGGAGAAGCTCAAGGTGGAGGGCCAGGTGCCGCCCTCCCAGGAGAAGAACCTCAAGTCCATGCGGGATCAAATCCAGCGCGTGGACGGCATTTTGCGGCGTTTCTCCGAGTTCATCGTGAGCCGCCCGGGTGGGGCAGGAGAGGCCGACCTCACGGAGGCGGTGACACGCGCCATGGAGGTGTTGTCCCACGAGAGCCGCAAGCAGCGCTTGCAGGTGCGTCCCTCGCTCGCCCCGGGAGTGAGGGCGCGGCTGTCGGACATCGGGGAGCTGGGCTTCCTCGTGGTGCAGGCGTTGACGCGAGGGTATGGCCGCTCGGCGCCTGGAAGTGAAGTGGCGGTGGGGGTGCGGATCGAGGAGTCGCGGGCGGTGTTCGAGGTGGTGGATGCGAACGCATCCCCGGTGGTGGATGGCACCTCGGAGTCGTCGGTGGCCCTGGAACTGCGGTGTGCGCAGCTCGGCGTGGACCTGCACCTGCGTGCCGGTACCTGCCGCATGTCCTTCCCGCTCGCCTGATCCGGACGAACGGCGTTTACCAACCTTTTTCTTCATCCGAGAAGTTCAGATGTCTGGAGGTCCCGTGGGCAGCGCGCGAATTCTGGCTGTGGACGACGAGCGCGATACGTGTGAGGCGCTGGCGGAGATGTTGACCGCGTGGGGCCACAAGGTGGAGACCGCGTTCGACGCGCACGACGCGCTCCGCAAGGCGGGCGAGTTCCGGCCGGACGTGGTCCTGTCGGACCTGGCCATGCCCGAGACGGACGGCCTGGGGCTGTTGCGCACGTTGCGTGACGAGTTGCCGGACTGTCCGGTGGTGCTCCTCACCGGTCATGGCACCATCGACGCCGCGGTGGCCGCCATCCGCGAGGGGGCCTATGACTTCATCGTCAAGCCGCTGGACACCGCGCGGCTCAAGGTCTGCATCGACCGGGCGCTGGAGAAGAAGGAGACGATGCGCGAGGTGCAGGGCCTGCGCCGGCGCCTCAAGCAGTTGGGCTCCTCGGACTTCATCGGCCAGTCGGGGGTGATGCGCAAGGTGTTCGAGCTCATCGAGAAGGTGGCCCCCTCCAAGGCGAGCGTGGCCATCTCCGGCGAGTCCGGCACGGGCAAGGAAGTGGTGGCGCGCTCCATCCACAACCTGTCGCAGCGGCGCGACAAGCCCTTCGTCGCCATCAACTGCGCCTCCATTCCGGCCACCCTCATCGAGTCGGAAATCTTCGGCCACGAGAAGGGCGCCTTCACCGGCGCGGATCAGCGACGTCCGGGCGTCTTCGAACTCGCCCACGGCGGCACGCTCTTCCTGGACGAGTTGGGCGAGATTCCCATCGAGCTGCAGGCCAAGCTCTTGCGCGTGCTCGAGGAAGGCCGGCTGCGGCGCCTGGGCGGCAAGGTGGAGCTCGAGGTGGACGTGCGCGTCTTGTGCGCCACCAACCGCGACCTCAAGAAGGAGATCGAGGCCAAGCGCTTCCGCGAGGACCTCTACTTCCGCCTCAACGTCTTCCAGATCCACCTGCCGCCCTTGCGCGATCGCCGCGACGACGTGCCCATCCTGGTGCAGCACTTCGTGGAGAAGTTCCGCGGGGACTCGGCCAAGCGCGTCACGGGCGTGCACCCGGACGCGATGGAGACGCTCAAGAACCACGAGTGGCCGGGCAACATCCGCGAGCTGCGCAACGCCGTGGAGCGCGCCGTCATCCTCTGCGATGGCGAACTCATCATGCGCGAGCACCTGCCGCCCGACATGGCCGGCAAGAGCCCCGAGCGGCACACCTTCCGCCTGCCCTACGGCCTGTCGCTCGATGCCGTGGAGCGCGAGTACATCCTGGGAAGCCTCCAGCGCAACGGCAACAACAAGGCCCGCACGGCGGAGATCCTCGGCGTGAGCGAGAAGACGCTCTACAACAAGCTCAACCGCTACGCGGCCGAGGCGCGCCAGGGAAAGACGGGGGAGAGCAATACCCTGTCTGGCGGTCAGGGTGGCTCCCTGCTCGGGAATAATCCGGAATTCCGCTAAGTCGTTCTTCCTCCGATCAAACTACCTCGGTGGCTCCGTCCTGGGAGTCGACCTGTCAGGTGGTTTGGGCGCAAGGGAAGAATCCAGGTCTGGCGGCCGGGAGATCGGGCGCCAGGGTGGATGTTCCTCGCGTGGAGGAATCATGATGCAGTGCGTTGGAGGGGCAAGGGAGCGCCCCGTCTCCGCTTGACTCATGGGGTCGCGGCGGGCGATCCTTCTGGTCACACATACCCATGGGGCAGCCGGTGTTACACTTCCCTACGTAGGGAGGGTTCCGGCGTGCTCTCTCCGCGGCTCTCCGTCAGAGGACGGAGTTCAGCCACGCCTGGGGGCGTCAAGGAAGGCCACGTTTTCATGAGCGACGCGCGAGTTCTTCACTTCTTTGGCGGCAAGGGCGGGGTGGGCAAGACCACGCTCGCGGCGGCATACGCCCTGCGGCTGGCGGATGAAGCGCCCAAGGAGCGGGTCCTGCTCGTCTCGTTGGATCCGGTGCACTCGTTGTCGGACCTGCTGCGCAAGCCCCTGACGGCGAAGCCCTCGAGGATCGAGGTCGAGGAAGGCGCGGAGCCCAAGCCGGAGCCCAAAGGCAAGGGGTCCAAGGCGGGGAAGGCCGCCAAGGCGGAGGCTGGGGTCTGGGCCATGGAAATGGAGCCCGCCGCGCTCACCAAGCCCTTCCTGCAGAAGTATCTGCCCGCGTTGCAGAAGGCGGCGGTGAAGGGCACGCACCTGTCCGAGGAGGAGCTGGGCAAGCTGTACAGCCAGGCCACGCCGGGGCTGGAGGAGCTTCTGGGTCTGCTGCACGTGGCGGAGCTGGCGGAGTCGGGCGAGTTCGACCGGGTGGTGGTGGACACGGCGCCCACGAGCCACACGCTGCGCCTCTTCGACATGCCGGTGGGGCTGCGCAAGTTCCTGGGCCTCGTGAAGGCGGGTGGGGATCGGGCGGCGAGTGTCAAGGGCAAGAAGGCCGCCGCCGCCGCCGTGTCCGAGGAGCAGGGTTTCCTCGAGGAGCAGCTCTCCCGGGCGGAGAAGCTGTTGGCGTTCCTGAAGGACCCCGCGCGCTCGGCCTTCCACCTGGTGACGCTGGCGGAGCCGGTGCCCGAGGCCCAGACGCGCATGTATTTCACCCAGCTGCGCGAGCGCGGAATTCCCGTGGTCGAGGTGGTGGTCAACCAGGTCGAGGACAAGGAAGGCTGTCCCACCTGTCAAGGCCGCCGCGGACTACAAGCGCCCCACGTTCGCAAATACCAGGCGCTCGACAAGAACGTGCCGGTGCATCTGGTCTGCAAGCGCGAGGTGGCGCCGCGGGGTCTGGAATTGCTCAAGCCCTTCGCTCAGGAGTGGGCGAGCGGGAAGGAAACCAGGACGCTGGAGTTCGCGGCCGCCGAGGGCCCGCCCGCCCTGGTGCGTGCCCCCTCCATGCCGCCCATCGCCGCGCCGCCGCTGCCTCCCACCCGGCTCATCTTCTTCGTGGGCCAGGGGGGCGTGGGCAAGAGTTCGTGCGCGGCCGCCGCGGCGGTGACGCTGACGGAGAAGGAGGGGCCGGTGCTCCTCATCTCCACGGACACGGCGCATTCGCTGTCGGACGTGCTCCAGAGCCGGCTCACGGACGTGGAGACGCAGGTCAAGGGCACCAAGGGCCTGTACGCACGGGAATTGGATGTGCCGGGGTGGTTCGCCGCCCTGCGCAAGCGCTGGAAGGAGAAGGCGGAGAAGGCCTTCGAGGGCGCCCCCAAGACGGGCAATGACGTGCCGGTGGATCTGCTCCTGTTCCGCAACCTCCTGGACGCGGCGCCCCCGGGCATCGACGAGCTGGCGGCCCTGTCCTGCCTGACGGATGCCCTGGTGCAGGAGCGCTTCAAGCGCATCGTCGTGGACGGGGCCCCCATGGTGTCCAGCTTGCGCGTGGTGGAACTGGCGAGCATCGCCAAGGGCTGGTTCAGCGCGCTGCATGGCGTGCTGTCCAAGCACAAGGCCCAGGGGCTCGGTGAGCTGTCCGACGACATGGCCGGGTTCATCAAGCACATCAAGCGTTTCGAGGACGCGCTGGCCTCGCCCACCGAGTCGCGCTTCGTCGTGGTGACGCGGGGCGAGGAGCTGGCCTCGGAGCGCACGGCGCGGCTGGTGGAATACCTCAAGGAGCGCAAGCTCCAGGTGGAGCGCGTGCTGGTCAACCGCGTGGGGCCCAAGGCGGACTGCCCCAAGTGCGAGAACCGGCGCAAGAACGAACTCAACGCGGCCAAGGTCATCGAGAAGCAGATTGGCCTGCCCGTCACCGTGGCGCCCGCCCTCGGCCGTCACCCGGCCGGTCTGCGCGAGCTCAAGGCCTTCCGCACCGCCTGGTACGCGCTGAGCGCCACCGCGAAGACGAAGGCGGCCTGAGGCGGCCGCCCTCGGGGCGTTTCACCGCGACTGCATGCCCCTCACATGGGGCAGCAGGCGTGGCAACTGGTACAGCAGTCCTTCCACCAGACGCTGTTGAGGCGAGCGGAAGGACTCCGCCCGGGGCGCCACGTCACCGCGCTCCAGGCGCAGGGCGAGCACTGGCCCCGCCATGAGCAGGCACAGCGCGGGCACGAGGCACAGTCCCACGGGCACGAGCGACGCGGCGGTCAGATGGAGCGTCCGACGCATCCGCGAGGGCGGGCCCTCGGACGAGGCCGACAGCGTGCTCAGGCACACCGCGAAGAGCGCCGCCCCAAGCAGACCCAGCAGCGCCGCCAGCATCCAGCTCGCGCCCCCGAGCACCGTGCCCAGCACCGGCTGGACGAGGCCCGGTGCCAGGGCCGCCAGCGTGAAGGCGAAGAAGAAGGGCGTCAACCCCACCAGCACCACCAATCCCCACTGTCGTCTCTCGAGTCTCACCATCCCCGCCACCTCCCTGCTGAAGAGGGTGGGCAGGGGCTCCCGGGGCGCCAAGTCCGCCACCGGGCGATTCGTTCTATGCATCGCACTCGGGCGGACTGTCGACGAATGTCCCCAGCGTCCCGAGTTCCAGCGCCCCCCGCTCCGTCAGCGTGCCCTGGACGGGCTGCCGCTTCGGGAAGGTGAGCCGCACGGCGCGGCCGGTGAGCGTGTAGGTGCCTTGCTCCTCGCGTCGCAGGAGGCCGCCCTTCTCGCTCGTCGTGTCCACCTCCGCCGTCTTGAGCACGACGCGTCCCGAGGCGGAGAAGGTGAGGGTGAGCCGGGGTGACATGACGCCCGCGGGGATGATGGACCAGGTCACCTTCTGGAGGATTTCCGGCAGGTCGGACGTCTTCTTGAGCGAGCGGCCCAACAGCAACTGCCAGCCCACCGTGTCGCGGATGACGTCCAGATCCGAGTCCTCCCGGGCCCGCGCGAGCCGCCGCTTGTCCAGCTCCACGGAGCGCTTCAGGTACTGGAGGATGGTCTCCCGGTAGGCCTCCGCCTCGCAGATCTTCCCCTTCTGGCGCAGGACTCCCAGCGTGGCCGCCACGTTGTAGTGCGCCAGGGCCATCTTCGGGTTGGCCCGGGTGGCCGCCCGGAACTTCTCCAGGGCCTCGGTGTATTGGCCCGCCTGATAGAGCCGAAAGCCCTCGGTATTGAGGGTCCGCGCGGACGGGGCGGGAGGGGCGGACAGCAACAGGGAGAGCAGCAGGGGCAGGGCGTTCACGAGCACTCGAAGGGGAGGGGGGAGGTAGGAATTCTGCGCACCGCGTAAGAGGTTGCGCGTTGTCATCCCTGGTCGGCGGGTGATAGGGCTCCCGCGCCATGGCGACCGGCATCAATTATCCCCTCGATTTCGAGCGCCCGCTCATCGAGTTGGAAAAGAAGATCGACGAACTCAAGGCCCTCTCGACGAGTGGCTCGGTGGATTTTTCCTCGGAAATCTCCAAGCTGGAGAAGAAGGCCAAGAAGCTCCAGACGGAGATCTTCAGCGACCTGACGCGCTGGCAGGTGGTGCAACTGTCGCGGCACAGCTCGCGGCCGTACTTCCTGGACTACGTGCAGCACCTCTTCACGGACTTCCTGGAGCTCGCCGGAGACAGGCACTTCGGTGAGGACCCGTCCATCGTGGGCGGCTTCGCGCGCTTCGAGGGGCAGGTGGTGATGATCATGGGCCACCAGAAGGGGCGCAACACCAAGGAGAACATGGCGCGCAACTTCGGCATGCCGCGCCCCGAGGGCTACCGCAAGGCCCGCCGGCTGATGGAGCTGGCCGAGCGCTTCGACAAGCCCATCCTCACCTTCGTGGACACGCCGGGCGCCTATCCGGGCATCGGCGCCGAGGAGCGCGGCCAGGCCGAGGCGATCGCCGTGAACCTGGAGGTCATGAGCCGGCTCAAGGTGCCCATCATCTCCACCGTGGTGGGCGAGGGCGGCTCGGGTGGTGCGCTCGCCATCGGCGTGGGCAACCGCGTGCTGATGCTGGAGAACAGCATCTACTCGGTCATCTCCCCCGAGGCGTGCTCGTCCATCCTCTACCGCGACTCCAGCAAGGCGGAGAAGGCGGCGGACGCGCTCAAGCTCACGGCCCGGGATCTCAAGGGCATGAACATCATCGACGAGATGATCGCCGAGCCCTCGGGCGGTGCGCACCGCGACCACGTGAAGGCCGCAGAGAACGTGCGCAAGGCGCTGCGCAAGCACCTGGACGAGCTGTCCGGCCTCTCTCCGGACGAGCTCGTGAGGGATCGCTACGACAGATTCCGCAAGCTCGGCGTGTTCACCGGACGTTGACCATGAGACCGCTCGTTCCCGCGCACATCGAGACGCTCAAACCCTATGTCCCCGGCAAGCCCATCGAGGAGACGGAGCGGGAATACGGCCTCACGGGAGTCATCAAGCTCGCCTCCAACGAGAACCCGCTCGGGCCCTCGCCCAAGGCCATCGAGGCCATGCGCGCCGCCGCCCAGAAGGTGCACCTGTATCCGGACGCGAGCAGCTACTCCCTCGTGCGCCGGCTCGCCACGCACCTGGGGGTGAAGCCCGAGGAGGTGCTCCTGGGCTGTGGCTCCAACGAGCTCATCGAGCTGCTCATCCGCACGTTCACCACCCCCGAGGACGAGGTGCTGCTGTGCCGGGGCTCGTTCCCCGCCTACCGCATCTCCGTGCAGGCGCATGGCCGTCCGTTCGCCGAAGTTCCCATGCGCGAGGGGCACCGCTACGACCTGGAGGCGATGGCGCGTGCCATCCATCCCCGCACGCGGATGATCTTCCTGGCCAACCCGGACAACCCCACGGGCACGGCGTTTGGCCGGGCCGAGTGGGAGGCGTTCCTGGCGAAGGTGCCGGAGCACGTGCTGGTCGTCCACGACGAGGCCTATTTCGAGTTCGTGGACTGGCCGGACTTCTTCAGCGCGGTGGAGTACTTCCGCCAGCACCCCAACGTGGTGGCGCTGCGCACGTTCAGCAAGATCTACGGACTGGCGGGGCTGCGGCTCGGGTACGGGGTGATGAACGCGAAGCTGGTCGCGTACCTGCAACGCACGCGGATGCCGTTCAACCTGACGTATCCGGCGCAGGCCGGCGGGCTGGCGGCGCTCGAGGACACGGAGCATGTGCGGCGCACGCGCGAGCTCAACCTCGAGGGGCTGCGCTTCTATGAGGCGGAGCTGCCGAAACTGGGTGCGCGCCTGGCCCGGAGCCACGCGAATTTCGTGCTGGCGGACTTCGGCCGTCCAGCGATGGACCTGTACGAGAAGCTCTTGCGCCAGGGGGTCATCGTGAGGCCCATGGCGGGCAACGGCTACCCCACGTCATTGCGCATCTCCGTGGGCACGCGCGAGGAGAACGCGCGCTGCGTGACGGCCCTGTGCGAGGTGCTTGCCTCATGAGTCAGAGACCCTTCATCGTGGCCATCGACGGGCCGGCGGGCGCGGGCAAGTCGACCGTGTCCAAGGTGCTGGCGCGCCGCTTGGGCTTCGCCCTGGTGGACACCGGGGCCATCTACCGCTGTGTGGCGCTCAAGGCGCGGCGCGAGGGCATCGCGTTCGACGACGATGGGAAGCTCGGCGAGCTGCTGGGCCGGGTGCGCGTGTCCTTCGAGGTGGTGGGCGAGGACAACCTCGTCTTCCTCGATGGCGAGGACGTCTCGGCCGAAATCCGCACGCCGGAGAACTCCATGGCGGCCTCGCAGGTGTCGAGCCGCCCCGTGGTGCGCGAGGGGCTGTTGTCCCTCCAGCGGCGGCTGGCGTTGCAGGCCCCCAAGGGCGCCATCCTGGAGGGCCGGGACATTGGCACCGTGGTGTTCCCGGACGCGGACGCCAAGTTCTTCCTGGAGGCGGATCCGACCATCCGCGCGCGCCGCCGCTACGAGGAGTTGTTCCAGAAGGGCGTGGATCGCTCCCTCACGGACGTGCTGACGGATCAGGTGAAGCGCGATCAGGACGACACCTCGCGGGCCGTGGCTCCGCTCAAGCCGGCGGACGATGCCCAGCGGGTGGACTCCACCGAACTGCCCCTGTCCGAGGTCGTCCACACCGTGGAGCAGGAGATCCTGGCGCGAATGTCGCGTCGTTGATCTTTCCGTTAAAACGGTTATTCCAGATTAAGGAGGGGGTGCGTGGTAGGATCTGGTATGGCCATGATCCCTCCCAATCCCTTCCGAGTCGGATTTTCCCTCCTGTTGTTGCTGTGTCTCACGGGTGTTTCCGCCCATGCCCAGGCGAAGAGTTCCAAGCGAGGCCTGGGTTATGGCTATCACTCCGCGGACGACATGCGGGCGCTCTCGCCGGGCATGAGCTGGTGGTACAACTGGTCTCCCTCGCCCGAGGCGGGCGCCGCGAGCGTGGCCTCGTCCGTGGGGGTGTCCTTCGTGCCCATGGTCTGGGGCGGCACGCCGAACGCGGATCAGGTGGCCGCGGCCATCCCCGCGGGGGCCCAGTACCTGCTGGGCTTCAACGAGCCCAACTTCAAGAGCCAGGCGAACATGACGCCCAGCGTGGCCGCGGCGCGCTGGCCCGTGCTGGAGGAAGTGGCCCGCCGCAAGAACCTCAAGCTGGTGGCCCCCGCGGTCAACTACTGCGGCGACTGTGTCTCGGAAGGGGGCGTGACGTTTTCCGATCCCGTGACGTACCTGGATGCGTTCTTCGCCGCCTGCCAGACGTGCAAGGTGGACTACATCGCCGTGCATTGGTACGCGTGCGACCTCGGGGCGCTCCAGTGGTACGTCGGCCGGTTCAAGAAGTTCAACAAGCCCATCTGGTTGACCGAGTTCGCCTGCGGTGACAGGCCGCACGATCAAATCACCCTGGACGTGCAGAAGAAGTACATGACGGAGGCGGTCAACTACCTGGAGAACGAGCCCTCCGTCTTCCGCTACGCCTGGTTCTCCGGACGCAACAACGAGATCCCCAACATCAACCTGCTGGGCAACTCCGGGCAGTTGACGGAGCTGGGGCGCCTGTATGTGAGTCTTCCCGCCGCCGGGGGTGGTACCTCGCAGCCGGGCAAGTTGACGCCAGTGCTCGCCGCCGCTTCGTCCAGTGAGAACGGCGGCACGGGTCCGGACAAGGCCATCGATGGCAACCTGAGCACCCGGTGGAGCAGTGCCTTCGCCGATCCGCAGTACCTGCTGCTGGACCTGGGCGCCGCGAAGAAGATCACCGGCGTGAAGCTCCAGTGGGAGGCGGCCTACGGGAAGGACTACCAGCTGCAGGTGTCCAACGATGGCACCACCTGGACGACCTTCACCTCGGTGGTGGCGGGGGACGGAGGCGTGGATGAGTTCACGAACCTGTCCGCCACCGGCCGCTTCCTGCGGATTTACGGCACGAAGCGCTCCAGCGGATACGGGTACTCGCTCTTCGAGGTGGATGTCTTCGGCGGCACGCCGTAGCTACTCGCGCCGGGAGAACCAGCCCATCAGCTTCTCCAGGGCGCGCCGATCCACGTCGTCGAAGGTGGCCTTGTGCTCGGAGTCGATGTCGAGCACGGCGATGAGTTCGCGCTGGGGCCCGAAGACGGGCACGACGATTTCCGAGGCCGAGCGGCCATCACAGGTGATGTGGCCCGGAAACGCGTGCACGTCCTCGACGACGACGGTGCGGCCCTCGGCGGCGGCGGTCCCGCAAACCCCCCTGCCGAAGTGGATCTCCAGACACCCGAGCGTCCCCTGGTAGGGGCCCACGCGCAGCAGCCTGCCCGGCTCCACCACCCGGTAGAAGCCGGTCCACAGGTGTCCGAAGGCATGGTGCAGCAGACAGCTCATGGTGGCCATGGCGGCCACGTCGTCGTGGATGCCCTCGAGGACGGCTTCCACGTGCTGCTCGAGTTCGGCGTAGGCCTCGGCCTTGGGCTGGCCGCGCAGATCCAGGGTGACTTCAGCCATGGTGGGTGTTCCTCGACACGAAGGCCGAAGTCAGATGGCTTCGGCGGGGCGCGTAGGTGTATCCCGAACACGGCCTGACCGCGATACCTGGAGAGAGCGCATGGACACCTTGCTTCTGGACGACAATACCCGGCTCCTCGTTCTGACTGGCGCGGGGGTCTCCGCCGAAAGTGGCATCCGGACCTTTCGGGGAATGGGGGGGCTCTGGGAAGACGAACCCGTCGAGAAGGTGGCCACGCCCGAGGGCTTCGATGAAGACCCTTCCCGGGTCTGGCGCTTCTACTCGGCGCGCCGGGCGGCGGCCGCCTCGTGCGCGCCCAACCCCGGCCACCGGGCGCTCGCCGAATGGGAGAGGAGGCTGGGGGACCGGTTCCTCCTGGCGACGCAGAACATCGATGGCCTGCACCAGCAGGCGGGCAGCGAGCGGGTGGTGGAATTGCACGGCAGCCTGTTCAGCACGCGCTGCCACCACTGCGCCCGGGCGCCCTTCGAGGACCGGACCGTCTACCCCGAGGGGCGGGTCCTTCAGTGCCGCGAGTGCCAGGGACTGTTGCGTCCGAACATCGTGTGGTTTGGCGAGATGCTCGAGGAGAAGGATCTGACGCGGGTGCGTGACTTCATGCTGCGCACGGACACCCGGCTGGTGTTCCTGGCGGTGGGGACGTCGGGGGCGGTGTGGCCCGCGGCCGGCTTCGTGGACGGCGCCCGGGAGGTGGGCGGTCGGACGTGGCTCGTGAACGCGGATCCCGCGGACAACACGCGCCAGTTCCATCACTTCGTCCAGGGTCGCAGCGGGGAGATCCTTCCCCAGTTGGTGACCTTCGGTTGATGGTCCGGGCCCGGGACTACTCGAAGATGGTGATGGAATCGTCCTTCTCCTTGGCCGGACGGGCCGCGGGACGGGACGGCCGGGAGGGCTCGGGAGCCGGGGCTGACTTCACCGCCGGGTGGAGCGTCACGTTCACCTCCTGCTCGCCCGACACGGAGCCCCGGAAGTCCAGCTTGCGCTTGTGCTCCTGGTGCGAGGCCATGCGGAAGGTGAGTTCGACCAGCTCGTCCCGGTTCAGCCGGCGCTCCGTCGGCGTGGTGCCAATCTGCGCGTCGCCGATGAACACGGCGGCGCCAGGGGGCGTGGAGCGGATGTGCACCAGGACGTCGTTGTCCACCGGGGCGGCCTGGGCGGGTTGCGGGGTGGCGGTGGACGTGGGGGCGGTGGCGGGCCTGGCTTTCATCTCCACCCGGGAGGGGGCGGTCGTCTCGGGGGGGGAGGGCCGCATCGCGACGAGGGCGCCTCCCGCCGCGAAGAGCACGAGCGGCACGGCCACGAGCGCGATCTTCTTGCCGGAGCCGCTCCCTCGCGCTTCCGCCACCGCCTCGTCGGGCGGGGGCCGGGGGGTCTGGGGACGGGGCGTCTTCTGCCGGGCGCCCGATGCCGAGCCGGCGCTACCGGGCCGCGAAGCCCCCGAGCCTGGAGTCGCACGGGAGGCGGCTGGCGATGGCCGCACGCCGGAGGGCTGGGAGCCACCACTCCGGGAGACCGGAACGGGCGCTCCGCTCCGCGCGGGCGCGCGGGCGCGCACGGCGCTCGGCGAGGAGCGGCCCGGGCGTGACACGCTGCGCTGGCTCGGCTTGCTGCCCCCGCCCGGCTCGGGAACCGAGTTGGCCGGGACGGCATCGAGTTCCTGCTCGGTCGCGTCCGCCACCGCGTCCATCAGGGTGTCGATGAATTCCTGGGCGTTCTGGAAGCGATCTTCCTTCTCCCGAGCGAGGGCCTTCTGGAAGAACTCCTCCAAGGCTTCGGGCACGGGCGCCCCCTGGCGCTTGGCGGCCACCGTGGGCGGATTCTGGGTCAGGGCCGCGGTGAGCGCCTTGCGCACCGTATTGGCCCCATAGGGCGAGCTGCCGGTGAGGCAGTAGTAGAGCACGCCGGCCATCGAATAGAGGTCCGAGCGGTGGTCCACGTGATCGCCACCGGCCTGCTCGGGCGGCATGTACTGGGGCGTGCCGAGCACCTGGCCCGTGGAGGTGAGCTGCATCTCCTCTTCCTGCTCGAGCGCCTTGACCAGACCGAAGTCCAGCACCTTGACGAAGTCACGTCCGTCGAGCTGCTGCACCATGATGTTGTGCGGCTTGATGTCACGGTGGATGGCGCTCTGCTCGTGCGCGTGGGCGAGACCCCGGCAGGCCTGCTCGATGACGTCCAGCGCGCGGCGCAAGGTCATGGGGCCCTCGCGCTTGACGAGCTCGCGCAGGCTCTCGCCCTCCAGCAGCTCCATGACGTAGTAGCAGGTGCCATCCTGGGCGCGGCCGAAGTCATAGATGGTGATGACGTTCGGGTGGCGCAGCCGGCTGGCGATCTCCGCCTCACGGCGGAAGCGCTCGAAGAACTGGGGCGCGGCCGCGAGTGACGGGTTGAGGGTCTTCACCGCCACCGGCCGGTGCACGGACGTCTGATTGGCGCGGAAGACCATTCCCATGCCTCCCTGGCCGAGCACGTCTTCGATCTGATATCGGCCATCGAGAACCTGGCCAATGAGCGCCATCTGCGCGGCGCCACAGAGATGATCGGGACCTTCGGTGCTACCGCAATGCGGGCAGGGGGAAGCCATGGGCTGGCGAGTATAGAAAACCCGAGAAGCGCCGGGCAGGGGGCCTGACGGGGGCCGGTGGCGGATTCCGGAGGGGCAAGGAAGCAGGCGGGCTTCTTGATCGTTCCCGTCGGGTGAGGGGGCTGTTACACCTCCGCCCCGCCATGAGCCTCGTCATCGCCCAGGACATCAGCCTCTCCTACGGGAAGAAGGTTCTCTTCGATCAGGAAAGTTTCTCCCTGGGACCCAAGGACCGGATCGGTCTCGTCGGTGCCAATGGGACGGGCAAGAGCACGTTGATGAAGATCCTCGCGGGCGCCTTGCAGGCCGACTCGGGGACGCTCATCTACCGGCGCAAGTCCCGGGTCGGCTACCTGCCCCAGGAGCTGGCGGGCTTGCCCGAGGGCTCCGTGGTGGACGCCGTCCTCAGCACCGTGCCCGGCCGGGACTCGCTGGAGGCGCGTCTGCGCGAGACGGAAGCCGCGCTCGCCGCCACCTCCCAGGAAGAAGAGCAGCTGGAGCTGGCCCAGTCGCTGGCGGATCTGCACATGGAGCTGGATCACTTCGACGAGCACTACGGCCGCCACCACGCCGAGCGCATCCTCAAGGGTCTGGGCTTCCGGGAAGCGGACTTGCTCAAGCCCACGAGCGCGCTGAGCGGCGGCTGGCGGATGCGCGCGGCGCTCGCGGGGTTGCTGCTGCAGGATCCGGATCTGCTGCTGATGGACGAGCCCACGAACCATCTGGATGTCCCCACGCAGGCCTGGTTCGACGGTTTCCTCAAGCGCTCGAACAAGGCGGTGGTGCTCATCTCCCACGACAAGGACTTCCTCAACCGGCAGGTGGACCGCATCCTGTCGCTGGAGATGGAGGGACTGCGCTCGTACGTGGGCAACTACGACACGTACAAGCGCCAGCGCGCCGAGGAGACGGAGCAGCTCAAGGCCCAGGCCGAGCGCGTCGAGGCGCGCAAGGCGGAGTTGCAGGGGTTCATCGACCGCTTCGGCGCCAAGGCCACCAAGGCGCGTCAGGCGCAGAGCCGCGCGAAGATGCTGGAGAAGCTGGAGGACGTACAGGTGCTCGAGGAGCGGGCCACCATGCGCTTCCGCTTCCCCGAGGTGGAGCGCTCGGGACGCGACGTGGTGACGCTCGAGGGCATCCAGAAGCGCTACGGCGAGGCGGTGGTGTACTCGGGACTGGAGGCGCGGGTGGAGCGCGGCCAGCGCATCGCGGTAGTGGGCGCCAACGGCGCGGGCAAGACGACGCTCCTGAAGATCATCGCGGGCGAGCTCGCGCCGGACGGCGGCACGGTGAAGCTCGGGCACAACGTGGTGATGGGGTATTACGCGCAGCACCACGCGGACAAGCTGAACAAGCACAACACCATCATCGAGGAGGTGCGCCCGCTCGCGGCGGACAAGCCGGAGAGCTTCGTGCGCGGGGTGCTCGGCTCCTTCATGTTCTCGGGCGACGACGTGAACAAGCCCGTGGGCGTGCTCAGCGGCGGAGAGCGGGCGCGCGTGGCGCTCGCCAAGCTGCTCCTGGTTCCCTCCAACCTGCTGCTGATGGACGAGCCCACCAACCACCTGGACCTGGACTCGACGGAGATGCTCATCGAGGCGCTCAAGGGCTACGGGGGCACGCTGATGTTCGTGTCCCACAACCGCAGCTTCGTCAACGGACTGTCCACGCATGTCTGGGACGTGGTGGGTGGCAAGGTGGAGACGCACCCGGGCAACCTGGACGACTACCTCTACCACCAGGAGCAGCGGCGGCTGGAGGCCGAGGCGGCGGGGCAGGGGGAGGCGTCGGCCTCGAAGGGCACTGGAGCGGGGCTCACGGAGAAGGACCGCAAGCGCCTGGAGGCCGAGGCCCGGCAGCGGCGCAGCACCGTGGAGGCTCCGCTCAAGAAGGAGATCGCGAAGTTGGAGGAGGCGATCGCGAAGCTGGAGTCCTCGCAGAAGGAGCGCGAGGCGCAGTTGGCGGACCCCGTGCTCTACAATGACTTCGCCAAGGCCAAGCCGTTGATGGATGCCCACCGCGACGGCAAGGACGAACTGGAACAGCTCTACGCGCGGTGGGAGACGGTCCAGGAGAAGCTGGCCGAGGCCTCCGCCTCGCTCTGAGGCGGAGCCCTCCGAGGCTCAGCGGTGACGGCCCCCGCCCCGGTCGTGGACGGGGCTCGAGTCGTGGACGTTTCCACGGCCAGGGCCCCGGTCATGATCCCGGTTGGGGCCCCGGTCATTATTCCGATTGGGGCCGCGGTCGTGATCCCGGTTGGGGCCGCGGTCGTGATCCCTTCCGCCGCCTCGCCCGGGGGAAGGCGGAGCCACGTACCGGGGGCCGGGGCGGTAGGGCGCGGGGTGAGACGCGCGGTGGTCCCGGTACTGGTAGTAGCGAGGCGCGTAGCGGTAGCCGTGATACCGGGACGGGTGCACCATCGAGTAGTTGCGCCACGTGTGCACGAAGTGGCTGGGCCGGCCCCAACCCACGTTCACGTGGGCGTAGCGGTACTCGGGCACGACGATGTGGCTGGAGCCCCGGACCGCCCATCCGCCGCCCACGAAATGCCAGGAGCGGCCGCGCTGGTGCCACCGGGGCGTGACGAAGACCAGGCCGGGACGGGGCGGGGCGATCCACGAGCCGTCGATCCACGACCAGTTGGACCCGGCCCAGTACCAGTAGCCTGGCGCCCACGTGTAGTAGGGGTCCGGCGCGGGCGGTCGCGTCTCCGCCTGGAGCGCGGGCGGCGCCTGGGTCGTCGAGACGTCCTCATCGGCGACGGCGATGGGAATCTCCACCTGGGTGGAGCCGGGCTGGGCCCAACCTCCCGAGATCCAGTACCACTCGCTCGGCCCCTGCTGCTGCCAGTAGCCGTTGATGAACTGATAGCCCGGCATGGAGGCGATCCACCCGCCCGGCTTGTAGCGCCACTGGGCGCCATCCCAGTACCAGTGACCCGAGGTCCACACCGCGTCTCCGTAGGGCCGCGCGGTGGGTGACTCCCGCGGCAGGGCGGGCGGCGCGGAGGGCGCCACCGGACCGGAGTTCATGTTCTCGTCCGGCTCATAGTCCTGCGAACCGTAGTCCTGCGAACCGTAGTCCTGCGAATAGGTGGGGTTCGTCTGCCCGTGAACCACGGGGGCCGCCAATCCGATTACCGCGCACAACAACCATCGAGGCGTCATGGTGTCTCTCCGAGAATCTTGGCGTGGGGACGTTCCCGCCCGGGACTCTATTCATCCCACCTCGTCTCCTGCCTCGAAAAGGGGAATTCCCAGGTACGCTTGGCCGTCAACCGCCTCTCGCGCTAAGCGACGGACCATGAAACCCCTCTCCACGTTCCTTGGCCTGTTCCTGCTCGTGACCTCGTCCTGCGTGCATGGTGGGAAGGCGCCCGAGCCCTCCGTGCCCACGGACCTCTCCGAGCGAGGCCGGGCCCTGGCCCAGCGCCTCATCATCGCGGATGGCCATATCGACGTGCCCTACCGGCTCGGCGCCTCGTTGGGTCCCGATGGCACGCTCACCGAGGACATCTCCCAGCGCACGCCGAAGGGTGACTTCGATCATCCCCGCGCCGTGGAGGGAGGGCTCGACGCGGCCTTCATGTCCATCTACATCCCCGCCGACCTCCAGACGAAGGCCGGGGCGTCCAAGGCTCTCGCGGATTCGTTGATCGATCTGGTGGAGAAGCTGGCCCGGGGCGCGCCGGAGAAGTTCGCCCTGGCCTCCTCGCCCGACGACGTCGAGCGCAACACGCGGGAGGGGAAGATCTCCTTCGCCCTCGGCATCGAGAACGGCTCCGCCCTGGAGGACTCGTTGGAGAACGTCGCGCACTTCCAGCGGCGGGGCGTGCGCTACATCACCCTCACGCATTCCAAGGACAACGCGCTCGGCGATTCCTCCTACAACAAGGGCAAGCGCACCTGGAACGGACTCAGCCCCCTGGGCCGGCAGGTCGTGGCCGAGATGAACCGGCTGGGCATCATGGTGGACGTCGCCCACGTGTCCGATGACGTCGTGCGCCAGGTGCTCGAGTTGAGCCAGGTGCCCGTCATCGCCTCGCACTCCTCGTGCCGCCACTTCACGCCCGGCTTCGAGCGCAACCTCAGCGACGAGCTCATCCAGGCCGTGGCCGCCAAGGGCGGGGTGGTGATGATCAACTTCGGCTCGGGCTTCCTCACGAAGGAGTCCAACGCCGCGGAGGCGGAGATTCACAAGGTCATCCAGGCCTTCACCCAGGAGCGCGGCCCCTCCGTCACCCCCGCCGAGGTGGATGCCTTCGCCGAGTCCTACCTGCGCGAGCACCCGCTGCCCCGCGCTCGTGTCGAGGACGTGGCGGACCACATCGACCACGTGGTGAAGCGGGTGGGCATCGAGCACGTGGGCCTGGGCTCGGATTTCGATGGCGTGGGGCCCACGCTGCCAGTGGGGCTCGAGGACGTGTCCAAGTACCCGAACCTCTTCCGCGTCCTGCTGGAGCGGGGCTACAGCGAGGCGGACCTGGAGAAGCTCGCCTCGGGCAATGTCTTCCGGGTGTGGCGCCAGGTCGAGGCTCACGCCGCGCGGAAGTAACCCCCCGCCTTGCCACGACGCCGGGCGAGCAGTCCCGGCACGAGCAGCCACAGCAGGCTCACCCCGAGCGCGGTGGGCCGCAGCCAGTCACCCCAGGCCACCATCACCGTGGACAGGTGTGGAGTGGCGGGCACCGTCAGGGCCAGGCTCGCGCGGTGATCATCCGGCACCTCGGCGAGCACTTCGCCCGTGGCGCTGATGAGCGCGGAAATGCCCGAGTTGGTGACGCGCACCTGCGGCAGCCGCGTCTCGATGCTGCGAAACCCCGCGTGCATCAGGTGCAGCCGCGGCGCGGGCGTGCCCTGGAACCACGAATCGTTGGACAGGGTGACGATGAGCTCCGCGCCCTGGCGGGCCTCCTCGGCCACGTAGTCGGGGAAGATGGACTCGTAGCAGATGAGCGGTGCGAGCGTGAGCGGCCGGCCCTCGCGCAGGGAGACGACCAGCGTGCGTGGGCCGGGTCCCCGCTTCCAGTACCCCGTCCACGGCAGCCGCTCGCGCAGCCAGGGCGTGTCGATGGCCTCGGGGACCCACTCCGTCAGCGGAAAGAGCATCGTCTTGCGGTAGGCCGAGCGTGTCAGGGCGCCCTCTCGTCCGGGTCCCAGGAACATGGCGGCGTTGTACTCGCGCTCCTGCTCCAGATCGTAGGTGCCGAAGAGCAGCGGCACCCGGTGCCCCGAGACGAATCCCGTCAGCTCCGCGTCGAACTCGGCGCCCGCCTCGCTCTTGGGCGTACCAAAGGTCGTCGGGTACACCGTCTCGGGCCAGATGAGCAGATCCACCGGCCGCTCGCGCAGCAGCGCGTCCGAGAGTTGGTAGTGCGTATCGAGGATCATCCGCACCACGTCGTACGTGCCCAGCTCCGCCGCGAGCTTTTCGTACTTCGTGATGTTCGCCTGCACGACGCCCACCACCAGGGGCCGCTCCCGGGCCTCCGCGAGGGCCACCTGATGGATGCGCCACGTCCCGTAGCCGACGCCACCCAGGACAAGCGCCGCGAGCATCGCCACGGGGGCCAGGATGCGCCGAGCGCCCTGCCTCGCCACGAGCGCCTTGCCCGCGGTGAACACGCACTCGTTGCCAAGCAGCAACATCAATGTGAGGCCGTGCGCTCCGGCGAGGTCCGCGACCTGGCGCAGGGACTCGGAGGGGAAGAAGCCCTGGCCCAGCGTCTCCGCGAAGAGCTTGGGGCACAGCGCCTCGGTGCCCACGTACACGAGCGCGCTCAGGAGCGGGATGCGCCACGAGGCTCCCGTGGACACGGTGCTTCGCAGGTGGTGACGCACGAGCGCGAAGGTGAAGAACTGCAACTCCATGACGGGGGCCAGCACGAGCAACGCGAGCCAGCACAAGGCCAGGGGAGCCTGGGAGTAGCTGTGCAGGGCCTCGGGGAACCAGCCGAAGACGGCGGCGGTGAAGGTCAGGGCGAACGCGCCTCCCGCGAACGAGGCCTCGCGCCAGGAGCGCGTCCGGTCCAGGACCCACAACCAGGGCACGAGCGCCACCCAGCACACGCCCACCCACCGGGTCTCCAGGCGGGAGAACAACGCCACGAGGGCCGCGCTGGCGGCGGCGCCGAGCAATACGGTGCCGGCCCATCGCGCGCGCGCCACGATTGGACTCATGGAATGGGCTCCACTCCTTCGGGCCCTGGGGGCAGCTCCAGGATGTCCAGGGGCATGCCCGGAGGCGCCAGCTCCGGGGGGACAACCCGGTTCGCGGGCAGCTCCATCGGCTGGCCGTCCGAGTCGAGCGGCTTGTAGTCCGGGTGGAACATGAGGATGGGCTGCACGCGCTCTCCATCATCCGTAGCTTGGTAGTGGCGCACGTACCCGGGCGGCAGCTCGAAGTCCTCGGGCACGATGATGCCCTGCTTGAGCGGCTTGGTCCCTGGACGGTAGAGATCGAGCCCTTCCGCTGGACCCTGGGCGACGGCCTCCTCGACCACCGGGGCTTGCGCGGGGGCGGGAGGCGTCACCCTCCTCGGAGCCGGGCGCTCGGATGGTGGAGCGGGAGCGCGCTCCACGACGCGTGCGGGCAGGAGCTCCGGAGGTGGGGACTCGGAGTCCGGGGTGGACTCGAGCCAGATGCTCAAGGCCACGCACAGGGCGGTGAATCCGAGCGCCAGCCAGACGAGCCACAGACTTCCACCCGTGCGCTTCTTCTGGATGCGGACCACGCCGTCTTGATCGACTTGTCGCTCGTAAATGGGAGGCCGCGCGGCCATTGTCGCCCCTGTTCTCCGGGCCCGTATGCTACGGACCCCTCGACGCCCCGGCAATCCGCTCCCATGACCACCCCGTTCGTCGATGCTCCTCGGGATCCTCCCGCTCTGGCCCCGGCTGACGCACCGCGTTTGCGCGTTCACGCCTGGACCCGTGCCTCACGTATCGCCAGCGGCGTGCTCCAGACCTTGGGTCTGGCCGCGCTCTTCGCCTCGGCGGTGGTCGTCCTCGAGTTCACCTTCACCGGTTCGGCGAACCCTCGGCCGCCGCCCCTGTCGGGCTGGCTCGCGTTATTGGCGGGCGCGCTCTTCGGGCTCGAGCGGCTCCTGCGCGGCTTCACGACCGCCACCTTCCTGCTGGAGCCGGAGCGCTTCGTGCTGGAGCGCCGTGGGGAGCGGATTGAAATCCCCTCCGCGTCGGTGGAGTCCGTCCGGGTCTGGAGGCTGCCCTGGCCGGCGGCGGGCGTGTCCTTGCGGATGCGCTCGGGGCGTTCCCTGGGCGTGGGCCTGCGCGTGGAGGATCCACTTCCCCTGCTGGATGCGCTCGGGCAGGGGATGCCTGGCGCGCGGGAGGAGGCACGGCATCCCCTCGCCGCCTTCGTCCACGCGCGGGCAACGGTCATGCGGCAGGGCGCGCTGCTCCGGGGGTTCAAGTTCGTTCTGTTCCCGTTGCTCCCCGGCGGCATCATGTTCCGGGCCAACCAGTACATCACCTATGGCGGTCCGTTCGGGCAGTACCAGATGTACGGACTCGCGCCCTACCTGCAGAGCCTCTTCACCTATTGGGTGTCCTTCGCCGCGATGCTGGTGTTGTACGCCGCCCTCTGGCGCCTTCCGGCGGAGGTCCTGACGTTCGGGGCGACCTGGGTGAGCCCGACCCACGCGCGGGGCGTGCGGCGGTTCGCGGAAGTGGCCTGCGCGGTGCTGTACTACGCGGGCTCCCTGTCCCTGTTGGGAGCCCAGTTCCTGTTGTGAGGCGCCGGGGCCTCACGGCGACGAGGGGTTGAAGGTGGACAGGCTCCACCCCATGCGCTCGTGGCCCCACTGGTTCCATTGGGGATTCTTCCCCTCGGAGATCTGGGCATCTGGGAAGTCCGGGGGGCCCGAGCCCGTCCCCGTGCCCGAGAAGAAGCCCAGGGAAATGGTGGCCGAGGAGAAGTGGGTGGGGTGGACGTCGTCTGATTGGAGGTAGTCGTAGCTGGTGTTCGCATCGACGAAGTGCGTGTTGGCGTCGTGAAGGGTGGCGCCGAGCGCGCTGGTGATGCGGGAGACGTAGGCGGACTCGCTCTCTCCCGGGATGTAGCGCAGGGCGTCCCGGTCGACCACGCCATCCCCGTTGCCGTCGTAGTCGGCCGCCATGAACTCGGCGAACACGTCCGCGCACTGGAAGCCGTACTGCTCCGCGAGGTGGCACGTGCGCCAGTTGCTCTTGACCACGTAGGGGAGGAATTTCGCGCGCTTGTTGCCGGGCTCGCCCTGGGCGTCCGTGCAGGAGGTGGGCACGTCGTCCGCGCCGAAGCCCGGGTAGTAGAGGTTGGCGACGACCTTGAGCCGGGCCTGGGTCGCGTAGCGGTTGATGGCCTGCATGGCCTTCTCCGTGTAGAGGGTGCAGCTCTCCAGGGCCGCGTCCAGCCCGCCGTAGTCGCACGTCCCCTTCTGCGCGGAGAACGCCGTGCGTGCCTGCAGGTAGTCATTGCCGCACATCTCGAACGTCACCACGCGGGTGGTGCTCGCCTGCATGTAGGACTTCTCCGCGAGGATCTTGTTCTCGTAGATGTCGTCGGCTCGGGCGCCGGAGCGGGCGCGGCGGACGACCTCGACATTCGCCTTCCACGCGCGGGCCAGGTACTCGCCCTCCACGAGCGGCCCCGCGCGTTTGGCCACGCTGAACAGGTTTCCGTTGTAGCCCGCGTAGAGGGAGTCCCCATAGGCCACGACACGCCAGGTCGGGTCCGACCCTGTCCGGGTGATGGTCCAGGAAGTGTTCTGGTTGATGGTCGTGGCGGTGGCGCCCGCGCTCACCAGGAAGGCCGTCAGCGCCAGGGCGCGCGACCGCGTGGAACGGCTGAACATTTCGTGACTCCTTCAGCGCAATGGCCGCCATGAAGGAGTCCGGCACGCCCCCCATGTGGCGTGCTCGTGCATTGCAAAACGGGTGCGTCGCGAAGTGTCCATCACGAGAAAGGCCGCGAGGTCCTCGCGGCCTTCGTCGTCCCTGGATGAGGACGTCCGCTTCTCACACCGCCCGGCGTTTTTTCTCTCGCCGGGATTTGCGCTCGGGTTTGGGGGGTCGGGGCGTGCCTTCGGGGGTCGGGGGCTCGGTGGATCTGGACGGGGGAAAGGGCGTGCCGTCCAGGAGATGGGGCTCCAGGACGGGGTGGGGCTCGGAGGGAGGGGCGGGCAGGCGGATGATGAAGGTGGCGCCTTCGCCCGGTTTGCTTCGCACGGCGAGCGTGCCGCCATGGTTCTTCACGATGCGCTGGGAGATGGCCAGCCCCAACCCCGTGCCCTTCTGCTTCGTCGTGTAGAAGGGGACGAAGATGTGCTGTTGCTGCTCGGGAGGAACACCCGGCCCCGTGTCCGACACGTGCACTTCGACGAAGGAGTCGCCCGCCGGGCGGAGTTCGTTGAACCGGTCCGGCCGCATCGTCCTCACCGTGATGCAGCCGTTGCCCTCCGCCTCCAAGGCCTGCATCGCGTTCTGCACCAGATTGATGAGCACCTGCTTGAGCTGCTCCGCGTCCGCCTCTACCCGGGGCAGGGCGTCCGCCTGCTCGACCTTGAGTTCGATACTCTTGGGCAGCTCGTTCTGGATGAGCCGCACCGTGCGCGTCACCACCTCGTTGAGGTCCGTGGGACCGAACGTCTGCTTGAGGGGCCGCGCGTAGTCGAGGAACGCGGACACCACGCCGTTGAGCCGGTTGACCTCCTCGACGATGACCTCCAGGAACTCGCCTTCCTCGCCGGGCAGGAGCTTGGGGTCCAGACACTGCGCCGCGCCCTTGATGGCGCCCAGGGGGTTGCGGATTTCATGGGCCAGACCCGCGGCCATCTCTCCCAGGGCGGCCAGACGGTCGCGCTCGCGGATGGTCTCGTACAGCTTGGAGTTCTCCAGTGCCGTCGCCAGCCGCTCGGCCATCTCCAGCATGAGGGCGATCTCGTCCGAGGCGTAGGCCTCGGGCACCCGCTCGTCCCACAGGTTGAGGAAGCCGATGACCCGGTCTCCTCCGAAGAGCGGCACGGTGATGCCGGCCTTCATCTGCACGAGCGCCGCGCGCGTGTCGTTGAGCCGCTTGAGTTCGTCCCGGAAGCGCTTGCCCTCCACGGCCTGCTGCCGCATCACCGCGCTGCGCCGCTCCACGTTCTCCAGCAGCACCGCCTTCTGTCCCGAGGCCACCGCGAAGAGCACGCCGCGCGCCGCGCCCGTGTCCAGGAAGGGCACCGGGGCCGGTCCCCGCGCGTCCAGGAGCCGGTAGCCCGGCCGGTCCTCGGCGAGCAGATACAGCGAGGCGTGGGTGATGCGCCCCGACTCGTGCAACGCATCGAGCACCAGGCGCGCCAGCTCGGAGATCTCGATGACACCCGCCATGCGCGCGCGCGCGGCGCCGAGCACCCGCAGCAATTCGAAGCGCTCGCGGAAGAAGAGGGCCACCACGCGCTCCTCGACCTTCGCGCGCAAGGGCTCCAGCAGGATGAGCAGCACGAAGGCCGCCACCACCGTGTTGAAGACGAAGAGCGAGGTGTTGTTCTTGTCCACCCACATGGTCAGCACGGTGAAGACCGCGGCCAGGATGGAGGCCAGCACCGTCTGCGAGACGATCTTCCCGAGCAGCTCGTGCAGGTCCATCAGCCGCAGCCGCAGGAGCGTCTGGGCGAGGAAGAAGAGGTAGAGCGTGGTGAAGATGGGGCCCAGCGGGGTGGGGAAGGGCAGGCCCACGCGCTCGAGCAGATCCAACGCGCTGAAGAGGATGGCCGCGCCGGCGCCGATGGCCAGGTACATCTGCCGCAGCCGCTCGATGCGCGATTCGGTGGTGCTCATACGACGCAGGAGCAGCGACACCGAGGCCAGCAGCGCCCCGAGCACCCACGTCCCCATGGCGACGCGCGCCCAGCCCTTCTCGGCCAGGGGAGACACCGCTACCGCCAGACCGAAGACGGCCGACAGGACGGCGAGCCGCCGGCCGAGCAGATGGGTGCCCTTGCTGACCCCCAGGAATTCGAGGAAGAAGGCCACGGCCGCGCCAGGAACGAGCGAAGCCGATAGGATGGTGGCACCCACCGCCACCCGCGTCACCCACGGGTAGCCCGCCGACGCGAACAGACTGTGGAAGAAGGTGGACAGATAATAGCCGCTCAACGTCAACGCGAAGACGGAGTAGAGCGTGAGGACTCGCGGACGTGCTGCCCTCAACAACATGGACACGCCCAGTGCCAGACCGATGATGGATGCGAGGAGCGAGCTCTGTGTCCGGATGTCCATGCGGGTTGGAGAGTCTAACCTCCACGGCGTCGCGGAAATTTTTCCCCTGCTTCCTGTTGTCTCCGATGTCCCGGCCCCTTCCCCGAGGGCCTCGCCCGTATGAAAGCCTTGCTCCCCCTGTTCGCCGCCGCCGCCGCCGCCACCTCGCTGGCCTTCACCCAGGCGCCCTCCGCCTCGTCCGAGGCGCCCCCCGAGCCACCCCGGCCCCTCACCGGCACCGCGCCACCCGAGGCCCAGCTGTCTCCCCTCCCGGACGCGGACAAGGTCGTCATGCCGCCGGGGTACGTGGAAGTGCTCAACCCGGCCTTCCCGGGCGATCCCCCTCCCGCTCCGCCCCCGGCCCCCGTCGCCTCCCCGGGCCACGCCTACGGTCTGGAGGAACTGGCGCCCTACTTCGCCGAGGGCAAGCTCTCGCAGGCCAAGGAGGCCTTCGACAAGGGCTTCTACGCCCGCGCCCGCGAGCTGCTGGCATCCGAGGGTGACGCGCTGCCCGTGCGCTACCTGCGCGCCCTGAGCGCCGTGCGCGGTGGAGACGTGACGCGCGCCGCCGAGGAGATGCGCGCCCTGGCCAACGACTACCCGGCGTTGCGCGACCGCTGCCTCACCCATGCCGGCGTGGCCCTGGAATCCCTCGGGCGCTTCCCCGAGGCGGCCCAGGTGCTCGCCGAGGTGCCCGACTCCTCCCGGTTGTACGCCGACGCCCGTCTGGCGCTCGGCCGCGTCCTGCGCAAGACGAAGGACACCGAGGGCGCCCTCGCCGCGCTCGCGCCCCTGGCGGGCCGCACCGCTCCCGCGTGGGGCCGCAATGTCGCCGCCGAGGCCCTGCTGGCCAGCGCGGACCTGGCCGCGGAGAAGAAGGACAAGACGCGCGAGCGTGAATTCCTCTGGCGCCTGTGGGCCCAGCACCCGCTCACGCCCCTGGCGAAGCAGGCCGAGGCGCGGCTCAAGGGGCAGCAGGCGCCCCTGGAGATGAAGGTGGTGCGCTCTGAACAGCTCATCGAGCTGCACCGCAACCGCCAGGGCCTGGAGCTGCTCGAGCCCCTGTTGCCCTCGCTCAAGATGCCGGACGCGCTCGCGTGCCGGGCCCACTTCGCCTATGGCAAGGCCCTGCGCAAGGAGCGCCAGCACTCGCGCGCCATCGCCGCGCTCACCCCCGTGGCCAACACGTGCCAGGACCGCGATCTGCTGCCCCGCGCCCTCTATGTGCTCGGCTCCTCGCGCTCCATCGTGGATCAGGTGAAGGGCCCCGAGACGTATGAGCGGCTGGCCCGCGACTTCCCCGAGCACTCCTTCGCGGATGACGCGCTCTTCTTCGCCGCGGACCTCTATGTGAAGACGGGCCGCCTGGACCTGGCCTCCGAGCGTCTGCGCACGCTCGCCCAGCTCTATCCCCAGGGCGACTACCTGGGCGAGGCGCTCTTCAAGGACTTCTGGATCTCCCGCACCCAGAAGGCGGCGGACGGCGGCATCCCCACGCTCGAGCAGATCGAGAAGCGCTTCGCCGACGCGGACGAGACGAACGACGTGGAGCGCGCGCGCTACTGGCGGGCGCGGACGCTCCAGGAGCGGGGACAGAAGGCGCAGGCGGCGGCGCTCTTCGAATCGCTCGCGTTGGACTTCCCGGCCACCTACTACGGACTGGTGGCGCGCACGCGCCTGGGCGAGGTGGACCCCGCGCGGCTGCAACTGCTCGTGCCCCAGTTGGACTTCACCCAGCAGGAGCGCCGGGGTCCCTGGCCCCTGCACGCGGGGGTGATGGAGAAGGACCCGCACTTCACCTCCGCGGTGGAGTTGTTGCGCCTGGGCTTCCCGGAGGCGGTGTCCTCGGAGTTGCTCGCCATCAACCGCGTGGGCCTGCCCTCGGAGAACCTCCGGCTGCTCGTGCACCTGCTGGCGCTCGCCGGGGATGAGCGTGGAGCCCATGGCGTGGCCCGCATCGCGCTGCGCCGGGAGCTGAGTGGGCCTATCACGCCCCAGACGCGGCCCCTGTGGGAGGTGGCCTACCCCAACGCCTTCCGGGAACTCATCGAGAAGCACACGAAGACGGCGGGCGTGGAGCCGGACCTGCTCCAGGCGCTCATGCGCGAGGAGAGCGCGTTGGACCCGAAGGCGCTCTCCTGGGCGGGGGCGTTGGGCCTCACCCAGCTCATGCCCACCACGGCGCAGGCGGTGGCGCGTCAGCTCAAGCTCAAGAAGCCCTCGACGCAGGCGCTCCTGGAGCCGGATCTCAACATCCGTCTGGGCGCGGCCTACCTGGGCTCGCTCATCAAGCGCTTCCCCGGACAGAGGGCGTTCGCGGTGGGCAGCTACAACGCGGGTCCCCTGGCCATCGACAAGTGGCGCGCGGACCGCCCGGGGATGCAGTTGGACGCGTGGGTGGAGGAAGTGCCCATCGCGGAGACGCGCGGCTACATCAAGCGGGTGTTGCGCTCGTACAACACCTATCAACTGCTCTACGCCCAGCCGCTCAAGGCACCCGCGATCGAGGCCGCCAGCCGGTAGGCGGCCCTCATGGGCCCTGTTGTTCGGGCCCTGGCCGCGCTCGTGTTCCTCGCGGGGTGCGCCACGGGGCCCCCGTTCGGGAGCCTGCTCGCCGGGCCGCGGTCGTTGCCAGCGCCCTACCGGGAGGCGGCGTACGCGGTGGAGCGGGCGCTGGCGTTGTGGCACTTCGCCTCGGGCAGCGTGGCGGTGGGCAGCTTCGACGCGGTGACGTTCGGGGTGCCGCTGGGCTTCTACTACCTGGTAGCGGGGACGGGACAAGGCATCGCCTCGCTGGCCCAGGGCCAATTCGACGCGACGCCCGAGTCCCTCACGGACGTGGACTTCTACTTCTGGCGCGAGGCGTTCCCCGCCCGCCGTCTGAGGGAAAACATCGACGCGCACGCGGTGCCTGCCATTGGCGCCTATCTGGGCGAGGTGCTGGTGCGCCACCTGGGCGGTAGGTGGATTCCGCGCCGGAAACTCGAGGAGTCGCAGGTGCTCGTGGGCGACCGTGCCAGGTTGCCCTTTGTCCGGGCCTGGCACTACATGCGCACGTGCCAGTCGTTACTGGACTTCTCCCTCACCCAGTTCTACCGCGTGGCCGCACGACACCCGTCCTGAATAATCAATGGCGGAACCCCCGTGGCCATCTGCTCTTCGCGGTGGCGAACTTCTGGCATGCGCTGCACCCACGCGCGGATCAGGGCTCGGCGGCTTGAGGCGGACGGCCCCGGTGCTTCTCTTCACCGTGCTGCCCTACGCGCCGAAGCGAGGCGCCCAGCGCGTATCGCTCGCGAACCCGAAGGATTCCACCCCCTCGACCCCATTGCGTGGTGGACTCATCCAGAAGCAAGCGTCCCGCCCCTTTCCCTCGCCTCCTGATTCGAGAGCCACCCATGACTCCCTCCTTGAAGACAACCGTCAACGGAATCGAGTTCGACAACCCCTTCTTGCTCGGCTCGGGTCCACCGGGGACCAACGCCCGGGTGATCGCCCGCTCGTTCGACCTGGGGTGGGGCGGGGTGGTCTGCAAGACGATCAGTCTGGATGCCAGCAAGGCCATCAACACCGCGCCCCGCTACGTTCAGGTCAAGGCGCGCGAGGATGCACGGATCGTCATCGGCTTCGAGAACATCGAACTCGTCTCGGATCGGCCCTTCGCGACGTGGCTGGAGGAGTTCCGGCAGCTCAAGAAGGCCTATCCCAAGAAGGCGCTGATCGCGTCCATCATGGAGGAGTACAACAAGGAGGCCTGGCAGCGGATCGTCCGCGAAGTGCAGGAGACGGGGGTGGATGCGTTCGAACTCAACCTCTCCTGTCCGCACGGGCTGCCGGAGCGGAAGATGGGCGCGGCGATGGGCGAGGATCCCTCGATATGCGAGGAGGTGGTGGGGTGGGTGAAGGAGGTGGCGAGGATTCCGGTCTGGGCCAAGATGACGCCCAACGTGGGTCATCCCGCGCCCGCGGCCCGGGCCTCGGTGCGGGCCGGAGCGGATGGTTTGTCCACCATCAACACCATTCTGTCCGTGGCGGGAGTGGACCTGCGCACCCTGCGGCCCATGCCCACCGTGGAGGGCTGGACGGTGCCGGGCGGTTACTCCGGCGCGGCGGTGCGGCCCATCGCCCTGCGGCATGTCATGGAGATTGCCAGGGCGCTGCCCGGCACGTCGATCTCCGGGATGGGAGGCATCGAGACCGGCTTCGATGCCGCTCAGTTCCTGCTGCTCGGCGCGCACACCGTGCAGGTCTGCACGGGCGCGATGCTCCAGGGGTACGAGGTGATCGGCAAGCTCCAGGAGGAACTGCGAAAGGTGATGGTGGACCACCGGATCGAGTCGGTCGGAGACATGGTCGGCCGGAGCCTGCCGTATTTCTCCACCCACGCGGATCTGGTCGAGCGGCAGCGCGCGGCGAAGGCGGCCCGGGTGGGAGCGGGCAAGGACGCGGAGACCTGGAAGGGAGAGATCCGGCGCGAGACGGATTCACTCACCAACGACTAGCCAGCCACGATTGGCGCTGGAGAGAATATCCCCCATGGCCATCCTTGGACTCATTGGAGCGGGACACATTGGCGGCACACTGGCGAAGCTCGCGATCGACGCGGGGTACGACGTGGTGCTCAGTAACTCTCGAGGCCCCGAGACCCTCGCGTCGCTCGTCGCGGAACTCGGTCCGAAGGCGCGGGCGGGCACGCCCCGGGAGGCCGCCGAGGCGGGTGACCTCGTCGTGGTCACGATCCCCCTGAAGAACTATGAGTCGGTTCCGGTCGAGCCCCTGGTGGGAAAGATCGTGATCGACACCAACAACTACTATCCCCAGCGAGACGAACGGATCGCCCGGCTCGATTCGGAGGAAACCACCACCAGCGAACTGTTGCAGGAGCACCTGCCCAGGTCGAAGGTGGTCAAGGCCTTCAACCACATCTGGTCCGAGCACCTCAAGACGCAGGGTCAACCCGCGGGTTCGAGGAATCGCCGTGCGCTGGCTATCGCGGGCAACGACGCCGAGGCCAAGAAGGTGGTGGCCGGGTTGATCGACACGTTCGGTTTCGACGTGGTGGACGTGGGCCCCTTGTCGGAAGGCTGGCGTTTTCAACGAGACCTGCCGGCCTACAACGTCCATCTGGATGTCAACGGAATGAAGCAGGCCCTTGGCCAGGCCAGGCGCTACGCCGAACTCCCGGCGGCGGACGGGTAGTTCCTCGGCGAGGGGTCTGGAGGGTGAGCCCTTCGCCGAGCGTGGGGCCGGAGGGGAAGGGGACGTTCGTTCCCTCCGCCCGGTTACTTCTTCGGGGGGTTCTTCGGCTTCCGCTTGTCCTCCTTGAGGGTTCCGCGGCTCGAACTCCACCACTCTCCCCCCAGAAGCAGGAAGGCGCCGCTGAACGCCACAAGGCCCAGTAGGGACACCGCCATCACACTCATTTGATTCTCCTCCGCCAGTGTGCGACCCGGTGGTGCGTTTCGGGGGCCTGGGCCGCGGACAAAAGCCATCCCGGGCGTCTTACGGCCCGGCGCGTGATGCCAGAGCCGCCATCGGAGCGCCGAGTGGCTGAAATGACTCCGAATCTAGGAGGAACATCGCGCATTTGCAATGCGAGTGAGTCCTCGCCATCCCTTGCACAACGAACGTCGCCCATGCGTTGACTCCCGGTGGACGACAGCTCGGGCGGTTGGGTGGCGAACGCGCCCGCTGGCTTCTACACTTGTCCGCATGGGTGTCCCCTCGACCAGCGACGGAGGGAAGAACGCGCGGCTGCGCGCGCTGCCCTCCATCGAGCAGCTCCTGCATCGCCCCTCCCTGGAGGCACGTCTGGCGTCGTTGCCACGTGCCCGGGCCGTCGCCGCGCTGCGTCTGGCGGTGGCGAGTGTGCGCGAGCGGTTGCTCGCGGGTGAGGCCCGGCCTTTCGAGGACGCGGACGTGGACGAGGCGCTGCGCATGCTCGCCACGCCCAACCTGAGGCCCGTGCTCAATGCCACCGGTGTGGTGCTGCACACGAACCTGGGCCGTGCGCCCCTGGCCGCCGAGGCCGTGGCGCGCGTGGCCTCCGTGGCGCGGGGCTTCTGCAACCTCGAATACGATCTGGACGAGGGCGAGCGGGGCAGCCGTTACGCGCCCGTCGTGGAACTGCTTCGTGAACTCACGGGCGCCGAGGACGCCCTGGTGGTGAACAACTGCGCGGGCGCGGCGTTGCTGGTGCTCGCGGCGCTGGCGTCGGGCCGCGAGGCCATCGTCTCGCGCGGAGAGCTGGTGGAGATTGGCGGTGGCTTCCGGGTGCCGGACGTGATGAAGCAGTCCGGGGCGCGGATGGTGGAGGTGGGGACGACCAACCGCACCCGGCGCTCGGATTACGAGGCGGCCCTCACGCCGGACACGGGCGTGCTGATGAAGGTGCACCGCTCCAACTTCGCGCTGGTGGGCTTCACCGAGGAGGTGGAGGTGGGCGCCCTGGCGGCGCTCGGCCGCGCGCGAGACGTGCCGGTGGTGGTGGATCTGGGCTCGGGCGCGTTGTTGCCGCTGGCGGGGGAGGGGCTTACCCCCGAGCCCACCGTGCCCGCCACCGTGGCCGCGGGGGCGGACGTGGTGGCCTTTTCCGGAGACAAACTCCTGGGGGGCCCGCAGGCGGGCATCATCGTGGGCCGCTCGGCGTTGCTCGCCCGCATCCGCCAGCATCCCCTCACCCGGGCCCTGCGCATCGACAAGATGACAGTCGCCGCCCTGGAGGCCACCCTCGAGCTGTACCGGGATGGGTGCGCGGAAGCCGTCCCCACGTGGCGGCTGCTCACCTGGCCCGTGGAAGTGCTCGAGTCCCGGGCGCGGCGGCTGCTCGCATTGCTGTCCCAGAAAGACATACGCGCCCGGGTGTCCTCCACTTCCGGACAGGTAGGGGGAGGAGCGATGCCGTTGGCCAGGTTGCCGTCCTTCGCGTGCATCCTCAATCTTGGAGAGCCCGCTGCGTTTCTGGAATGTCTTCGGAGGGGGTCGGTTCCGGTGATCGGGCGGATTTCGGACGGAGAGGTGGTTCTCGACGTCCGTTGTCTGGCGGAGGAGGACCTCCCTCTGGTCGCCGACGCCGTCGCCATTGCCTCGCAGGGAAGGCAACCATGTTGAACAGTGCCGTTCTCGTATTGAACCGCAACTACCAACCCGTCCATGTCACCTCGGTGAAGCGGGCCGTCCTGCTGCTGTATCTCGGGGTGGCCAAGGCCATCGACTCGCAGTACCGGTTGTATGAGTTCGAGGACTGGGCGGCGCTGAGTGCATCCACCGCGCACGATTCCATCCACACCATCAATCGGAGCATCCGCGTACCGCGCGTGGTGGTGCTCTCGGCCTACGAGTACCTGCCCCGGGGGCGGGTGCGCTTTTCCCGGCTCAACATCTACGCGCGTGACTACGACACCTGCCAGTACTGTGCCCGCCAGCTCCCTCGCTCGGAGCTGAACCTGGACCATGTCCTGCCGCGCTCCCAGGGGGGCAAGACGAGCTGGGAAAACGTGGTGTGCTCGTGTGTGCCGTGCAACCTGCGCAAGGGCGGACGTACACCCGAGCAGGCGGGCATCAAGCTGCTGCGCATACCCGTGCGGCCTCGCTGGACGCCCTTCTTCCGAGGAGCGTCGCGCCGCGTCACCTACCGGGAGTGGTTGCCGTTCCTCAATCTGGCGGATGCCTCGTACTGGAACGTGGAACTGCTGGATGACTGAGGGAGGGCGCCTCCGGCCGCCGCCTTCCGGTCAGGGAGTCGACGCCGGGCCCGGGACGGGTTTTGATACGGGGGCCTTGAACTCCGCCCGTCCCGCCGCCTCGCCATCCATCCATCCCTCCGTGCCCGTGGAGCCCACGGGCAGCCCGCTCGTGCGTCCTCATCGCATCATCGCGGTGGGGGGAGGCAAAGGGGGCATTGGCAAGTCGCTCGTGTCCTCCAATCTCGGGGTCGCCCTGGCTGCCAAGGGACAGCGGGTGCTGCTCGTGGACGCGGACCTGGGAGGCGCCAACCTTCACACCTGTCTGGGCGTGGCCCAGCCCACCGCGACGCTGTCCGACTTCCTGCTGCGGCCCAAGGCGCGGCTCGAGGACGTCATCCTCCCCACGGGCGTGCCCAACCTGTCGCTGATCGCCGGGGCCCTGGATGTGCTGGACGCGGCCAACATCAAATACGCCCACAAGCAGCGGCTCCTGCGCAGTCTGCAGACCCAGTCCGTGGACTACCTGATCCTGGATCTGGGCGCGGGCTCCAGCTTCAACACGCTCGACTTCTTCATCATCGCGGACCATGGCGTGCTGGTGCTCCTGCCCGAGCCCACCTCCGTGGAGAACGCCTACCGCTTCGTCAAGGCCGCCTTCTACCGGCGTCTGCAGCAGGTGGAGTCCGAGTACGGCATCGAGCGGTGGGTGGAGCGTGCCTTGTCCACGCGCGAGGGCGCGAACAAGACGCCGCTGGAGATCGTCCAGCACGTGCGCCAGCAGAACGCCGCGCTCGCGAGCCGGCTGGAGGCGGAACTCGCCACGTTCCGCGTGAAGTTGGTGCTCAATCAGGCGCGCACGGACGCGGACATGAAGGTGGGCTCCGCCGTGGTCTCCGCATGGAAGAAGTTCTTTGGCCTGGACATGGATGACTTCGGCGCCATCCGCTATGACGACGACGCTTGGCGCGCGGTGCGCAAGCGTCGGCCCATCGTGCTCGACAAGCCCGAGTCTCCCGCGGCGCTTGGGCTTCAGGGCATCGCCGAGCGCTTGTTGGCGCTGGATGGAGTGACGGGGTGAGGAGCGAAGCATGAACCACTTCGAGCAGCAGTCCTACTACGACCTCCTGGAAGTACCCGTCTCCGCCACCCAGGAGCAGATCCTCGGTGCCTACGAGCGCGCCCTGGAGACGTACTCGCCAGATTCCATCGCCGTGTACTCCCTGGTGGACCCCGGGCAGCTCGACGCCTTGCTCCAGCGCCTCACCCAGGCCCGGGATGTCCTCTGCTCGCTGGAGCAGCGCCTCGAGTACGACCGGACGCTGGGGGTGACGCGCTCGCCCGAGGAGCTGGCCCTCCTGCGGGCCGGCTCCCTGCAACGCGCGGCGGGGGCCGTCGTCGCCGAGGAGGTTCCAGCCGAGGTCCTGCCCCAGGACCTGCTGGAAGTGGTGGAGGCAGAACCGGTACCCGTGGCGACGCCTGTCGTGGAGGCAACGCCGGCGGTCGAGAGGCCTCCCCTGGAGGTGGCCACGCCAGGGGTGGAGTCGGTTCCGCCTCCCGCGCCCATCGTGGAGGACCCCCCGGTTCCCGTGGCCTCGGTGGCCGCCACCAAGCCGCAGGTCCACGCCCGGCCCACCGCGCCGGTGGGACGCCATGGCGTCGTTCCGCCGCCTCTGCCCACGCGCAAGGTGGCCCGCCCTCCCGCGGGGAGGCCCGAGGGGGAGCGGCCGCGGACGGTCGCACGGACGCTCTCGGGCCAGCAGCTGGGCGAGGCCCCCGTGCTGGCCCAGGCGTCCGCCATCGCCACCGCGGAGTCGGCGCTCGCCCATGTGGCGATGAAGGTGCGTGAATCGCGCACCCGCCTCAAGACGATTGTCGATGTCCCCGCCGACGCCGAGTTCAACGGAGAGCTGCTGCGCAAGGTGCGCGAGGGCCGCAGCGTGTCGTTGCAACTGCTCGCCGAGCGCACCCGCATCTCGGCCCGGCACGTGGAGAACATCGAGGCGGACCGCTATGACGTCCTGCCCGCTGCCGTCTACCTGCGCGGCATCTTGATGAGCATCGCGCGCGAGCTCGGGTTGGATCCGCTCCGGGTGTCTCGCAGCTACATGGAACTGGTTTCCTCAGTGGCCAAGAAACGGCGCTGAAACGAGCGGTCGGGTCCAGGGCCCGTCCTCACCGTCAACGATATTGACACCCCCCGAGGGGGTGCCTAGAAAGTGCGGAAATGACGGAAGAAGAAAAGATCAAGGCCATGCGACTGGCCCGCGCGATTGCTTCGGATATCTCGCTCTACAACGAGCAGAAGATCATCAAGGGCATCGAGCAGGACAACCTCTTCGAGGTCCTCAAGGAGGAACTCGAGGAAGGCCGCGAGCTCTACAAGAGCCGCGTCAGCTCGGAGATCTTCCAGCGCATGAACTTCTTCGAGCGCGCCATCAACGACATCGTCCTGCGCTCCAAGGCGCACGTGAAGTCGAAGATTTGGTAGTGCCCGGCGCGCGCGAGCATCTGGCCCCACCCGAGACCCGGGGCGAGCGGCTGGATCAAGCGCTCGCGCGCGTGTTCCCCGAGTTCACGCGCTCGCGCCTCCAGGGCCTCATCGAGGCCGGGCACGTCCAGGTCGACGGCAAGGCCGCGAAGGCCTCGGCGCGGCTCAAGGGCGGCGAGCGGCTGTTGCTCCAGGTCCCCCCGCCCACGCCGGCGGTGCCGGTGGCCGAGGAACTGCCGCTGACCGTGCTCCACGAGGACAAGGATCTGGTCGTGGTGGACAAGGCGGCGGGGATGGTGGTGCACCCGGGCGCGGGACATGCGTCGGGCACGCTCGTCAACGCGCTGCTGCACCGGGTGAAGGACCTGGCCGGCGTGGGGGGCGAACTGCGCCCGGGTATCGTCCACCGGTTGGACAAGGACACCACGGGCTGTCTGGTGGTGGCCAAGCACGAGACCGCCCTGGTGGCGCTGCAGAAGGCGTTCAAGACGCGCACGGTGGAGAAGACGTACCTGGCGCTCGTGCATGGCACGCCCAAGGCCGCGGAAGCGCGGATCGAAACGCTCTATGGCCGCCACCCCGTGAACCGCCAGCGCTTCACCGGCAAGGTGAAGGAGGGCAAGCCCGCGCTCACCCTGTACCGGGTGCGGGAGGCCTTCGACGGGGCGGCGCTGGTGGAGGTGGACCTGCTCACGGGCCGCACGCACCAGATTCGCGTACACCTGTCCGAGGCGGGCCACCCCCTGCTGGGTGACAGCCTCTATGGCGCGGGCCGCAAGCCCAAGGGCAGGGCCGCCGAGGCGCAGGAACTCGTTGGCCGTCAGGCGTTGCACGCATGGAAGCTGGCCTTCCCCCATCCCCGGACGGGCAAGGTGCTGCGCGTGGAGGCCCCGCTGCCTCCGGACTTCACCGCCGCGCTGAAGGTGCTGCGCGGCCGTTAGCGGTCCCCAGCGTCCCCGCTCGGATGGACGCAACCCCAGCTCTCTCCGGGGAATTCAGGTCATCCCATAAAGAGCGATTTTAGTTGCTATGCCGGGAAGATCCGTGCGAGAAAACCGGATTCAAGAGGTCAGGCAGGGTCGTGCGCGTCACTCCGAGGGGGATGGAGACGGCGGTACCCGTTTGGCAATACCCACCCACTCCCGCTGAGAGCATCGCGCGTCCGCCCAGGAACGCTGGCGAGCTGGTGTTCCTTCTCGACCTCGAAACCCGCCGTTGAGGAGTACGGTTATGAAGAACAGTGGCTTTGTGCTGTCCGTGTGGCTTGGAATGACTCTCTCCGCGCTGGGCTGCGGCCCCGCGGATCCCGGTGAGCGCGAAGTGCTTGGACGCTCCGAACAGGCAATGTCCTCGGGAGACATGCATCAGAGCGCGGTGCCCATGAGCCTCGCCCAGTTCCAGTCAGCCGCGGACCCCCTGGGAAGATGCGGAGTGGATGCCCAGGTGTGTGTCGAGGAACTCGACTATGGCTACTCCCGGGGTCTTCTCACCTACGACGCCTATGTTTGGGGGCTCCGCAATGGCTACTACCCAGTCATCAGTCGAGTCGACGTCATCCAAGCTGTTTGCAAGTGTTTGGGGCCCATGCCGCATCCGACGTTGTGGTAGTTTTCATTACCCTGGGTGTGTGCTGGCCAATGCTCCCTGGTTTCGCTGGGGGTGAAAAATTCGCATCCGGGTGATGATTGTTCTCTCCTTGGAATTCGGGTTATAGCCTACAGAACAATTTTACTTGCACTGGCAGTAAGACCTGTGAGAAGAGTCCGTTCCCAAGAGGGCAACACCCTCTTCGAGGGAGGAAACTCCCAGGCAGACGTGCGTTATCACTCCATGGGGGGGGAGACGGTACCCGTTTGTAGTTACCCGTCCATTCCCGCTGAGAGCAGTGCAGGTCCGCCAGGAGCGCCGGACGAGCCGGTATTCCCGCTCGACATCAAAACCAGCCGTTGAGGAGCACTGTATGAAGAAGAACAGTGGCTTTGCGCTGTCCGTGTGGCTTGGAATGACTCTTTCCGCTCTGGGCTGTGGTGCGGCACCGGGGACTGATGGAGCCGATACGCTTGGAAACACCACGCAGGAACTGGTGAATCAGGAGGATCAGGCGGAAGCGGGTGACATGCACCAGACCGCGGTGCCGATGACGCTCGCCCAGTTCCAGAGCCTGGGATCCATGAGTGACCAGGCGGGACGTTGCGTGGGAGGTATCAGCTATAACGAGTGCAAGGGGGAGCTCGACTGGGGTCTGAGCCAGAACCTCATCACCACGGACACGTATTACTGGGGTCTCAACAACGGCTATTACCCGGTCATCGACCGCCACAACAACATCGGCGCGGTCTGCAAGTGCGGGTGCTTCGAGGCCAACTCCCTCATCCTGACGCAGGACAAGCAGGGCATCTCCGCCTGGGTTCCCGCCAAGGAGATCAAGAGCGGGGCGACGCTCTTCGCGCTCAACGAGGAGGCCACGCTGAGCCGGCCCTCCTTCAACGCGAAGTCCATCAAGGTCTCCACGAAGGGTGAGGAGACGCCGGCCCTCTTCGTCTTCGAGCTCGACAACGGGCACTCCCTGAAGGTGACGCAGAACCACGGCATGCTCCTGAGCGATGGCCGGGTCGTCGAGGCCCGCACCCTGAGCGCCGGCGCCGAGTTCGTGGCCCTGGATGGCTCGATCGTTCGCGTGAACAACCTCCGCTTCGAGTACACCACGGAGGACGTGCACAACTTCGAGGTCGACGCCCAGGACCTCGCCGGTCACATCATCGCCGCCGAGGGTGTGCTCGTGGGCGATCTGGCCTGGCAGAACCAGTTGAGCCGGGAACTCGGCTCCATCGCCGTCCGTCGCTGAGCCGTCCCGCCTCCCGTCCGACGAGCGCGGTGCCATGCAGGCCGCCTCGTCGGGCTGTTTGTCTCTCGGAGAGAACAACCATGTCCCCTGGCAAGACAAAGTGGGCGGGTGCCGCGCTGGTCGCGACCGCGCTCCTCATCGGATTCGCCTTTCGCGACGACCCTGTTTCCCAGCCTCCCGCTCCCCAGCCCGTTCTCAAGTCCGTGGCCGCGCCGACCGAGGCCATGGCCCGGATGGAGGTCCAGGCGGCCAAGACCGCTCGCGAGCGCCTCGCGCGGATTCCCGAGCCTGTCGTTCCCCAGACAGTGGGCGGCTTCGCTCCGGAAGAGATCGCGAAGGTGTCGGGAGTGTATCGGGAGATGCTCGCCGTGCAGGGTCTCTACAACCAGCGGCTCTCCCGGGAGCGCCAGGTGGCGCGTGTTCTCGAGACCTCCCAGGGCGTGGACATCGCCGCCAGAGCCCTGACGGATCCATCCTTCGCCCGAGAGGCTTTTGGAGAGAGCCAGGCGGAAGCCCGTTTCTTCTCGATCGATGTCTTGAAGGCGGCCGCGCGCAAGGGAAACGAGGCTCCGTTGGAGCGCTCCACCGAGGCCGTCGCCCAACAACTGTCCCAGTCGGATGATGGAACCACTCCCCTCGACACGGGCCGGTCCGCTGACTTGCGCGACATGGTTCGGGCCTACATCGAGGTCAAGGGCGTGGAGGCTTTCTCCGACGGGAACTCCCGGCTCGTGAGGGCGATGGGTTACTCGCCCACCAGCTCCCCTCGTGTGAAGTCGCTGTATGACGAGGTCCTCTTCATCCGTCTCCGGCAACAGTTTGGCCGTGAGCGCGCCGCTTCCATGACCGCCGCCCTTCTGGATCGCTGAGAGTCCATGTTCCGCCCCTTCCTGCTGACTTCCGTCGCCTCGTTCTTCGTCTCCACCACGGCGTGTTCCGCCGAGCCCCGGCCGTTACAGCCCGAAGACGCGGGCCTTCCTTCTCAGTCGCTCAAAGATCGCATCGCGGCCCGGAAGGCCCAGGTCGAAGCAGATACCTGCTTCCAGACCGCGCCGGACGACTCCGTGTGTGATTGGGGGGATTTCCCCTTTGACCCCAACGAGTTCTCGATGGCGGAGAACACCGGGGAGGCCATCCTCATCATCGATGACTTCCCGGAGTTGCCGCCCAGGGCCATCCGCTACAAGAACCGGCTCAAGGGATTCTACCGGGCGGACTCGGGGGGCGGCCTCTCTCCTGTCGCCTTCTCCTGGCACGCCCCGGTGGTTCTCCATGAGACGCTCAGCGAGTTCGCCTCTCCGGACTTCATCCCGGCTGAATGGCTCCGCCCACTCGGGGCCCCCGTGGAGAACGTCTACGTCAACTACTCCTTCCAGGGCGCGGGCCACGGCAACTACGTCTTCTCGGCCCTCGTCGAGTCCAACCCGCATCAACCCATCGTGGTGCTCGATCAGTTGAAATACTCCCAGTTCGCGCTCACGGAGTTCTGTGACGCCTCGGGGACCAGTGACTCCATCTCGCGTCTGCGCGCCAGGTCCCAGCGTGTCGCGGACAGTCTTCGTCAGTTCATGAGCGCGCACAACGTGCGCTTCGTGAATGTCAGCGCGGGAGAATCGCTCGAGACGATGCGGGGGCGATGGGCGCAGTCCTGCGGTGGCGCCACGCCGAGCGACAGCCTCCTGCGCAAGAAGTTGAATGCCTACGAGCCCATCGTCGACGCGCTCTACAACACGCCCGGTGTGTTCGCCGCGCAGGCGTCGATCGACGCCTCCAACGTCCAGGACAACCCCTTTGATTTCCCCCTGGCGAAATATCCCAACCGGCTCCTGGTGGGGTTCTTCACCTCGCTCGAGTCGGGCCTGGATGCGAGTGGCAGGGGCTCTTCGTCCCTGACGGGATGGCCGGCGCGGCAGACCGTCGACCTCTATCTGAACAGCGGGGTGCTGCCCAGCCGTCCCTTCAACTACAACGCGACGCCGCTGCTCCAGGTGAACGTGTTCGGCGTCGACATCTTCCCCATCACCCGGACCACCACCTCGTGGATCACGCCCCTGGCCCTCTCTCGCTTCATTCATCTGCGCTACGGAGATTCACGGTTCAGCGGACATGCGATGTCCAACGCACTCATCCAGGACATTCGCGGGGTGATGGTTCCCGGTGGATGTAGCGCTCAGCCCAATGGCCGTTGCGCCTATCAGGATCCGCTCAAGCACGGGCAGCTCGAGGTGGTGCGCCTGGGCTATCGCGACACGGAGTACTTGGAACCCCTTTCTCAGCAGTCGATGTCGTCCCGATGGATGGAGCATTCTCAATGAAGAAGATCTCAAGTGTCCTGGCCATGGCCGTTCTGTTCAGCTCGGGGGTGGCCGCCGCGGAGGAGCCGGTCGAGGTGTCGTTCATCGACAACGGTGGGCTCAGCTACAAGGTGAACCCCTCCGGCTTCACGATCAGCAACTCGTTCGGCAGCTTTCAGGGCGGGGGGTATCTGGTCCCTCGTGATACCAAGCTGCGCAATGGGTGCTTCATCACCACCCCGTGGCTTTCGGTGAACCATGGAAATGGGCAGGCGTTGGCCTTTCCTCACTTCAACCTGGAGTGGTGGGGAGACCTGCACCCGGTGCACCACATCGATCAGACCGTGCTGCGTCTTCAGATCGAGGTGAAGCGGCCCAATGGCACCACGTCTCAGGTTCGCAGCTACGTGCACACGGGTCTGATGACCCTTCAGCCCCGGGCGTACTACCCGGATGGATGGGTGTCCTACTACGGCTACCTGAACAATCCCTCGGCCCAGGGGCACAACACGAACTTCGGGAACATCAGCGTCAACAACGGAGACGAGGTCCGCTACAGCGTGTGTGACCTCTACGAGGGTGGCAAGCTCCTCGTGAACGACGTGCAGGTGACGACCTACCCCGTGTTCTAGGAGGTGAATGCCATGAAGCCTTTCCTTTCGTTCGCCGCCGCCGCGGTCTGTCTGCTGGGCGCCGAGGCCCATGCCTTCGGTGAGAACCTGCTGTCCTGCCAGAACGGCGGGTTCATCCTGAACAAGTGCACGCTGCTCAAGCTGCCCTTCGCCACGCCCGTCGTCGAGGACGCCACCACCTTCGAGACGACGTACACCGTCACCTACGATTTCGCCTGCACGGGTCACTCGGTGTACGTGGGTATCTCCACGGGGCAGCAGTTCGTGCCCTTCGTGATGGGCGCCCGGAACGCGACGCTCACCCTCAACGGCAGTGGCCGGGTCGAGTCGTACGATCCGGATCCCCTGGCCACCCAGCGCTTGAGCTTCAAGCCGGGCTGCTCGCTGACGGTGTCCAAGGCCACCGTCTTCCCCTCGGGCAATACCCTGGTGCTGTGGACGTCCCAGGCCCAGTCCCAGGCCCGGATCATCGGCCTGCTCGCCAACCAGTACCTGCTGTCCAAGGACTACCTGGCGCTCGCGTCCTGGAACGACTCGAAGCTCATCCTCCTGCGGGACAAGCTCGAGGGGCTCGTCGCCGCCTTCCCGACCAACATCCACTACAAGGTCATGCTCGACTCGGTGAAGAGCGCGCTCGCCAACGCTCCGCCTCCTTACTCCAACGAGCAGCTGGCCGAGTCGGGTGAGGAAGTCGTCGCCGACCTCCGCGAGGAACTCGACGCGGAAGTCGTCAAGGGACAGAACCTCGTCAACCGTTTCATCCGCTGGCAGCAGCAGGCGGAGCAGTCCCTCGTGGACGCGCTCGCCAATGTTCCGGCGGCCTAGCCGTCCACCGTTTCCCGACAGCCACACGGGACCACGAGGGCTCTTTCCGGAGGCACCGGCATCGCCGGCCGCGTCCGTGAGGGCCTTCGTGTGTCTTGGGAAAGAGATCCGGCCGTTCGTTCAATTCAACCAGGGTCTGGCCCATGGCCGGACTGGCATGGCGGCGACCCGGGCCGGCGGAGTTCATCGCTCCATGCAGAGTGGGGGAGTACCATGAGACGTTGGATGATGTGTCTGTTGTTGACAGGCTCGCTCGCGGCGCCAGGAGTCGCCGCGGCCGCCAATGGCGACGACTTCGCCGTACGGGAGGAGCGGGCCTTGCGCGCCTATTCCTCGGCCATCAATCAGTCGCAGCGCCATGGGCGTTACCGTCAGGCCCGTGCCCTCTTCCTCACCCAGTCCGGCAACATCAGCGCCCGGGTCGAGGCGTGGGAGAAGGCCTCCCAGCAGTGGGTGCTGGGTTGGTACAAGGTGATGGCGCTCTCGGATCTCCAGAAGAACATCTCGTATGCGCAGTTCGAGGCGGAGCTGCAGCAACTGCTGCGCGACCAGCACGACGGGCTGCTGCGGCTGTCGAATGACGCGAAGGCCGTGAAGGCCGCCGCCGACGGAGCCCTGGAGTTGCTCGGCCCGGCGAACACCGCCGCCGTTCCCCCGGAGCTCAGCCAGTACGCGAGCGTGGTGCAGGCGCTCACCCAGCGCGAGAACGAGCTGCGCACGGCCATCACCCAGACGTCGCAGATCCCCACGAGCCGGATGGCCCGGCACGAGACCGTGGCCCAGACCTCCCGTCAGGTGGTGCTCGCCCGCGTCCGGGTCGCGTTGCTCAAGAACGGCCGCTATCCGTTGGAGCAGACCCTCGCGTCGGTGCAGGCGCTGCTGGCCGCGGAACAAGTCGTGGATCCGGTCCTCGCGGCGCTCACGCTGGCGGAGAACGACATGAACCGCTTCGCGCTCAACCTCCAGGTGTTCCATGTGGAGGAGGCGCTCACGCAGTCACGCACCCTGTGCGCGAGCAGCAAGGCCACGCTGGCCCCGCTCACCACGCCCGCGGCCTATGTGGCGCAGGCGAAGGCCCGGGCGACGCAGCTGTGCTCGGCCATCGAGGCCCACGCCAGCGGGTTGCTCTCCTACGGCATCCCGAAGGCGGACCTGGTGTACGAGTACATCACCGTCGAGAAGGCGTCGCTCACCGCGATCTGCAAGACCGCGCGAGCGCCCGTGGCGTGCGAGAAGCTCGCGGTCCTCGCGTCCCTGACGCTGCCGGATCTCAAGGCCTTGTCCGATACCAAGCTGCGCTTCGTGGAGTTCGGCTGGAGCGAGCAGTTCAAGGCCGCCAAGAGCAACTGAGGGACTACCGACCATGAAGACACGAATCATCGCAGTGGCCATGTCGTCGCTCCTCTCAATGGCGACGCTGGGCTTTTCCACCGAGGCGTCCGCGACGACGTGCGAGGACATCCAGGTCAACAAGAAGCCGCCCATCCCCTTCGTCCCCATCCCGATGAAGAATCCCCAGACGGGCGAGCCGTACCTGCCCAACGAGGAGATCGAGATCCGGCCGGGGGAGAAGATGCTCGCGGGCGACTTCTTCAACCAGATCAACGACCTCGAGTACGACCTCAACCAGTGGGGCTACTCGCTGCGCGACACGGATGTCGCGACCCTCGCCGAGCTCAAGGCCTGTATCGAGCTGCTCTCCCAGCAGCGGGACCTGATCCTCGAGGACATCCGCGCGAACGGCATCAGTGAGTGGTCTCCCGAGGAGCGTCTCAAGCGGGTGGAAGCCGCCTGGAAGCGCTACCAGGATCAACTTCCCTCGTGGGACGAGCTCTACGCGAAGGCGAACGACGCGAGCGTGAAGGTCTACCTTCCCGAGGTGCCGCCCTTCAGCGCGCCCGTGCCGCAGATCAAGCGCGCGGAACTCAAGCCCGTCTTCAAGGAGCGCACCTGGTCATTCGACGTGGGCCAGAAGTCGAAGTTCTGGGTGAACGCTCAAGCGAGTCTGTCCCTGCGGGCCAGCAAGGTGGACGCGGTGGGCGACGCGCGAGGCGCCGTCAACGCGGCGCTGATGGGCAAGTGGGAGGGAGAGGTCCTCTCCGCCCGCGCGCACGCGGAAGCGCCCGCCACCGACGATGGCAAGCTGCAGCTCGAGGTGCGCGGCCTGGGCAAGGTCCTCTGGAGCAAGAACTGGGAGCTGCCGGGCATCCACTACGAGGACAAGCTCGAGTGGCCGCTGGACTACAGCGTGGACTACCGTTTCGCCATCGGTCCCGTGCCCATGCGGGCCCGGGTGGGCTTCCGGGCCACGGCCGGTGCGAAGTATGGCTATGACGTGCTTCCCCTGCAGGTGGGGGCCCATGCCGTGCCCTTCGCGGCGGCGGATGCCTACGCCCAGGTCGGCGTCGACATCGGCATCGCCGGAGGCGGAGTGGGCGGCCAGCTCATCCTCATCCAGGACTACGTCACCCTGCAGGGCGCGGCGCGAGTGGAGTTCGACGATGAGCCCAGCCTCATCGTGGAGCTCATCGGCACCAACAGCATGACGGCGCTCAGCGGCCGCCTCTATGCCTACGCCTACATCAACTACCTCTTCGGCAAGTGGGAGGGGCAGTGGGACTTCTTCAAGTGGGAGGGCTTCCGCAAGGATGGTAACCTCTTCAACTTCAAGTGGGTGTGGACTCCCAGCGGTGTGACGGCCACGGGCGACCTCAAGGCCGAGGACATCATGGAGATCAAGCAGACCGAGGCGGAACTGCGGCTGCTGGAGATCGAGAACAACTCCCAGGCCCAGCTCTGGAATACGATGAAGGCGATCTCGGATGACGCGAACAGCGCCGAGGCGGTGAAGGTGCTCACCGAGCAGGGACGCCTGACGTCCATCGCCACGAGCGTGGATGAGGCGCTGCGCCAGTACGAGACCGAGTTGAGGGGGTGGACGGGATCATGAAGAAGCTAAGCGCGGGATTGCTCGTGGCTCTCGTTGGGGGAGCTCCTCTGGCATGGTGGAAGTGGAGTCATGGGGATGCGGCGGAGTTGTCGCTCACGTGCATCCCAGGGCAGTCCCGCGCTTATGCCTTGTCGTATGAATCGCGCGGACAGGTGTCGGATGCCACGTTCGGGTTGTCCCAGGGCGATGCGCCCGAGGGGCAGTCCGTCGAGACGGTGGTCCGGGGCCGTTGGCGCGAGACGTGTGTACGGGGTGATGCCAAGAGCCACGTGCTCGAGGTCACCGTCGAGGACGCCCAGGGACATTTCAGCTCCAAGGGCGGCCTCGGCGGTGGGGCTGCTCCCTCCGACGTGCGCGAACTGGTGGCGGGCCACAGCTACGTGGAGCTGGGCGCGGATGGGACGGTGCGGGCCATCCACTTCGACCCTCGGATGTCTCCCCTGGGGCAGAACCTCCTCCGGGACATGCTCTCGCTGCGGTCGATGCGCTTGAGCGGTCTTGTTCAGGACGGAGGAAGCTGGACCTCCGAGGAGGAGGACTTCAATGGGCGCTACAGCGCGCCCTATACGTTCGCGCTCCCCGAGGAGGGCCTGGCCCGTATCACGAAGGGAACGCGGACCTACGCCGCCTCGGGCTCCACGCAGAAGCTGACGAAGGTGGCGCCCCTGGTGCGTTCGCTGCCCGCCACCGGCGGCGAGCTGGTGCTGGAGCTGGCCACGTTCCAGCCCCGGAGCTTGCGCTCCCACGTGGAAGTGGAGCTCGTGGCGAGCTCGCGGACGATCGGTCAGTCCCTCAGTCATCTGGAGCTGACACCCGCCGGGCAGGCCGTCGTGGCCACGGTGGATGCGCGCAAGCTGCAAGAGGACTTCTCGGCGCGCACCGCGCGGGGCGTGCGGCCGGGCGACCTCGCCGCGCGTGACGCGGATGCGCGCATCGAGGAGCGCATTCAACGCGAGGAACTGGGGAGCGAGACCTGGGCGTCCCTCTTGGAGAAGGCGGGCGAGTCGTCGCCGGACAGGGCGAAGCTCTTCCTCAAGTTCAAGGCCCTCTTCCTGCTGCATCCGGAGGCCTGCCGGGACGCGAGCGCGCTGCTCGCCACGTCCAAGGGTCCCCATGAAACGACGTTCCAGCTCGTGGCGGGTGCCCTGGTGTCCGCGGGGACTCCCGAGGCGCAGCACGCCCTGGTGGCCGCCATCGACGCCACGAGTGACCGGCTTCCCCACCAGCGCACGTTGAGCTCGCTGCTGGGGACGGTGTCCAAGCCCACGCCAGACTCGGAGTCGCTGCTTCGCTCGCTCGTGAAGGGACATGCGCAAGACGAAGTGCGTGACACCGCGCGGCTGGCGCTCGGCAACGTGGCCCGGAGCCTCCAGGGGCAGGAGCCTCAACGGGCGGAGCGGCTCGTCCAGGACAGCATCGCGTTCGCCCAGAGCGCTTCGAGCCCGCAGGAGCGTGTGGTCGCTCTCCAGGCACTCGGTAATACCGGGGCGCCTCAGAGCCTCGATGTCCTCGCGCGAACCGTCAAGGAGCCGGACGCCACGCTGCGTCAGACGGGCGCCTCGGCGCTGCGCTTCATCGAGTCGGACGAGGCGGAGCGGATGCTGCTCGAGCTGGCGACCCGGGATGCGTCCGACCGCGTGAGAGGGGAGGCGGTGTCCGCGCTGTCCTTCCGGACGCTCTCGCCCCAGACGGTGGCCGAGCTGCGGCAACAAGTCCGGAAGGATCCTTCCGAGTCCGTGCGGCAGTTGCTCGTCAAGGTGCTGGCGGATGAGGCCCCGCGCTACGCCGATATCACCCTGACGCTGGAAGAGGTCAGCCGGAATGATGCCTCTGCCTCGGTTCGCAAGCTGGCGACGCTCGTCCTGCTCCGGCTCAACGCCTCCGAGGGGTAGTTTTTCCTCGGGAAGGCCACCCTGGGAGTGCTTAAGGAGATGGGCATGAAGAACAGTGGAATTTCGTCGGCCGTGTGGCTTGGAACAACCCTCTGCGCTCTGGGCCATGGCGATGTGGCGAAGGCCAGCGAGCCGGCCGCGCTTGGACACCTCGAACAGGGGGAGAGTCAGCGAGAGGAGCAGGGCGCCGTCGGAGACATGCACCAGATGTCGATGGGCTTGTCTCAATTCCAGACCCTCGCCGTCCTGAGCGAGCAGGCGGGACGCTGCGCGCGGGGCATCAGCACCGCGGAGGCAGACCAGGAACGCGACTACGGCTATGCGATGGGCCTGATCTCCTACGACGCCCTCACCTGGGGGCGCTACAACGATTATTATCCTGTGATTGATAGACACAACAACATCGGCGCTGTCTGCAAAGCCTCGACGTCGATGAGCCTGGCTCAATTCCAGGCCCTCGCCGCTGCTAACGAGCAGGCAGGACGTTGTGTGCATGGCATCGGCAATCTGGAGTGCGCGGGTGAACTCAACTATGGCCTGAGCGTGAATCTGCTCACCCTGGCGGCCTATCACTGGGGGAACAGCAACGGCTACTACCCGGTCATCGATCGGAACAACCGAATCCAGGCCGTCTGTGGGTGCTGGTGATTTCGAGGCCCCTTCGCTCATGGGGTGAATGCCGCCTCGGGATGGTGGTAGAACCAGCGCCCTGCCCATGAAGATCTCATTCATGTCGGGTCCGCTCCTTCCGCGCCGCACGGTGTTCCAGGGCGCCCGGTGGCCGCGGTCGCGGCATTCAACCCCGTGAGCCGGAGCTGGGCCTCGGAGACGCGGCCCGGCTTCATTTCGCCTCCTCCGCTGGATGGTCAGCTCCTCCTGGATGACGCGACGCGGGTCCGCCTGGTGGCGGTGCCCTCTCAAGCGCGCACCTACACCGCGCTGTACAACAGCCTTCCCGCCTTCCTCTCGGACCAGAAGACGCTCACCGACGATGGCCGCTTCGACTACGTCGAGGGCTCCGTCGTGACGGCGGCCGAGGGCTCCCGATCCTTCCAGCTCGAGGCGGTGAAGTACTTCGACCCCCGTGCTCCGCCCGATGACGCGGCGCTGCTCGCGGGTCTGTCTTTCCAGCCGCACAGCCGCAGCAGCGGGAGAAGTGGATTGAAGGTACCCGTCCGCAGGTGCATCCACGCTAAAAGTTATTTCCTCCAGCCTTCTAATGCCGCCCCAACGCCCTGTCCCAGGCAGCCAACTGCATGGTCACCGTGTATTTGTAGGCGCTGGAGAGCGCCTCGAAGTCCTTTGGGGGGAGTGCGTCGAGGTGCTCGCGTAGGAAGCCCGGGTCGCTGAGCACCTCGCGGTGCTTGAATTCGGTGTCCACCTCGACCAAGACAGGAATGACTCGGAGCACGGCCTCCATGCAATCCTCTCGGGTAGCGCGCGCCATGCGCTCCACCGTCAGCGCCATGTGCTCGCGCACCGAGGCAGGGCCTCCGGGGCACCACGCCTCCAGTGTCTTGCCGTAGAGGTCCTCCATCAGCGCCTCCAGCGTGTACTTCTGCTCGAACGACCAGAACGCGTAGCGCGGGCCCTGGAGCATCTCCCAGAAGCGCAGCAGCGCGGCGAGCCGCCTGGACATGCGCTCCGCGCTCCGCGGAGGGGGAGGGGACACGGCGTGGTAGAGCGCGCCCCATGGGGTGCTCAGGCAGAATGACTCGAAGGCCTCCTCCATGCGCTGGCGCTCCTCTTCCGGGACGCCTTCGTCCAAGCTCACGAAGACGTCGGCGAACAGGTGCACCCGCCAGCGCGAGTGGGGGGTGCCGTCGAAGTCGGCACCCGAGTCCATGATCAGCACCCCGCCGGGCGGCACCTGGAGCATCTGCCGGGGTTGGGAAAAAGAACCCGTCTTGAGGTACTCCCGGGACCACCCCTGTCCCTTGGCTCTCACCTTGCGGAGGACGTCGCCGATAAGGCCGTGGAGCATCGCTGGGAACTCAAGCATAGGGGACCGCAGTGGGGTCATCGCCTTGGCCCTACCACAGCGGTCACGTGCGCCTCAAGCGCCAGTCACCTGGCGCGCTCCGAGGGCGCCAGACGCCTCCCGCTTGCTCACTGGCAGTCCACGGGCAGGTAGACCTGGCCCTGGAAGTCGCTGGGCAATTCGCCTCTTTCATAGGCAGCCCGCAGCGCCTGCTCGGCCACCTCACCGCGCTTTTCCATTTCCTCTTGGGGCATCTGCTCTTCCTTCTGGGCCGCGCGCTCCTTCCAGGACGCGTTGGGCTGATTGCGCCGGTAGCGCCAGCGGTAGAGCGTCACTCCGGGCTCTGGCGTGTGCCAGGACAGTTGCCAGAGCGCTCCCCCGTTCTCAAATTCGATGAAGAGCGAGCCCTCGAAGCCGGTCCCTCCCGCGAGCTGCTTGTGTGGCTCGACGGCCGCATTGAGCGCCGCCAGATAGCGCCCCGCCTGCTCTCGCCCCTGCCTGCGCCCCTCCTCGTCGTCTGGCTTGATCTCGAAGAGCACGAGAGCGCGGGTATCGGTGATGTCCGGGCGCAAGCGTTTGAAAAACTCCGAGAGACGCTTGGGGTCTCCCAACTCCCCGTCCTTCACAATGGTGGAGAGATTGACGGGGTCGAGGAAGATGCGGTTGGAGGGATGCTGCACGCGGTACTGCCTGCCAATGGCGAAATGTGCGGCCCGGCCAAGAAAAGCGCCCCAGGACGAGCGCCAGGAGAAAACCCGCCAGCATCCAGGTGCTCCTCGTCCTGGTCGCACGCTCTTTCATGGCCAACACGCTCCTCCCGGTGCGGTGCAAGGTTGGGGAGGGAACCATGAAGGGCTGACACGCCGATGACGACCGTGGGCATTGCTTTCGCCGCGGCGCCTTTCCAGTCGTCAGACCCCGGGTGGTGGGGCGCGCCTGAATCAGGAAGTCGCGGCCTACAAGGTCGAACTGCTCGAGCGCACCGAGGAGAAGGAGCCGCAGTGCGTTGCTCCGCATGCTTCGTTGGGGCCGGGCCGCGGCCCCGCTTGGAGGACAGACACCGTACGGTACTTGCCTGGCCGTCTCTCTTTCTCGGGAAATGGGCATCACCGTGGGCTGTCAGCGAGCAAGCAGAGGCGGCTTGCCTCCGGTCGTGAACCAAAATTAGGGTTCCCGCCAGGACAGGCGCTGGCACCGCTCCCGAGCCGGGACAAGCCAGGGCGGTGCTGACCGGATGGCGCGGCGGAATCGTGCCGGGGAGCGGCTTTCGATGAACATCGCATTGGATGCGGCGGCGTCGGTGCCCGCCACCCCCCGCGCCGACCGCCGGACGGTGCGTCACGTCGTTCGCGGCGGCGGTTGCGCGGCCTTCCCGCTCGGCGCCTCCGACCGGCTCACCGTCACCGACCCCGAAGGGCTGCAACCGGGTCTGTTGTTCGTGCTGCCCCTGGCGGGCACCGCCGAGGCGGCGCTCGACGCCCAGGGCCTGCCGCGCGCTGAACTCGCGGTCGCCCTGGCGGGTGCCGTTCGCGAGGATGCCGAAGCGGTCCATCGCCAGGTCGCCGCGTCGCTGCCCGATACGGGAGCCTCGGGCGCGCAGGCCTGCCTGTCGCTATTTGGACCGGAGGGCGCGCCTGGCGGGGTCGTCCATCTGCGGCTGCGCGCTCCCTCACTGTGCGTGCTGTTCGCGCCGGGCACGCCCATGGCGCCGGACACGCAGGCGCCGCCAACCGAGCTGCACGTCGAGATCGAGAGCGAGGGCGCGAGGGCGGGCGTCGCACCGCCGCCGCTCGCACCGCCCAAGCTCGACCTGCGCGTCGACGCGGCGACGGCTCGCGCCTATCGGGTCGCGGCGGGGGACTACATCCAGATCCTCGACGTCGACGGCCGGCAATGCTCGGACTTCCTGGCGTTCGACGCGGCCGCGCTCGAAGCGGGCGAGGTGGTCGAACTGGACGCGGTGACGACTCGCACGCTGATGGGCTCGACGGCGCCCACCCCTGGCCTGCACTCGAAGTTCTTCGACGCGCGCCAGCGGCCGATGGTCGAGGTGGTGCGCGACACGGTCGGGCGGCACGACACGTTCATGCTCGCCTGCTCGGCCAGGTACTACGAGGACATGGGCTATCCAGGCCATGTGAACTGCACCGACAATTTCAACCGGGTGCTGGCTCCGTTTGGCATCCGGGAGCGCGCCGGTTGGCCAGCCATCAACTTCTTCTACAACACCTTCGTCACGTCCAACGGCGTGATTGGCATGGACGAGCCCTGGTCGCGTCCCGGCGACTACGTGCTGTTGCGCGCGATGACGGATCTGCTCTGCGCGTCCTCGTCCTGCTCCGACGACATCGATCCGGCCAATGGCTGGACGCCGACCGACATCCAGGTGCGCGTCTACGACAAGAGCCATGTCTTCTCGAAGGGAATCGCGCATCGTATGACGCCTGACTCCGAACCGAAGCTGACCCGTGAATCGGGTTTCCATCCGCGCACCTCGGCGCTGACGCGTCGCTTCGAGGAATACCGTGGCTTCTGGTTGCCAAGCTGCTTCTCGGAGGCGGGGCCGATCGCCGAATACTGGGCCTGCCGCGAGCGCGCCGTGGTGATGGACCTTTCGGCGCTGCGCAAGTTCGAGATCACTGGTCCCGATGCCGAGGCCCTGCTGCAGCTCGCCGTGACCCGGGACCTTCGCAAGCTCGCGGATGGGCAGGTCGTCTATACGGCCATGTGCTTCGACCATGGTGGGATGATCGATGACGGCACTGTCTTCCGTCTCGGGCCGCGGAACTTCCGTTGGATTTGTAACGACGAATACTGCGGCGTCTGGCTGCGCGACATCGCGGTCAGGCACGGGCTGAAAGCCTGGGTCCGCTCCTCGACCGACCAGCTCCACAATCTCTCGCTCCAGGGGCCCAGGAGCCGCGACATCCTTCGCGAGCTCCTGGTCACGCCCGCGCACCAGCCTCGCCTCGACGAGCTGGCATGGATGCGCTTCACCGTGGGGAGGATCGGCGATGCGTCCGGACCGGCCGTGGTGGTCTCGCGCACCGGCTATACGGGTGAGCTCGGCTACGAGGTCTGGTGTCATCCCGGCCAGGCCGTCGCGGTCTGGGACGTGCTCCTCGCGGCGGGCGCACCGCACGGCCTGACACCCCTTGGGATGGGGGCGCTGAACATGCTGCGCATCGAGGCCGGGCTGGTCTCCGCCGGCCATGACTTCTGCGATCAGACCGATCCGTTCGAGGCGGGGATCGGCTTCACCGTCGCGGCGAACAAGCCCGCTCCCTCCATCGGCGCCGAGGCGCTCGCTCGCCGTCGCGCCACACCGCAGCGCAAGCTCGTGGGACTCGACCTCGAGGGCAACGAGCTTGTTTCACAGGGTGACCCGGTCTACCGCGGACGGGCCCAGGTGGGCATCGTCACCAGCGCGACCCGGTCACCGCTCCTCGGCAAGACGATCGCGCTCGCGCGCGTGGATGTCAGCGTTGGCCAGATGGGGGCCGCGCTGGAGATCGGCAAGCTCGACGGGCACCAGAAGCGCATCGCGGCTCTCGTCGTCCCGTTCCCACACTTCGATCCCGAGAAGAAGCGCGTGCGCATGTAGCGCCTCCTCGCAGGGCCGTGGGGTTGTCGTGGCAGGGTGAAAATGGAATGTCCGTCTCATGCCGAGCGTGATATGTTTAGCTCAAAATATCACGGCGATGAAGATGTTCCAGTCGCGCGGGGCATGAAGAGGCCCGGCACCCACCGATGCACCCATGGAGCACCTTGATGTCTGACGTCCAGACGAATCATTCGGGAACCGCTGTGGAACCCACCAGCCACTTCGATGCCGTCATTGTCGGTGCCGGGTTCGCGGGCCTGTACATGCTCTATCGCCTGCGCCAGCTCGGCCTCTCGGTCCGGGTGTACGAGGCGGGCGGTGAGGTGGGCGGCGTGTGGTTCTGGAACCGCTACCCGGGCGCGCGCTGTGACATCGAGAGCATGAACTATTCCTACTCGTTCTCTCACGAGCTCCAGCAAGAATGGGCGTGGACGGAGCGGTACGCCACCCAGCCGGAGATCCTGCGATACATCAATCATGTCGCGGACAGGTTCGAGCTCCGCCAGGATATTCAATTCAAGACGCGAGTGAGCGCGTCTGTTTTCAACGAAGCGACGAATCGGTGGACGATCCAGACGGACGACGGCGCCAGTGCGTCCGCCAGGTTCTTGATCATGGCGACGGGCTGCATGTCCGCCGTGAATGTGCCTGACTTCAAGGGAGTCGAGGCTTTCCAGGGCAAGTGGTGGCACACCGCGAGATGGCCGGAGGAAGGAGTCGACTTCACTGGCCAGCGCGTCGGTGTCATTGGGACGGGCTCGTCCGGCATCCAGGTCATACCGAAACTCGCCGAGCAGGCGGCCCACCTCTTCGTCTTCCAGCGCACCCCGAGCTTCAGCGTCCCCGCGCGCAACGCGCCCATCGACCCCGTCTATGAGTCGTGGATGAAGGCGAACTACGCCGATTATCGGCGCAAGGCCCGCGAGACGCGTGCCGGGGTCGTCATGGAAGTCAACCCGAAGTCCGCGCTGGAGGTGTCTCCCGAGGAGCGGGAGCGCGAGTACCAGGCGCGATGGGAGAAGGGTGGCACTGGCTTTCTCGCCACGTTCTCGGACGTGATGGCTCGTCGGGAAGCCAATGAAACCGCCGCCGAGTTCGTCCGTTCCCAGATTCGTGCGACGGTTCGCGACCCGGCTGTCGCGGAGGCCTTGTCGCCCTCGGGTTATCCCCTGGGCACCAAGCGCCTCTGCGTCGACACCGGCTATTACGAGACCTTCAACCGGGGCAACGTCACCCTGGTCGACGTCAAGTCGTCACCGATCGAGGAAATTACCCCCAAGGGGCTTCGGACGCGGAGCGCGGAGTTCGAGCTGGACAGCATCGTGTTCGCGACGGGCTTCGACGCCTTCACGGGCGCCTTGTGTAACATCGACATCCGGGGGCGAGACAACGCGTCCTTGAAGCAGAAGTGGGCGGGCGGCCCGCGCACGTACCTGGGCCTCGCGATTGCCGGCTTCCCGAACCTGTTCACCATCACCGGCCCTGGCAGTCCCTCCGTGTTCAGCAACACCCTCGTGTCCATCGAGCAGCATGTGGAGTGGATCACCGGCTGCATCACGTACCTGCGAGAGCGCCGGCTCGAACGCATCGAGGCCACCGCCGAAGCGGAGGAGGGGTGGGTCGCACACGTCAAGGAGGTGGCCGACCGCACGCTCTATCCCCTGGCCAATTCCTGGTACATGGGGGCGAACATCCCTGGCAAGACACGCGTCCTCATGCCCTATGCCGGCGGGGTGGGGGCCTACAGGAAGAAGTGCGAGGACATCGCCGCCCAGGGCTATGAGGGGTTCTCCCTGTAGCGACCGCTCGCGTTGTCACCAGATGCACACCGGTGAGCAACCTCATGGTCCTGCCTCCAGCCCTCGCCCTGGCTCGAGCGTCGGCCCGTGGCGGTGGCGATGAGAGTGCTCCAGCGCAGGCGTAGATCCGTACGGCTATCTGACCGGCCGTACTGACGCTCCTCGAATCTTCTCCGTCGCCAGTGCCCATGCCACGTCCCGTGACACCAGAACGGACCTATGGGCCGACGCTCCGCTGCCGAAATACTCCCGCGTCTTCGCGATCCGGACCGAAGGCGCGTTCGCCAGTGGAGGGAATGCACCTTGTGAAATCGGAAGATACTTGAGCAGATCACAGTGAGCACAGCGCTCCGCCGCGAGGCCTTCCACTGCCACGCCGACCTCCTCCTGGATGACGAGTTGCACCACCGTCTTCAACTCCGCGCCCTTCGGGTCGAGAACCGGCCGACAGCCCACTCCATTTGGTTTGAAAACGGTGCTCCAGAGCGCTGGCGTCACAAAGAATTCGTCGAAGACCCAGTGGAGCTGAAGGATGGCGTTGCGACCCCATTTGGGCTCTGACTTCATCTGGAAGGGAGCCTTCTGCTCCAATCCAATGCCGCACTGCTCGCAGAACTTGCTCCTCGTATAGGTCGCATCCCGGTAGCCGAAACGAGCTTCGTCCGGTTGAGGGTAACCGTGGTGCCAACTTGGCTCCAGCGCGAGCCATGAAGCCTCGGCCAATTCCCTCTCCGAGAACTTCGTGCTGACGATGTCGGCGGCTTTTCTTCTTGCAATCCACAGCCGCAGGGCGGGCCATGCTTCGTGGGTCTCATCTATCTCGAAGGTGACCAACCCGCTCGCACCCACGATGACGCCCATGACGGCCAGTTCCCCACGGATTTCGGGAGTCGATGAGATGGAGATGCGATGGATGATCTGCATCCTTGTCCTCCTACAAACCAAGAGCCTTCAAGAGTTCGGGGTGTTGCGCATAGATCTGCCTCGCGGCATCAAGCACCTGTTGCCGCGTGGCGCTAGCCGTGCCCTGGCCGTAGGGAATGACCTGTCGCCATGCGTTGGTGAAAGATTGATGTTCAGTGAAGGTCACCGCGATAGAGAGCATCTTTCCCGCATCTTTCCCGCATCTTTCCCGCATCTTTCCCGCATCTTTCCCGCATCTTTCCCGCATCTTTCCCGCATCTTGCCCCATCAAGCCCGCGAACCTTTGCTCAATCAAATGATGGGCGCGAAGACCTGTTCCCTGGAGGAGACTTCGTAGCCGCCCATACGGCTTGATTCCAAACTCAGTCGCCCGTGAGAGTTTTCCAAACCTGATCGCAGCGCCACGTGCGGCAAGCCCGACTGGCTTGTATATGGGCGGTAGGGCGGTGGCGTTATCGCCTAATGCCCTCAGCGTGTCAGCCATCCCATGGTAGTACTGGTCGCTGATTTGTTTTTGAGCCTTTTCGAGTTCGTCAGTGCCGAAATTGATCGGCATCGGAATCCCCGGCGCGGACTCCTGGAAGAGCGCTCGTCGGGCCGCAGGCGGCATCTCCGAGAGTTCGCCCGCTGTGAGATGCTCCGGAGTGCACGGGGCTGACCCGGCGCAGCCAGCGTCGTCGCTGGCAGACGCCATCCGAGACAGGATTACCAGGAGCAGCACGAGCCACGTGGCGAGCGCGCGTACGAGAAATGAGCCCATCATGAGGGCAGGCTCAATGGTGTGTGCATAGGCGAATTGACCGGGCTGCCCTGGTGTCTTCCGTTGATGCACAGAAGCGGGGGGCATTCACGGTCGCCGGTGAGCAATGCGGGCCTCAATGAGCTGAGCGCTTGCCTACCTTCGGGAAGCGCTTGTAGGGGCCTACAGCCCGCCCAGGGTCATGGACTGTTGCCGACGGCTGAGCACCTTGACGGGCTGGATGGCCATGACGCGCATGAAGACCTGGAGCAGTTCCGGATCGAACTTGTTGCGCATCTCCGTCCACATGAGCATCAGCGCCACCTCCGGGCCATAGGCCTCGCGGTAGGGCCGCCTGGAGGTGAGCGCGTCATACGCGGCGCAGATGGCGATGATCTTCGCGTAGGCCCCCAGGTTCGTCTTGGGGATGATCATCTGGATGTCGCCCCGCGCGTCCCGCACCGCGGTGCCGAAGTCCGCCTTGTGCTCGAACGTCGTCACCACGCGCAGGAGCGTGGAGCGCGAGAAGCCCTTCTCCATGAGGATGTTGCGGATGGAGATGAGCGGCGCCTTCTGGATGACGGCCTTCTCCTCCGCGCTCAGGGCGCCACGCTTGGTGGATAGTTCCTCGGGAATGGTGGCCATGCCCGCGTCATGGAAGAGCGCGATGTAGCCCAAATCCCTCAACTGGGGCTTGGTCAGGCCCAACTCCTGGCCGAACACGATGCTCATCAGGCACACGTTCACCTGGTGGTACACGAGATAGTCCATCTCGCGCTTCATCGTCGTCATGCCCAGGAAGTGCGTCTTCTGCTCGAAGGAGATGTCCACGAAGTCCTGCACCAGCCGCAGGGCCCGCGAGGTGTTCAGCGGTTTGCCCGCCTGGACGGACTCCAGGTACTTGGTGAGGAAGTACACCGCCCGGGCGTAGACCGTCATCGCGTACTTCTTGCGGTCCACCTTCTGGTCGTTCTTGTCCTCGTGCTCGTCCTTGCTCATCTTCTCGCGCAGGCGCGAGAACTTGGCCACCTTCATGTTGAGCAGCTTGCGGCCCGCCAGCCCATCCTCCTCGGCCGAGCTCGTCTGCTCCTTGCTGAAGATCCAGATGAAGTTCTTGAGCTCCGGCACCGTGATGGTGCGCGTGAGCGAGATGCCCCCCACGTCCTTGGCGCGCATCTCCCCGAGCAGGTAGCGCTGGTTGTCGATGGAGTTGAGGTCCACCTTCACCAGCATGTTGTTGAGGTAGAAGGACTCCTTGACGCCCACCAACTCCAGACGGCCTTCCTTGGAGATGATCTGGTTGATGACGTCCTGCAATTGCAGGAGGGGCTTCTCGAAGACCGCGTTCTCCGGATCGTACATCTTCACGGAGCGGATGAGCATGTACAGGCCGGAGACGAGTCCGCGCGCGAGCGTCTGCAACTTCTCCGAGTAGGCCCGGCCCACCTCGTTCAGGTTCTCGCCCGCCGTCTGTCCCTGGGCCTGGACCTTCAGGTTGTCCGCCATTGTCCTCAGGCCTCCTCGCCAGGGCTGGTCTCACCGAACAGCGTCTTCTTCGTCTGGTACATCGCCTTGCGCGCCGCGGTCAGCACCTCGACGGGCTGGTTCTTGTCCTCCACCACGCCCTGCAGGGCCTTGAAGGAGGGGATGGAGCACGCGCCCGCCAGGCCCGCCACCGCCAGCAGCTTGTCCTCCAGCACCTTCTTCTTGGTGAGCAGGGTGGGCTTCACCGCGAGCGTCTGCAGCATCAGCGACACGGCGCCCGGCAGGGTCGTGGAGCCCAGGGACGCGTAGTACGCCGAGCGCTCGTCGAAGGACTTCTTGTCGAAGCCCGGGTCGCGGATCATCCGCACCAGGTCCACGTAGGCCTTGTCCCGGTCGAACTCGGGCAGCAGCCGCGCCGCGAGCATGCGCACCTGGGCGGCCGGATCGTTGAGCGCCTCCAGGATGAGCTTGCGCGCCTCCTGGGTGCGGCCTCGGGCGATGATGTTCATCACCTCCAGCTTCACCGCGAGGTTCTTGTTGAGCATCACCAGACCAAACATCTTCACCCGGTCCGGATGGTTGCTCTTCTCCAGGATGTAGACCATGTCGCGCACGCTCTGGGGCCGGTCCGACTCGAGCCGCTGCACGAAGGGGTGGGGGTTGTCCTGGGCGAAGCGCGAGAGCGCGTCGCACATCAACACGCGGTTCTCGGGGATTTCAATCGTCTCCAGCGCGCTGAGCAGAGGGAAGACGGCCGCGGGATCCAACGCCTGCAGATAGCGGGTGATGTCCGGCGGATGCTTGGGCCGCGTTGTCTTGAGCGCTTCCGCCAGACGCATCACCCGCTGCTCGTCTCCCATCTTCGAGACGAAGTAGGACACCAGTTGGTTCAGGTCGTTCTCGGTGCTGCGCTGCGCCAGGGCCTTCAACTTGAGCACCATCTGGTTGATGGTGCCGTAGTCGTCCTGGATGAGCATGGCGTCCAGCAACTGCACGAAGACCTCCTCGAGCAGCGCCATGTCGTCCACGCCCCCCTCGATGACCAGGAAGATGGCGCTCACCAGTTTGGGGAACAGCCGGGAGCCTTCTTCCTCGGAGATCTCCCGCTGCAGCCGGGCCTTGAGATCGTCCGAGGCGTAGTTGCCCGCCACCACCAGGCCGCGCATCTGCTCCACGCCGTCGAGCTTGGAGTCCAGGTCCTCCGCGTTCAGGCGCGCGAAGCGCAGGAAGTCCTCCGAGCCCGTCTTGAGGCGCGAGTAGAGGTAGCCCACCACCCGATCCACCTCGACCTCGACTTCCTCCTCGCTCACCTCGTCCATCCGGAAGCCCTCGACGACCACGTATTCGAGGTTTTCCAGACCCGAGCGCCAGAGCTGCGACAGCACGTCCTCGGCGCCGCGCTCGGGCTCGGACAGGGCGATGAGGGTGAACGTCACCAGCTCGTCGATCGAGAGGCCCGCGCGGAGGATGAGCTGGCGGATGCCGTCCCGGAAGAACTTGTAGGGCAGGGGCGTGTCCTCGGTGAAGAGGGACTCGCCCTGGAACATGAAGTTCTGCTGCTCGACCTTGATGTACAGCGGCCCGTACTTCTCCGTGTGCGAGTGGAGCGCTTCGTGCGTCCGGCCGAGGAAGTCGGGGAATTTCGCCTCGTTGTGCCGGTACATGCCGATCTGCTTGATGCCCTTGAGCAACTGGAAGGCGAAGTTGCGCGCGGACTCCACCCGCTCCTGGACGGCGGGATCCACCACGGGTTCCGGGGCAGCGGTGCTGTCGCTCTGTACCTGGGCCATGAAATCCTTGAGGCTGCGGGGCGGGGGTGGGGGGACATCCAGTGTACCCCGATTCTTCCCGTCCAGCCTCACTCCGGAGTGGGGTCCGGCCTGGGTGATGGCCGTCCACGGTTCCCGGGAAAACAGGTTCTTTCTCGCGCGGAGCGGGGTCCGGGGCGTGGTGCTCCCCGGGGCTCAGACGATGATGGGAGGGAAGAGCGGGGGCGGTGGGAGGGGGAGATCGGGCAGTTTGAGGGGCGGCAGCGGCGGGGGCAGGGGCAGGAGCAGGCTCATCATCCGGGGCGTGGTTTCCCCGGGTGGCGTGGCGGCGGACGTGCCCAGGCCGAGCGACAGCGCGAAAATCGCGCCCGGAATCATGCTCTTCAGGAACCGCGCACCACTCGGAGAGTGAATCGACATTGAACGCTCCTGGACAGGGGCTTCGGGGTGTCTTTCGTGAGGCGCGCAAGGCCTGGGGACGTCCTCACTTCGAGCATTGAAATCGAAGAGAGAGCGGGAAGACATGAGACCCCGGTACGTTCAGAATGTCGGGTCCGAGTGATTGGGTGGGCCCGGCGCGGGAGTCCCTCCGCCGCGCGCGCCCCTCAGGGCCGCGACGAGCAGCAGCAGGGTGAGGGCGGTGAAGAGGCCCAGTCCCCAGGCATCGGACTCCTGGAACAAGCGCGCGAGGGGCGTGTCCCCCAGCCGGCCGGGGATGTCCATCGCCCGCGTCCAGGCCCCGTCACTGGCGATCTCCAGGAAGGCGATGAGCACTCCCGCGATGGCGCCTCCCGCGATGTAGCCCGAGGACAGGAGGCTGCCCGGGGAGAAGTCGGACTCGGTGGCGGTGCCTTCTCCGCGCACGCGCTCCACGAGGTAGCGCACCATGCCTCCCACGAAGATGGGCGCGCTGCTGGACAGGGGCAGGTATACCCCCACGGCGAAGGGCAGCGAGGACACGCCGCACAGCTCCAACATCAGCGCGATGAAGACGCCCACCAGCACCAGATCCCACGGCAGCTTGTGCGTGAGGATGCCATCGATGATGAGGGCGAAGAGTTGCGCCTTGGGCGCGGGGTAGCGGGTGAGGGGTTGGCCCGCGTAGGTGGTGATGCGGCCGCCGATGCCGGGGTCCACCACGTACTGGATGGTGTCCGCCTCATCCACCAGGTACGTGCCCGTGGGCACCCGCGCCTCCTCCCCCCGCACGTGCCCCACACGCCAGGTGCGCTCCGGGCCCTTCCGCACCGCGCCCAGGTCCGACGCCTTCACCACCCCGCCCTCGTCCGAGGGCAGGCGTACGTCCGTGTCCGCCACGTCCTCCACGCGCAGCGCGTTCCAGCTCCGCAGCTCCCAGCCGTTCGGCGCCGCGCCCAGCTCCAGCCCCTGCTTCCACAAGGGGCCCTTGAGTTGCTCGACGCTCACGCCTCGCGCCGCCAGCGCCTGCTCGGACACCGCCCACGGGTAGAGGTACTGCGTGCGGGTCTCCCCGCTCAGGTCGCTCACGCTCTGGCCCGGGTGGGACTCGGGGAGGATGGCCGTGGCGCCCCGGTTGAGCACCACCAACACCCCGCCGATGAAGAGGGAGCTGGTGAGCACCCCCACGAAGAGCGCCACCTGCTGGCTCCTCGGCGTGCCTCCCACCAGGAACGCCGTCTTGAGGTCCTGCGCCGTGGTGCCCCCGTTGGACGCCGCGATGCCCACGATGGCCGCCGTGGTCAACGCCATGAAGCGGTCCTCGGCGCTCGTCCATCCAAGCAGCAGGTACACCAGGCACGTGAACAGCAACGTCGCCACCACCATGCCGGAGATGGGGTTGGACGAGGAGCCAATCTCTCCGGTGACGCGCGCGCTCACCGTCACGAAGAAGAAGCCGCACACGACGATGAGCAGCGCGGACAGCAGGTTGATGTGCAGGGGCGGCGCCAGCCACATGGTCAGCACCAGCAGCGCGCTGCCCACCAGCACGAGGCTCATGGGCAAATCCCTCTCGGTGCGCGCCAGGAGCGGCGGCGCCGTCCGTCCGCGGCGCGAGGCCAGGAACGTGGAGAGTCCCCGGCGAAAGGCGGTGACGATGGTGGGCAGCGAGTGCACGAGGCTGATGAGCCCGCCCGTGGCCACCGCGCCCGCGCCGATGTAGAGCACGTACGCGTCGCGCACCGTGTCTGGATCCATGTCCCGGATGAGCTGTCCATCCGGCCTCAGCAGGGGCTGCTCCAGGCCCGCGCCAATGAAGGAGATGAGCGGAATCAGGATGAGGTAGCTGAGCACTCCGCCCGCGAAGGTGATGCCCGCCACCTTGGGGCCGATGATGTAGCCCACGCCCAGCAGCTCCGGGCTCACCTCCATGGACAAGGAGCCGCCCGTGTAGCCCACGCGCTGGCTCACTCCCGCCGCCGTCGTGCGCACCCAGCTCAGCGGCGTGCCCACGATCTCCTTGAACAGGTGCAGCCCCGCGTAGGCGAGTTTGTAGAGGCCGCCCGCCGTGAAGCCCCAGAGCACCGTGCGCGCGTTCGTCCCTCCCTCCTCGCCCGCGATGAGCACGTCCGCCGCGGCGGTGCCCTCGGGGTAGGTGAGCGCGCCGTGCTCCTGGACGATGAGCCCCTCGCGCAGGGGAATCATCATCAACACGCCCAGCACGCCTCCGAGCGCCGACACCAGGAAGGCGTGCACCAGATCGATGTCGTAGCCGAGCAGCAACAGCGCCGGCAGCGCCGCCGCCACGCCGAAGGCCAGCGATTCCCCCGCCGAGCCCACCGTCTGCACGATGGTGTTCTCCAGCACGCTCGAGCGGCCCCAGACGCGGAAGATGGCGATGGACAGCACCGCCACCGGAATGGAGGCCGACACCGTCAGCCCCACCTTCACCGCCAGGAACACCGACGAGGCCCCGAATATGATGCCCAGCACCGAGCCCAGCAGCAGCCCCCGGATCGTCAGCTCGGACGGTGACTCGGTGGCGGGGACAAAGGGTACATGGGGCGGGGGAGGGCTCACGCGCGCCCTTGTAGCAGACAACGCGCGAGGCTCCCCGAGGGACTACTGCATGGCCGCGGCGGCGTCGGGGTCCACCTCGGCCATCAGCGCCGCCAGCTCCGACTTGAGCTTGTCCTTGGCGCGGATCTCCAACTGGCGCGCGCGCTCGCGCGAGAAGCCGAAGTGCTCGCCCAGCTCCTTGAGCGTCATCGGGCGCTCGTTCATCACGCGCTGCTCGATGATGAAGCGCTCACGGGGATCCAACCGCATGAGCGCCGTGCGCACCCGCGTGTTGATGAGGCCCGCTTCCTCCTTGTCCGCGAACTCGGAGTCCTGCGGCGCGCTATCACTCGCCACGAAGTCCACGTGGCTGTTGCCCCCGTCCTCGCCCATGGGCGCGTCCAGCGACAGGTCCCGCCCGCCCATGCGCTGCTCCATCTCGCGCACCTCGGAGGCCTTCACGTTCAGCTTCCGGGCGATCTCATCCACGTTCACCACCGAGCCATCCAGCGAGCCGAACTTCTCCAGTTCACGCCGCGTGCGGGCCAGCGAGAAGAAGAGCTTCCTCTGCGCCTGCGTGGTTCCCAGCTTCACCAGGCTCCAGCTCTTGAGGATGTAGTTCTGGATGTAGGCGCGGATCCACCACACCGCGTAGGAGATGAGGCGGATGCCCTTGTCCGGATCGAACTTCTGCACCGCCTTCATCAGGCCGATGTTCCCCTCCTGGATGAGGTCGGACATCTTGATGCCGTAGGAGCGGTATTCGTAGGCGACCTTCACGACGAAGCGAAGGTTGGAGGTCACCAACCGGTGCCCCGCGGCCAGATCCGCCTTGAGGAAGCGGCGCGCCAGCGCCTGCTCCTCCTCGACGGAGAGGAGGGAGTACTGGTTGATCTCCGAGAGGTACATCGCCAGCGAGCCCGAGTTGGACGACTGCTCCGTGGTGAGCTGCATGGTGTCTCCCGAGAGCCCCGCCATGGGGGCCAATGAATAGAGGTTGTTCCGCGTTCGAACCGACAACCGGACGCGGGGTGCGTAGAGCAACGTGCGTGCCACACCTTCACGCCAAAATTCGTCAATCCCCACGCACACTTGGCTTGTGGGATAGCCTCGCAGAGGGTGCGCCCCCCGTAAGCCTTACAGGGAAGGAACAGCTTTCCAGGGCAGCCGAGCCTGTAAGGGGCCCGCCTCCCAAGGTGACGGGTAATAAGGGCGCGACGCGTTGTCAGCGAAGGTGGACCCCGCCGCGCCACCCCCTCGGACAGCGAGGGGAGGGGCGGGGGCTCGCCGGGTTCGTGGGAACGCCGCTCAGGAGGCGCGGGCGGTGGGTCGCCCGGCGTCGAGGGCCCGCCGCAACTGCGCGAGCAGCCTCGCGCTCTCGCCGGATTCGAGCGGGCGCTGGCCGAAGCGGGCCTCGAGGTAGCGGCGGGTGATGGCCGTCAGCACGGGCGCGAGCGGATGGGCCTCGCCGGACAGTCGCGCCGACACGTCCTCGAGCGTCTCGCCCTCGCGCGGAGGCAGGCCCGCGCGAGCGAGCAGGCGCTCCACCGCGTCCACCAGACGCGTGGCCTCCTGTGCGGGCAGGCGGGTGCGGCGCCGGGACAGGGCCCTCACGAGTCCGTAGACGGCCAGCGCCACCCCGGCCGCCGTCACCCACGCGCGCAGGGGCGGCAGGGACGACGTCGGGCGCGGCGGGCCGGAGGCGTCCCGGGGAGGCCGCGACAGGCTCCGCACGAAGTCGAGCTGATCCCGGAACGAGTAGTCGACCACGGCCTTGCGCCACAGGGCCTCCACCGACTCGTAGAGGGAAATGAGCGTTTCGATGAGCTGCAGGGACTGGTTGGCGCGGAAGGCGGGCGGCGTGGCGTCCACGGTGACGAAGCCACGGCCGGGCACCAGCACGTGCGTCCACGCATGGGCGTCTCCCGCGCGCACCAGGTACTCGTCCCCCACGCGCTCGCCGCCGAAGAAACCCGTGGCGAGCCGCGCCTCGAAGCCCTGGGTGCGCAGCATCAGCGTGAGCGCCGTGGCGAAGTGCTCGCAGTGGCCCGCCTTGCGCACGAAGAGGAAGTCACGCAGCGGATCCGCCACGTCCCCGCTCAGCTCCAGCGTGTACTCGTACTCGCGCTGCAGCCAGGAGGACAGCTTCTGGGCCGCGGCCAGGGGATCCTTCTCCTCGCCCACGATCCGCCGCGCCAGCTCCTCCACGCGGGGGTCCAGGTTGTCCGGCAGCGCCAGGAGTTGATCCGTCTCCTTCTGGTTCATCCGGCCGGGGTCCGTGTCCGTACCGGGCGGCACGCTGTAGACCTCGTAGGAGTAGCCGAGCCCGTCCTCCACGAAGCGCAGCTCGTCCCCGCCCAGCTCCTGCAACTGGGTGCGCCGGTCGCCCAGGGCGGTATGCGTCAGGGCGTTGCCCAGCTTGGCGGGCGTCTCCAGGGCGATGAGCGTGCGGCTGCCGTAGGCGGGCAGTAATTCGATGCGCTGGTACACCTGCTTGTCCGCGCCCGGGCGCAAGGTCACGCGCGTGCGGTGGCGCTTGGTGGACGGGCCAATCGTCGACCACTCCAGGCCGTCGAAGGTGTCGTAGGTCCGGCCCACCCAATAGGAAGCGAGCTGTTCGGTGCCGGGATCCGGCGAGAGCCGCGCGCGCAGGACGACGCGGGGATTGCTCTTGAGGGTGCCCGAGCCGCCCAGGCGCACGGTGTCGGAGAAGCCGCTGGTGGCGGTCCCGAGCCCCGGGCTCGCGCGGCGCACGCCCACGTTCCAGTTGAGGCGCGGAATGAGGATGAAGAAGGCCATCGCGCCCAGCATGGCCACGAAGGTGCCCCGGCCCAGGGGACGCATCACCGCGCGCACCGGCACCGGCTCGCCCGCGGGCACCGCCGCCTCCACCACCGCCAGGCCCAGCGACAGGCTCGCGAGCACCGCGAAGGTGAGCAGGCACACCGCGAAGAGCAATTCACCGGAGAGCGCCGCGCCGCCGGCGATCATCAGCAGACCCGCGAGCAGCACCTGGCCATCCGTGGCGGGACTGCTCTCCGAGAGCACGCGCTGGGCGGCCACGAGTCCCGCGAAGGAGCAGGCCGCGACCACCAGGTCCATCTGCCCCCCGGCCACCGCCAGGTAGAGCATGCCCGCGAGCGGTATGAGCAACGCCGCCGTCAGGCGCGGGTAGCGGGCGAAGGGCCGCCGGCCCAGCACGGCCACCAACACCGCCACCAGCACCAGCCCGAACGCCCAGATGGGCACCTGGCCGGACACCGCCATGGAGGCGAAGGCCGCCGCGATGCTCAAGTCCCGGAGGAGCAACCGCAACCGCAGGGGGCGCGTCATGCCGCCTCCTCTTGCCGCTCATCCTCGAAGCCCAGCCACGCCAGGGCCCGCAGCAGGGCGCGCTCCTGTCCACTGCCCGCCCCGGGCCGCAGCCGCTGGCCGGGCAGCTCCAACCCCACCTCGTGGCCGGCCTCGATGAGCCGGTGGGCCTGCTCGGCCACTTCCTCGCACCGCCGCTCCAACGCCTCCGCCTCGAGCCCGGAGCGGACCTCGAGGACATAGGTGCGCCGCTCCTCGCGCTCGCGCTCCACCTTGAGGAGCCGGTTGGCCGAGGCGCTCTTGAGCCAATGCACGCGCCGCGCGTCCTCGTGTTCTCCCAGCTCGCGCAGTCCCGCCAGGTCTCCCGTCCCGTCCAGCCGGTGGGGACTCGGTGCCTCGCCCACGTGGCTCACCGCGGCGTCCTCCGGCGGGCCGCAGGCGAAGCCTCGCCGCGGGTAGACGAGCAGCGTGCCCGGCAGCGCGAAGACGCGCGTCTTGGCGAACAAGCCCAGCGGCCACGTGGTGGTGACCCGTACCCCCGTGAGCTTCATCGGGCCCCGCCGGGGCGCGGTGAGGTCCGCGCGCACCACGTGCTCGGCGCCCGCGGGCAGATGGCCCACGCTGCCCTCGCCGGTGAGCGCGGAGTCCGCCTCGGCCAGGGTGAGGGCGAAGGCATGCCCCTCGCGGCGGGTGATGCCCCAGCGGAAGGCGAAGGGCTCGCCCGCGAAGGCGCCGTCCATGCCCACGCGCCGCACCGTCAGGTCGCGCAGACACCGCTCGGACAACACGCCGGAGAGGATGATGACGCTCAGCAGCAGGCCCAACACCAGGTAGAGCAGGTTGTTGCCCGTGTTGAGCGCGCCCAGGCCCACGCCGAACGTCACCACGAGGTAGGTGCGTCCCATGCGCGTCACCTTGAGGGTGCGCGGCGGACGGAGTCGGGCGCGCAGCCGGCTCCGCCAGGATGGAGGCATGGCGCGGGTGCTCACCGGGGCGCCGGGACCTTCCGGGCGACCTCCTCGACGAGGTGCAGCGCCTCATCTCGGGTATAGGCCCCTTGCGTGGCGCTGCGCAGCAGCAGCCGGTGCGCCAGGCACGGCCCCAACACCGCCCGCACGTCCCCGGGTGTCACGAAGTCGCGCGCATCCCAGAGCGCGTGGGCCCGGGCGGCCATGCCCAGCGCCAGCACCGCGCGCGTGGAGGCTCCCCGCTCGATGTCGCCGTGCGCGCGCGTGGCCTGGGCCAGGCGCACCACGTACTCGGCCACGGCGGTGTCCAGGCGCTGCGAGGCCACCTGGGCGCGCAGTCCGGCCAGCTCCTCCGGCGTGCTCACCGCCTCCAGCACCGCCACGGCCGAGGTGGTGTCCCGCTGCTGCATGAGCAGCCGTGCCTCCACCTCGGGCGCGGGGTGGCCGAGCGACAACCGCATGAGGAAGCGATCCAACTGGGAGTCCGGCAGGGGGTAGGTGCCGGAGAAGTCCACCGGGTTCTGCGTGGCCACCACCGTGAAGGGGCGGGGCAGGGGATGGGTGGTGCCGTCCAGGGAGACCTGCCCCTGGGCCATGGCCTCGAGGAGCGCGGACTGGGTGCGGGGCGGCGCGCGGTTGAGCTCGTCGGCCAGCACGAGCTGCCGGAAGATGGGGCCGGGCCGGAAGGAGAAGGTGGCCGTGGCGGAGTGGAAGACCTGGGCGCCGAGGATGTCGGTGGGCATCAGGTCCGCGGTGAACTGCACGCGCGACAGACTCAGCCCGAAGGAGTGGGCGAGGGCTTCCACGAGCGTGGTCTTCCCCACGCCGGGCACGTCCTCCAACAGCAGGTGTCCTCCGGCGGCCACGCAGGTGACGGCGAGGCGCAGCTCCCTCTCCTTGCCCTGCACGGCGAGCGAGAGGTTGGCGGCCACGCGCTCGAGCGCGGTGCGGGCGGTGGCGGCGGAAGCAAGGGGACTGACGACGGCTCGGGCAGGGACGTTCATCGGGCGGCTCAGTCTACTCCAGCCCGGCCCGGATCCTCCCGGTCGTCTCGGGCCCCCCGCTCGTGCCCGCTCGGAAACGTTGGCCAGCGACACGGCGCTCGCCGGGTCGGCAGGTGAGGCGAGGCCGGAGAAAGCCGCGAGGAGGGCATCCAGGGGCGAGGACGCCCGGCTCCTCGAGTGGCCTCAACGGCCCGGAATCAGGCGAGGACTTCTTCCGGCGTGTAGTAGGCGCGCGAGGAGCTGGAGGTCTCCCCGAGGCTCAGTCCGAAGTAGCGGAACATGCGCTGCTGGTGCCGGTCCAGGCCCTTCATCCGCACCTTGTGCTCGACGAGACCATGGGTGATCACTCCCACCGCCGAGTCGCGGAACTCCCGCAGGTGGGTGAAGTCCACCACCACTTCCCGCGAGCCCAGCGCGTCCAGCGAGCTGCGCAGCAACCGGGCCGTCTGGCCGTCCAGCGTACCCGTCAACCGCAGGGTCAAGCATCCGGCGCGCTCTTCCTGGTGAATTTCCAGCCCCACCATGATCATCTCTCCATTTCTTCCACGCGGCGTCTCTCGGGGAGAACCGGTGCCTGTCGGGGGCGCCCGGCCCGGAGTGGAACCACCCACCCCGGCGCACAACAGTGCGCGACGTAAGATGCGTAGGAATTCCTCGAAAGGGCAGTCACTCGTTCGAGAAACCCGGAGCACTGTCGGCCACTGTGCTCGCGCAGTGTTCGCTACCCATCACCCCGGGCCCTTGGAGACCTTCTGCGCGTCCAGCCGGGTCAGCTCGCGGTCGTTCTGCGTCTTGAGACGGCGGAACTCGCGCATCACCTTGGCCGGGTAGCCCGCCATGAAGCGCTCGCTGACGTCCGTCCGCGCGAGGATCTTCCGCGCCAGGGTGGGGCCGGCGTTGTAGGCCACCAGGGCGCGCTCGGGCGTGCCGAAGCGCGAGATGAGGTTGGCCAGGTAGGCGGTGCCCAGCTCCACGTTGAGTTCGGAGTCGAACAGATTGGTGCTGCGCTGCAGCTTGAAGCCGGCCTTGTCCGCCAGGTACGTGCCCGTGTCCGGCATCACCTGCATGAGGCCCATGGCGCCCACATGGGACACCGCGTAGTTATTGAAGGAACTCTCGGTGCGGATGACCGCCACCACCAATAGGGGATCCACCCCGTTGGCCCGCGCCTCGCGCACGATGGCCATGGCCAGACGCCGCTGCTGGCGCTCGGGAAGCTGCGAGGCCTGCACCGCCATGGAGATGCCCAGCACCTCCGCCTCGGCGTACAGCTCCGCCTCGCGCTCCAGGCGAGCCAGGTGGTCCTCCTGCTCGGCCAGCTTCGCGCGCAGCTCCCGCATCTCGGAGTTCTTCCCCCCCGGGATGTAGGGCTGGAACGCCTGCGCCATCGAACCGGTCCCCACACCCGCCACCACCACCAGTGCGACCGCCCATGCCTTCATGACCGACCTCCCCCTCACGCGCCAGTTTGGCCGCGTGTCCTTCGCGGCAGATGGGTGCCGCTCAAAGCAGTCCGCGTGCCACCCGCTAAACCCCTGAAATCACGAATAGGACTTTCAGGTAGGACAATCCCCTCCAGCAAAAACGTCCCCTCCATCGGCCGGGAGTCCAGTGGGGGCCTGTCGAAAAGAGGGGTTGCCCCGGCAAGGGGGGAACCCCAGCTTTGCGCCCAGTCCCAGGTGTGGTGGGTGGAGAGGAGTGGGCGGCGTGTACTGGACGATGAGCGCGATCCTGTTCTTGTTGTGGGTGCTCGGCTCGGTGACGGGGTCGACCGAGGGCCATTGGGTTCATCTGTTGTTGGTCTTCTCGTTGGTGACCTTGACCCTCGCGCTGGCGCAGCGTGGACGGGGGTCCCTGGCGTCATGAAGGAAGCACCGGCGATCGTCTACGTGGAGCTGCCCCGGGACGCGGGGGGCTTCGTGAGACGGGAGTGCCCGCGGTGCCAGCGGGATTTCAAGACGCGGCCCTGCCGCCACGACGCGAACATCCTGCAGCGCAGGCTCGCGTCGCTCTTCCCGTTCGAGAACGCGCACGAGAGTTTCGACGAGGTGCCCGACTGGTGGTGCCTCTATTGTGGCCACCGGGCGGCGGGGGATGAGTGGCTCACGCCGGCGCAGCAGGCCCATGTGGAGGACCTGGCGCGCTCGTGGGCCAACCACGTGCGCTACGAGCAGTTGGCGCACGTGTCGCGGACCCTGTCGCTCAATCCCCGGCCCACCTTCGTCAGCGTGCCGCCGGTGGCGATGCCCGGGCCCATGCCGCCGGACGCGGATGACCTGCGGCTGCTGCCCCTGGTGTGCTGTGGCGAGGACGTGAAGGCGCTCTGGGACTGGGAGGGGCCGCTCTTCTGTCCGCGCTGTGGGACCCGGCACGGGGGCTTGAGTGGCCGGCAGCAGGTACGGCTGGAGTTCATCGAGGAGTAGACGGGCCTGGCGCGAAGAGGGCAGGCTCCCGGCTCCATGCGGTGGATGTGGACAGCTCGGTGGGTGGCCCCCCTCGTCCTGGGGTTGCTCGCGGCCCGCGCGCACGCGCACGACGCGGACATCCTCTACGCGCAGCTCTGGCGCCCGGAGGCGGCGGGGGCCGAGGTGCGCGAGCGCATCACCCTCACGGCCGAAACCCTCGCGCTGCTGTTGCCCGTGGACGCGGATGGTGATGGCGTGCTCTCCCAGGCGGACCTGGACGCCCGCGAGCGGGCCCTGGCGGTGGGCGTCTGGGACGCCATCCCCCTGAGCGCCGGGGGCCAGCCCTGCGCTCGCTCCGACGCCACCGCCCGCCTGCGGGACACCTATGTGGAGCTGGGCGCCCGTTTCTCCTGTGCGCCGGGGGTGCTGCGCCAGCGCTTCTCCCTGCTCTCCGTGCTACCTCCCTCCTACAAGGTCGTGCTCGGCAGCGCCGTGCGAGGTGAGGTGGGCCAGCGCTTCGCGGACGCGCTCCAGCCCACGCTCGTCGTGGAGGAGGGGCCGGAGCGGGCGGCGTCGGGGTTGCTCGAGTGGGTGGGGCTGGGGCTCTCCCACATCTTCCAGGGGGTGGATCACCTGGCGTTCCTGCTGGCGGTGCTGCTGGTGGGGGGCTCGTTGAAGCGGGTCCTGCTGCTGGTGACGGCCTTCACGGTGGCCCACTCGCTCACCCTGGGGGCCACGGTGCTCGGCTGGCTCGAGCTGGACGGCGCGCGAGGCCTCTGGGTGGAGGCCGCCATCGCCGCGTCCATCCTCTGGGTGGCCCTGGAGAACCTGGTGCTGCGAGAGCACCGCCACCGCGCCGGGCTCACCTTCCTCTTCGGGTTGGTGCACGGCCTGGGCTTCGCCAGCGTGCTGCGTGGCTATGGGCTCGGGGACTCGGTGGCCAGCGTTCTGTTCGGTTTCAACCTGGGCGTGGAGCTGGGGCAGGCGCTCGTCGTGCTCGCGCTGCTGCCCCTCATTCGTCTGATTCAACGCCGACCCTCGTTGCACCATCGGACAGTCCGCGTCTTGTCCCTGCTCCTGCTCGCGACGGGAGGGTATTGGTTCGTGGAGCGCGCTTACGCGTTGATCGGTTGAATCCTGGCGAACCCGTTCATAGCTTCGAAACGGGGTAGGGGGCAGGACTTGGGGAGGGATGATGGGCGCGAGACATACCCGATTGGCCGCCGCACTGGCCGCGGCCTGGGAATCCGAAGTGGTGTCGGCGCGGCGAATGACGATGCTCGCCGAGCGTCTGGGTGACAGCCGGGGACGGGCCCGCTTGATGGTGCTCGCCGCGTTCTGCCGGGCGCATGCCTCGCGATTGCTCGCCCGTCTGGCGGCACTCGGCCGGGGGCCCCTGCCAGTGCCCCCCGAGGAGCTGACCCTGGATGACGACACGGTCCGCGAGCTGCGCCGCGAGGGGGCGTTCGCCCGGGCCTCCGCCGCCCGCTATGAGTCCACCGCCGAGCTGGCCCGTCAACACGCGGACCTGTCGAGCGCCTGGGTCTGTGAGCTCAACCGGACGGAGGAGCAGGACCGCTCCCGGGAGCTCTTCGCGCTGGCCGAGGGCGCCGCGCAGACCGCCGAATCCCGGCCGGTCCAGGTCGCCGCCCCCGCCGAGTAGCTGACAGCCCGCTCGCCTTTTGCTTAAAAAGGCGGCATGGCCAAGGCCGAGAGCTACAACGATTTGATCTTCCAACTGGGCGACCTCGCGAGAGATCGCCTCGCGGGCAAGCCCAACTGCCCGCGCACCATGGACCGTGTCTACCGCGCCGAGGAGGCACTGGGGGCGCGACAGGAGGAGCTGGCCGCGCTCGAACAGCAGATGAACGACGAGGACGCGGCCTGGCAGGGCTACCTGTCCCAGTACGAGGAGCGGCGCGCCGTCCAGGCGGAGATCGTCAAGAAGTGGAAGAAGGCGGTGGACGCCGTGGAGGGTCAGATCAAGACCATCCGCAAGAACCTGACCGCCCGCCGCGCGGATCTGCGCTACGCGCAGGTCTCCATCAAGAAGATGGAGGCGAAGCACGCCGACCTGGAGCTCACCAGCCAGGACGAGTCCAAGCTCTCCCTCTCGCGGGACAACATCAAGAAGAACCGCCTGCAGACCATGCGCCTGACGCGCGAGGTGGAGGAGTTGGAGCGGCAGGTCGAACTGGCGCTCACTCCCAAGCCCGGCCAGCCCGGCGCCCCGGGCCTGGTGGCCCACAAGCGCATGCTGGACATGGAGGACAAGATGACGGCCCGCAAGGAGGCCCTGGCCCAGGCCCTGGCGGACATCGACGCGACCATCGCCCAGAAGGAAGAAGAGGTGAGGGCCGCGGATGAATACCTGGAGCAGGCGCTGTTCCTGCTCGGCGAGGACGTGTACGCCCAGCGCATCGCCGATGCCCAGCTGGCCCCGTTCTACCCCCGGTTGGATCGCGCCCAGTGAAGAGCCGCCCCGCCCACCGTGCTTGACCCAGGGGGGCAAGCTGCTACATTGCGCCGCTTCCCGGCGTCCGGGGAAGGGTAAAAACGGACGCAACTTGTTGAATTCATTGATGTTTTCGCGCGAGGACGCGCGAGCTGTGAGGACGACGTGAAGGGTTTGATTGGCAAGAAGATTGGGATGACGCAGGTGTTCAACGACGAGGGCAACCTCGTTCCCGTGACGGTGATCGACGTCAACACCTGCCAGATCGTGGGCAAGCGCACGCCGGAGAAGGATGAGTATTCGGCCATCACGGTGGGCTTCGGGGAGATCCGCGAGAAGAGCCTGAACAAGCCCCAGCTGGGCTTCTTCAAGAAGGCCAGCGCCCCGCTGCGCCGCCACCTCAAGGAGTTCCGCGTGTCCCCCGAGGAGGCCGCGGGCTTCAACGTGGGCGACGCCGTGAAGGCGGACCTGTTCACCAAGGGCGAGCTCGTGGACGTCACGGGCATCACCAAGGGCCGTGGCTTCCAGGGCGTCATGAAGCGCTGGCGCTTCAAGGGCTCGCAGACGGCCACGCGCGGCACCCACGAGTACCGCCGTCACCCGGGCGCCATCGGTCAGCGTAAGACGCCTGGCCGCGTGTACCCGAACAAGAAGCTGCCCGGTCACTACGGCGTGGAGAAGGTCACCACCCAGAACCTGACCGTGGTGGACGTGGACGTGGAGAAGGGCCTGCTGCTCGTCAAGGGCGCCGTTCCCGGCCACAACGACAGCCTCATCGTGGTGCGCCCGAGCATCAAGGTCGCCCTGCGCGCCCAGCACAAGGCCGCCCGCTCCGCCAAGTAGTCGGCGCCTCGCCCTGTGTGTGCTCCCCCCCGTCGGATGGCGGGGGGGCCGGGCATCTCGTCCTACCGAGCCTCCAGGCACCGCCACAGGGTCCTTCCTCGACGCCCCGCTCCGGTCTCCCACCGGGCGGGGCGTTCGTGTATCCGGAGTCGGAGTGCTCCGCGCCCCGAGGGGTCCGGAAACGTTCTCCAGAGAGCGCTCGGGCTTCTCTCCGTGTGAAAGCGCGTGCCCCGCAAGGTCCGCTCCCTTGATCCTTGGGAGTGGCATGTCCAGATGGATGCGCCATACGGACATATGACTCCACGGATTCCCATTCGTTTCGTCTCGCTGGTCCTGGTGCTGACGGCCCTGAGCGCACCGGCCCAGCAGCAGGTGTTGGATCCCGCCGCCGTGCGCCACCGGCTCTTCTCTCCCGAGGAGCACCTGGAGCTTTCCCTGGCCGTGGGCCTGCCCGCGCGCGAGTACCTCACGGGGCACTACAACCTGAACGCGGGCCTGGCCTACAACTTCTTCCAGACACTGGCCCTGGAGGCGCGCGCGGGCTACGCGCTCAGCCGCCACACGGGCCTGGCGCGCTCGCTCTCCGAGAGCTTCCTCAACCGCGAGGACAAGCGCATCACCGACGAGCTGGAGGACTTGTGGGAGATGGGCGCGCATGGCGTGGTGGGGGTTCGCTGGGCGCCCATCTACGGCAAGCTGTCGCTGCTGTCGGACGCGACGGCGCACTTCCAGGCCTACCTCTGGGCGGGGGGAGGACTCGCGTCCCTGCGGCGTGAGTCCATCATCCAGTGCTCGCAAGTGGTCGACCGGGCGCGGGGCATCTGTGACAACCGCACCCAGGTGGACGACGCCTCCACGGCGACCCAGTCCTACTGGCGCACGGAGAGCCGCGTGGCGCCGGTGGTCTCGGCCGCGGTGGGCCTGCGCTTCTTCCTGTCCCAGCGCCATGCGCTGCGCTTCGAGCTGCGCGATTGGATCTTCCAGGATCAATACCGCGTGAACGTGGATCGCGAACTCTGGGAGGCGGGGCAGCAGAGTGGTGAGCCCGCGTCCAGCCCGGGGCTCACCCATCTGGTGCAGTTCGACCTTGGTTACACCTTCCTCTTCTGAGGCCGCGCCCTCCCATGCGACCCACCTCGCTCTTGTCGTTGTTCCTGGCGGCCGCGCCCGCCCTGGCCCAGACCTCCACCGGGACGGCGCCCTCTCCCGTGCAGCCGGAGACCCGCGCCTCCGAGCCGCTCCAGCCCGAGCCTCCCTCGTCCGTGCCCGTGTCACCGCCGGCCGCCGACGCGCCGCTGGCCACCCTGGCTCCAGAGGCCCCGCTGCCGGTGGCCAACGCCGAGCAGCAACGGTTGGTCAACGGCGCGCCGCTGCACAACCCGAACGTCGCCGTCCACGTGGTGCAGAAGAAGCGCTTCGCGGACGCGGGCCGGCACGAGTTCACGCTCTATCCCGCGGTGCCGCAGATCAACGGCCGCTTCACCCAGCACGCGGGCAGCGGCCTGCAGTACACCTACCACCTGCAGGAGAACTTCGGCCTGCAGCTCTCCGGTCAGTACAACTGGTACGCCAACGAGAGCGCCTTCAACCTGGAGCTCATCAACAAGGTGCGCGAGCAGGCGCAGGCGGCCTCGGCGCTGCTCCTGTCCTGGGGCGCGATGGCGGGCGTGGAGGTGACGCCGCTGTACGGCAAGTTCGCCTTCTACGACAACCACCTGTTGCAGTTCAGCGTGGTGCTCAGCGGTGGCGCGGGCTTCGGCTCCACGCGCGTGCTCGTCCGGCCCGAGGTCACCAACCAGGTGGACGGCGTGGACTCCGTGGTGCCGGCGCGCTTCGGGGACACGGGCGGCAAGTTCCTCGGCTCGGTGGGCGGCGGCCTGCGCGTGCAGTTCGGCGACTCCATGGCGCTGCGCCTCGAGGTGCGGGATCAGGTCTACACCGCCCGCGTGGACCGCGTGGACGGTTGCAACCAGCGGGACTTCCAGCGGCTGGAGGAGGCTCGCGCCGGTGGCGAGTCCTTCGCCGGACTGGACCTGAGCGGTGGCTGCCAGTTCGAGAAGTTCGACGGCGTGGACCCGAAGACGGGCAAGAACTACCGGGAGGACATCGTGCTGGGCAAGGACCTGGTCGGCAACCCGTCCTCGGACGTGCTCAACAACCTCGGCTTCTACGCCGGCTTCTCCTACCTCTTCTGAGGCAGCGCGCCATGCACCGACTGACTCTTTCCGCCGTCCTGCTGCTCCTCGCGCCGCTGGCCGCTTCCGCCCAGGACAAGGGCGCGTATGAGCAGGCGCTCTCGGCCTTCAACTCGGGAGACGCGGAGCGCGCCGCTCCCCGCTTCCAGGAACTGGCCACCCGCGCGAGCGACGCCGACGTGCGCGCCCGCTCCGAGTTCTACCTGGCCCAGAGCTTCGCCCGGATGAAGCTGCCCGTCAGCGCGCTCCTCGCCTACGCGCGCGTCGTCGCCGCCGGGCCCTCGCACCCCTCCTACCTCCAGGCCCTGGAAGGGCTCGTGGATGTGCAGCGGGGGCTCAACGAGCAGAACCTCGTGCCCAACCTGCTCGACAAGGCCTACACGCCCGAGGTGCGTGACACCTGGACGAAGCTGCCGCGCGAGGTGCTCGCCCAGGTCAACTACCAGCTCGCCACCATCAGTCATCGCCGAGGCAAGCTCGAGGAGGCACGCACGCTGCTCGAGGCCGTGCCCGCGGACAGCCACTTCCACGCCCGGGCCCGCTACCTGCTCGGCGTGGTGCTCGCGGATCCCCACTACCCGGGCCGTCCCGCCGAGGCACCCACCCTGGACGCCGCCGCCCTCGCCGCCTTCCAGGGCGCTCGTGACGCGGCCAGGGACGAGGCGCAGGCGGGTCATGACGAGGTGACGCAGCTCGCCCTGCTGGGGCTCGGCCGCCTGCACTACGGCCGTCATGAGTACCCGGCCGCCGTGGCCGCCTACGAGGCCGTGCCCCGCTACGCCCGCTTCTGGGATCAGGCCCTCTTCGAGAACGGCTTCGCCCGCTTCCAGGACGAGGACTTCGGCGGAGCGCTCGGCAGCCTCCAGGCCCTGCACGCGCCCCAGTTCGAGAACGCCTTCCAGCCCGAGTCGTGGATCCTCAAGGCGACCGTCTACTACTACTCCTGCCTCTTCGACGAGGTGAAGACCACGCTCGCCGCCTACGAGTCGCTCTACGAGCCCATGGCGAAGCAGATCGAGCCCTTCACCCGCGAGGACGTGGAGCCGCTGAGCGCCTACAACCTGGTGGTGGCGGAGAACCGGCGCCTGCCCCAGCCCATCTACCTGTGGATCCACGACAACGAGCGCATCCAGGACGTGATGCGGATGGTGGCCCAGGTGGACGCGGAGCGCCGCCGGGTGAATGAACAGGGCTCCTGGCGTGGCACGGGGCTCGTGCAGGAGACGGTCTCCTCGCTCGAGGAGGTGCGCGCCACGCTCACGCAGATCGGCGGGCACTTCGCCAAGAGCCGCCTGCGGGAGGCCGCCCAGAACCTGCGCACCTTCGCCGACCAGGCGGAGATCATCCGCGTGCAGACCGCGCTCGACGAGAAGGATCTGCTGCTCGCGGGCGTGGATCAGAAGGGTCTGCTGAAGACTCAATCCATCTACCGGCCGAAGATGCCGGGGGCGTCGTGGAACTACTGGAAGTTCCAGGGCGAGTTCTGGCGCGACGAGATCGGCTACTACCAATACACGCTCAAGCGGGGCTGCCCGGCCAAACCGCGGCGCTGATCCGCGCGCTCGAAGACCGATGGTGAACACTCCGAGGGGAGGTCCAGGCGAGCCGATCGCCGGGGTCTCCCCTCGTGGCTGTTGAGCCCTTGCCGATCTCCCGAGGTGGAGCACTTCTCATTCCAACTCCGCGTTTCTACTTTGCTCCGTACCTTACGGTGGGTGGTGACGGAGGCGGTTGGGGTGGTCCGGGGTGACTCCGAAGGGGAGAGTTCCGGCCGCCAAGGTGCCTTCTTTCTCCTGGTCCCACCACAGGAGCTCTCATGAAGTCGGTCCTTCGTTTCGGTGCACTGGCGGTGGGTGTGGCACTCGCCGCGGGCGGAACAGGGGCGGAAGCCCGCGAGGGCACCGCGTCCAAGGCGGGCGCGCGCAAGGAGTCCGCTCGTCCCCAAGGCAAGAAGTCCCAGACGGCGAAGAAGAACGCCGTGCCGCACAAGGTTTCCTCCCAGAAGCCGGCGCACGACGCGGACGAAGCCCCGACGCGCGTGGGTCCGGCGCGCATGAGCCCGGCGGCCATGGCGGCCGCTCCGCGCATCGCGGATGACAAGAAGGATGCCCTGGCGGATCGCAAGCGCGACGAGGCCCTGGAGGGCTTCAAGCGCCTCATCCCCAAGCTGCAGCCGGGCTCGCCCCGCAAGGCGGACATGCTCTACCGCCTGGCGGAGCTCAACTGGGAGAAGTCCAAGTACCTCTACCAGCAGGAGATGAACGCGTTCCTCAAGGCCGAGAAGGCCTTCGACGCGGCCACCGCCCGGGGCGAGCGGTTGGAGGCGCCCAAGCAGGATCACCGCGAGAGCGAGCGCTACCGCGCCGAGACCATGGCCCTCTACGAGGAGATCCTGCGCGACTACGCCGACTGGCCCCAGCGCGACGAGGTGCTCTTCTACCTGGGCTACAACCAGCAGGAGCTGGGCAAGCGCGACGAGGCGGTGAAGAACTACCTGGAGCTGGTGACGAAGCACCCCCAGTCCCAGTTCGTGCCGGACACCTACGTCCAGCTCGGCAACCACTACTTCGACAACAACAAGCTCAAGGAGGCGCGGAGCTACTACGAGAAGGCGCGCTCCTCCAAGGTGCCCAAGGTCTACGCCTACGCCGTCTACAAGCTCGCCTGGTGCGACTACAACGCTGGCGGCTACGACGAGGGCCTCGCCCGCCTGCACGAGGTGGTGGACTTCGCCGGCCAGCGCGGTGAGGAGCTGGGAGACCTGCGCACCGAGGCGCTCAACGATCTCATCGTCTTCTACGTGAAGCTCGACAAGGCGAAGGAGGGCATCGCCTTCTTCAAGGCCAAGGCCCCGCAGGCGCGCCAGGAACGGCTCATCTCCAAGATGGCCGTGCAGCTCGTCGACGTGGGCCTGTACGACAGCGCCATCGAGACCTACCGCGTGCTCCTGAGTGACAAGCCCCTGGGGGCGGGCGCTCCGGAGTACCAGCAGGCCATCGTCCACTCGTACGAGGGGCTGCGCCAGCGCGACAAGGTGCGCGCCGAGATGAAAACGATGGTGTCCGGCTACCGGCCGGGCAGCGCGTGGTGGAAGGCCAACGAGGGCAACAAGCCCGTGCTGCGCAACGCCTTCAGCGTCACCGAGGAGGCCATGCGCGTCATGGTCACGGACTACCACCAGGAGGCGCAGAAGACGCGCCAGGTGGAGACGTACCGGCTCGCGCGCGACATCTACAAGGAATACGTGGACACCTTCGCCTCCAGCGAGGATCCCGAGTTCGTCGCCGACTCCGCCTTCAACATGCGCTTCTTCTACGCGGAGATCCTCTGGGCCCTCGAGGAGTGGGAGTCCGCGGCTTCCCAGTACGACGCCGTGGCCGCCTTCCAGATCCCGGATCGCGACTCGGCCCGCGAGGTCTCCAACGAGACCTACCGCAAGAGCGCGTCCTTCGCCGCCATCATGGCCTACGACAAGCTCGTGAAGATCGAGCGCGGCCAGCTCTCCAAGAGCGACCTCAAGGACGGCCAGAAGGTGGACGAGAACAAGTCCAAGGGCCACGTGGAGAAGAAGGGCCGCATCACCAAGAAGGGCACGGAGCAGGCGGAGGAGCCGCTCTCGCGCCACGAGGAAAAGCTCGTCGCCGCGTGTGACACCTACAACCGCCTCTTCCCGGACAACCCGGATGAGATCGACCTGCGCTACCAGGCGGCCCTCATCGTCTACGATCGGCACCACTACGTGGAGGCGGCCCGCCGCTTCGGCGACATCATCCAGAAGTACCCCGCCGAGCGCCGCAGCCGCGACGCCGCCGACCTGACCCTGTTCGTGCTCGAGTCGCGCGAGGAGTGGGACGAGCTCAACAAGCAGGCCCGGCTCTTCCTCGCCAACGACAAGCTCATCAAGCCCAACCCCGAGTTCGCCGCCCGCGTGGCGCGCGTGGCCGAGGGCGCGCGCTACAAGTGGATTCACGAGGTCGTCTACCAGAAGGAGAAGAACCCGGCCAAGGCGGCCAGCCTCTTCATGGAGTACGTGAAGGAATTCCCCCACTCGGAGAACGCGGACCGGGCGCTCACCTCCGCCATGGTCATCTTCGAGGAGGCGGGGATGATCGACCGCGGCACCGTCGCCGGCGAGCGGTTGCTCACCGACTACCCCAACAGCATCTTCGGACCCAAGGTGCGCTACACGCTCGCGCGCCTCTACGAGAAGACGGCCGAGTACGCCAAGGCCGCCGCCATGTACTCGGCCTTCGTGGACGCCCACGACGCGGGCAACCGCGTGCTCATGTCCCAGAAGATGAAGAAGGCCGAGGCGCGCGCCGCCGCGAAGCAGGCCCGGCTCAAGGGAAAGAAGGCCCCCGAGACTTCCACGGCCCCGGCCGATGAGTCCTCGGGTGCCCGGGACGAGGAGCGCCGCACGCTGCTCGCCGAGTCCGAGAAGTGGGTGTCCGACGCGCTCTTCAACGCGGGCCTGTGGTGGGAGGGCGTGGGCGAGAGCGACAAGGCGCTCGCCGCCTACCGCGCCTACCTCAGGCGCTTCAAGGACCGTCCCGACGTGCCGCGCATCGCCTACAACCTGGGCCTCGTGTACGGCAAGGACGGCAAGTGGACCGAGGCCGTGCACCAGTTCGAGTACTTCCTGACCGTCTACGACAAGGACTCGCGCGTCACCCAGGCCGACATCTACCGGGCGCGCCAGCAGCAACTGCTCGCCTACCAGCACCTCAAGAGCGCGCGCAACGTGGAGCGCGTGCGCGCGGATCTCCTCTACGGCTGGACGAAGCTGAGCGCCGAGGAGAAGCAGAAGCCGGAGTTGATCGACATCTACGGCCAGGTGCGCTTCCTCACCGTGGAGCCCGACTGGCAGCAGTACGTGGCCATCCGCTTCAAGCGCGTGTCCACCGTGCGCGGGGACCTGGCCGCCAAGCAGAGGGCGCTCCAGAAGCTGGAGAAACAGTACGTCGACGTGCTCTCCAGCGGCTCGGGCGAGTGGGGCATCGCGGCGCTCACCCGCATCGGACTCGCCTACGCGGACTTCGCGCGCAACATCATCGAATCCCCCAACCCCTCCGGGCTCGACGAGGAACAGCTCGCCATGTACCGCGGGGAGCTGGAGAACCTGGCGCTGCCGCTCGAGGACAAGGCGAGCGAGGCGCTGGAGAAGGCCCTGGGCAAGGCGTACGAGCTGTCCATCTACAACGAGTGGACGGTCGCGGCCCAGGAGCAGATCAACCGCTACCACCCGGGCGCCTATGCCCAGGTGCACCAGTTGCCGTATCGCGGGAGCGAGTTCTTCGCCACCGCCGACATGGCCAAGGAATCCGGCGTTGGCAACGCGCCTGCGTCCGGGCCCAAGGACACGCCCCAGCCGCCCACCGCTTCCCGGGAGGTGCGGCCGTGAAGGTGACGCTCATGCATCCACGAATCCGCTTCGCTCTCACCACCGCCGCGCTGAGCCTGTCCGCGTGCGCCACCACCTCGCAGGTGCGCCCCGTTCCCGTGGCCACCGAGAGCACTCCGGCCCCGGCGCCCGCCGTGACCGCCGAGGTGCCGCCCGTTCCCGAGCCCGAGGTGGAGGAGGACCCCGCCCAGGTGCTGTTCGCCAAGGCCGTGGCCGCCTTCGACGCGGGGGACTACGACAAGGCGCGCGCGGGCTTCGAGGAAGTGCTCGAGCGCGCGCCCCAGAGCCTCAACGCCCAGTTCAACCTGGGCCTCATCGCCGAGCGCCAGGGCCGGATCGACGACGCCGTGGCCGGCTACGAGAAGGTGCGTTTCCTGGAGCCGGGCCACGTGCCCATGCTGCTCAACCTGGGCCGGCTCTACCGGCAGCAGGAGAAGTACCAGGACGCCATCTCCCTCTACGAGACGGGATTGAAGACGCCCGGCAACGAGTTCGAGGCCTCCCTGCTCAACAACCTCTCCACGGCGTACCGGCTCGCGGGCAAGTACACCCAGTCCGAGTCGAGCGCCCGTCGTGTGCTGGCGCGCCACCCGGAAGACACCGAGGCTTACAAGAACCTCGGGCTCGCCCACTACGAGCAGGGCAGGTACCGGCTCGCCGAGACGGTGCTCACCCATGCGCGCAAGCTCGCGGACAAGGATCCCGGCCTGCACAACAACCTGGGCATGGTGTACCTCAAGCTGAATCAACGCCCCCGCGCGCTCGCCCAGTTCCAACAGGCGGTGTCGCTCGACGAGCGCTTCGCCCCCGGCTACGTGAACCTGGGCGCCCTGGCGCTCGCCTGGCGCGACTACGCGGGCGCCGAGCGCGCCTTCGCCAAGGCGGTGGAGCTCGAGCCCGGCTCGCCCTCGGCGTGGCTGTCCTACGCCTGGGCGCTGGACGGGCAGAAGGGCCGCGATGCCAAGAAGGGCCTCGCGGCGGGTGAGGCCTTCGAGAAGGTGCTCGCCCTGGGCGCGGAGACGCCCGAGGCCGTGTGTGGCGCGGGCTGGGCCTACTCCGTCGAGCGCGCGGGCTGGGACAAGGCCGAGGGCTTCCTCCAGCGCTGCAAGGACTCGGCGTCCACGAGCGCCCAGGACAAGCAGCTCATCGACTCGAAGCTCCAGGGACTGGCCGCGATGCGCAAGAGCGCCCCTCCCGCGGCGGTGGGCGGCAGTGGTGCGCTTCCGGACGAGGCGCCCGCCGAGGCCCCTCCCGCCGAGGCCGAATAACCTTCCCTCGTGAGGGAGAAGTTTTTTCCTCCCGGGGGTGGAGCGCGAGGTGCGGCGCTTTATTTTCCCAAGGAGTTTCGCGGTGTTCCATGAGCCCGCGACGTTGGTGCAGGGTGTGCAAGAGAGCGGGTTGCAACTTCAATGGGAACCCGCTGTCCCACCCCACGGAGAAGGAGACCCGAGATGAGACGACTGGTGGTGGTGGTGAGCGCGGTGGCGGCGGTAGCGGGACCGGCTTTCGCGCAGCAGGACGAGGTGAAGGTCATCCAGGAGGAAGACAAGGTGGTCGTCCGCAAGAAGACGACCATCGACTTCACCGACATGGCGGTGGAGGGCGCGCTCACGAAGCCGGAAGGCTCGTACGTCCTCAACCGCAAGAAGACGGATTTCCAAAGCCTCATCCGTGTTCGGGACAACTTCAATCCGGAACTGCAGAAGTCAGTCGACAACCTCTAGCGGGCGGCAACTGGGTATTGGGGACGGAAGGGCGAGGAGGGAGCTATGGCGGCGGGGAAGAGGAATGGATTGACGCTGCGTATCACCGGTCCGGACGGCACCGTGCACGAGGCCGTGTCGGATGCGGAGAGCGTCATCGTCGGCTCGGGAGCGCAGGCGGCGGTGAAGATCCTGGACCCGGGGGTCTCCAACCTTCATGTGATGTTGAAGGTGGAGACGGGCGGGTCGGTGACGGCCATCGACCTGGGCAGCGAGGCGGGCACGCAGGTGGGCGGTCAGCGGGTGGTGGGCCCCAAGCGGCTCGTCCCCGGTGACGTGCTGATGGTGGGCGGCTCGCAGGTGGAGGTGTTCTTCGGAGACGAGCCGGCGGCGGGTGCCCAGGTGAACGAGGGCTCCCTGCAAGGCTCGGTGCTCCATCCGCCCACGCGGGTGCCGGAGTCGGTGGGGCGGGCGCCGGAGAACCGGCCGGTGCCTCCGGGCCTGCGCAATCGCGCCGCTCCGGCGGTGGCGCGTCCCCCGGTGGTGCGCGGCAAGGCCCGGCCCGTGGTCGTGGCGCACATCCAGGAGCCCCTGCCGCCCGAGGCGCTTCCCACGAAGGACGCCAAGGTGCTGCAGGTGCGCCAGCTCTGGGGGGACCAGATGCTGGGCGTGCAGCACTTCCTGGACGGCGTCCAGGTCACCATCGGCGAGGCCCAGAAGAACTTCTTCCACGTGTACGACGCCGAGGTGGGCGCGCGGCACGTGCTGGCGGTGAGCAAGGGCGAGCAGTTCGAACTGCGCGTACCGGCCTCCGCGGGTGTCTTCGTCACCCGGAATGGAGACGTGCGCCCCAAGGAGACGCTGCGCGCCGAGGGCAAGCTCACGGCCACACAGGGCGAGCACGTGTACTCACTGGGCCTGCACGAGCGCGCGGAGGTGTCGCTCGGCACCCTCGCCTTCGTGGTGCGCTTCGTGAAGCCCTCGCCCGTCATGGCGGTGAACAGGCTGGAGGCCGCGGACTTCACCTGGTTCAAGATCGCCAGCATCACGCTCCTGGCGGCGGGCGCCTTCGTGGCGGCCATGGTGCTCATGCCCCGCTCGGACGCGCCGACTCAGGACGACATCCTCCAGAGCCAGCAGCGCGTGGCCAAGCTGCTCATCGCGCCCCAGAAGCCCATCGACATGAAGCGGTTCAAGAAGACCGCGGACGAGGGCGAGAAGGCCAAGGGCGAGGAGGGCAAGTTCGGCAAGGAGGAGGCCAAACAGGCCGAGGCGGATCCGTCCAAGCCGGGCACCAGCATCGTCAACAAGAACAAGCGCGAGCAGGACCGCAAGGTCGTGGGCCAGGTGGGTCTGCTCGGGGCGATGAAGGGCCTCAAGGCGGGCGCCTCGGACGTGTTCGGCCCCGGGGGCCTGGGCACGGGCATCAACAGCGCGCTGGGTGGCCTCAAGAGCGGCGCGGGCATGGGAGACGCGCAGGGCGTGGGCGGACTCGGCTCGCGCGGCAAGGGCTCGGGCGGCGGTGGCGCCGGCCTGGGCATGGGTGGCCTGGGTACCCGGGGTGATGGCCGGGGCGTGGGCGGCAGCGGCGGTATCGACCTGTCCGGCCGCGGCAAGACGATCACCAAGATCGTCCCCGGGAAGACCACGGTGGTGGGTGGCCTCGACAAGGACGTCATCGCCAAGATCATCCGCAGCCACCAGAACGAGATCAAATACTGCTACGAGACGGAGCTGAACAAGGATCCGAGTCTCGCGGGCAAGGTGGCGGTGGCCTTCACGATCGACCCGGCCGGTGGTGTGGCGGAAGCGAGCGTGACGGAGACCACGCTCAACAACTCCGCCGCGGAGGCTTGCATGCTCTCGCGCATCCGCCGCTGGAAGTTCCCCGAACCCAAGGGCGGTGGTGTCGTGGCGGTGACGTATCCCTGGTTGTTCTCGCCGGCGGGCGAGTAGACGCCGCGCTGGCTGCCTAGAGTGTTTCGAGTGGAGTACGCCCCTCTCCCGGCCTGGGAGGGGGGCGGTTTTTTAGGAGAGGGTTCGTTGCGATGAACAAGCCGCTGTTGACCGCCGTGCTCGCGCTGCTGCCCACCGCCGCCCTGTCGGCCACGCCTCCAGAGGGTGTCCCCCTGGAAGTGCGCCGTGGCTTCTTCACCGAGGCCGATATCGGCGCGTTCTTCACCCTGGGCGGGGAGAACGTCTACTCCAACGCGCAGACGTACGTGCAGTTGGGCGTGGGCGTCGACGTGACCGAGCGCTTCACCCTGGGAGTGCATTTTGGTCTGGGCGCCTCCGCGGCCAACTGCTTCGCGGGCTATGCGCCGGGCACCCAGCTGTGTGGGCGCACGGAGAATTTCACGGTGGCGCTCGCGGATGTGACGGTGGGCTACCGCGCGCCCCTGGCCACGCGCTTCTACCTGGTGCCGAAGCTGGCGGCGGGTCTGACGCGATTGGATCCCGCGCCCACGGGCTCCAAGGATCCGAGTCTCGCCACGACGGTGCCCAACGCGGGCCTGGGCCTGGGCGTGGAGTACGCCACGCCCCTGGATCACTTCACCGTGGGCGCGGACGTGCTGGCGCGCTACCTCATCGGGCCGAACATCCCCACCTTCGCCGTGTTCCCCCGGGTGAAATACACCTTCTGATAGCGTCCCTCGGGAGCGACGGATTCCATGCAACGTCGCTCCTGGAGGTGCGCATGTCCACCCGTTTCGCTGACGCGCGCCCCTGGTGGGGTGGGTTTCTCCTCGTCCTGTTCCTCCATTCCGCCTGCGCGACGGGTGTTGTTCGGGGAGGAAGGCGGGTGGAACTCGCGCCGCGAGAGCGTGTCGAGTCGGCCAGCGACTACACGGTGGACTTCCTGGAGCCGAAAGCCCGGTCCACCCGGCCGGTGCCCATCGACCCGGCGGAATTCAGGCGGGCCGTCCAGCGGCTCTCCCGCGACATGCGGCTGACGGGCTCTCCTCGGGAGGCCGCCCGCGAGTTGCTGAGGGTGTCGCGACAGTCACCCCGCGAGGTGGAGACGGTTGAAATGGCAGGCGTGTGGCTGCTGGAGGGATACCGGGAGCAGACCTACACCTTCGTGCCCTTGAGCCAGACGGGACCGGTGCCCCTCACGCCCGAAGCGGATGAAGCCCTGCGGGCCACGTACCTGAGGTGGTGTGAGCACCAGGGCGGGGGAGACTGTCTGGGCTTATTGGAGGACGGGCCCCACTTGCGCACGGACGACCGGCGCACGCTCGCCCTGGCATTGGCGTTTGGCGCGGTGCTCGACGAGACGCGCGAGGCACTGGCGCGCGAGCTACTGGACCCGAGGGCACTGGTGTCCATGGTCGTCTGGACCGTGGCGCTCTACTGCATGATGTGGGCGGTGCCCGAGCCCACCACCAAGGCCGTGGCGGCGACGCTCACGGTGATGCTGGTGGGGTGGTTGGGATTGGACACGGTGTGGGGGTTGATGGACGGGTGGAGCCGCATGGTGCATGCGGCCCACGAGGCGAGCACCTTCGAGGAGTTGCGCGCGGCGGGGGAGGATTTCGGGAAGGTGCTGGGCCAGGACGCGGCCCGGGCGATGATTCTGGCGGTGGCCACGCTGACGGGGCGCGCGATGGGAAATGTGGCGGCCAAGGTGCGTGCACTGCCGGGCTACAGCCGGGCGGGGGCTCAATGGGAAGCCCAGGGCGGGGCCGCTGTCCTGGAGAGCGCGCGGGAATTGGAAGGGGTCGTGGTCCGAGGGGAAGGAGCGCTCGCCGCGGCGGTGGAGGCCGTGGAGATGGTGGCGATATCGCCCCAGGGACCCATGGCGGTCGTGCTGCTCAAGCAGGGCTTGGGCGGTGGGGCGGCGGGGTCAGCCTCCGGGGGTCGTGGCTCCGCCACGGTCATGCGTCATCGGGGCGGCAACCGGCAGGTGGAACTCGCCGACGGCCAGCGCTGGCACCTGCCACGCGGCAAGTCGTTGGCGGACATCCCCGCCGAGGACAAGGTCGGGGACCAACTCCAGGAGGCGGTGACCCGGGCGGCGAGGGAGTGGGGGCCAGACAGGCTCTCGGCCAACGAGCGAAAGGCCATCGGAGATGCCTTGAAGCAGGGCAAGTATTGGCTGGCGCGTTTGTTGGAACGTGAGGCGCGGGGTCGCTATGTCCACGAGACGGTGAGAAAGCAGTTTCAAAAGTTCTTGCGGTTCAATTCCCGAGGACTCGACGTGGTTGATCTGAAAACGAACCGTCAGTACGAGATTCTTTCGGGGACGGAGTCGAACCTGGCGCGCCATGGCAGGCGCATGGCGGGCGAGTTCTTCCGGATGCTCACCTTCTGATGAGGAGCGGCGATGGGGTGGCTTGAGAACGTTATCATCGAGAACAAGGAATTTGAGAACGAGCGGCTGGAACTGACCGATAAAAACTCACTCTACTTCCTTGGCCCCAATCTGACGTTGAAGGGCTGCTCTGTTGTCTTGAAGGTGTCCGCCAGGAACCTGCTCATCAATCAGGCCCGCTTCGTTGACTGCACCTTCGAGGTGAAGCAGGAGTTGAAGAATCACCAACAGTGGGTGTTCGCCTCTCTTGAGCGCTGTCGGTTCAAGGGGAAACTAACGGGGTGCGACTTCGGCTGCTGGCCGGGTTATTCGGATGGCGCTGAGCACGGCTTCATCAAGGACTGTGACTTCTCCGAGGCTCGCCTGGATGGATGCCGCATCATGGGTTGTGATCCGGCATCCATATGGTTTCCTCGCTGGCCTTGTTTCACCATCCTGGACCCCATTGGCCGAGCCCCTGCGTTACGCGGCATGAAGTGGCCAGGTTCGGTGGGTCAGGTCATCATGGACGATCTTCCCGCCCATCCAGCTCCCACGAAGGCGTTGACCTATTACGCTCCTACTTTGGCCAAACAACTCGAGACCACGCCGGAAGAACTCCGGGCCGTCATCGAGAAGTTCGATTGCATCGTCTACTGAATTGATGGTGTTCCGGCTTCCATGAGCGAAGCCGAACCTCTTCGAATGCCATAAGAGCCCGGCCCTCCTGGTGGAGGACCGGACTCTCGAACTCAAGGCAACTGCGTCAACACGCCGGACCGGAGTTCACTGCGGAGCCGTCGTCGCCGAGGCATCCTTGGGCTCGGCGTCGGCCTCGGGTTCGGCGGCGTCCTCGGGTTCGGCGGCGTCCTCGGGCTCGGCATCGGCCTTGGGCTCGGCGTCGGCCTTGGTCTCAGTGCCCCTGGTCCCACCAGTGCCGGTCTTGCTCTCGGCGGCGTCCTTGAGGTTTGTCCGCTGCGTGGTGGGGATGATGGCTTGCAGCGGGGCATCTCTCCCCATGGCGATGAAGGAAGCCCAGTCATAGGGATGGCCGTGGGTGGCGCGCATCGCGCGCATGGCCTCGCGCATGGCGGAGGCGCGGCCCTTGCCCTCCAGGAGGTTGCGGTAGTAGCTGTCCATGAGCAGGCGCGTGGATTCGTCGTTCACCTTCCACAGGCTCATGACCACCGTCTCCGCTCCAGCTACGACCAGGGCGCGGCGCAGACCGTAGATCCCCTGGCCTCGCTGGACACTCCCGCGGCCGGTATCACAAGCGGAGAGGACCACGAGCTGGGTGCCCCACAGGTCGAGCCCGGCGATCTCCAGTGCCGTGACCAGGGTGGCTTCGGGACGAGGTGCGGAGGTGCCCGGATCCATGGGGCGCGTGTTGGCCAGGATGAGGCCGGAGTTGAGCAGCGGCGCCTGCTGGGGCGGTGGGAGCGCCTCATCCAGGGGCTCGATGACTCCCATGGCGCGAGAGTTCTGGGATTCGTGGACATCACCCAGGAAGAAGCCATGGGTGGCCACGTGGAGGATGCCCGGAGTGGGCAGGTGCATCAGCCGCTCCTTGGTGGCCGCGGTGCCCAGGAAGAGCTGCGCCTGGGGCAGCAACTGCTGAATCCTCTCGGCCTCCAGCAGCGTGCCCGGCAATCGCGAAAACATCGCCCGGGGCAGTATCGAGCGTGCGGAGCGGAAGAAGCGATCGAGAACACTGGAGGAATCGGTGGAAGACGGGGCGCCGGAGCGCGCGGAGGAAGGCGCCGCGGTGAAGTCGGGGTCCGCGAGAACGAAGACGAACGGGGAGGGCGCGTTGTCCCTGCGAGGCAGCAGCTCGCGGCCCGAGGTGAGATAGGTGAACTCGAAGGAGTCCAGGAGGAAGCCCTGGCCGTTGTGGAGCGCGTCGAAGGGCACGAGGCCCAGCTGGCCATCGGGAGAGATGAGGAGACGGCGGGTGGTGCCCAACTCGGGCAACAGAGGCTCGAAGGCGAGGGCGTAGAGTGCCCGGGCCGCGGACTCGAAGTCCTCACCGCGGCTGGCCAGGGTGTCGCGCATCCGCGTGGCGGCGACATCGATGTGCTCGGCGGGGCCCAGGTCCACCATGTGGGTGGTGGCATCGGGGAAGAGCAGCAGCGCGAGATAGCCCAGCTCCTTGTCCTTCTTTTGTCGCGGCGTGTCGGAATCGGAGTTGTCGTTCTGGTACTCGTAGGAGATGAACTCCACGAGCACTCCGTCCTTGGGAAGGGATTCGGCGACACGGGCGACGATGTCGGCGGGGGAGGGCAGTGCGGTGCGCGAGCGCAAGGCCGCCGAGCGTTTGGCGAGCTCCGCCTCGATCTGGTCGCCTTCATCCGCCACGGCCTTGAGTTGCTGCTGGTAGACTTCCGAGGGGAGTGCGCCCGGACCCATGAGTGAGCGGGAGGCCAGTTGGGTGCGCAGGCTGCGCAACTTCTCGAGGAGGTCTCGGTCCTCGGCGCTCAAGCTCTGGGAGAGGGTACGGGAGATGTTGGCCGCCTCCTCGACGGAGCGGCCCTTGCGCAGCAGCACGGCACTGAGGGCCAGGTGCCGCACCTGGGCATCCTCACTCTGCTCGCGCAGCAGCTCATAAATCGTCTCCTCGGAGGCGCGCAGATGTTGCAGGAAGCCGGACAGGCGCGACTCGGAGAAGTCGAGTGCTTCCTGCCGCAGGCGCTGTTCGGAGATGGCGAAGGCACGGGTGTAGAGCGGCAGGGCGTCGCCAAGGCGCCCCTGGGCCAGACGCAGCCGGGCGAGGTGGTCGAGCGAGTCCGCGACGTCGGGATGGTTCTTGCCCAGAGCGCTCTCCCGGATCTCAATCGCGCGCAAGTAGAGGGGCTCGGCTTCTTCGTATACCCCCTGAGCGCTGTAGAGGTTGGCCAGATTGTGCAGTGACGTGGCGACGTGAAGATGCTTCTCGCCCAGGGCGACCCGTCGTATCTCGAGCGCGCGCTGGTAGAGCGGCTTGGCCCATTCATATATCCCCTGGGCGCTGTAGAGGTTGGCCAGGTCGTGGATCGACGTGGCGACGTCGGGATGGTTGTTGCCCAGAGCGGTTTCCCGAATGCGGAGCGAGTCAGTGCAGGGCCGTTCTGCTTGGGCGTACAACCCCTGGGCGCTGTAGAGGTTGGCCAGGTGGCTGAGCGAGTCCGCGACGTCGGGGTGGCTCTTGCCCAGGGCGTCCCTGCGCAGATTGAGCGCGCGCAGGTAGCGGGGCTCTGCCTGGCCGTACAACCCCTGGGCTCTGTAGAGGTTGGCCAGGTGGTGCAGAGAGGTGGCCACGTCGGGATGGCGCCCTCCGAGTGTGTCCTCTCTCAGTTTGAGCGCGCGCTGGTAGAGGGGCTCGGCCTGGCCGTACAACCCCAGGGCGCTGTAGAGGTTGGCCTGGTTGTGCAGCGAGGTGGCGACATCGGGGTGACTCTTGCCGAGAGCGGCCTCCAGGATGGGGAGCGCGCGCAGGTAGAGGGGTTCGGCTTGGCTGTACAAGCCCTGGGCGCTGTAGAGGTTGGCCAGGTTGTCGAGCGACAGGGCGAAGGAGGGATGGCTGTTGCCGAGGGCAGCCTCCCGCAGCTTGATCGCTTGCAGGTACAGGGGCTCGGCCTGGCTGTACACGCCTTGAGCGCTATAGAGATTGGCCAGGCTGTTGAGCGAGTCGCCGAAGTCGGGATGGCTGGTGCCGAGAACAGCCTCGCGCAGCTTGAGCGCGCGCTGGTGAAGGGGCTCGGCCTGGCTGTACAAGCCCTGGGCGCTGTAGAGGTTGGCCAGGCTGTTGAGCGAGGTGGCGACGTCGGGGTGTTTCTCACCGAGGGTGGCCTCTCTCAGTTTGAGCGCGCGCTGGTAGAGGGGCTCGGCCTGGCTGTATTGCCCCTGGACGCTATAGAGGGTGGCCAGGTGGTGCCACGAGGTGGCGATATCGGGGTGGCTCTCACCGAGAGCGACCTCCCGCAGCGCGAGCGCCCGCTGGTAGAAGGGCTCGGCCCGGCTGTAGTACCCCTGGGCGCTGTAGAGGACGGCGAGGTTGTGCAGAGAGGTCGCCACGTCGGGGTGACTCTTGCCGAGCGTGCTCTCCCGAATGCCCTGCGCGCGCTGCAAGAAAGGCTCGGCATGGGACAGGTCCCCCTGTTCTCGGCGGAGATTCCCTAGCAGATCCAGGTAATCGGCGACCTTTTGATGCATACTTCCGAGCACGGGCTCCCAGAGTTCAAGCCCATGCTCGGCCTGTGCACGTGCCTCGGAATACTTCCCCTCGTCCCTCAGCTTCATCGCGGCGTCCAGCTCCGCCTGCGCCACATTCAGCCGAGCATCCGGATTCGCCTCGGCAACCCCACCATCCGCCGTGACGGTTCCCGCATCCGCCGAGTTGGCGCCTCCATTCGTTGTGCCGCAAAGCATAACGACCATCATCCATCCGACCATCTGACTCATAGATTGATATTCCCCTGAATGGGCCTTGACCCAGACATGCGAAGGCCAGTCGCGTTTGGCATGACCTCCGAAGTCAGGCTTACCAGGGGGATGAGTGTTGGACAAGCCACGCCGAAAGAATTACAGCGGGGTTGTTCCGGGTCTCTCACGAGCAGGGTCTGTGCCTCTCGATGGACCGCCGGACACTGGAAGGGTGCGCTCAGGTCACGGCGAGCCGGGTGCTTCTCCGAGAGACTGGAGAAGTCACCCCACGACCGCATGGGAATGTCTCAACTCACGCCATCCACCCACGCTCGAACAGGCGAACTCCCGGATCTCCAGCACGATCAACTTCAACGCGGGGGCGACCTCGTCGTATGGCCTACGGTGCCCGCCTTCGGCGCAGCGCCAGGAGCAGTCCCCACCCCGCCAGCGCGCTTCCAGGGGCGCCTCCGCAGCCACAGCCCGAACCATCTCCTGGCCCAGGGGGCGTTGGCTCAACACACGGCGAATTCCCCACACACACCGAGACCTCGGCCGCGGCGCTCTGGCCCGAGGTGTCGTAGACGACCATGCGGACCTGATGCACTCCAGGGCTCAGCGATGTCGTGTCCCACCGGCTGGGCTCGCCGCCGTAGTGGTAGGGCCAGGAGCTTCGCGCATCCGTGCTCCCCAATACCCCGTCCACGTAGAACTCCGCCTTCGTGCACCCCAGGTCGTCCACGCAGTTCCCGAAGAACTCCGCCGTCGCTCCCGAGACCCGCTCCCCCTCCGTGGGGCGCATGAGCACCGCGCGCGGAGGTTCGTCCGCTTTCACGAGGACCTGGAAGGACTGGGTCGCGTCCGGGAGCCTCCCGTTGCTCGCGAGCACCGTCATGTCCACCGTGCCCACCGCCTCCGGCGTCCAGACGAGGACGCCACTGCTGGCGTCGATGCTCGGGCCTCGCACGCTGCTCGTCAGCGAGAACGAGGGCGCGGGCACGCCGTCGGCCACCACCTCATAGCGATAAGGGGCACCCACCACCGCGGAGGTGATGGGCGTGGACGAGATGGTCGGAGCCACGGCGTCATTGTCCCGTACGGTGACGGACATCGTGTGGGCGTCACCGCCCGGCGCCGCCAGGGTGAGCGTGGCGGAATCATCGAGGGCGTCCACGTCCTTGGCGGCTGCCACGGTGACGGACTGGGGAGTGCTCCAGTTGGCCAGCGTGAAGGTGAGGGTCGCGCCACTGGAGACCGTGATGTCCTCATCCCCCTCCGTGCGCGCCACCATGACGGTGGTGCTCTGGGAGGGACGCTTGGAGAGCGCCACCGTGAAGGATGCGGTCTCCTCCTCGTTCAGCGTCAAGGCCGTGGTGGACAGCTCCAGCCGCGCGTCGTTGTTGTCGATGGACACCGCTTGGACTGTCTCGGGGCTCAGTCCCTGGGCGGAGACCGTGAAGGCCGCGCGGTCCGGAGTCGCGTCCGCGTCCAAGGCGGCGGCGAGGGTGACGCGCTGAAGCTGGTTCCAGTTGGCCGGAGTGAAGGTGAGCCGTGAGCCGCTCTCCACCGTCAGATCCGCGTCGCCCGAGACCCACTCCACGCTGACGCTGACCTCCGTGGTGGGCGCCTCGGCCAGCCGCACCGTGAACACGGATTGGCCGCCCTCGACGACGGTGACGTTCAGCGCCGAGACGATGAGCTTCTGTCCGGGAGCGGTGGACATGATCCGCGTGAGGGCCTTCGAGGTGACGCCCACGGCGTACAGCGCGCCATCCGGTCCCACGTCCATGTCCACGGCCTGGGAGATGCCAGTGGCCCATTCCTCCACGGAGGCCACCGAGCCATCCGCGGCCAGCCTGGCGCGCACCAGCTTTCCGGAATCGTAGTCTCCGAAGAGGAAGTTGCCGCGGTAGTCGCTCGGGAAGAGCGTGGAGTCGTAGAAGACGCCTCCCGAGAGGGAGCCCCCCAGATTCTGTGTCACCGCCGTGCCTCCACCACTCGTCGCGTCCGCGCCGGCCTGCGTCGCCGTCCACGTCGTGGTGCTCGGCATATTGGCCACGTAGTAGGCCCCGTTGAAGCTCGCGTCCGTCACGCCGGCCACGGTGATCTTCTCGCCCTTGCGAAAGCCGTGGTCCCCCGTGGTGGTGAAGGTGGCGATGCCTCCGCTCCGCACGGCGCCATTGGCGGTGATGTTGCGCGTGTCCGTGCCGTTGGTGCGGTACTTGATGACGGGCGTTATGAAGCCCGCGGGCTGGTTGTTCTCGTAGTCGCTGTAGCCGGCATGAGCCCTCTTGTCCGTGACGAAGATCTGCTCGTAGCCCGTTCCGACGCTGTTCACCCACAGCTTGCCGGTGCCCGGCTGGAACGTGAAGGTGTAGGGATTGCGGAAGCCGCGCGCCCAGATGTACTCGCTGTTGGGGCCTACCCCGTCGTTGAAGGGGTTGTCGTTGGCGGGGGTGCCATCCAGATTGGCGCGGCTCACCTTGGCCGCCATCGAGGTGAGATCCGCGTTCACGCCCGTGCCGTTGCCCAGGTCTCCGATGGCCCAGTACAGCTTTCCATCCGGGCCGAAGCCAATCGCTCCGCCATTATGGTTCTGCCCGGAGGTCGGCAGGTTGTTGACGAGCACCGTGCGCGCCGTGCCCATGCCGTTGGCGTCCGTATAGCGGATGATCTGCTGCCGGGTGTTGGTGGCCGTGACGAACAGGTAGACGTAGCGGTTGACGGCGTAGTTCGGATCGAACGCGATCCCGATGAGGCCACACTCGCTGGAAGTGTAGACGGTCTCCGTGGCGAACTCGGCCGTGACCAGTGTCGAGTCCTGCGTGACGAGCGCCCCATCGCGCATCGTCGCGACGAGCACCTTGCCGTTCTTCTGGGTGAGGAAGAGCCGCCCCGAGCCATCGGGCGCCCAGGCCAGTCCCGTGGCGGGAGAGAGGGCGGGGGATGGGTACACGGTCTCCTGGAAGCCCGTGGGGACCGCCGCCAGTACGGGAGACGCGAGGAGACAGAGGAGAGCCAGGTAGGCACGTGACGAGGACATGCATCATCCTATCCGTCCGAGTCGCATATGTGACCGGTTCTTCGGGCGTATACACCCAGTCACGCTCGATGGAGCGTATGTTGCCCGCATGCGAAAGCGCCTTCCCCTGTGGTTGTTTCTTGGAATGTGGGCCAGTGCCTGCGGCGATACCCAGCCTGTACCTGTAGAAGAGCAGCCCACCGTGGACGAGCAGCCCACCGTGGACGAGCAGCTCACCGTGGACGGGTACACCGCCTGCGGCTGTGGCTGCTGCGGCGGTGTCGAGCCCACCGTGCAATGCCTCGCGGACGACGGCGGCAAGGCGCTGCGCGAAATCATCGCGCGGGATCGGGAGGCGGCGAAAAGCCCCGATTGCCCGCTGGCGGGGTGCTCAACAGGCATTACCTACCGATACTGCGAGGCGCCCCCCTCCGAACCGTAGCCGCAGGTTGGCGTTTCAGTATCGGAGGTCCAGACGCAGCAGAATTGCGTATTCGAGCAGCAGCGATTCGGGACCGGGGTGCAGCCATAGGTGACTGGCTCTCCGGGTGTATACGTCGGCTGCTGTTGGTACTGAGCCTGCCTGTAGGCCTTGCGCTCCTCCTCCAGATCGACCCATCGATAGTATGCAGGGCTCGGCAGCACGTCCCAGCAGCATCTCGCTTCAGCTACGTCAGGAGAAATGGATGCACGCCCCATGTCGGTTTTCCGAGGAAGCACGAACCCGAGCCCTGCTTCCGGTGGCACTTGTCGGTCTGTTGCTCCTGGGTGTGACTGGCTGTGTCTCCGAGCGCCAGCACTTGATCGAGCGCAGCGCGGCCTACGTCACCTACCGGCTTCCCGCCGAGCAGGTCCTGGAGGTGGCCCGCGAGCTCCTCAAGGAGCAGGGGTATCTCATCCTGGAGACTCGGGACCCCCTTTATGTGCGTACCTCCTGGCGGGCGAAGTTCGACGAGAGCCTCGACATCGGGGCGGTCCGGGAGCGGCAGCTCGTCATTGGGACGAAGCTGGCCGATGGTCGCTTCGTGCTGAAGGCGTACCGTATCTCCTACACCACCATCGGCCGGACCGCGCCCCACCCCATCTCCTCGAAGAATGAAACAACGGGCGAGCAGAAGATGACCAAGGGCGACCCTCTCTCCTATGCCGAGCCGGTGCTCGTCCGGGACCTGGAACTGGAATGGCAGATCTTCTCCCGGATTGCCCCCTCCGTCGCCCGCGAGCTGGAATCCCAGGTGGACCAGTACCTCGTCACCGAGTCGAAATAACCTCGCGCTACCCGGCCTCGGGAGCGAGCGGGTGGTACCTCCTCGGTGCCTCCACCTCTTCCGGGTCGCGACCCAGCTCCGCGAGGACGAGGGCTCGGTCCTTTGCTGGAAGCGCTCCACGTGGACACGGCTCTGGGACGGATATCGGTTCATCATGACGGGGAGGGGGTTGGCCTGGGCGGAGCCGGAGCCGACGTCCTGGAAGACCCCGGCTCCGGCTTCGAGACTCCGAGGTCCGGACTAGTTGTTCAGACCCCTGACGAGGCAGAAGATGATCGGGTAGAAGGCCGCGGTCGTCTTCACGGTCTCCTACGGGTGACGCACCGAAGCCGTTTCCTGGATTTATGGTGTCTTGATTTGGAGCCAGGAGGGCTGGAGCGCACGCGTCTCTCATGGGTGGAGTGCCACGGAGTCTTGCGTGACGTGATGGAGCGGGCCCATTCCTTCGTCGAGCCCACCTGTCCAACTGGCGAGCATCCGCGCCGCGTATTGGGTCCACCCCCTGAACGGACCTGCTCCGGAGGGTCTAGTGCAAGGAGAGGATGTCGCCCAGGAGATCGATCACTCCCGTCACGATGTCCCAGCCGCCCGTGCTGACGAGATCCCTGCCTTCGCTCGATGAGGCCTCGGCGGGGAGGATGCCGACGGGCGCGGCGATGGCCCCAGTGGGGCGGAAGTACTTCATGCCCAGGTTCGTCATCACGAGCTGGGCCGCGACATGGGGCGCCACGTCCCGGCGTGAGCCGGCTGCTTCCTGTGCGTCCCGGATCGTGGTTTCCACGCACTCGGGATCCATCAAGCTCAGCGGGGCGTGACACCTCGCGCAGGAGGACCTGTTCGCCAGGCGGATGGGCTCCCCGCAGTCGGAGCACAAGAGCGTGTCCACGTGCTTGCGCAGCTCGGTGAGTTCCTTGGGGTGGAGCGCGCGCACGAGCCCCTTCTCCCGGAGGAACTGGAAGAAGGTGATGAAGTGGCCGTGTCCCTGACCGCAGCGCCAGGATTGAAATCGGTTGCTGTGCGCCAGGTCATGGACGAGCACCAGCTTCTCGTCACAGCGGGGACAGGACATGGGCCCGTCGCGCCTCGGGTGGTACGCCTCGCGCTCGCCATACACCGCGCGGAAGAGCAGCAGGGTGCCCCCGGCCGACAGTTGAAGGCTCTCGTTCGTGTCGAACCACAGGCCTCCACACCCCTGACAGACGTCGAGCTGGACTCTCCCTCCGGACTTCGCGCCGAAGGAGCGTTCGGCCATGGGTTTCTTGCACTCCGGACATTTCATTCGCGGCAGTCTAGCCGCATGCGCGCCAAACCGATTCCACCCCCACCGCGGGTCCTCACGTTGGAGTCCATTGGCGCCCAAGGCGTGCCCCTGTTCGTCCGGCGCATTCCCAGCCCGGACGTTCAGCCTCCATCCGGGCCCGCGGTCGCGACCTTCTCCATGCTGCTGCTGGTGACGGCGGGGCGGGGCAGGGGCCGGCACCTGGAGCAGGTGGAGCTGAGTGCCGGGGATGTCCACTTCATTCCGGCGGGCGTGACGAACCACCTGCTCGATCCGGGCACGCTGGAAGGCTGGGCCGTGGCGTTCGATCCCACGCTGCCGGGCTCGCTCGGTCTGGAGTTCCTGCCCTCGGTGCCGGGGCTCCAGGCGGAGCGCAAGCCCGACCTGCTGCGCAGCCTCGCCGTTCGAGGGCTGCTCCGGGTGAGGCCCGGCGTCACCCGGCGGCGGCGCATCGAGCGGCTCATCCGGCAGATGGACACCGAGTTGCGCGAGGCGCCCTGGGGCTGGGAGGGCGCGATGCGGGCCCACTTCTGTCTGCTGCTCACGGAGCTCGTCCGTGAGATCCGCGAGCGCGCGCCCCAGCTTCCGGCCTTGCGCGGCGGGGTGGTGCGTGACGCGCTCGTCTTCATGGAGGCCCACTATCTGGAGCCCATCTCGCTTCAGGACGTGGCGGCGGCGGTGGGCCGGGCTCCTTCCCATGTGGCCCACGCCATCCGCCGGGAGACGGGACTGACCGTGAGTGATTGGCTGCGAGAGCATCGCGTGGCCGAGGCCCGGCGGCTGCTCCTGGAGACGACGGCGAGCGTGGAGAAGATCTCCGGACAGGTGGGTTATGGGGATGTGACCCACTTCATCCGCAGCTTCCGGCGCGTGCAGGGAATGACGCCCGGTATGTGGCGCGGGCGCCATCGCCAGGCTGGCTCCTGAGCGGCCCGGCACGGCAATCCAGGCCGATTGGCACGGCAATCCAGGCTCTGGTCCCCGCGCGGCTTTTGACGCATAGCATCACCCATGAAGATCCTGTTTTTTCCCGCTCCCGCCCATGGCCACGTCAATCCGATGCTCCCCCTCGCGCGGGAGTTGGTGTCGCGCGGCGATGAAGTCCTCTTCTATGTGACGCCGGAGTTCGAGGCCGTGGTGCGTGCCACGGGGGCCTCGGTCCGCTTCCTCGACAAGGCCCTGTCCATTCGCGAGGACCTGTCCGGCCCCGGAGGGAGCCCGCCGGGCTTCCAGCAGATCCTTCCCGAGCTGTTCGGCCTGATGAGCCTGGGGCTGCGCGAGGCGCCCCGGATGGCGGAGCAGGCACGCGCGGAGAAGGCCGACGGCGTGGTCTACGATCCCATGGCGCTCTGGGGCCGTGCCATCGCCCATCTCCTCGGCCTGCCCGCGGCCATCTTCCAGACGAGCTTCGCGATGAGTTCTCCGTGGATCCAGCGCGAGATGAAGAAGACGTTCAATGGCCGGCCACCGCTCGCCGCGTTGCGGCCCCTGCTCCAGATGCAGTGGAACTCGCTGATGCTGGAGCTGCGCCACGGCGTGCCGCGCCTGGGCATGAAGGGTATGTTCGCCCTCGCGGAGGGCCTGAACATCATCCCCGTGCCGCGCAGCTACCAGCCGGATGCCGAGCTGTTCGACGCGCGCCACCTGTTCGTGGGCCCCTCGGTGGCGCCGCGAGGGGACCATGGGGACTTCCCCCTGGAGCAACTGGATGGCAAGCCCGTGCTGTTCATCTCCCTGGGCACCTCGCCCATGAATCAGCAGCCGGACTTCTACAAGGCGTGCTTCGAGGCCTTCCGCGACACGCGTTGGCAGGTGGTGATGGCGTGCGGCAAGCATCTGGAGCCGGCCCGGCTGGGTCCCACGCCGTCCAACTTCATCGTGCGCAAGCGCGTGCCCCAGGTGGAGATCCTGTTCAAGGCCCGCGTCTTCCTCACCCATGGGGGAATGAACTCCACCATGGAGGGCCTGTGGCACGGGGTGCCCCTGGCCGTCTTCCCGCAGTTCGGGGATCAGCCCATCAACGCCGCGCGGGTGACGGCCATGGGTCTGGGTGCCACCCTGACGCGCCAGGATGCCCTGACGCCCCAGGTGCTGAGGGAGACGGTGGAGCGGCTCGACACGGATCCGGGCTACCGCACGCGCATGGCCGGGTTCCAGAAGGAACTCCAGGAGGCGGGGGGCCAGCGCCGCGCGGCGGATGCGCTCCAGGCCTATGTCGCGGCCCGTCAAGGCACTTCGCGCCGGGCTGCTTGAGCCTGGACACTTCCGGGAGGGCCTTTCTCCTATAGTGGGGTTTCACCCGTCGTTCCCCACTTCCCGGAGTCGAGATGTCGAAGAGTCCCCGCCTGGCGTCCCAGGGGCTGAGTCACACGGATGTGCTCTCACGGATGCGCGACATGCGCGCCGAGGACGCCAACTGGAGAGAGGGCAGGACGTGGAGCCTCGTCTACAACGCGGGTGAGGACGTGCGCCGGGTGGCCGCCGAGGCCTACACCGAATTCATGTCCGAGAATGGCCTGAGTCCCCTGGCCTTTCCCAGCCTGCGGCGCTTCGAGGCCGAGGTGCTGGCCATCGCGGCGGAGCTCTTCCACGGGGACACGGCCGCCGGAACGATGACGTCGGGAGGCACCGAGTCCATCCTCATGGCCGTCAAGACGGCGCGGGACTTCGCCCGGGCCGAGCGCGGCATCACCGAGCCGGAGGTGGTGCTGCCCGCCTCCGTGCACCCGGCCTTCCAGAAGGCCGCCCACTACTTCGGCGTCAAGCCGGTGAACGTGCCCGTGGCGGCGGACTTCCGCGCGGATGTGGACGCCACGCGCGCCGCGATCGGTCCGCGCACCGTGCTCGTGGTGGGCTCGGCGCCGTCCTATCCCCATGGCGTCATGGATCCCATCCCCGAGCTGGCGGCCCTGGCCCAGGAGCGGGGGGTGCTCTTCCACGTGGATGCCTGCCTCGGGGGATTCCTGCTGCCCTTCGCGAAGCGGCTCGGCCACGAGCTCATCGACTTCGACTTCGCCGTGCCCGGCGTCACCAGCCTGTCCGCGGACCTGCACAAGTATGGTTACGCGGCCAAGGGCGCCTCCGTGGTGCTCTACCGCACGCCGGAGCTGCGGCGGCATCAGTTCTTCACCTTCGCCGGCTGGAGCGGCGGCCTGTACATCTCGCCCTCCATGGCGGGCACGCGTCCTGGTGGGGCCATCGCCGCGGCGTGGGCCGTGCTGAAGTACCTCGGGGAGGAGGGCTACCTGCGGCTGGCGGGCCAGGTGCTCGACACGGCCCGGGCGCTGCGCGAGGGCATCGCGTCCGTGCCGGGGTTGACGCTGGTGGGCCGGCCCGCGCTCAGCGTCTTCGCCTTCACCTCGGACTCCCTGGACGTGTACGCGCTGGGGGATGCCATGGAGGCGCGCGGCTGGAAGTTGGATCGGCAGATGTCGCCGCCCGCGCTGCACCTGATGGTGACGCCCGCCCACGCGGCGGTGGTGGGGCCCTTCCTCGCGGATCTGCGCGCATGCGCCGCGAGCCTCACCTCCGGAGAGACCGCGCCGGATGGCAGCGCCGCCATGTACGGCATGCTGGGCTCCATTCCGGATCGCAGCGAGGCCGAGGGCTTCCTGTTGCAGTTCATGGACGGGATCTACTCGGGCGAATGACGGCACCTCTCCAGCTCCTGGCCCTGGTGGGCTTTCCCGGACTCGCCCTGCTCGCCGCGCGCCACCTCAAGCCCGTGGCCTGGGTGGGGCCCGTGGTCGTCTGCTATGCCTTTGGCATCCTCCTGGGCAACCTGCCCGGGTGGGGGCCGGACGCGCGGCTGAGCCTGTCCGTGAGCGAGGCCGCCGTGCCGCTCGCCATTCCGCTCCTGCTCTTCTCCACGGACGTGCCCCGGTGGTTGCGGCTGGCCCGGCCCACGTTGGTATCCTTCGTGCTCGCGTGCCTGTCCGCCATGGTGGGCGCCGCGGGGGTGGGGCTCCTCGCCAAGGACGGCTCGGACGAGTGGTGGAAGATGTCCGGCATGCTGGTGGGCGTCTACACGGGCGGCACCGCCAACATGAACGCCATCGGGCTGGCGCTCCGGGTGCGCGAGGAAACGCTCATCCTCCTCAACACCGCGGACATCGTCGTGGGGGCCGTGTACCTGCTCTTCCTCGTCACGGTGGCCCAGCGCGTGGCGCTGCTCTTCCTGAGGCCCTTTCCCAACGCCTCCGGCTGGGACGACGCGGCGGACGAGGCGGGGGCGCGGGAGTCGCTCGGGAGCCGGGCGCGGGGCATGGCGCTGGCCTTCCTCCTGGCGGCCCTCATCGTGGGCGCGTCCGTGGGCGCGTCGTTCCTGGCCCTGGGCGGGTTGGAGCCGCCGCTGGTCCTGCTGCTCATCACCTCGCTGAGCCTGGGGGCCTCCTTCGTGCCCGCCGTGCGGCGGCTGGCGGGCAGCTACGCCCTGGGCGACTACGCGCTGCTCGTCTTCTGCGTGGCGGTGGGGACGCTCGCGGAGGCGAGCCGTCTGCGTGACGCGGGCGTGTTCGTCTTCGCCTTCTGCGCGGCGGTGGTGGTGGTGTCCGTGGGGCTGCACTTCGCCCTCGCGGCGCTCTTCCGCATCGACGCGGACACCGCGCTCATCACCTCCACCGCCACCATCTTCGGGCCGCCCTTCATCGGTCCGGTGGCACGCGCGCTCGGCAACCGCGAGCTCGTGGTTTCCGGTCTCACCACGGGCCTCATGGGCTACGCGGTGGGCACCTACCTGGGATTGGCCGTGGCCTGGCTGCTGCGGCCCTGAGACACAACTGGAGTCGTCACATGCCACCGATTCGAACGACGTGGGCGGGAGTGGTGTTGGCGGTGCTGGCCACCGCCCCGGCGTGGGCTCAAGCCACCCCTCCCGAGGAGTCCGTGCCTCCGCCTCCCGAGGTGGAGGCGCCTCCCGCCGCGCCGCCGCCGCGCACGGGGTGGAAGGTGCAGGGCCTGCCGCTGGCCAACTTCAACAGCGACGAGGGCTTTGGCTACGGCGCGCGGTTGATGTTGGTGGACCGGGGGGATGGCACGGATCGGCCCTACCGCATGGCGATCATCGCGCAGTTCTTCCAGACGACGCGCGGGGTGGCCAACCATCGCCTGTTCGTGGACGCGCCGCGCGTGTTCTCGTCGCGCTGGCGGGTGGGCGCGTCCGTGGGGCTCATCAACGAGCGCTTCTCGCCGTACTTCGGGGTGGGGGATCAGTCGGAGTACACGCCCGCGTTCGTGACGTGCGCCGACCGGGCCGCGCTCGAGTCCAACCCGGATGTCTGCCCGGGCAACCCGGACTTCCGAGGCCTGCGCTACTACACCTACGATCAGCGCACCCTGCCGAGCATCATGGTGAACGGGCGCCGGCCGCTCAGTGGCCCCTGGCAGTTGGTGCTGGGCTACCGCTTCCGGCTCACCGACGTGCGCACGCGCTACGGCATGGACGACATCGGACAGGCGCGGGAGTCACGGCTGGAGGAGGACGCGCGGGCGGGACGGCTGCGCGGGTTGGGCCAGGACCTGTCGGGAATCAACCGGGTGCGCACGGGAGAGCTCAACGCGGGGGTGATCCTGGACCTGCGTGACAGCGAGCCGACACCCGTGCGCGGCATGTTCCACGAGCTCGCCTTTCGAGGCGCCTCGCCCGCGACGGGGAGCGCCTATACCTACGGGGGTGCCTCGCTCAACCTGCGCTTCTACTACCCGGTGTTCACGGATCGGCTGGTGGCGGCCCTGCGGCTCTTCGGGGACGTGCTGGGTGGTGACGTGCCGTTCCTGCTCCTGAACACGTTCACGGGCGTGGAGTGGCGCGAGGGCTTCGGTGGAATCGGTGGCGTGTACTCGGCGCGCGGCATCATGAAGAACCGGCTGCAAGGCCAGGCGAAGCTGCTGGGCAACGGGGAGCTGCGTTGGATGTTCCTGTCCGTGGAGCCGGGAGGACAGCGGCTGGACTTCACGCTCATCACCTTCCTCGACGCGGGGCGGGCGTGGGCGGACCCTCGCTTCCGGGACGCCGGACCCATGCTCTACGGGGCCGGGGGCGGGTTGCGCATCGCCTGGGATGAGAACTTCATCGTCCGCGCGGACTACGGCGTCAGTCCCCGGGATGGCACCACGGGCTTCTACCTGGACTTCAACCACATGTTCTGACGGTGGACGTGAACTGGAACGCATGGCCTCCGCGACATCGTCTCTTCGTGCGCTCGGCATCGTTCTCGTGACGACGCGCGCGCTGGCGGCCGCTCCCCCGGCGGCGCCCACACCTCGTGCGCTCGTGTTCGCCCGGAATCCCGTCCGGACCCCCGCCCCCAGCGAGCATGCGCTCCCGCTTCCTCCCTCGGGTGGACGCCTGGCGCATCCCTGGCTCGAGGCGCTGTCCTGTGTCGTCCCCGAGGCCCGGCCGCTCCCGGAAGAGGACGCGCGCTTTCCTCCGGAGCGTGTCTGCTCACTCCAGTCCACCGCCCTGCCCGACGCACGGGGCCTCTTCGCCGCGCGCCCCCGCCTGGACGCGGACGAGTCCTCTCCGGATGCCTTCGCGGAGGCCTCGCTCTTCTTCCACGCGGCGGAGACCTTGAACTACTTCCGCGCCCTGGGGTGGGAGCGTCCCTGGCCGGACGGGAAGCCGCCGCTTCGGCTCGTGGCGAACGCGCGGATGCCCTCCCGGGATGGGAAGGCCCTTCTTCCCTGGGCGGACGCGCTCTTCGTGCCTTCCGGCGGAGTGGATGCGCGCACGCACGACACCCTCTGGTTCGGGCGGAGTCCCGGGGTGAACCTCGCCTATGACGGCGACACCATCGCGCACGAGGTAACCCATGCGCTCCTGGAGCCTTTCCTGCCACGGAGCGATTGGCGGCTCGATGCGTTCGGAGCCGATGGCTCGCCTGGTGCCATCGATGAGGGGCTCGCGGACTATTTCGCCGCCGCCGCCTCGGGAGATCCCTTCCTCGGTGAATACGCCGTGCGTGATGCCGAATCCTGGCGCTCGCGCAACATCCATACCCTGGCCCGCTGCCCCGAGGCGCTCGTGGGACGGCGTCACACCGACTCCCTGCTCCTGTCCTCCGCGCTCTGGGCCCTCCGCGAGCCCGCGAGCCCTTCCCAGCGCGAGGCATTGGATCGCGCCGTGCTCACCACGCTCCAGTCCTTCCAACCGGCCTCCGCGCTGTCCTTCGAGCGCTTCCTGGACGCACTCGTCACCACGCTCGCCCGGGAGCACCCCGATCTCGCCGGCTCCGCCCGTGAGGAGTTCTCCCGCCGTGGCCTTCTTCCCGCCTGCTCGCGCGTGCTCGAGCTGGAGCCGGGGCAGACCCTGGGGGGGCGCGGTGGCGCCTTCATGTCTCCTGGCGGGCGCTCCCTTCGTGTGGAGGGGCTGGCGCCCGGCCTCCTCCAGTTCCACGTCCGTGTCCCCCCGGGAACCACGGCCCTGTCCTTGCGTTTCAGGAGCGGCGCATCTCGGCCCCCACCGGGCCAGAACGTGACGCCGTTCCACCCCGTGGTCCTCGCCAGACGCCACCAGCCCCTCCAGTGGCGCCATGACGGGACCCGGAGTCATTCCGACGCGGAGATCACGGCGGACGCCTCGCCGGGGGTGTCGAGGACCGCGCGCATCGAGATGGAGGGCGCCTCCGATGTCTTCCTCCAGATCGCCAACGCGGGCGAACTGGATGGCTGGTACGACCACCTCTCCCTGGTATTCGAGAGTGCTCCTCCCGCTCCATTGGCCTCGCCCGAGCCGGCGCCCGGCCTCCCGTCTTTCTTCTGGGGATGTCTGGGAGGCGCGGGCGCCGGGCTGGGCGTTTGGCTCTGGTGGAGGCGGAGCCGGTCGGCGGGTGCCTAGCGGCAGCTTCGGTCGAGCATGTATCCGACGTACGTGGAGGTGTTCGCGCTATCCACCACGAGTCCGCGGATATAGCCATTCCCGCCACAGTCGAAGGAGTACCTGGGCTCCTTGCCCTTTGGACAGGAGGGGCTGCCGCCCACCGTGGGCTTCACGGTGATCTTCCCCGTCTGGAGATTCTTGCACGACAGCTCGATCGTCGAGAGGTTGAACTCACTGCACCAGGTTTGGTTCGCCGAGTCCTTGGCCCAACCGTTGATTCCGGTGACCTTGTGGACGACTTCTCCCTCCGCGCAGTCCAGGGTGAAGGCGTTGCCACCCGTGCCGCCAATCGCGGGTGCGCTCGTGGCGGCACCGATGATCGTTCCGGAGTCGAAGCGGGCACAGCGCATGCCGAGCGCGTCCAGCCATGCTCCGGCCATTCCGTGGACTCCGACCGCCACCTCGTCTCCCGCGCACGTGAGCAGTTGGACCGTGTCGTTCTTCTCGCACTTCTTGCCCGTGGGGTCGCGCAGATACCCGGGTTTGCAGGTCCAGGGACAGTTGGCCTGAGAAGCCGTTGGACTCGTGTACTCCGCGTTCACGGGGGCGTTCGTGCAGGTGTTGCGGGCATTGGAGTTCGGGGGAGACCAATAGCCAATCCCCACGTCGACACAGACTCCATTGGAGAGGTATTGGCCCGCGTCGCAGAAGAACGACACACAGCGGCGGGTCGATGGATCACACTCCAGGTCCGTGGCGCAGTCGCTCTTCTGGAGACACTTCATTCCTTGAGAACAAGGGGCGCAAGCTCCCCCGCAGTCCACGTCGGTTTCATCTCCGTCCTGCTTTCCGTCACCGCACCGCGCGATACCGCAGCGCAGGAAGTCCAGATCGCAATACAGGGGGAGTGTTTCGTGCTGCTTCATGCAGTCGGAGTTCTGCTTGCACTGCATGGTGAACCCACAGCGGGCACACAGGGTACCGCCGCAATCCTTGTCGGTCTCGTTGCCGGATTTCCTGCCATCCTTGCAGGTGCTCGGGACACAGAAGGTGCCATCGCTCACGCCCGAGCGGCAATCCGAGTTCACCGCGCATCGTGTTTTCAACTCACACTTGTCGCAGTCCTTTCCACCGCAGTCGATGCCGCCCTCGTCGGCGTCCCTGACTCCACTCTTGCAGTGGTTTTGCACGCATGTTCCAAAATCGGCTCCGGACGCCGCGGTCTTGCCGCAATACCCGGATGCGCAATCGCGGGGGAGGATGCAGCCCTGTTTGTTCCCGCAGGGCTTGCATCGCGTGCCGCCACAGTCGATTCCCGTTTCGTCTCCGTCCACGACCCCATCGGCGCAGTGGTTCGTGGCCGAGCAACGGCCCGAGACGCAATACCCGAGCGCGCAGTCTGAGTTGAGGGAGCATTGCTTGCCCTCGGCGCAGGCACCGCAGGAGCCGCCGCCACAGTCCGCGTCCGTTTCACGGCCATCCCGTTTCTTGTTGCCGCACGTGTCCGCGCAATAGCCCAGGCCGTCCGCCAGACTGAACTTCTTCTCCAGGAGGGAAAACTCATGGGTGGCGACCTCGATGGGGCCAATGTCCCATCCGAGGCTCACCCCGGAGGAGCCCAGGAAGCTGGTTCCCGGAGGTTGGATCCGGCCTCCCACCTGGACACCGAGATTGCCGTAGAGGCCCAGGGTGATGTCCGCCTTGGCGACACTCGCCGGCTTCTTCGCCTCGCAGCGTGACGCGTATTGCGCGCGGGCCACCAGGGACGCGCGGACACCGGCGTTCATGCCAAGGGCGTCGTACACGTACACGTTGACGCGGGGGATGAGTCCGCAGACGACCGCGAGGCTGCCTTCGCCGGTCACCTTGACGGTGGTATTGCTGCGCTTGTCGAAGGTGGGCGCCTCGGTCTTCACCTCTCCGTTCTCGTAGCGGGACTTGAACTTGAAGGTCGCGTTGTGGTCGAAGGCGACCTTCGCCTTGACGCCCGCCTTCGCCTCGAATCCACACTCGAGATCGACCTGGAAGGTCTGGGTCAGGACGACCGGCACGGGTCCGGCGAAGAGGGTCTGCACGGCTGGCTTCGTGACGAGGATGTTGCGCTTCCATCCTCCCGCGGGCCGCATGTCCGGATTGCCCAGATATTTCTGCTTCGCCTGGGTGAGGACGTCCTCGGCGAACTTCGTTCTCTCCGCGAGTTTGTCTTGGAGTTGTTTGCCCGTCAGTGAGCCCGCGGATTCTATCTTGGCGTTCAGGATGGCCTCGAGATCGAGCTTGAGCCTGGACTTGCTGTCCACGTTCAGCCACATGGCGGTCGACTTGTTTCCTCCCAGGAGGGGGGGGACGTTCACGCCCACCTGCACGCCTGGGTTGAAGGAGTAGTCCACCGCCGAGGTTCCCGTGCCCTTGAGGGAGAGCTTGATCGGGGTCTTGCCTGTCTCGTTGAAGCTCTTCTCGTACTCGAGCTTGAACAGGTTGCTCGAGTAGTTGTTCTTGATTTCGGGGTTGATGTCCACGCTCGCGGTGAGGCCCTCGACGGTCACGGCCTTCCAGACGTCCACCGCCGCGTTGGCCACCGCCTTGGCCGCTCCGCCCAGGGCATTGCCCACCGCCTCGACCCCCGATTTGATCGCGTTCCAAATGGAGCCCAGGAAGGGGTCTCCGGGAAGCGCCGGGCTCCATTCCTCCTCGGCTTCGGGCAGGGGCTCATCGTCGGGATTGCCCTCGGTCCTGGGGGACATCACGTTCGCATCGGCATACAGGTGTTGGGCGGCCCACTCGAGGTCGAGCTTCGAGAGATCGACGGACTTCACCTCCGAGTAGTCGAACGTGAACTGCATGTCCCCCGTGACGATGTCCTCGAGGGCCACGGCCTCCGTCTCCACGACGAGGGTGTCATCCACCTCGGTGACGGAGACGACCCGGCGGGCGAATCCCAGGGGGTTCGCGCCCGGGCCATCGCTCGGTGCCGACACCACGACCTTGCCGGCTTCCCATTGCAGCACCTCGGGGTTGTCCGCCTTGGGGAAGACGAGCGTGTCCGGCCGGACGACGACGGTGCGTGCCTGGGTCTCGGTGACGACCTCCACCCAGGGCTGGGGTTGCAGGTTGTTGTAGTCGGGCTCGAACTGGGGCTCCCACACGAGGCTGTCGAGGTCCTCGTGAGGTCCTTCCGCGGTGTATTCGTCCGGGTTGTCCTCGTCGGGGGTCGTGTCCGCGCACGCACCGGTCAACAGGAGACAGACGAGCATCGCCAGTCTCGGGGTAGGACAGCCATTCATCCAGGGACGCCGCGGGCGTCTTCGCTTGAACATGGGTTCTCCGGGGGAGGGAAGTCGCGGAGCCCCATAGCAATCGCCGTTCCGAGGGAGAACCTCGCGCCTCCTCTCTGGGGAGGGCCCGTGTGGGGGGGGGGGCTTGACGTGTCGTTGACGTGTCACATGACACGACAAGGGCCCGGCCCCCAGGAGAGGGGACCGGGCCCGGATACGGCAACGCCAGGGAACTTCAGTGCGAAGGCTCGGGGACGATGGGCTCCACGTGCGGCTCGCTCCGGGGCTTCGCCTCACCGCGCAGCTTCAACATCAGCACGTACAGGCCGGGGATGAAGATGAAGTTCACCACGGTGGACACGAGCATTCCGCCGAACACCGTGGTGCCCAGGGAGTTGCGCGACGCGGCGCCCGCGCCCGTGGCAGTCATCAGCGGCACCACGCCCAGGAGGAAGGCGATGGACGTCATGAGGATGGGGCGCAAGCGCACCGCGGCCGCTTCCACCACCGCCTCCGCCGCGCTCTTGCCCGTCGCGCGCAGCTGCTCGGCGAATTCCACGATGAGGATGGCGTTCTTGCTCGCCAGACCCACCAGCATCACCAGTCCCACCTGGCAGAACACGTCGTTGGCGTAGCCGCGCGAGAGCTGCAACCCGATGGCGCCCATGATGGCCAGCGGCACCGAGAGGATGATGACGAAGGGCATGGAGAAGCTCTCGTACTGGGCCGCGAGCACCAGGAACACGAAGAGCAGACCCAGGCTGAAGATGATGATCGTCTGACCGCCGCTCTCCTTCTGCTCGAGGCTGATGCCAGTCCACTCCGCGCTCATGCCCGGGGGGAGACGCTCGGCGGCGAGCTGCTCCATGGCGGCGAGCGCCTGGCCGGAAGACACGCCGGGGGCGCCCTGGCCGTTGATCTCCGCCGCGCGGAACAGGTTGTAGTGACGGATGACCTGGGCGGACACGATGGGGTTCACCTTCACCAGGGACTCGAGCGGAATCATCGCGCCGGAGTCGCTGCGCACGTAGAAGGCGCCGATGTCCTGCGGGCTGTCGCGGAACTGCTGCTCGGCCTGGAGGTACACGCGGTAGGTGCGGTTGGCGTAGTTGAAGTCGTTGACGTACTGGCTGCCCATGTAGATCTGCATCGTGCCGAAGATCTGCTCGATGGGGACTCCGAGCGCCTTGGCCTTCTGGCGATCCACCTCGACGTCGAGCAGGGGCGTGTCGGCGTTGAAGGAGCTGAACACGCCGCGCAACCGGCCTTCCTCGTTGCCGCTGGACACCAGCTCCTGTGTGGACGCCGCGAGCTCGTCGAGCGTGCGCGTGCCGGCGTTGTCCTCGACGATGAACTGGAAGCCACCCACGCTGCCCACGCCACGGATGGCCGGGGGCTGGAAGGGGAGGACGCGCGCGCTGCCAATGCCGGCGAACGGGCCACGCAGCCGCTCCACCAGCGCGGCCACCGAGTGCTCATGGCCCACGCGCTGCTCCCACGGGATGAGGGGCACGAAGATGGTGGAGTAGTTGGAGCCGTTGCCCGACGGGGAGAAGCCGCCGATGGCGAACATGGTCTGCACCTCGGGCTGGGCCAGGAGGATCTTCTCCACGTCGGCCATGACCTTCTCCGTCTGGGTGAGCGCCATGCCCTCGGGGCCCTGGATGGAGACGATGATGTAGCCCTGGTCCTCGTCGGGGATGAAGCCCGTGGGCGCGGCGCGCAGCAGCATCACCGTGGCGGCGATGCACAACAGGAAGCCGCCGAGGATGACGAGCGGATAGCGCAGGAGCACGCGCAGGCCGCGGCTGTAGGTGTCACGCGTCCAGTCGAGCCCCTTGTCCATCATGCGGAAGAAGATCCACTTCTCCCCATGGTGGTGCCTGAGCAGGCGCGCGCTCAGGGCGGGCGTGAGGGTGAGGGCGCAGAAGGTGGAGAGGGCCACGGACGCGGCGATGGTGAGCGCGAACTGGCGGTAGATGGCGCCGGTGGTTCCGGGGAAGAGGGCCACGGGGACGAACACCGCCACCAGCACGATGGAGATGGCCACCACGGCGCCCGCCACTTCCTTCATGCCCTCGCTCGCCGCCTGCATGGGGCTGAGGCCCTTCTCGGCCATCAAGCGCTCGATGTTCTCGATGACCACGATGGCGTCGTCCACGACGAGACCCGTGGCGAGCGTGAGGCCGAAGAGGGTGAGCGTGTTGATGGAGAAGCCCATCAGGTAGACGAAGGAGAAGGTACCCACCAGCGACACCGGCAGGGTGATGGCGGTGATGAGCACGCTGCGCCAGCCGTGCAGGAACAGGAAGATGACGAGGATGACGAGCGCGATGGCTTCCATCAGCGTGTGAATCACCTCGTTGATGGAGGCGCGCACGGCGAGCGTGGTGTCGGTGCCCGTCTTGTACTCGAGCCCTGGGGGGAACTGCTGGGACAGCCGGTCCAGCTCCTTGTAGACGCCGTCGCGCACGTCGAGCGCGTTGGCGGTGGGCAGCTGGAAGACGCCCATGCCCACACCGGGCCGGCCTCCAAAGCGCAGGAGCGTGTTGTAGTTCTCCGCGCCCAGCTCCACGCGGCCCACGTCCTTGACGCGCACGACCTTGCCGTCCGAGCCGGTGCGCTGCAGCACCACCTCGCCGAACTCCTCGGGCTCCAGGAGCCGGCCCCGGGCACGCACGGCCATCTGGTAGGGCTGATCCGTGTCGGAGGGAGGCTGGCCCACCTGTCCCGCGGCCACCTGGAGGTTCTGCTCCTGGAGGGCGCGCGAGACGTCCTGGGGGGTGAGCCCGCGGCTGGCGAGCGCGGTGGGATCCAGCCACAAGCGCATGGAGAACTTGCGCTCGCCGAAGATGCGCACGTCGCCCACGCCCCGGACGCGCTTCATGGCGTCCTTGAGGTTCACGTCCGCGTAGTTGGTGAGGAACTGGGTGCTGTAGCGGTTGTCGGGGCTCGACAGACCGATCGTCACCAGCATCTGGCTGGAGGCCTTGTTGACCACGATGCCCGTCTGATTCACCTGCGAGGGCAGACGCGCGGCGGCGCGGCTCACGCGGTTCTGCACGTCGACGGCCGCCACCTCGATGTCGCGCGTGGGCTCGAAGGTGACGGTGATCTGACTCGTGCCGTCGTTGCCGCTGGTGGAGGTGATGTAGCGCATGCCCTCCACGCCGTTGATTTCCTGCTCGAGCGGGATGGTGACGGCTTGCTCCACCACCTCGGCGCTCGCGCCCACGTAGGTGCTGGTGATGGTCACCTGGGGGGGAGCCAGATCCGGGTACTGGGAAATGGGAAGCGTGGGGATGGCGACCGCTCCCGCCAGCGTCAGCAGGATGGAGCAGACGGCGGCGAAGACGGGCCTGCGGATGAAGAAATCGACGAACACGGCGGTGACGCCCTCATTCTCTCGGCGGCGCCTGGACCCCCGCGGATGATCGCGGGGAGTCCGGGCTCACGCGGTTGCTTTGGGACTAGCGGCTGCCACCAGCGGTTCCGCCGCTGGCTCGGACTTCCTTGTCGGCCTTCACCGTCGTCGGCGCCACGGAGGCGGTGACCTGCTTCACCTTCACCGCCGCTCCATCGCGCAGCGCCTGCAGCGAGCTGACCGCCACGCGATCGCCCACATTGAGGCCGCCCTCCACCACGTAGGACATGGCGCCGAGCGTGCCCAACTGCACGGGCCGGCGCTCCACCACCGTCTTGCCTTCCTTGTCCGTCACCACGAGGGCGAAGGGCTGGCCACTCTGGCGCACCACCGCGAGCGCGGGGAGTTGCAGGGCCTCGCGGGTGGCGTAGATGAGGCGCGAGCGCACCAGCTCGCTCGGGCGCAGGCCCACGGTGTTGCGGAAGGCGGCCTTGACCTCCACGAGCTGCGTGCGCGGATCCGCCAGCGGGGCCACGAAGAAGACGGGGCTGGTGAGCAGCAGCTTGCCCTGGGAGTCGAGAACCTCCAGCGGCGTGTCCAGGCGCAGCGAACGGGCGCGCTCGGAGGGGACCGCCACGCTCACCTCCAGCACGTCCGCCTGGGCGATGCTGGTGAGCGGGGTGGTGGCGCCCACGAAATCCCCGAGGCGCACGAGCACGTCACCCACCGTGCCGGAGAAGGGGGCGCGCACCGTGAGGAACTGCAACTGCACCGCGCGCTGGGTTTCCTGGGCCGCCGCGGCGCGCGTGCTGGCCTCGAGCGCGTCCACCTGGGCGCGTGCCTGCTCCAACTCCTGGGCGCTCGCCAGCCCCTCCTTATAAAGGGACTCGATGCGCGCGCGGGTGCGGCGCGACTGCTCCAGGTTCACCTCGGACGAGGTGCGCTGGGCCCGGGCGCTGTCGAGCGCGGCGCTCGCCTCGCGCGAGTCCACGTCCAGCAGCGGCGCGCCCTGTTCCACCTTCTGGCCGGGCTTCACGTGGATGTGGCGCACGTAGCCGGCCACCTGCGGCAGCACGGTGATGCTCTGCCGCGACATGAGCGTGCCCAGGTACTCGCCGGTGTCGCGTACCTCGCCGGGCACCAGTTGCACCACGTCGATTTCCCGGGGCGGCGGCGCGGCCTTGGCGGCCGGCTTGCTCCCACAGGCCGAGGCTCCCAGCAGCAGCGCGGCACCCCAGACTCCCATCATCATCGCCTTCAGGGGGCGTCCCTCTTTCACCAATCGCACCGGGCCTCCGTCAAGAATGCGTCCAGGCGTGCCTGGACAAGCTCGAATTCACGCAATGCCAGCGACAGCTCCGCTTGCCGCAGGGCCGCGCCGCTCTGCACCAGCTCCAGACTGCTACCGCGGCCCACTTCGTAGGCGCGGCGGGTGAGCTGGTCCGTCTTCGCCGCCAGCTCTCGAGACTCCGCCGAGGTCTTCACCAGGGACTCGGCCACGCCCACGTTGCGCTGGGCGCGCGTCACCTCTACCTGCACGTTGCGTCGCGTATTCTCCAGGGATTCGGCCGCCTGCCGCTCGATGCCCGTCCGCTCGCGCACCAAACCTCCCCGGGAGCCGCCTTCCCACAGGGGCATGGACAGCACGGCGGCGATGCTCCAGGTGGCCAGCCGCGCCGGAGCGGGATCCGAGGTGGTGAAGCCCGTGAGGTTGCTGCTCAGTCCGAGTGTGGGCAGGTAGCCCGCGGTCGCCTGTTGGCGGCTATCCCGCGTGGAGGTCAGCTGGGTGCGCGCGGCTTCCACGTCCGCGCGTTCGCCCGACCCATTCAGGGGCGCGCATTCCTGGCGGGTTTCATCCACCAGTCCCTGGAGCTGGAAGGACGGGTTCACCCCCACCTCCTGGGGCAGGCCCACGGCGAGACCCAGCGCCTCCCGCGTGCGGCGCAGCTGCTCGTCGCCGGCGATGAGGGCCTGGCGCGCCACTTCCACGTCCTGGCGCACCCGCACCACGTCCAGTTGCGTGCCCGAGCCCAGCTCGAAGGAGCGCTGGGTGAGCGCCGCGCGCTCGAGGGCCCGTAGCAGGCCCACGCGGTTGATTTCGGCGGAGCGCTCGGCGGCCACGGTGGCCACGAGCGTGCGCGCCAGCCCCAGGGTGAGGCGGCGTTGCGCGTCCCGCAGGCTCGCCCGCGCGCTGTCACTGGCGGCCGAGGCCGAGGACAGTCCCCGCCAGGCGCCCACGTCCACCAGCGACTGGGTCAGTGACGCCGTTCCGCTCACCAGCGGCACCGTGGGGACGGGCTGACCCGCCTGGGTGATGATGGGCGCGCCCGTGAGGCCCACGGCCAGCGCCGGATGGAGCAGATCCTCCGAGACCCCCAGGGACAGGCGCGCGTTGGGCAGCAGCAGGGACAGGGCCTGGCGCCAGCGGCCCTGGGCGCGCTCCACGTTCGCCTCCGCGGTCCGCAGGTCCGTGGAGCGCTCGCGCACCAGTCCCAGCGCCTCCTGCCAGGAGCCCACCTGCCGGGACGCGGGCGGCGCGGGCGCGAGCATGGGATCGTTCACCTGCGCCTGGAAGGGGGGCGGCGCGGAGGTGGGATCCTGGGCCAGGGCCGGAGCCGCGGTGAGCGACAACAGGAAGAAGGCGAGGCGCGAGGACATACCGGTCTGGACACCCATGAACGACGAGGGAGGGCACGCTGTCCGGGAGCCCCCCAGCCGACCAGCACGCGGTCTACGGTTGACAACTATTGTCGACCACAAGCATTGTGTATGTCAAATGACCCTCGTCGAGCAAGTAAGTTCGCTGCGCCGCGGCATTCACCGGTTGATGAATCGCCGGTTGAACGCGCAGACGCGGCGACCCATCCAACAACTCGTCGCCCTCAAGGTCATCGCCCTGGGTGAGGTGCGCAGTCAGGTGGAGCTGGCCGAACGGCTCTCCATCGACGCTCCCGCGGCGAGCCGACTCGTGGATCGCCTGGTGGAGGACGGGATGGTGACGCGGTGTGCGGGGGAGAACAGACGCTGCGTGAAGCTCCAGGCCACCCACTCGGTATGGCCGGAGGTGGAAGTCCTGGGGGAGGCGGCGCGCCGGGTGGACGAGGAGCTGAGCCGCCACCTGTCCGCCGAGGAGATGAGCGAGCTGCGGCGCCTGCTGGACAAGGTGCTGGCGGCGCTCGCTCAGAACACGGCCGTCCCCGAGAAGCAGGTGGGGAGCGAGCGCTAGCGGGGCCGCAGGCGGGTGGTGGCCAGGCTCAGGTGCAGGGTGTCGAACACCGCGGGGGGAGCGGCGGCCGTCACGCGCAGCAGCGCTTTGCTGGTGGGGTGGAGCGACACCTCGAAGAGGAAGGGCTTGCCGTTGCGCGTCGCGGTGCCGGTGAAGAAGGTGAGCTGGGCCGGTCCGGGCTCGGAAGGCTCCGTCTCCTGGAAGTCGGGGTAGCGGGTGCGCAGGTCGCGCAGCGCGGCGTCCTTGGCCTCGCGGACATCCGCGGTCTCCTCCGGGTTGTCGCGGATGGCCACCAGCAGGTGCCCGTTGAGCTCCGGGTGGGACAACCACAGGTCCGCGGGGGCATCCAGGGCGCCGGGACTGCCGGCCTTGTGGCGGTACCACCCATCCGAGGGGATGGGCAGGCTGTAGGCGAGCCGGTTGCCCACGAGGGTGTCCTTCTGGGTGAGTGCGCGGCCCTCCAGGTCTGGCCTCAGCGCGATCTTCGCCCGCTCATCCAACGACTGATTGGCGGAGAGTTTCAGGAAGCCGAGGACCTCCACCGCGCCACTGAGCATCACCGCCGTGAGGCCCACCCCCGCGAGGGTGGCGGAGGGCTTGCCCCAGACGAGCACCAGCACGCCGCAGGAGAAGGCGAACACGACGAGCGTGAAGAGGAACTGGGCCTGGTAGAGGCTGATGCCTCCGAACAGGAACATGCCCACCACCAGGCGCACGAGCGCGAGGGGGCGCAGGTTCGTCTTTCCCTGGAGGAAACCAATTCCCAGCAGCGTGTCCACGCCCACGCCCACGAGTGTCCCCGCGAGCTGCACGGCCCGGAGCGAGCCATCCGATGACACCGAGGGGAGGAAGAGGAACTCGAACAGGTGGAGCACGGCGTTGATGAGCAGGATGGCGCCGCCGAGCCCCAGCGTGGAGGCCGACGGGGGGCTGGCGGCGGTCTGGGACTCCACCGCGTGAGCCCGCTCCGGCTGGGGGGAGGCGCCCAGGTCGGGGATGTACTCCACGGTGGGTACGAATTCACCCGTGGGGGCCGCGGCGTGGGCGGGGGCGGCCGCGGCGGCGGCCCTCACCGGAGCGGCACGCGGAGGGGGCGCGGGTGCCACGGGCGCGCGAGGCGCCGCCGAGGTCCGGCCACAGCGGGGACACAGGCTCTGGGCTCGGGGCCGGTGCTTGAGTCCGCAGTGAGGGCAGATGGTCCAGGCAGCGTCCACGGTATCCCTTCCTGGTCGTCCTCGGTTCTGGGGGGTGTACCCGAGGGCGATGGTCCGACTTGTAGCAGACCTGGGGGGTCGGGCGGTAGCGGGCCCCCCGTTCAGGACGTGCGCGTGGGCGGGCGCACCATGCACCGCATGAGGTGTTCGAGCGCCTGGGCGGGATCCTCGCAGAGGCCCGAATGGACGGGCCCCGTCTGGATCATCGTGCTGCGCGGAGCCACGAGCCAGTGGAAGCGCTCCTTCTGTGGCAGTTGGCCGACGGGGCCCGCCTTGCGTCCGCCCGCGCACAGCCGGGGGATGGACTCCAGGTGATCGCGCAGCACGTCCACGGGGGCTCCTGGCGCGAGCGCCTCGAGCCGCAGCGGATCCAACTCCACCCGGGCGTCGAGGAAGCGGTGGGTGAGGCAGAAGAGGATGACGCCCGCGTTGATGAACTCCTCGCGCTCCACGCGGGGCACGACGCGGATGATGGCGTAATCAAACGAGCTGGGCGCGGGCACGCTCGGCCTCCTCGAGGAACGCGGGCGCCGCTTGCAGGCGCTCGAGCAGGAAGGTGGTGTAGGCCTCGCGGTGGGCCTCCACCGTGGCGAAGCGCGGCTCCACCGTGGGGCCGAGCCAGGCGTCCGGCACACACGCGACGACGCGTTGGATGACCTCGGGTGTCACGCGCTCGCGCAGGGTGGCCTGGGCGGCGGACAGCTCGGAGGCCCAGGGCAGCAGCACGTGGTCGCGCACCGGGGCGAAGCGGCCGCGGGCGCGCTCCAGGTAGTCGTCCCACGCGTGATGGAAGTACAGGGACGCGCCGTGATCGATGAGCCACAGGGCGCGGTGCCAGCACAACAGATTCGGGTTCCTGGGCGTGCGGTCCACGTTCGTCACGTAGGCGTCGAAGCACACGATGGCCGAGGCCTCGGCGGCCGGAGGGGGAGGGCCCACCGTGGGATCGAACGTGATGGAGCCCGGCAGGTAGTCCATGGCCAGGTTGAGGCCGGCGCTGCCCTTGATGAGATCGCGGATCTCCCCATCCGGCTCGGCGCGGCCCAGGGCGGGATCCAACTGCATGAGCACCAGCTCCGGCACGCGCAGGCCCAGGGCCCGCGCCAGCTCTCCGGAGAGGATTTCCGCCACGAGCGCCTTGATGCCCTGGCCCGCTCCGCGGAACTTGAGGACGTACATGCCCGAGTCCTCCGCCTCGACGATGGCCGGGCAGGAGCCGCCCTCGCGCAGGGGCGTGACGTAACGGGTCGCGGTGAGGGTTCTCAACATGGGGATTCCTTGGGCACCAGCACCCTCCTGGGGGTTTTCGCGGACTGCATCAGGGGCTCGCGTCCGGAGTCTGCCGGGACTGCCTCGCCCGCTCCTGGGAGTACTGCCCCAGGGGCACCTCTCCCCGGCGCGCGCGCACCCGGAGCTCGTACAGGGCGGCGCGCTCGGCGTGCAGGGCGTCCGGCGCGCCCTCGGGGACGGGCTTGAGCCGGTAGCGCAGATCGATCTGGCTCAGCCGCACGCCCAGCGGATCCAGTCCCACGTAGGCGCCCAGCGTCACCGCCGCCGCCAGCATCCACGGGAAGGCGAGCCGCATGAGCCGCGCGAAGGGCTCCAGGTGCACGGGAGGCTCGGGCGCCTCATGTTCCCTCTCTGGACGGAGGGGGCCGCCCAGCAGGCCCGGGAAGCGCTCCGCGGCGGCCAGCAGGCCCATCAACACGCCACACCCCACGACCGTGAGGAGCACCACGCCCGTTCCCTCTCCCTGGGACGCCGTCCGCTGCGCGGGCGCTTCCAGGTTCCGGGCACCGAAGAACAACACCAGGGACACCAGGTTGTTGGCCGCGTGCGCGAGGATGCTCGGCCACAGTGAGCCGGTGCGCCACAGGAGCCAGCCGAACAGCAGCCCCAGCTCCACGCGCGCGAGGAAGCCCATCCGATCCATGTGGAAGGCGCTGAAGACGACCGCCGAGACGACGAGGGCGCGCCAGGGCGGGCCGCCTCGCGCCTTGAGCCCTTGGAAGAACACGCCCCGGAAGAAGAACTCCTCGCAGATGGGCGCCACCAACCCGACGCCCGCCCCGATGATGGCCAGCTCCAGCGAGGACTGTCCCAGGAAGAGGCCCGCCACGTCATAGTCCTGCCAGCCCCGGGGCAGCAGCTTCTGGGCCACGTACTGCAGGGGCGCGACGACGCCCGCGAAGTTGGCCAGTCCGAGGGCGAACCCGAAGGCCGCCATCGCCGGGGTTCCCACCGACAGCCCCGTGTAGCGCGCGGGCTCTCGTCCGGTGGCGCGCAGCACGTACCAACCTCCCCCGAGGAAGACGAAGAACTGGGTGAACCACACCCCGAAGGCCAGGTTGAGCAACTGCACCGGCGAGGCGAGCAGGAAGGCCACGAATACGCCCATCGTGGCGGCGACCGCCACGCCCACGGGACTCAAGGGGCCGGATTCGGGGGGCCGTGGGGGAGGGGAGCTGACGTCTTCCACCGATGATCTCCAACCGCGAGGGAAAGTGGTCAAAACACGACGCACCCGGAAAAGTCGCTCCTATAATGCTCATACTTTGATGCCCTTCCCTGAACGAACACGGCAACGGATTCGAGGTGGCCCGCGGCGAGTGCTCGCTCGCGCGGGTCTGTTGTCGGTGCTGCTGGGGTCGGGGACGGCCTCTGCCTCGGCCTTCCAGGTGGAAGCGCGCACCGAGGCCCAGGCGTATCAATTGCGCTCCTTCCGGCAGTCCTCTCCGGGCGAGCCCGTGTTGCTGCCTCGCCGGAGGATCGTCCAGTACCTGGGGCTCACCGGGTATGAGCTCGTCACCGGGCAGGATCTGGGCTTCGAGTCCAGTCTGCGCCTCTTCGCGGACCTGGGCCTGCCGCGGGGCGAGGCGGCCAAGCTCGATGGGTCGCGCTCGGAGGACGCGGACCTGCTCTACGCCTTCGTGCGCTACGGGGTGGGGAACATCCAGGGCAAGCTGGGGCGTCAGTTGTACGTGGACGTGGCGGACATGCTCGCCTTCGACGGCCTGAGCCTGCGCTACATGAGCTCCCGGGGCATCGGCGCCGAGGTGTACGGCGGACTGTGGGTGAAGGGGGCCGGATTCCTGTCCTCGTCGGTGTACCAGCCGGATGGCACGCGCGAGAGCGATGTGCGCCGCCTGGATCAGGGCGTGGCCGGCGCGGACCCGACGCTCACGGCGCTCGAGCCGATGTATGGCGCGAAGCTGCTCGTGGAGAACCTGCGCGGCGTGTCCGCCTCGCTGGGCTATCGCCGGGCCGTGGTGGACGGCAAGACGGACCTCGAGCGCGCCACGGTGGAGGCGCGCTATGGCCAGGGTCTGGGGCCGAGCGCGATCGCCGGAGTGGACTTCGATCTCGTACAGCTCAAGCTGGCCCAGGCCCGCGCCCAGGTGCGCTGGGACGGAGAGACGCTGGCGGTGAGTGGCGAGGCGCTGCGGCTCTCGCCCGTCTTCTCCGCGGACTCCATCTGGTACTGGTTCGCCTACGCGCCCCGGGACGAGGCGCGTGTGCGCGTGGACTACTTCCCGCGCGGCGCCCTGCGCTACTACGTGCAGGCGGTGGGCAGCCTGTACCACACGGTCATCAATGACTCGCTGCAACTGGCGCGGGTGGACCTGTCGGGCGGACAGCCCTCGAACACCGTGGGTGGCTCGGCGGGTGCGTCGCTGCGGCGCGAGCGGTTCCGCTCGGCGCTGGATGTGTCCTACCGGCGGGGCTTCGGAGGCTCGCAGCTCTGGGCGGATCTCACCGCGGGCTACGGCTTCGGCGAGGGCCGCTTCACCCTGGACGGACGCCTGTCCGCGGCGCGTATCCAGGATGGTTTCAACCCGCTGCTCGAGGGCAACTTCCTGGGCGCGCAGGTGTGGGCCAGTCAGGCGCTGTCTCGCGCCGCCCGCTTGTCCCTGGTGCTCGAGCACAACGTGAATCCGTACACCCGCTGGGACTCCAAGGTGTTCTTCCTCTTCGACCTGAAGGCGAGCCTGTAGATGGATCGCACCTCGCGCACCTTCCTGTTGCTCGCCTCCCTGTCCCTGCTGGTGGGGGGAAGCCTGGCCTGGGCCACCACCGCCCGTGAGCGCAGCCTCGCCATCTACCCCACCCAGCGCATCCCCCTGCGCTTCGATCACCAGCAGCACCTCTCCGCGGGGGCCGAGTGCGCCACCTGCCACGACTCCGTCCGAGGCAGCGCTTCCTCCAAGGATCGCAACCTGCCGGGCCACGAGGAGTGTGGCACCTGCCATGACATCGACGCGGCGAAGAAGGGCGAGAAGACGGATCCTCCCTCGGCCTGCAACACGTGCCACCCGGGCTTCGACGCCACGGTGCGCCTGGAGCCGGCCAAGCTGGAGATGCCCGCCGCCAACCTGCACTTCAACCACCAGGTGCACGTGAAGAAGAACGTGGACTGCGCGGTGTGTCACGGCGCCATGGAGGACGTGCAGCTCGCCACCCGGCAGCAACTGCCGAAGATGGCCACCTGTCTCAAGTGCCATGACGGCAACGCGGCGTCCAAGGCGTGCGGCACCTGCCACCTCTCTCAGCCCTCGGGACGGTTGCAGCTCACCTTCCCCTCGGGCGTGCTGCGGCCCATGCAGGGAGATCCACTCGGCCTGGACCACGGGCCTCGCTACGAGTTCACCCACGGCAGCCGCGCGTCGGTCGACCGGAACACCTGCATGTCCTGCCACGCCGAGTCCTACTGCCAGACGTGCCACGACTCGCTGCAGAAGCCCCTGTCGGTGCACCCCAACGACTTCATCACCCTGCACCCCATCCAGGCGCGCCAGGACTCCACGCGCTGCTCCAGCTGCCACCGCACCCAGTCCTTCTGCGCCGCGTGCCACGAGCGCTCGGGCGTGGGCCAGAGCGCGGACCGCTCCCTGCGCGCGCGCAACGTGAAGGTGCACCCGGACTACAACCTGTGGGTGGAAACGCCCGGGCCCCAGCACCACGGCATCGCGGCCTCGCGTGACATGCAGTCGTGCGTGTCCTGCCACCGCGAGGAGTCGTGCATGACGTGCCACTCGGCCAAGGTGGGGCGGCAGGTGAACCCCCATCCGGCCGGGTTCGACCTGGCGTGCAAGCGCGTGGCGGCGGCCAATGACCGGGCCTGTCTCAAGTGCCACACCGAGTCGAGTCTCGCCCAGAAGGGGTGCCGCTGATGCGCCGGTTGCTATGGGTGGGCCTGCTGGGGTGTGGCGCGTGCCTGGAGCCCGGTGAGCCGTTCCTCTCCGCGGCGGACACGAAGCCCCCGGAGGTGGTGTCCACGGAGCCGGGTCCTGGCGGCACGGTGAGTGCCCGGGGCACCGTGCAGATCCTCTTCTCAGAGCGGATGGAGACGCGCACGCTGCGCCCGGGCATCGCCGTCTTCGAGGGCCGGGTGGAGGTGCCCCTGTCGGTGATGGCGCCGCCGGAACCGGAAGGGGAGGACGACGTCGAGCGTGGGGACGTGCCCTCGACCATCACCGTGAGCGCCGAGGCCGGGAGCTTCACGCCCGGCGCGGCGTACACGCTGGTGCTGCGCACGCTGCTCACGGACTCCCAGGGCAACCCCCTGGCCCAGGAAGTCCGGGTGCCGTTCCAGACGGCGCCGTGAGCCGGGCGTTGCTTCCGGCTCAGCCCTGGTGGCGCAGGTAGCGGCGGATCTCCTCGGCGAAGCTCCGGCACGCCTCCACGTCGGGCGCGGAGGGGCCCAGCTTGAGCTTCTTGTCCTCCTCCACGAGGTAGCGCTGGTCGAGCATGTAGTGCACCGCGTTCTCCAGCGTCACCTTGGCCAGGGACTCGGCGGCGGTGATGCGGCCCGAGTGGTACTCGGCCCGTCCCAGCTCTAGCGCCTGGCGCACGAAGGCCTTGCGATCCTGGGCCATGCCCGCGGGCACCTCCGGCAGCGTCAGGGCGGCGATGAGGTAGGCCTCCAGGTAGTCGCGCAGCAGGTCCGCCAGGAACTCCAATTCCGGGCGGGAGTGGGGCTCGGGCGCCACGCCGAGCGTGTCGCCGTCGTGGAGCACCAGGCCCATGCGCACCAGCCGCTCCACCACCTCGGAGAAGATGGTGTCGAAGCTCGCGCCCACCCGGTAGATGAACTCCAGCTTGAAGAGGCGCGAGAGCCACAGGGCCCGGGCCTTGACCTCATCGAACGGCGCCGGGAAGCCCACGAGCAGGGCGCTCGCCACGAGGCCGCGCGCCGCCACCAGGTTCATCAGCGTGTTCTTGTAGAAGGACATCTCCCCGCGGCGATCATCCTCCGCCTGGTAGATGACGTCGTTGTGCGCCTTGAGCGTGCGCACCATGCCATCCGAGCAGAAGGTGCGCATGGCCTCCTGGATGGGCCCCATGGCCTCGGGGTGGCTGGGCGAGTCCTTGAGCAGGGCGGCCAGGGGCGCGCGCTCCTCCCCGGCGATGCGGCGCAGGATGTTGATGCGATCCGTGAGCTCGCGGCTCGTCATGCCCCGGCGGCGGTGGGATAGGAGCGCGGCGCTCACCAGGGCGTGGGGCGTCACGGTGGACACCTTGCTGATGCCGTACATGACCCGGTTGCCCAGGGCGCGCACCAGGCCCTTCTTCTGCTCGTCGTTCAGGGGCTGGGCCGGGTCGAGCCCACGGCTCTTCATCAGCTCCATGAGCGACAGGGGCTCGTCGAAGGTGAGGTGGATGCGGCCGTAGCTCGAGGCGAGCACCTTGGGCGTGCTCAAGAGCGCCTTGATGTCCTCGGGCTTCTTCTCCCCGCCGGCCAGCTCCTTCGAGTAGCTGCCCGACTCCACCACCTTCTCGTAGTCGATGGAGACGGGCACGAAGATGAGATCGTTGCGCGCGCCCTCGAGCACGGACTCCACCTGCCAGGTGAACATGCCGAGCTTGGGCTGCAGCAGCTTGCCGGTGCGCGAGCGGCCGCCCTCGGGGAAGAACTCCTGGTGCACGCCGTCGTGCACGAGCTTCTTCACGTAGGCCTTGAAGGTGGCGGCGTAGACCTTGTCGTCCTTGAAGGAGCGGCGCAGGAAGAAGGCGCCGCAGCGGCGAAGCAGCGGGCCCAGTGGCCAGAAGGACAGGTTGGCGCCCGCGGCGACGAGCGGCACCGCGTAGCCGCGGTTCCAGAGGATCCAGCTCATCACCAGGTAGTCCACGTGGCTCTTGTGCGAGGGGCACAGCACGAGCGGGGCGTGGCTCGCGGCCTTGAGGGCGCGGTTGAGGCCGGCCTCGTCCACCTCGATGCCGTCGTAGATGCGGTGGAAGACCCAGTCGAGCACGGGAGACACGAAGGCGAGCGTGGTGGGGCTCGCCTTGGCGGCGATGGCCTCCAGGTTGCGCCGGGACTGGCGCAGCACGCTCTCGGGGCGGCGGTTGGTTTCGGTGGCCACGGCGTCCAGCGCCTTGCGCAGGGTGCGGTCGCGCAGCGTCTCCTCGAGGATGCGCTCGACGGGCTTTTCCGGCGGCCCGAAGACGGCGCGCGTCTCGCGGGACAGGTGGTGGTGCAGGGCGCTGCGCACCTTGCGCGCGATGACCTCGTCCGAGTCCTGGGGGTTGTTCTCGATGAAGCGCTTGAGGTCGATGGGCTCGCCCACGCGGAACTGCGCGCGGCGGTAGTTGCGGAAGAAGGCCACCATGGAGTGCAGGAAGCCGGGCGCCTCGGGAGAGCCGAAGACGCGATCCCACACGTTGGGCATGAGGCGCGCGGTGCGCTTCTCCCAGACGAACAGCTCGGGCACGAGGAAGACGGTGCGCTCCTCGCGCCGCGCCATGGCGACCAGGGCGGGGAAGGGGTTCTCCTCGATGTCCTTGCCCGTGGCGCTCAGGAGGGCCGTCTTCTTGAGGAAGATGAGGCCACTGCCGCCCGTGGACAGGGCATGGGCGAAGCGCTCCTCGAAGGGGCCGCGCTGCTTGGTGTTGCGGAAGGGCTTGGTGAACCAGGGCCGCAGGTTCACCACGGCGCGCACGAGCGGCAGGCCCCGGCGCACCATGGCCCACGTGAGGTAGAGGAAGTTGACCCATGCCGTGGTGCGCATGACATGCACCACGAAGCCCTTGGCCTGGAGCGCGCGCAACTCCGCTTCCGCCTCGGGAGGAAAGCGCACGCCGTCGAAGTAGCGCTGCCCCAGGACCCGGGAGATGGGCCCGAACTCCTTGTTCAACGCCACCTGGTGATCCACGACCGGTGCCAGGACGGTATCCACGTGAGAGCCCCCTTGGTCCACGTTTGCGCCTCGTTACATGTTTTCGGGAGTGGCGATGCCCAGCAGCGTCAGGCCGGCCGCGAGCGCCGCGCGCGTCGCGTCCGTGAGCGCCAGCCGCGCCGCCTTCAGCGCGTCATTGCCCTCGAGCACCACGCGCTTGTTCCGATCCTGGTTGCCCGCCGTGTAGTAGCTGCTGAACGCCGCGGCCAGATCCAGGAGCCAGCGCGCCACGAAGCTCGGCTCCTGCTGCTCGGCGGCCTCCTGCACCACCACGGGCAGCCGGGCGATGGCGCGCAGCACGGCCTGCTCCTCGGGAAGGGTGAGCAGGGCGGCGTCATGGCTCGTCGGCGCGCCGCCACCCTTGCGCAGGATGTTGCAGGCGCGCGCGTGGGCGTACTGGAGGTAGGCGCCCGTGTGCCCGGTGAAGTTGAGCACGTCGTCCCAGTCGAAGGTGTAGTCCGTGGCCCGGCGGTTCTTGAGGTCCCCGAAGAAGATGGCGCCCAGACCGATCTGCTCGGCGAGCTTCTCCGGGTCATCCGTCTGGATCTTCCCCTCCGCGATGTTGTTGTCGACGATGGCGCGCGCACGGGCCCGGGCCTCGTCGAGCACATCGCTGAGGAGCACCACGTTGCCCTGGCGCGTGCTCATGCCGTGCACGCGGCCGAAGTTCACGTGCGTCATCCGGTCCACGAACGAGCGGCCCATGGCCTTGAGCACCCGGAAGAGCTGCCGGAAGTGCAGGGCCTGATCCGTGGCCACCACGTAGAGCGACTTGTCGAAGTGGAAGCGCTCGTGGCGGTCGATCGCCGCCGCCAGGTCGCGCGTGGCGTAGAGCGTGCTGCCATCGTTCTTCTTGAGGAGCACGGGCGGCTCGTTCTCCTCGTAGGGCAGGTCCACGATGGTGGCGCCCTGGGACTCCTTGACGCCCACCGTGCGGGAGATCTCCTCGATGACGGGCTCCATCTTGCCCTGGTAGAAGCTCTCGCCCTCCATGTGCTCGAACTTCACGCCGAGCCGGGCGTAGATGCGCTCGAAGTCGCGCACGGACGTGTCGCGGAACTCCTTCCACAGGGCGAGCGCCTCGGCGTCCCCGGCTTCCATGCGGCGGAAGAAGTCGCGGGCGCGCTCATCGAAGGCGGGCTCCTGCTCCGCGCGCTTGTTGGCCTTCACATACACCTGGACCAGGTGCGCCATGTCCTGGCGCTTGCTCGGGTCGCCGTACTCCTGGAAGCCCACGGCGACCAGGCCGAACTGCTTGCCCCAGTCCCCCAGGTAGTTGATGCCCTCCACGCGGTAGCCGAGCGCCCGGTGCAGGTTGGCCACGGCATGGCCGATGACGGTGGAGCGGATGTGGTGGAAGGCGATGGGCTTGGCGATGTTGGGCGACGAGTAGTCCATGACCACCGTCTTGCCCGCGCCCACGTCCCCGCCGCCGTAGCGCACGCCCTGGGAACGCGCCGCGTCGATGACCTCGGCGGTGAAGGGCATGGGGGAGAACTTCGCGTTGACGTAGGGGCCCGCGGCCACGATGTCCAGGCCGGGGACGCTCAGGCCCTGGGCGAGCCCGGCGGCGATGGCGGGCGGGGACTTCTTCTGGGCCTTGGCCAGGGGAAAGGTGGGAAACGACAGGTCGCCATGGGCGGGGTCGGCCGGCTTGACCTGGGAGTCGATCTCGGAGGCGGGCACGCCCAGCGACTGGGCGAGCGCCTCGACGAAGGCGGTCCGGTAACGGGAGTAGACGGGAGGGCTCATTGACGCGCGGGATACTAAGCGATGCTGGGAGGTATCCCGCGCACCTTCTGCACCTTCTCGTCGACGCGATGCGTCGTGAGGCGGTTCAGGAGACCGCGGGGTTGCGGCGGCTCGGTCGGACCACGGCGCCCACGGTGTCGAGCAGTCGCGGCAGTTGCAGGGGTTTCTCGAAGAAGCCGTCGATGCGATCCAGTCCCTGGCCGGCGCCCAGCGTGGAGACGTCGCTCGCGCCGGAGATGATGTAGACGGCCACGTCGGCGAGCGATTCGGTGCTCCGGATGAAGCGCAGTACGGAGCGCCCGTCTTCCTCGCTCAGGCGCAGATCCAACAGCACCATGGCCGGGCGGATGTGGGAGAGGATGGAGCGGGCCTCGGCGGCGCCCGAGGTGGACATCACCCGATAGCCCTCCTGCTCGAGCACCTGTTGCAGCACCTCGCGGCAATCCACGTCGTCCTCGACGAGGAGGATGCCGCCCGCGCGAGGCCCCGCCTGGGCGAAGTCGGGCGAGCTGACGGCGCCGGCGAACAGGGGCATCACCATCTGCAGGCTGGTGCCCTCGCCCAGGGTGCTCGAGGCCTCCACGCGGCCGCCATGCAGCGCCATGATCTTCGCCACCAGGGGCAGCCCGAGGCTGTGGCCCTGGCCGCGCACGCCGGGCCGGTGGAAGGGATCGAAGACGTGCTCCAGGTCCTCGGTGCCGAGGCCAGGGCCGGTGTCCTTCACGGTGAGCAGGGCGAGTCCGTCCTCGCTGCCCACGCGCAATTCCACGCTGTCGTCGGGCTCGCAGCGGTTGATGCCGCTCTCCACGAGGTTCTGGATGGCCTCGGCGATGCGCTCGCGGTCTCCGCGCACGAAGACCTCGCCGGTGGCGGGGAGGACGAGCTGCACCTTGGACTGCTCGGCGGACGGGGTGAGGGCGCGGATGACCTCCTCGGCCACGGCCTTGAGTCCGAAGGGCCGCTGATTGAGCTGCATCTTGCCGGCCTGGAGCCGGGACATGAGCAGCAAGTCATTCACCATGCGCAGCATGCGGTCCGCGCTGCGATCGCACACCTGCACCGCGCGGCGCTGGGAATCGGAGAGCGCGCCGAGCTTCTCGCGCCCCATCATGGCCAGGTACGCCTTGATGGTGGTGAGCGGGTTCTTCAAGTCGTGGGACACGTTGCCGAGCAGCTCGTCGCGGCTCTGCTCCAGGGCCTTGAGGCCGGCGATGGCCGTCTGGAGATCCTTGTTGCGCCGGGCGCTGTCGTCGCGCAGGCGCGCCACCTCGTAGGCGGCGGAGAGCTGCCCGGCGAGCGCCATGAGGAGCGAGTCCGACGCCGAGCGGCGCGGGGCGAGGATGGCGAGCACGCCGCTGACTCCCTGGGGGCTCTCGAGCGGCACGGCGACGGTTTCCTCGTCGCGCAGGATGGCGCGCTGGGCGAAGGCGCGGCCGATCAGCCCCTCCTCGGGGGTAGCGGCCGTGATGCGCTCGTCATAGCGGCCGCGCACGTGCTCCACGTGCAACTGGTTGCGCGAGGGAAGGAAGCGCGCCACGTAGCAGGCCTTGGCCTGCATGAGGACGTGGATGAGTTGGAGCTGCGCGCGCAGGGCCTCGGTGGGGCCCTCGCTGGAGGAGATGTGCCGGGCCATCTCCACCAGGGTGCGCTCGGCGGCCTCGTTCTCCACGGGAGGCTGGGGCTTCACCAGGCGCCGGGGTGGCTTCTTCGGCTCCGGGCGGAGGGGGACGATTTCGGCCAGATGAGGAACCTTCTTCTTGGGCACGGAGCGACCTCGGCAGCCTGGGGTCGACACGCTCGACCCACCCGGAAGGAATCCTGCGCCAAGGGGCACCACGCGCGAAACCCCCTGACCCGGCTGGAGACTGAACAGAGCTGTCCGCAGGACAGTTGCCATGTCCACTTCACGACACAGGGCGGGGAGCGGACGGACGACCTGGCGCGTCCTCCGCGGAGGCTAGGCCTTGAAGCCGCTCTCCTCGGCCGCCTGGAGCGCGGCCACCTGCACGCGGCGGGCGGTATCTCCCTGGGTCAGGCGGAGGATGGGCTCGCGCGCGGGCTCGTACTTGAGGGGCCCGAGCGCCTTGAGGGCGGCGATCTTCACGTCATCCGCCATGTCCTCGAGGTAGGGCATCACCGCCGGGGCGACGCGCTCGTCCTGCTTGCCGGTGATGTAGTGGAGCAGGACGATCTTCTTCTGCGGATCGCGCATGTACTGGGCGCTCAGCGCGGAGATCGCTTCCACGACGATGGTGGTGACCTCGGCCTCGGTCAGCAGTGCTTCCAGCACGCGGATGGCCCAGGAGGTGGCCTGCTCGTTCTTGCGCAGGAAGTCCGTGACGGGCGCCACGGCGTCCTTGCCAAAGCCCTTGATGAGCTCGAAGACGTGCTCCTTCTCGTCCGCGTCCGTGGTGAGGGGCTCCACGTTGATGGTGTAGCGGTGCATCAGCACGGTGACGGCCTCGGGGAACTTCATCTCCCCGAGCTGCTGGAGGGCCTTCTGCCGGCTGTTGGGATCCCCATACTTCTGGGTCACCTTGGGCTTGAGCTTGAGTGCTTTGTCGGGGCCGGAGCCGCCGAGGAAATCGAAGATGCCCATGAGAAAGAGGCTCCGAGGGAGGGAGGCGGGTACTGGGGCCGTGTAGGACGCGGCGCGAACGAACGCAAGAGGGTTGGAGGGGGAAGGAGGGGGGAGCGGCTCACAGTTGGAGCGAGCCCCGGACATCCGTCTGATAGGCGCGGGCGAGGACCTCGGCGGCCTGGCGCGCCTCGGCCGAGGGTTGTTCGGGCACCTTCACCTGGAGGGTGAGGTAGAGGTCTCCGGGGGGGCCACCCTTGAGCGAGGGGGAGCCCCGGCCCTTGAGCCGCATGCGGCGGCCGGACTGGGAGCCCGCGGGGACCTTCACCGTCACCTCGCCCTGGAAGGTGGGTACGCGGATCTCGGCCCCGAGCATCGCCTCGGACACGGTGACTGGCAGGTCCATGTGGAGGTCATCTCCCTCGCGGCGCACCAGGGGGTGCTCGGAGACGATCGTCTCGATGTAGAGGTCGCCCGAGGGCCCTCCGCGGGAGCCCGCGGCGCCTTGTCCGGACAGCCGCACCTTGGAGCCGGTCTGGACGCCGGCGGGAATCTTCACGGTGAGCCGGGCCGTTTCGTCGACGACGCCCGCGCCCTGGCAGGACGGGCAGGGGGGCGCGGCGCGGCCGGAACCCCGGCAGGTGGGGCAGGTGCCGCCCACGGACATGCCGAGCACGCCGCCGCCCCGGCGCACCTTGCCGGTTCCGCCACAGGTGGCGCAGGAGGTGGGCGTGCCGGACTGGCCCGAGCCCTGGCAGCGCCCGCAGCGCCCGGGGCGTTGCAGGGAGATGTTGCGCTCGGTGCCGGTGAGGGCCTCGGCGAAGCTGAGCGTGAGGGTGGCGGTGATGTCCTCGCCCGCGGTGGGGCCGGAGGCCCGGCCGCCCGCGCGCCCGAGGATTTCCCCCAGGTCCACGCCGCCCGCGCCCGAGCGGCCGAAGATGTCTCCGAGGATATCCCCGAGGTCGAAGTCCGCGCCCCCTCCGCCGGCATAGGGCATGCCGCCACCGGCGGCCCGGGCGGCCTTGTAGGCCCGGTATTGCTCGGCCTTCTTCTCATCGAAGCCGAGCTTGCCGGCCTCCTCGCCGAACTCATCGTAGAGCTTGCGCTTGCGCGCGTCCGACAACACCTCGAAGGCCGAGTTGAGTTGTTTGAACTTCTCCTCGGCGCCCTTGTTTCCCGGGTTGACATCGGGGTGGTACTTGCGCGCGAGTTTGCGGAAGGCCTTCTTGATCTCGTCGGCCGACGCCGTCCGGGGCACGCCGAGAATCTGGTAGTAGTCGTCCGCCATGAGAGTGACGTCCTCCTTGAGTGGGAGAACGTAACCCGTCGTACGGCGAGCGCCAGCATGGTGTGTGCCCCGGGGTCCGGATGTATAAACTGACCCGAGTGCCGAGGGAGAGCATGGGTTCGCCGCGCGGACGACGAGCGAAGATGGGCTGGGTGGGCTGCCTCGTGCTGATGTCGGTATCAGCCGCTGGGCAGGATACCGGCCAGCCGATCGGGGCCGGGGGACAGGTCATCGATCGCGTGGTGGCGGTGATCGCCGGCCAGGTCTTGACGCTCAGTGAATTGTCGTTCGAGGCTCGGGTGGCGCTCGTCCAGAGAGGAGGCGTGCGGGCGGCGGAGGCGTCACTGGACGAGGAGACCTTGAGGGGAGCGTTGGATCTGGCCATCAACCAGCGGTTGTTGGTGGCGGGGGCGGACCGGCTCCAGGCCTTCGCGGCGGAGCGCTCGGCGGTGGAGGCGCGGGTCAAGGGCTTTCGCGAGCGCTTCGAGGACGAGCCCGCGTTGCTGGCCTTCCTGACGCGGTACGACGCGGACCTGGAGCAGCTGACGGCGGTGTTGGAGCGGGGCGTGCGGGCCGAGCGCATCCTGGACAGCCGGATCCGCCTGAGGGCCCAGGTGAGCGAGGCGGAGGCGAGGCGGTACTGGGAGGAGCACAAGGCGACGATGGGCGGCCCGTACGAGGGCGTTCGCGAGGCGTTGAAGGAGAGGTTGATGCGGGAGCGCTATGGTCAGCTGGCGAAGGAGGAATTCGCGCGGGTGAGGGCGGACGCACGGGTGAGGGGAGTGGCGCCCTTCTCCCGGGAGGAACGGCCATGAGGCGGATGCGGGAGGACTCCCGTCCGAGGCCCGAGGGCTCGTTGGAGCCCGCGTTCCTCATCCGGAGGATGACGCGCGAGGATCTGCCCGCGGTGATGGCCCTGGAAAAGGCCTCGTTCCGCAATCCCTGGTCCCTGGAACTGCTCCAGCGCGAGCTGAGTCACGACTGGTCCATCATCTTCCTGCTGGAGGAGTCCTCGTCCGAGGGAGGGCGGCACCTGCTGGGCATCTCCATCTTCTGGATCGTGCACGACGAGGTGCACGTGCTCAACGTGGCCACGGCTCCGGCGCATCGTCGGCGAGGCGTGGGCCATGCGCTGATGGACGCCACGCTGGCCGAGGGGCGGGCGCGCAAGTGCTGCCTGGCCACCCTCGAGGTGCGCAAGAGCAACGAGGCGGCCATCAACCTCTACAAATCCTTCGGTTTTCGCGCCGTGGGCGTGAGGCCCAACTACTACGTGGACGAGGGCGTGGCGCCCGAGGACGCGATCGTGATGGTCCTCGACTTCTAGCGACCAGGGGAGTAGAGGGGCGGCCCTGCGCGCAAGCGTGGGGAATGGGGACGTGGGTCGCTGGGAGTTATCCTCACCGGCCGTCCGTGCTTGACACGAGGTGCCCCCTCCCTATACTCGCGGCCCTTTTTAAGCGCAGTGGTAGGTCTGTATGCGCCCCCGGGTACACCCGCTCGGGGCAATCGAGAAGGAAGAGGAGTTCAGTGCCAACCATCAGCCAGCTGGTCCGCCAGGGCCGCGAGAAGTTGAACATCAAGGGCAAGAGCCCCGCTCTGAAGGAGTGCCCTCAGAAGCGCGGTGTCTGCACCCGCGTGTACACCACCACGCCGAAGAAGCCGAACTCGGCCCTTCGCAAGGTGGCCCGTGTTCGTCTGACGAACGGGATCGAAGTGACGTCCTACATCCCCGGCGTGGGTCACAACCTCCAGGAGCACTCGGTGGTGATGATCCGCGGTGGCCGTGTGAAGGACCTCCCGGGCGTGCGCTACCACATCATCCGCGGCACGCTGGACTCCGTGGGCGTGGCCGGCCGCAAGCAGAGCCGCTCCAAGTACGGCGCCAAGCGTCCGAGCTGAGCTCGGAGCTGATCACCTTCGCAGCATTCACCGGAACGCTTGCCCCGCACCCTGGGGAGCCTTCCTGATTCGCCAACGCAGTTCGAAGCCCCCACGAAGACTCCCGGGTGCATGGGAGCGGGGCGTAAGGGATAGAAAAAGATGCCTCGTCGTCGCGTAGTAGCCAAGCGCAAGATCCTTCCTGATCCGAAGTTCCAGGACCGCCTCGTCACGAAGTTCGTGAACGACCTGATGCGCAAGGGGAAGAAGTCCATCGCCGAGCGGGTGTGCTACGGCGCCTTCAGCCTCATCGAGGAGCGTGCGAAGGAGGACCCCCTCAAGACGTTCAAGAAGGCCCTGGACAACGTCAAGCCGGTGCTCGAGGTGAAGAGCCGCCGCGTCGGTGGCGCCACCTACCAGGTGCCCGTGGAGGTCCGTCAGGATCGCCGCGTGGCGCTGGGCATGCGCTGGATCATCACCTACGCCAAGGCGCGCGGTGAGAAGACGGCCATGGAGAAGCTGGCGGGCGAGATCATGGACGCCGCCAACAACCGTGGCAACGCGGTGAAGAAGCGCGAGGACACGCACAAGATGGCCGAGGCCAACAAGGCCTTCGCCCACTACCGCTGGTAGTCCTCACCCAGTTCAACGCAGTCCCCGGCACCCGGATGCGCTCTCTCGCGCGTCCGGGTGTTTCCGGTCTTTGACATCCGTTTCCGGAAGAGGTCCGTAGAAATGCCCCGCGAGTATCCGCTCGAGCGCTATCGCAACATCGGCATCATGGCGCATATCGACGCCGGCAAGACGACGACCACGGAACGGATCCTGTTCTACGCGGGCGCCATCCATAAGATGGGCGAGGTGCATGAAGGCACCACGACCACGGACTGGATGCCGCAGGAGCGCGAGCGTGGCATCACCATCACCTCGGCCGCCATCACCGCCTTCTGGAACCGGAACGAGCAGAAGTACCGCATCAACATCATCGACACCCCGGGCCACGTGGACTTCACCATCGAGGTGGAGCGCTCCCTGCGCGTGCTGGACGGCACCGTCGCGGTCTTCGACGCGGTGAACGGGGTGGAGCCCCAGTCGATGACCGTCTGGCGCCAGGCGGACAAGTACCGGGTTCCGCGCATCTGCTTCATCAACAAGATGGACCGGGTGGGGGCGGACTTCGCGATGTCCGTCGACACCATCCGCGAGAAGCTCGGCGCGCGTCCGGTGCGCATGCAGTTGCCGTTGGGCGCCGAGGACAAGCACCGGGGAGTGATCGATCTGGTGCGGATGAAGGCGCTCGTCTTCCAGGACTCGGAGATGGGCAGCCGCTATGACGAGGTGGACATCCCCGAGGACATGCGCGCGGAGGCCGACGCGGCCCGGAGCGAACTCGTGGAGATCGCCGCCGAGCAGGACGACGCGCTCACCGAGAAGTTCCTCGAGGGCACGGAACTCACCGAGCAAGAGATTCGCACGGCCATCCGCAAGGGATGCCTGTCGCTGAGCATCTTCCCGGTCTTCTGTGGCTCGGCCTTCAAGCACAAGGGCGTGCAGCCGTTGTTGGACGCGGTGGTGGATTACCTGCCGGGTCCGTTGGACATTCCGCCGGTGAAGGGCAAGAGTCCCAAGGGCCAGGAGGAGACGCGGGAGACGCGCGACAACGCGCCCTTGAGCGCGCTGGCCTTCAAGATCATGCCGGACCCGGCCTTTCCGTCCCAGTCGCTCACCTTCCTTCGCATCTACTCGGGCAAGCTGGAGTCGGGCACGGCGATTTGGAACTCGGTGAAGGGCAAGCGCGAGCGCATTGGCCGTCTGGTGCAGATGCGCGCGGACAAGAAGGACGAGGTGTCCGAGTGCTACGCCGGGGACATCTGCGCGGTGGTGGGCCTCAAACTGGCCACCACGGGCGACACCCTGTGTGACGACAAGCACCCCATCATCCTCGAGCAGATGGAGTTCCCCGAGCCCGTCATCGACGTGGCCATCGAGCCGAAGTCCACGGCGGATCAGGACAAGATCCTCACCAGCCTGGCACGCCTGGCGGTGGAGGATCCGTCCTTCCGGGTCCGGACGCACGAGGAGACGGGTCAGACGCTCATCGCGGGCATGGGCGAGCTGCACCTGGAGATCATCGTCGACCGGCTGCGGCGTGAATTCAAGGTCGACGCCAACGTGGGCAAGCCCCAGGTGGCCTACCGCGAGACGATCAGCAAGTCCGTGGAGACCGAGGGCAAGTACATCCGCCAACTGGGAGGCAAGGGGCAGTACGGCCATATCTGGCTGCGCGTGAGCCCGAACAAGGCCGGCGAGGGCTTCTCCTTCTCGAGCACCATTCCCGCGGAGAAGGTGAGCCGGGAATTCGTGGAGGCCGCGAAGCAGGGCATTCAAGAGTCCCTGTCGAGTGGTCCCATCGCGGGCTACCCTCTGCTGGACGTGAAGGTGGAGGCCTTCGATGGCTCCATGCACGACACGGACTCGAACGAGGTGGCGTTCAAGATCGCCGGCTCGATGGCCTTCCGGGACGCCGTGCGAGGGGCCGGTCCCGTGCTCCTCGAGCCCATCATGGACTGCGAAATCGTCACCCCGAACGACTTCATGGGGGACGTGATTGGAGACCTGACGGGACGGAGGGGGAAGGTTCAGGGCATGGAGCCTCGACCGGGAGGCTTGCAGGCGGTCCTGGCCCTGATGCCTCTGGCCAAGATGTTCGGTTACTCGACCGACCTGCGAAGTCGCAGTCAGGGAAGAGCGACGTACACCATGCGGTTCAGCCACTACGCTCCGGCACCGAAGGATGTGCTGAACCGGTGAGGCTGGCTCGGTCCCCAGCGGAGGGGGCGGGCGATTTCATTTGACGTTTTCGTACGTTTGAAGCACCACGCAGCACATTTTCTCGATTCGGCCCCCTGGCCGGTCTCCGAGGAGCAGAGATGAGCAAGGAAAAGTTCGACAGAAGTCTGCCGCACGTCAACATCGGCACCATCGGCCACGTTGACCACGGCAAGACGTCCCTCACGGCGGCCATCACCAAGGTGCTGGCGAAGTCCGGCGGCGCGACGTTCCTCGCGTACGACCAGATCG
>Ga0081606_1000030_pt1 | contig 180505 bp, 139 predicted proteins | sample EareggfetidaYelm_FD_71127 | JGI IMG/M metagenome (GOLD analysis project Ga0081606, IMG submission 71127) | Earthworm egg capsule microbial community from the University of Washington, USA - E. fetida Yelm (SPADES assembly) (version 2) | ecosystem: Host-associated > Annelida > Reproductive...
GGAGGACCTGCTGCACCCCGCCGCCCTTCTCCGCGCCACCAAAGCTGTCCTTGAACAGGTCGCCCAGGGGGCTGCTCTCCGGCTTCGAGCCACAGCCACCGGCCTGGATGGAGGGGGCCTGCGTCTCGCTCACGCGGGGGGTGAGGTCCTGCTGGGGGATGCGGAAGGCGGCGGCGTTGTTCGACAGGGGCGAGATGGACATGGGGGCGTGCCTCGGGGAGGTGGGGTTGAACCGATGTCCTGACCTAGAGCAGAAGGCGTGCCAATTCCTCACAGTGTGCGCCTTGAATTCCAAGCACTCGATATTCTTGGAAGTTGGTGCGCGCGGGCCGCGAAATTCCGCCCGTTTCCCTGGTGACTGCCGTCATCCCATGGTGACAGCTGTCACCACTCTCCCGGGGGACTAGGGTTTGACGGTGGTGACGAACCGCCGCTTGTCGCCCTCGACCCTGAGAATCACGGCTTCCTTCACCGCGTCGCGGTTCTCGTCCAGGTTGATGGTGCCGCCCACGCCCGGAAAGTCCCGGGTGGCCACGAGCGCGTCCCGGACGGCCGCTCCGGACAGATCCGGCGCGCGCTTCATCGCGTCGATCGCCAGCCGCGCGGCGTCATAGGCCAGGGCCGCCACGCTGTCGGGCGCCTCGCCGTGGACGGACTTGTACCGGGTGATGAAGTCCTGGGTGCGCGGGTCCGGGTTGTCCAGCGAGTAGTGGTTGACGTAGTAGCCGCCCTCGAGCGCGCCGCCACTCAGCTCGAACAGCCGGTCCGACTCCCACCCGTCTCCGCCGAGCAGCGGCACCGTGAGCCCCAACTCCCGCGCCTGCCGGGCGATGATGCCCACGTCCGTGTAGTACCCGGGCACGAAGAGCGCTTGCGGCTTCATCTTCTTGAAGGTGGTGAGCTGCGCGCGGAAGTCCGTGTCTCCCTTCGAATAGCTCTCGGTGGCCAGGATTTGTCCCCCGCGCTCGGTGAAGGCGCGGCGGAACTCGTCCGACAGGCCCACCGAGAACGCGCTCTTGTTGTCCTGGAGCACCGCCACGCGCTCGAACTGGAGCGTGTCGCGGGCGAACTTCGCCATCACCCCGCCCTGGAAGGGATCGATGAAGCAGACGCGGAAGATGTAGTCGCCCTTGCGCGTGACGGCGGGGTTGGTGGACGTGGGGGTGATCATCGGCACGCCGGCCGCCTGGGCCTTCTCCGCCATGGCCAGCGAGTTGGACGACGCGGCCTCGCCCAGCAGCACCACCACCTTGTCCTGGGTGATGAGGCGGGTGGCCGCCTGGGCCGCCTCCTCGGGCCTGCCCTGGCTGTCATAGACGCGCACCGCGAGCGGGCGGCCCTTCACGCCTCCCGCGGCGTTGGCCTCCTTCACGGCCATGGCGATGCCGTTGCGCGCGGAGATGCCGAACGTGGCCTCGCTGCCCGTCAGACTTCCCACCTGTCCTATAAGGATGGGGGCGCTGTCCGTCGCGGGGCCGCCCGAGGCCGCCGGGGTAGGGGCGGGGGCGGGGGGAGTGGGAGCCGCTTTCTTCTCGCAGGCCGCGCTCAGCAGGGTGAGCGTGGCGAACACCAGGGGGAGGGTTTGACGCATGCGCCCTTCTAACGCGGGAGGCCAGAGCGGGCTCGGGGTAGGGCTGTTGGTGCTGTTGGACCCACACTGAAGGGAATGTGCGGTAAAAGTACGGAGACAGGCAACTCCTGAGGCCAGTGGACGACAATGGAAATATCCACGTGCCGCCGTACGGCCGTCCCCGAGGCCCTTCCGATGCTCCTGCGCTCGACCACCGCTCCCCGCCCGCTCTCCGTCATCCCGGCCGCCGCGTCCGAGGCCCGTCGTCCCACCGCGCTCCCCTCGCGCGCGGCGCTCACCTCCGTGGACAGCTTCACTCCCGCCGCCAAGGCCCGTCCCTCCACGGGCACGGGAAGCTCCCCGACGGACGGCCTCAAGGACAAGGCGCTCATCCAGGCGCTGCACGACGCGGCGGCCCAGCACAAGGACCTGGGCTACAACCAGGCGCGGAAGATCATCTTCACCGCGTTGGACAACCACGACGGCAAGGTGGAGTGCGTGTACACGGGCCGCGAGCTGGCCACGGACAAGATTCCCAACAGCAACGACATGAACACCGAGCACTCGTGGCCCCAGTCCAAGGGTGCCACGGGCGCGGCCAAGAGCGACCTGCACCACCTGTTCCCCACGGACAGCAAGGCCAACTCCATCCGGGGCAACTACCCCTTCGGCGTGGTGAAGGACGTGAAGTGGAGCCAGGACGGCTCCAAGTTCGGCAAGGACGCCAACGGCCAGCTCGTGTTCGAGCCCCGTGACGAGCACAAGGGCAACGTGGCGCGCGCCCTCTTCTACTTCTCCACGGTGTACGGCAAGCCCATCCCCGCGGGGGACGAGGCGGTGCTCAAGCAGTGGAACAAGCTGGACCAGGTGGACTCCGCCGAGGTGTCGCGCAACGACGCCATCCAGGGCTACCAGGGCAACCGCAACCCCTTCGTGGATGACGCCTCGCTGGCGGATCGCATCTCGGACTTCTAGGCTGCGCGTCCTGAATGGACGACCTATCTCCGTTGTGGGCGCTCGTGCCCGCGGAGCCCGGAGTGCCGCTCGCCAAGGTGGGCGGCGCACCGGAGCCCGCGGGCGCTTTGCGTTGGCCGGTGTGCGCGGCGTGTGGCGCACCCATGCGCTTTCTCTTCCAGTTGCCGCACGTGGCTGGCCGCTTGGACCTGGCGCCGTACGCCGCGCTGTACGTCTTCCAATGCGAGAACCCGGACACCGTCTGCTTCCGGTGGGATGCCTTCGCGGGCGCCAACGCGGTGGTGGCGGTGGAGCCGGGCTCCGCGTCGATGACGGGCGCTCCGGCCTCGCCCCAGCCGCTGCCCGAGTCGAGGCTGGACTTCGCTCCCGCCCAGGAAGACACCGAGGCCCTGTCGGTGGACGTGAACGCGGCCACCGATGAACAGCTCGCGGCGCTGGATCGGGCCTCGGCCCAGGCGCCCGAGAGCAAGGTGGGCGGCGTGCCTGTCTGGGTGAATGGAGAGGCCCGGCCCGAGTGCTGCGGCGAACCCATGCACTTCGTGGCCCAGCTCTCGGCGCTGTCCTTCGGCCTGGGCTTCGGGGACGCGGGCCGGGGATACGTCTTCCGCTGCCGGGCCGGAGCCTGTGGCACGGCCTTCCGCTTCCTCTGGCAGGGTGCGTGAAACGGTGAGCGGACCGCGCCTCGCTGGCACGGCCCGCTCGTCTTCAACCGGCGACTACTTCACGCCCACGGCGTTCCAGGCGTCCTTCACCTTCTGAATCTCGGGGGACGTGGCGCCGTAGAGGTCCGTGGCGGCCTTGAGGGTGGCCTCGCGCGCCTGGGCGAACGTGGTCTTGGGCGTCATGTACGTGGTGAGCGCCCGGCCGAAGATCTTCAGGCTCTTGTCCATGCCCAGGCCGTCCTTCACCTCCAGGCCCGACGTGCGGTTCTTTCCGCCCTCGGCGAGCAGGTAGAAGGCGTTGTTGGCGATGCCGCTCGAGCCGTGGACTTCCGTCTGCTTCGGGAAGTTCGAGTAGTGGTCGATGGAGTAGCCGTCCTTGCTCGGGTCGTTCATGTAGCGCAACCCGTCCTCGTTGCTGCCGTTCTTCGGCGTCCACGCCGCCTCGCCCACCGTCCAGTTGAACTTCACGGCGGGGTTCTTCTGCGAGGCGTACCACTCCACGCCCGCGCCGATGATGTCGCTGAACGACTCGTTGAGGCCGCCGGGCTCGCCCTCGTAGACGAGGCCCGCGGTGCGCTCGGTCAGGCCGTGGGCGATTTCATGGCCCGCGATGTCCAGCGTGGTGAGCGGGCCGGCCGTGTTCCCGTCGCCATCGCCGTAGTTCATCTTCTCGCCGTCCCAGTAGGCGTTCACGAAGTCGTTGCTCACGTGCACGTAGGAGGTGAGCTTCTCGCCCGCGTTGTCGAGCGAGTTGCGGCCGAGCACGTCCTTGAGGAAGTCGTACGTCATCTCGGCGCCGTAGTGCGCGTCCACCGCGGCCTTGGTGCGCGAGCCGTCCGTGGCCTCGCCCCACGCGTCGTTCTTGTCGGTGAACTGCGTGCGGCCGGTGGGCTCGTCCATGTTCCGGCCGTCGTACGTCACCACGCCCTTGCCACGGGTGGCGTCCTCCAGCACGTAGCTGCCGTCCGCCTTCTTCGTGGTGGAGAGGTCCACCTTGCCGCTGTACATCGTGGTGTCGTCCGCCTTGCCCGTCGTGGGCGAGGTGGGCGCGGGCGTCGTCGGAGGGGCCGTCCCCGTGCCGCTGGTGCTGCCCTTGCGCCCCGAGGAGAAGCCGTCGAGCTGGTTGAACTGGCTCAGCAACTTGCCGGTGTTGGCGTCCAGCATGTAGTTCATCTGGCGGGGATTCTCCTGGCCGGCGACCTGGGAGATCTCCACCCGGTAGGCGGAGTGATACTCGCCCGCGGCGTCCTGGTAGATGAGGCGCTCGATGGCGGGCTGCTTGTCCGGCTTCTCGCCGAACTCCTTGCGCGCGAGCTCCTCCGCCTGGGCCGGGGACAGCTTGGGCGTCTCCCGGCCGAGCCCCGCGGGAATCGTGGACTTCTCGCCGGTGACGCTCGCGAGCTTGCCGTCCTTGTCCAGGTGGCTGATGACCTGCTCACCGTAGACCTTCACCCCCTCGTGCTGACGGTCCAGGCGCACGTGCGTCATGCCGAGCGCGTCGCGCTCGACGCTGCGGGGCACGAAGTCCTGGGACGCGGGGCCGAGCGTCTGGGGCGCGCCCGCGTTGAGCCCGGCGAGCGCGGTCCTCACGGCGGTCTGGGCCTCGGGGCTCGCGAGGGGCAGCCGGCCAGGGCCCTGGGGCGCCTGGGACACGCGCTGCGCCGGCGTGAAGCCGTCCTGAGCGAACGGCGAGGCCGCCTTGTCCGGGGTGGCCGTCGTCACGGTGTTCTTCTCCACGGGGGCGGGAGCCGCCTCGGTGGAGGTGGGACGGGGGGTGAGGACGGGACCTTGACCCTCGGTGCGACGAACGCTCATGGGGGAACTCCACTGCAAGGGGGTTGTAGAATTATCGCATGGGAAAACTCACGGTTGCTTGGCCGGAGAGTGGAATCGTGACGCACCGGTCCGATGGGAGTGCCCTGTCGAGGCGGCGGCGCGGCGGCACGGACGGGGCCGGGACAAGCGCCGCGCACCTGGGTCGAGTCTGGCCGTCAGGGCTCGACGGCTTGCGGCAGGGGTTGAGGCTTGGCGACGGGCAGGTAGCACCTGCCTTTGTACTCGGCCTCGCCCTCATTGCAGGGAGGCCTCTTCGCGAGCTCTACCCAGCACCCGCCATTGATCGTCGCGGCGCCCGTCTTACAGGGAGGCGTGGCCTGGTTGCGGAAGGGTTTCTCGGGCAACGGATAGGCGAGGGCCTTGGGGGCTGGGTGCTGCGCGTCGACCATGTACGACGCGTCCTGGGTGGCGGGGGCGCTCAAGAGACCGAGGCTGTTCGACGGGCACATCCAGAAGAACAGGACGAGCGCGAGTCCGGCGGAGAGCGCCAGGGTCCGCCGAGGTGAGTGCCTTCTCCGGCGCGGTCGAGGAGCCTCGGTTCCCGGGGGCGCCAGTCCAGACGTGAGGTGGGCGTGCACCTGGGGATTGCCTTCCACGCGGACGACCGCCGCGGTCATCAGCACGAGGATGTTCGCCAGTTCCGCCATGGACGCCGAGGCGGGCGCCTCGTCCACCCACAGCTTCACCGTGGAGGTGCGGGCATGGCAGACGAGCCGCATCCGCCAGACGCCCTCGGGTTGCCAGTCCATGCGGGTGCCGGGCTGTAGGACGAGCGCGGGCTGACCCGTCCTCACGTGCCATGCCGCATGGAGACTTCCCAAGTCGGGCCCCACCTCCTCGTATTGCCTGCCCCGCTCGAACGCTTCCAGTCCGCCGTCCTTCCAGTTCTTCTCATTCGCCACGTGCATACCTCCGAAGTCACCTCACAAGAGGAGCCGACTTGACTTCCCAAGTCAAGGAGGGTCACATGTCTTCTCGGGTTTGGTGACCGAACCGTTCGAGGGGGAGCGCCGTAGCGGGGGGCAACACATGCCGTGATGAGCTATTGACCCTTCTTCACACCCATCCTCACGAGGAGTGAAACATGCATCAACCACGGCTTCGGTTCTCTCCCGGCCTCTTCACGGAGCTCGCCGCTCTGGCGGTGCTGCTCTCGTACCTGATGCTCGGGTCGCCCACGGCCCATGCGGCCATTTCCGCGGTGGTCCTGAGCAACGACGCGACCTCCGTCACCTATCAATTCCAGTACAGCGGCGCTCCCGCCTATCTGCGCGCCTACATCGACGTCGACCGGAGCGCCGCGACCGGGTTCTCGCAGCAAGGCATCGGGGCGGACTACCTCCTCGAGAACAGCTCCCTCTACAAGCATCTGGGCGGAGGCTGGAGCTGGCAGTTCGTCGGGACCGTGACGCACACGAACACCGGGGGCATCGCCCGCTGGACGATCGCTCGCGCGGATATCGGCGAGACCTCGACCCCGAACGACGCGGACCTCGTCTTCCAGATCGAGTCGCCCCTCGAGACGTCCGCCACGTCCACCCACGTCTACAGTGGGAGCGCGGGGTCGGGCACGACGACCTGGTACTCCGCGAGCACCGCCACGTTCGCCAATCCGGAGCGCGGCTTCTACCATCACACCGGGGACTGCGACAAAAGCGACTTCGTCGCCTCCACGCTGAAGGGCTACCGCGACACCCAGAAGATCACCCAGGTCATCTGCGTCTTCTATCTCGCGGAGTTCAAGAACAGCCCCATCAGCCAGGCCCAACTGGATCGCTTCCAACGACAGGCGAACACCGTCCGGACCGCGGGGCTCAAGATGATCGTCCGCTTCGCCTACACCACGTCGACCGCTGGAGATGACGCTCCCTTGAGCCGTGTCACCGCGCACCTGGATCAACTGGCGCCGTACCTGAGCGCCAACAGCGATGTCATCTCCGTGGTGCAGACGGGATTCATCGGCGCATGGGGCGAGTGGTACTACACCCAGAACTTCGGGAACGCGGGCTCCGTGTCACAAGCCGATTGGAACAACCGCGGGGCCGTGATCAACAAGCTGCTCGGCGTCCTCCCCGCCTCACGGATGATCCAGGTCCGGACTCCCAAGTTCAAGCGCACGCTGTACGGCACGTCGGCGCTCCCCGCGTCGCAGGCGTACAACGGCTCCGCGGCGGCGCGCATCGGTCATCACAATGACTGCTTCCTCTCCAGCCCCGACGACTGGGGGACCTTTGAGAACACGACCGTGGAGTACCCCTACCTGGCGGCGGAGACGAATCATCTCCCCATGGGGGGCGAGACCTGCAACGTCAACCCGCCGCGCTCGCAATGCGCCACCGCGTTGAGCGAGATGAGCTTGTTCCATTACTCCTATCTCAACACGGACTACGAGCCCTCGGTCCTGAGCAGCTGGACCAGCGGCGGGTGCAGGCCCGAGATAGATCGTCGGCTCGGATACAGGTTCTCCCTCGTGTCGGGCACCTTCCCCGCGACGGCTTCCCGTGGCGCGGTCATGCCCTTGAGCATCGAGCTCAAGAACGAGGGATGGGCCGCTCCCTTCAATCCCCGGTCGGTCGAGTTGGTCCTGCGCAACACCTCGAGCGGCGCCATCTACCGCTTCCCCCTGTCCGCGGATCCGCGCCGATGGGCGCCGGGGACGACCGTGACGATCAACCAGGGCATCACCCTTCCGACGTCCCTGCCCGCTGGGAGCTACGCCCTGCTGCTGAACCTCCCGGATCCGGCGTCGTCGCTGAACACCCGCCCGGAGTACGCCATCCAGCTCGCCAACTCGAACGTCTGGGAGGCTGTCACGGGGTTCAATGCGCTTCTCCGGACCGTGGCCGTGCAGTAAGGCCACGGGTTGCATGGATCATCCCATCGTCAGCACGGCTTCTGGCCGGGTCCGCGGTGTCATCGAGCATGGCACCGCACGTTTCCTGGGCATCCCCTACGCCGCCTCGCCGCTCGGGGACAGGCGGTTCCAGCTTCCTCGGCCGCCGGAGCCCTGGGCGGACGTACGGGATGCTTCCGCTCCGGGTCCTACCGCGCCCCAGAACCATGGAGCCTTTCCGGGGGTGGATCTCGGCCCGCTGGTGGGAGGCGGGTGGCGACGGGGAGACGACTTCCTGAACGTGAACATCTGGACGCCGGACGTCGCGGCCAGGGGCCTGCCCGTCATGGTCTTCATCCATGGCGGTGGCTTCGTGGGCGGGAGCAACGATGCGTCCGTCCAGGACGGTCGCGGCTTCGCGCGCTCGGGTGTGGTCTGCGCGGCGATCAACTACCGGTTGGGCGTGGAGGGGTTCCTACCCATTCCAGGCGCGCCCACCAATCTGGGCCTGCGGGATGCGCTCGCCGCGCTTCGCTGGATTCAGGAGAACATCGCGGCCTTCGGCGGCGATCCGGCGAATGTCACCATTTTTGGTGAGTCCGCCGGGGCGATGCTGGTCGCGGACCTCGTGACCTCGCCCCTGGCGAAGGGCTTGTTCCGCCGGGCGATCGTGCAGAGCGGCCATGGCTCGATGGTTCGCCCACCCGAGGTCGCCGCGAGGCTGGTCCACCGGATGGCGAAGCTCTTGCGCGTCACGCCCGATGTCGAGGGCTTCCGCACTCGCACGGTCGAGCAGTGTCTCGACGCGCTCAAGAGGGTGTCGGTGCCCCTCCTGGGCTTCGTCGACCTGCGCGACGAGACGGGGCTCGAGCCCGCCTTTGGCCTGAGCCGCTTCCTGCCCGTCCATGGCGACGACGTGCTGCCCGAGCCTCCGCTCGCGGCGCTCGCGAAAGGGGCGGGTGCCGGGATCGACCTTTTGGTTGGCACGAACACCGAGGAGATGAACATCTACCTCGTGCCGACCGGGGTGCGGCGGAGGGTTCCCGGATGGATGGCGGCGTTCATGCTGGGCCGCGCGGTGCGTGGCGCCCGCGCCATTCTCGAGGACTACGGTCTGAACCAGAAGGGCCGACGGGCGGGCGATGCGCTGAGCGAGGCCCTGCACGACCTGGTCTTCCGTGGGTCCGCGCGCCGGTTCGCGGCGGCGCACCAGGGCCGTACGCACTTCTATGAGTTCGGCTGGCGTTCGCCCGCGTGTGGCGGTGAGCTGGGCGCGTGCCATGGGCTCGAGTTGCCCTTCGTCTTCGACACGCTGGAGAGCTGTACCGGTCCGAACGGGCTCGCCGGGAGCGCACCACCGCGGGAGCTCGCCGATCGCGTCCACCGGCTCTGGGTGGGGTTCGCGACCGACGGGAGTCTGCCCTGGGCTGAGTATGACGCCGACACGCGACAGGTGTACGCGCTGGAGACGGGCGTGACGCGCACCGAGGCCCCCCTGCCAGCCGCGCGGCACCTGCCCTGAACGCATCCCGGTCCCGCCGCTCACATGGCGGGGCCGTTGTTGTACGCGTCGTTGAAGTGATCGTAGTAGGCCGAGTAGAGGGCTTCGCTCTCCAGCCTCACGAAGATCTCGTCGTTGCGGTAGTTCGCCGAGTAGGTCCAATTGTGGGAACCGGTGAAGACGAGGGACCGGTTGTCCGTGGAGTCCGCGAACCGCGAATAGACCAGGATGAACTTGTCGTGGACGTCGTGCTTGCGCACGGAGATGCCCGCGCTCTTGAACTTGCCGAGCGAGGTGGACTCGACCTTGTTGGCCACCACCCACACCTTGCAGCCGCCATTCTCGAGCCGGACCAGCAGGTCGACCAGCTCCGGCCGCGAGTCGTGAATCGACGCCTGGGCCACGCGCACCCGGCAGTCCGCGTTCGCGACGATGTCGTTCAACCGGTTGTAGACCAGATCTCCATCCTGGTCCGGTGAGGCATAGACCCGGGCCGTCCCCGTCCAGTAACCGCGCGGGACGCTCGCGTCGTAGAAGTTGTTACTGGAGTAGTGCTTCTGGGCGAAGAGCTGGTTGAAGTAGGTGTTGAACTGATTGAACTGCTCGGCGTCGCCGTAGATCGTCACGGTGTTGTTGAAGGTCTGCGAGCCCGTGGCATAGGTCATGTTCGCCGAGCCAAACCACACCACGTTGCTCCGGAGGACTCCGTTCGGATCCTTCGTCTGGCTGAAGGTGTAGAGCTTGGTGTGCATGATTCCACTGGAGTCCGTGGTGATGCACCCGTAGTTGCCTCCCGCCTTCCGGTCGCCGCAGAACACGTGGTTCGACCCGAGCGCGGAGTGCAGTTGCCGCGGCGAGGTGTCCTCCTCGAACTCGTCGGAGCCATCCTCCACCACCTGCACGGTTACCCCCCTGTTCTTGGCGTTGATGAGGGCGGTGTACACCCCATTCGCCGTCAGGCTGTGGATGGCCGCCCGGATCTTCCCTCCCGAGGGCGTGTCATTGATGAGGCGGATCGCCTCGTTGAGGATTGTCCGATCATCTCCTCCGTGGGCGGGTGGGTTGGTGAAATGCACCCAGACGGGGTAGCCCCCGATCGTCGTGGACGCGGCGTTGATCCCCGCCCGTGTGGTGCCGACTTCGGGCACGTCGTCCACCTCCGGAGGCGCGCAGGAGGACAGCAGCGACAGGGAGCCGCCCGCGAACGCGGCGGCGACAGCGAGAGAGCGCATCGTGAATCGCATCCTGGATCTCCAAGGGCCGATAGGGCCTACGGGAAATCCTGGATGCACACCGCCATCCCGGTCAATCCAGTAAAACATGAAGCTGCGGACGCGCTCGGTGAAGTGCGCGTAACCTCGCGGCCTGGGCCACAAGGAGACGGCAATGGCGGTGACTGGAATCGGCGGCATCTTCTTTCGTGCGCGGGACCCCAAGGCGTTGTCCGACTGGTATCGCACCCACCTCGGTGTGGGCGCGGGCTGCAATCCGTCGGGAACGATCGAGCCGGACGACTGGTATTGGCGCACCGCCGCCGGGCCGGTGGTCTTCGTGCCCTTTCGCGCCGACACCGACTATTGGGCGGCGGACAAGGCGTGGATGCTGAACCTGCGAGTCGAAGGTCTCGACGCGCTGCTCGCGCGCCTTCGCGACGTCGGCATCGCGGTCGAGACGCGCGCCGACTGGGACACGCCCGAGACCGGGCGCTTCGCCCGCATTCACGATCCGGAAGGCAACGCCATCGAGCTGTGGGAGCCGCCCGCGGATTAGCCCTCAGAGGCAGGTCCCGGGATTCGCGAAGTCGGGGACGCACTCGGCCCCGAACAGCCGGGTGAAGGACAGGCGCAGGTGCTGCTCTCCGAGGGGCTGGCGCCGCACGCGGATCTCGAAGCGCACGGGTTGATTGGGGGAGAGGGTGGCCTCGACTTCGCCGTAGACGGACTGTGTCAGGCGCAGGTCGCGCACGGAATGATCGACCCACGCCGTGCCGTCGTGGAGTTGCAGGGCGAGCTGGACATCTCCGGCGGCATCCAGCTCCATCAGGACGGAGCCGCGCACGAGGCCGGGCTGGATGTGGGAGAAGAAGCCGTCGATGGACCCGACGACCTGATGGCCCGAGCCACTGCCGACCGTCTGCTCCGAGGCGGGCAGCGCGCTCTCGACGCCGTGGACGTTGGAGGGTTGCTCCTGGGTGAGGGCCTGGGCCCGTGTGGAAACGTCAGTGGCCGAGGACAGCTCGGCGCCACACCCGGACAGCAGGAGCGAGCACAGGGAGAAGACGGAACGGAATGACATGGGATTGTCCTGGGAAGTGTGCGCCTGGAGTGGGCTCCGGCCGCGATGGCGGGGGTTGACGGAAACCGCCGGAGCGGCCTGACAAGGGCACGTTCATCCCGAGGGACCGTGGATTGCACATCCCTGGCGTCATGATGAAATCTCTCTTCATGGTCTCCCGTCCGCCGTCCGAGTTCGAATCCAAGGCGCGAAATGCTCCGGCCATCGAGGCCGCCTTCCAGTCCGCTCCAGCGGACATGGTGGCGGAGATCCTCGCGGGCAAGCTGTACCTCGCTCCCCGTCCAGCCCGTCCGCACGCCAACGTGGAGTCGAACCTGGGGGGGCTGCTCATCGCCCCCTTCAAATTCGGCAGTGGAGGCCCAGGGGGATGGGTTCTCCTCTACGAGCCGGAACTCCATCTCGGACCCCGTCCGGACAAGGTCGTGCCGGAGCTCGCGGGATGGCGGCGCGAGCGTCTGCCGGATGCGGTCGGAGGGGCGGACGCACCGGCACACGACGACCTGGCTCCGGACTGGGTATGCGAGGTGCTCTCCCCGAGCACCCGGCGCGTGGACGAGGGCGAGAAGATGCGCATCTACGCTCGTGAGGGCGTCCAGCACCTCTGGCACGTGGACCCGCTCGCGCGGACCCTCGAGCACTTCCGGCTCGCGGAGGGGCACTGGCGCCTCGTCAGTTCCTTCTCCGGCGAGGGTCACATCCGGGTGGAACCCTTCGACGCGCTCGAGTTCCCGCTGTCGCTCCTCTGGTCCAGGTGACGGCGCTCGGGGCGAGGCCAGCACGTCACGACCCGCGCTTCAACGCGGCGGCCGCTCACGCACCTTCTGGTGCGGATCCTCTCGATGTGCTCACCGCGCTTCGGGCGCTCCTCCATCCACGCTGACGGGAATGGACGGCGAGGACACCACGGGCAGCAGGCACTTGTCCTCGTAAGCGACCGTCTGGGGCGGACAGTTGGGCGGTCGCTGTTCGAGTGAAAGCCAGCACGCCCCGGAGAACTCCAGTTCGAGTTTCGGGGTGCACGGTGCGCGCTTCTGATTGGGAAGGGGGCGGGGTTCGGCCTCGCGGCGTGGGGGCGTCGGGCCGACCCGCGCATCGGTGGACCACTCCGGAGCGGGAGCAGGGGGCTCCGGAGTCTGGCGCGTTCCAGGCATCAAAAACCACAGCAACGCCGCCGCGAGTCCGAGCCGCCACGGCCAATCGCCTCGCTTGCCCCGCGGTCGGGAGCGTGGGACGGATGGGGGTGGCCAGGACACCCGAGGCGGTTCGGGCCGGCGGATGGGTCCTGCCTCCTCCCGAGCGAAGACAGGGGCGTCCCACTCCGCTCCAGTGGAGGCGATGGCCGCCACCAACGCTTCATGGACGGCTGCGCCGCTCGGGTAGCGCGCCTGGGGCTGTTTCGCCAGCAGGCGGAGAATCACCTCACTGAGGGCCCGAGGCACCCGGGGATTCACCTCCACGGGGGGGCATGGCGGCAGATGGACGATGCCGTACTGCAGCACATCGAGAGGCCAATGCTCGGGGAAGGGGTAGTACCCGGTCACGGCTCGGTAAAGACAAACACCGAGCGCGTAGAGATCATCGGTGGGTTGGAAGGCGTAGTGCGCACCGGGGCGTTCGGGACTCTTCCACAGGAAGCGAACGGCTTCGGGACTGATCAGGTGCGGGGTGCCTGGCGGCAGGGGGCCGGTGGTGAGGGGAGGAGCGCCCTCGTACCAACCCACTCCGAAGTCGAGCAGGATGGGTTTCCCGTCGGGCTCGCGGATGACGATGTGTTCGGGCTTGAGATCGCGGTGGAGTACGCCTCGGGCATGCAGGTCGCCCAGGGTGAGGGCCACCTCACCGCCGGCCCGGACGAGTTGCCGGAAGGTGGTGTCTCCCGTTTCAGCCCACAGGTGAAGGGGCTGTCCGGGCACCAGGTCCATGAGGAAGCCGAGGACGCCCTCGCGAGGGTGGGGCCAGCGAGCACAGCCATGGAAGCGGGCCACACCCGGGTGGGCCGCCCGGGTCATCATCAGGGCGACCTCGCGCTCGGCCCGCGCATCATGGGGATACCGCGCCAGCTTGAGGGCGTAGAAGTCGCCGGGGTGGTCCAGGTCCTCCACGCGGTAGACGGTGCCCTGGCCGCCCATGCCCAGCCGCTCGACCACGAGCCAGCGGCCCACCTGTGTTCCTGGCTCCAGTGCGCTTGGGATTCCGACCATGCGAGACGGGGACCTATCACATGCGTTCTCGGGAACGGAAGGGCGCGCATGCGGCAGGGTGTTCGCCGGATGTCTTGAGTCTGTCTAGTGTCAGAAGACCCATGAGGAAGGGTCAAGAGACTGGGCTCCCGTAGCTGGATATCGCCGCTTGCCCTGTCCGCCTGGCATGTTACCAATACGTCCCGACGCTCTTCTTGGAATGCCTTCGATAGATGCGTTGGAAGACGCCGTGTGTGGGGAATGAAAATGAAGTCCAAGATGGAAGGCCTCCTGAACTCCCTCGAAGTGCTGACCGAGCAGCACTCCAGCGAGACGGAGGCCGTGGCCACCCTTGAAACCGCGGCCAAGGCGCTCCACTTCATCCGGCACATCGGCCGGATGAGCGACTTCTGGGAGTACGACAGGGTCTTCAACACCGAGGATGCGTGGCCAAAGCCGCTTCGCTCCTTCTCCACTCGGGACGAGGCCTTGGTCTGGCTGCGGGCCCAGTCGTCAGTGCCCTATGAAACGGTGCTAGAAGTAGAAGGCTCTCTCCACAACGTCACACGCACCCTCGGCGGTGCGTGGGTCTTCATCCGCTTCCCCTCGCTAGCGGAGTTGGAGTCATCAGAGGAGTGAGCCTGCCCCAATTGATGGGGCGTGGCTGTGGGCGCTTATGAGGCGTGCTGTTCTTCGAGTTCCTTGACGCGACGTGGATCCTTCGCGAGGAGGCGTAGAAGATTCGTCATGGGCAAGCTGACTGCCTGTTCGCCCGATTCATATTTCTGAAATGCGCGCGGGCCACCACCCAGTAGCTCGCCAGCGCGTCTTTGCGAGAGATGGAGTTGTTTGCGAATGGTGGCAACTTCATTGGGACTTAGGACATTCTCTATCTTTGCCCGCAGGTCGAAGAATGCCATCTCCTTCTTCGCCAATGCCTCGCCTTCGAAAATGGCTTCGTCGCAAGCTGTGCACCAATGTCCGGGCAATTCTACGGCCTCGGAATGGCCCTTGTACTTCACTGTATCCGTTCCGAGTCTGTGGACCATCTTGCCGCCACACTCCGGGCACCGAACCACGGCTTTCGAGGTAGGCATGGCTACTTCTCCTTGAGTTGCAGCAAGTTCATGCTGGCACCTTAAAGGAGCCAGGTCAAACGGCTTTACCTGACCGGTGGCAACTGTTCCGAAATGTGGGAAACGTGGCGAAGCACCTCTGGGCCAAGGATGGGTGTTCCACTTCTCCTGGGAGCCAGTGGACAGTCCCTTCCTGGGATGGTCGAGGAGCCACCGGGAGACCGAGCGGTCCGGCACGATTTTTAATGCGGACCAGATTGGTCCTGTTTAAAGAGGGCTGACGCAGAGGGCGCCCCGGGAGTCCCTGGGGGCCAGAGGTGGGAGAGACTCCGAATGCTCCGGATGAGCAAGATGACGGACTACGGCATCGTGCTGCTGACCGAGCTGGCGCGCGCCGGGTCCGGGACGCGCACGGCCAAGGAACTGGCGGCATGCACGCACGTGCCCCTGCCCTCGGTGAGCAAGGTGCTCAAGGGCCTGCACGGCGCGGGCCTGCTCGTGTCCCATCGGGGCGCGAGCGGCGGCTATGGGCTCGCCCGGCCCGCCGAGGCCATCCCCCTCACGGAGATCATCACCGCGCTGGAAGGGCCCGTGTCCTTCACCGAGTGCGGCGCCCATGGCGCCCCCGAGCAGGGCGGCACCTGTGAGCTGGAGACGGTGTGCCGGGTGCGCGGTCACTGGCGCATCATCAATCGCACCCTCCACGACGCGCTCGGCAGGCTGAGCCTCGCGGATCTGTGCGCGCCCGCGACGCGCCTCGTCTCGCTCTCCACGCCGGCGCTTCAACCGCTTCCCTCTACCGTGCGAGGAAATCCCTCATGAGCACCCCGACCCTGCAGGAACTCACGAAGCGCCCCTACGAGGCTGGCTTCGTCACCGAGATCGAGTCCGAGACGATCCCCCGGGGGCTCAACGAGGACACCATCCGCATCATCTCCGCCAAGAAGAACGAGCCGGAGTTCATGCTGGAGTGGCGGCTGCGCGCCTACCGCCACTGGCTCACCCTCGAGGAGCCGCGCTGGCAGAAGGTGGAGTACGCGCCCATCGACTACCAGGACATCATCTATTACTCGGCGCCCAAGCAGAAGCCGAGGCTCGACAGCCTGGACCAGGTGGACCCCGAGCTGCTCAAGACGTACGCGAAGCTCGGCATTCCGCTCGAGGAGCAGAAGCGGCTGCAGAACGTGGCGGTGGACGCCGTGTTCGACTCGGTGTCGGTGGCCACCACGTACAAGGACAGGCTCGGCAAGGCGGGCGTCATCTTCTGCTCCTTCTCCGAGGCCGTGCGCGAGCATCCGGAGCTGGTGAAGAAGTACCTGGGCTCGGTGGTGCCGCACTCGGACAACTACTTCGCGGCGCTCAACTCGGCGGTGTTCAGCGACGGCTCGTTCGTCTACATCCCCAAGGGCGTGCGCTGCCCCATGGAGCTGTCCACCTACTTCCGCATCAACGCGGAGAACACCGGCCAGTTCGAGCGCACCCTCATCGTCGCCGACGAGGGCTCCACGGTGAGCTACCTGGAGGGCTGCACCGCGCCCCAGCGCGACACCAACCAGTTGCACGCGGCCGTGGTGGAGCTCGTGGCGCTGGATGGGGCCTCCATCAAGTACTCCACGGTGCAGAACTGGTACCCCGGGGACGAGCAGGGCCGCGGCGGCATCTACAACTTCGTCACCAAGCGAGGCATCGCGCACCACCGCTCCAAGATTTCCTGGACGCAGGTGGAGACGGGCTCGGCCATCACCTGGAAGTACCCGAGCGTCATCCTCAAGGGCGATGACTCCGTGGGCGAGTTCTACTCCGTCGCGCTCGCCAACCACCGGCAGCAGGCGGACACGGGCACGAAGATGATCCACCTGGGCCGCAACACGAAGAGCACCATCGTGTCCAAGGGCATCTCCGCGGGCTTCGGGCAGAACACGTACCGGGGCCTCGTGAAGGTCCTCAAGAGCGCGGAGGGCGCGCGCAACTACACCCAGTGTGACTCGCTGCTGCTCGGCAGCCAGTGCGGCGCCCACACGCTGCCGTACATCGAGGTGAAGAACGCCTCGGCGCAGGTGGAGCACGAGGCGTCCACGTCGAAGATCGGCGAGGACCAGCTCTTCTACTGCCAGCAGCGGGGCATCTCGAAGGAAGACGCCGTGTCGATGATCGTCAATGGTTTCTGCCGGCAGGTCTTCAAGGAACTGCCCATGGAGTTCGCCGTGGAAGCGCAGAAGCTGCTCAGCGTGAGCCTGGAAGGAAGCGTGGGATGAAGCCGTTGCTCAGCATCAAGGACCTGCACGTGCGCGTGGCGGGCCGCGAGGTCCTCAAGGGAATCAACCTGGAGCTCCAGCCCGGTGAGGTGCACGCCATCATGGGCCCCAACGGTTCGGGCAAGAGCACCCTGTCGCAGGTGCTCTCCGGTCGCGACACCTACGAGGTGACGCGAGGCCAGGTGCTCTTCGATGGGCAGGATCTGCTCGCCATGCAGCCCGAGGCGCGCGCCCACGCGGGCGTGTTCATGGCCTTCCAGTATCCGGTGGAGATCCCGGGCGTGGGCAACCTGCACTTCCTGCGCACGGCGCTCAACGCCCGGCGGCGCATCGAGGGCAAGGAAGAGCTGGACGCCATGGACTTCCTCAAGCTCGCGCGGGAGAAGAGCAAGCTCGTGGAGTTGGATCCGGCGTTCATGCAGCGCTCGGTGAACGAGGGCTTCTCCGGCGGCGAGAAGAAGCGCAACGAGATCTTCCAGATGGCGGTGCTCGAGCCGCGCCTGGCCGTGCTGGACGAGACGGACTCGGGGCTGGACATCGACGCGCTGCGCATCGTGTCCGGTGGAATCAACGCGCTGCGCACGCCCGAGCGCAGCATGCTCGTCATCACCCACTATCAGCGGCTGCTCGAGTACGTGGTGCCGGACAAGGTGTCGGTGTTGGCGGGTGGGCTCATCGTCCGCACGGGCGGGCGCGAGCTGGCGCTGGAGCTGGAGAAGAAGGGTTACGCCTGGCTCAACGAGGGCAAGGGCGGCAAGGAGGCTCGACCGTGACGGTGGAGGGCGGGCTGCGGCACTACCTCGATCTGGCCGAGCGCTTCCAGGCGGAGCGCGCCGCGGGGGCTCCCGCGTGGCTGCGTGCCTTGCGGCAGGACGGCATCACCCAGCTCGCGCGCCAGGGTTTTCCCACCACGTCCCTGGAGGATTGGAAGTACACGAACGTGGCCCCCGTGCGCGACCAGGTGTTCGCCCCGGTGCACACCGTGCACGAGGCGAGCATGACGGAGGCGGTGGCGCTGCTGTCGCTGCCCGGCTCGGGTCCCCGGCTGGTCTTCGTGGATGGCTGGTTCGTGCGCGAGCTGTCGCGGCTGGAGGGCGCGCCCGAGGGTCTGACGGTGCGCGGCCTGCGCGAGGCGTTGCAAGCGGGCGAGGTGCCGGAGGACGTCGTGGGCCAGCGGGCTCGCGCCGAGGCGAGCCCCTTCACCGCGCTCAACGCGGCGCTGCTGGAGGAGGGCGCCTGGGTGGACGTGGCGCCCGGAACGGTGTGCGCGGAGCCCGTGCAATTGCTCTTCCTGTCGCGCGGCGTGGGAACGCTGGCGCTGGCGAGCCCCCGGGTGGTGGTGCGGGCAGGGGAGCGGAGTGAGTTGACGCTCGTGGAGAGCTACGTGGGCGCGCAGCCGGGCGTCTCCTTCACCAACGTGGTGACGGAGGTGACGGTGGGCCATGGCGCCCGGCTCACCCATCTCAAGCTGCAGGCGGAGTCCGAGGAGGCCCTTCACATCGGCGCCCTGCATGTGGCGCTGGGCAGGGACAGCCGGTTCGCCTCGCATGTGCTGTCGCTCGGCGGAGCGCTCGCGCGCAGCGAAGTGCATACGCTCTTCGGTGCCGAGGGCGGCGAGGCCACCCTCAACGGGCTGTACGTGGGCCATGGCTCGCAGCACCTGGACCACTGGACGAACCTGGACCACGCGCACCCGCGCTGCACGAGCCGCGAGCTGTACAAGGGCGTGTTGGATGACCAGTCGCGCGGCACCTTCCACGGCAAGGTGATGGTGCGCGCGGACGCGCAGCGCACGGACGCGCGCCAGGCCAACCGCAACCTCCTGCTGTCGGAGAAGGCGAGCGCCGAAGCCCGGCCCCAGTTGGAAATCCTCGCGGACGACGTGAAGTGCGCGCACGGCGCCACGGTGGGCCGCCTGGACGAACAGGCGCTCTTCTACCTGCGCTCGCGTGGCATTCCGCGGAGCGAGGCGGAGCGGCTGTTGACGCTCGCCTTCGCCCAGGAGGTGGTGGGGGCCATCCCCCTGGAGCCGCTGCGCGCCCAGGTGGAGCAACTGCTGACTCGCAAGCTTCCCGGAGCCGCCAAGGAGGGACGGGCATGAGTGGAGCAACCCTGGACATGGCGCGCATCCGCGCGGACTTCCCCATCCTCCATCAGGAGGTGCGGGGCCGGCCGCTGGTGTACCTGGACAGCGCCGCCACCACGCAGAAGCCCCAGGCCGTCATCGACGCGCTGGTGCGCTACTACACGCACGACAACGCCAACGTGCATCGCGGCGTGCACGCGCTCTCCGAGCGGGCCACCCATGCCTACGAGGGCGCGCGCGAGCGGGTGCGCCAGTTCATCAACGCCCGCGAGACGAAGGAGATCATCTTCGTGCGCGGCTGTACCGAGGCCATCAACCTGGTGGCGCAGACGTACGGGCGCAGCCGCGTGGGCCCGGGGGATGAAGTCCTCATCACCGGCATGGAGCACCACTCGGACATCGTCCCCTGGCAGATGCTCTGCGGGCACGTGGGCGCCACGCTCAAGGTGTTGCCCGTGGACGAGCGGGGTGAGCTGCGCCTGGAACTGCTCGACTCGATGCTCACGGAGCGCACGCGCCTGTTCGCGGTGACGCACGTGTCCAACGCGCTGGGCACGGTGAATCCCATCCGCGAGCTCGTCCAGCGGGCGCATGCGCGCGGCGTGCCCGTGCTGGTGGACGGTGCCCAGGCGATGCAGCACTTCCGCGTGGACGTGCGGGAGCTGGACTGCGACTTCTACACGCTCTCTGGTCACAAGATGTTCGGGCCCACGGGCATCGGCGTGCTGTACGGCAAGGCCGAGGTGCTCGAGACGCTTCCTCCCTGGCAGGGCGGTGGGGACATGATCCTCTCCGTCACCCTGGACAAGACCGTCTACAACCGCCTGCCGTACCGCCTGGAGGCGGGCACGCCGGACATCTCGGGCGCGATCGGCCTGGCGGCGGCGCTGGATTACCTCGACTCGGTGGGACGCGATGCCATCGCCGTGCATGACCAGGATCTCCTGGCGTATGGCACCCAGGCCCTGGAGAGCGTTCCGGGGTTGCGGCTGCTGGGGAAGGCGAAGGAGCGCTCGGGCGTGCTGTCCTTCTTGATGGAGGACGTGCACGCGCATGACGTGGGCACCATCCTGGACCGCGAGGGCGTGGCCATCCGCGCGGGACACCACTGCGCGCAACCGCTGCTCGCGTGCTTCGGTGTCGCGGCCACGGTGCGCGCGAGCCTCGCCCTGTACAACACGCGCGACGACATCGACGCGCTGGTGCGCGGGCTGCACAAGGTGCGGGAGGTGTTCGCATGAGCACGGAACTGCAGGATCTCTATCAAGAGGTGGTGCTGGAGCACGGCAAGCGCCCACGCAACTTCCGCGAGGTGGAGGGCGCCAACCGGCGGGCGGATGGCTACAACCCGCTGTGTGGGGATCAGCTCACGGTGACGCTGCGCATGGTGGGTGATGTCATCCAGGACGTGGGCTTCGTGGGGCAGGGGTGCGCCATCTCCCGGGCCTCGGCGTCGTTGATGACGGGGGCGGTGAAGGAGTTGTCGCGGGCGGACGCCGAGCGGCTCTTCGCGCAGGTGCACCAGTTGGTGACGGAAGGCCCCGAGGGGATGGACCTGGAGGCGCTGGGCAAGCTGGCGGTGCTCTCCGGGGTGAGTGCTTTTCCCGCGCGCGTGAAGTGCGCGAGCCTGGCGTGGCATGCGCTGCGCGCGGCGCTCGAGGGCAGGGCAGCCTCGGTGTCGACGGAGTAGGGAGGGACATCTGGATGAGAGGTTTACAGACACTGCTCTCGCGTGATTGCGAGGTGACGATGATCCCGAGCGGCGAGCGCGTGGTGGTGCCCGAGGGCACCGAGGTGCGCGTGCTGCAGTCGCTCGGCGGCAACGTGACGGTGCAGGGAGACTACGGGCAGCTCATGCGCATCGACGAGAAGGACGTCGAGGTGCTGGGCGCCGACTACCTCGCTCAGCTCGCGAAGCCCGTGGAGAAGCCCGAGGGGGCGGTCGCCGAGGGCGAGTTCGACGCGGAGCGGGTCTGGGAGCAGCTGCGCACGGTGTACGACCCGGAGATTCCGGTGAACATCGTGGAGCTGGGGCTCGTGTACGAGTGCAAGGCCACGCCGCTGCCCGAGGGTGGCAACCGGGTGGAAATCCAGATGACGGTGACCGCGCCCGGCTGCGGCATGGGCCCCGTGCTGGTGGAGGACGTGCGGCAGAAGGTGAAGAGCGTGCCGGGCGTGACGGAGGCGGACGTGCAGCTCGTCTGGGATCCGCCCTGGGACCAGGGCCGCATGTCGGACGTGGCGCGGTTGCAGCTGGGTTGGATCTGATGGGCGTGCGCGTCGAGAAGAACGGTCCCGTCACCACCGTCATCCTCCACCGCCCCCAGGTGCGCAACGCCGTGGATGGACCCACGGCCCAGGCGCTCGTCGCGGCCTTTCGTGACTTCGAGGCCGACGCGGAGGCGAAGGTGGGTGTCCTCTTCGGGGACGGCGGCACCTTCTGCGCGGGCGCGGATTTGAAGGCGGTGAGCGAAGGGCGCATGCCGCACCTCTCGCCCGAGGGCGACGGCCCCATGGGCCCCTCCCGGATGATGTTGAGCAAGCCCGTGATCGCCGCCCTCTCCGGCCATGCCGTCGCGGGAGGACTGGAGCTGGCGCTGTGGTGTGACCTCCGGGTGGCCGAGGAGGACAGCGTGCTGGGCGTGTTCTGCCGCCGCTGGGGCGTTCCTCTCATCGACGGAGGCACGGTGCGGCTGCCCCGGCTCATCGGCCTGTCGCGTGCGATGGATCTCATCCTCACGGGCCGTCCGGTGTCCGCGCGGGAGGCCCTGGACATGGGGCTCGTCAACCGCGTGGTCCCCCGAGGCTCCGCGCGCGAGGCCGCCGAACAGCTCGCCCGGGAGATCGCCGCGTTTCCCCAGGCGTGCATGAACGCGGATCGGCGCTCGGCCCATGCCCAGGGGGGCCTGCCCCTGGAGGAAGCGCTCCTCCAGGAGTTCCAGGGCGGCGTCGGGATACTCGAGGCCGAGGGGCTGGCCGGAGCGAAGCGCTTCTCCGGCGGCGAGGGCCGGCACGGCCGGTTCGAGTAGTCCCGGCCGGCCCCTCCTACTTCTTGAGCACCAGGTCGCGGGACTGGATGAGGTCCACCTCGCCGGCGAAGTGCGCGAAGTCCTCGTACTGCTTCACCGGGATGCGGCCTCGCGCCACCCGCAGCGTCTCGTCGACGGTGAGGGTGTCTCCCGCCTGCTTCTCCGTGCGGGACAGGCGGCCGAAGGGGCTCTCCGACTTCAACTGGGCCTGGGGATCCGTCAGCTTGTAGCCCTGGGGCATCTTCAGCGTCACCACCGTGTGGCTCGCGTCCGTGCGGTCGAGGAACAGCGGGATGGTGCGGGTGCTCAACTGCACGTACTGCCGGCCCAGCGTCGCGGGCATGGTGATGGGCGGCACCAGCATCGCCGAGCCCTCCACGCGGGCGAAGTTCGCCGCCTTGAACGAGTAGCGCACCGTGAAGGGCGCCCCCACCTCTTCCTTTCGATCGAAGGCCAGCTCCGTGAGGTCCGCGCCATTGAAGTAGCGGCCCACCGCGCCCTGCATCGCCTGGCGGCGGCGGTCTCCGGAGATGGCCTCGAAGGCCTCGGCGAGCTGGGCCGCCTCGTAGCCCGAGTACACCTCCTCACCCTTTCCGGTGAGCTGGCCCGTCGCGTCCACCTCCAGGCTCAGCTTCACCTGCTTGCCGGGTTGTGCCGCGAGCGGTGGCGTCTTCAGCTTCTCCAGTGCGCGGCCGGGCTCGGGCAGCAGGTACACCTCGAGCTCGCCCAGCGCCGTCTCGGGCAGCTCGCCGAAGGGGGCGAAGCGCGTGCTCGTGTCCAGCCACACCGGCCCCGTGCCCGGGACCTCCGCCCGCAGGGCCACGAAGGACAGCAACGACTCCTCGGGAAAGAGGTAGGGGCTGGGGTCCACCGAGAAGGTGCGCACCAGCGCGATGCGCGTGGGGATGCCCAGCGTCTCCAGCCCCGTCTTGAGGACCCACAGGCGGCTGCCCCGATCCTGCGCCATGGAGGACGCGGCCGACTGCGACAGCCCCGAGTCCCGGCCACTGAAGCGCTTCATCACCGCCGTGTACAGCGCCCGGGCCGCTTCCAGCCCCTTCTTGTCCCCGGCGGCCTCGCGCGCGAACGCCTCCACCTCCCAGTTGAGCGCGCCCCGGTCCAGGAAGGCGTCCGCGTACACCTGCATCAGGCTGTCATTGCCCGTGGTGCCCGCGCCCACCGTCACGAAGGGCAGGTACTCCTTGCTGGAGGGCGCGTCCGGCTCGGGGATGAGGGGCGGCACGTTGCGCACCTCGTGGGTGAAGATCTCCTCGTCTCCCTTCACCTGGGGCGGGGACACCTGGACGTTGTGCGCGTCCACCCGCATGCCCGTGCCCTTGGGCGCCACCACCGTGTAGTTCGCCCGGTGGTCCGGCATCTCCGCGATGCTGAAATAGAAGTCCGAGGCCTTGAAGCCGGGCTGTCCCGGTCCGCGCGAGGGCTCGGCGAGCAGGTACTCCACCTCCACGAAGTCACCCACCTGGACTCCGGGCAGACTCACCGTGTCCTTGCCCTCGATGTTCTCCGGCTCGAGCACCGTGCCATCCGCCTTGATCGTGCGCAGCGCCAGGGCCTGCGCGCCCGAGGGCAGGCGCACCTCGGCGATCTCCTGCACGCCGCTCTGCTCCAGCGCCTTCTGCAGCAGGTGGATGCGGCTCACCTGGGAGCCGTCGGGGTAGACCTGGGTGGCCGCCGCGTCCAGCACGTAGGCGGCGGAGGCGGTTTCCGAGCCGGGGTTGGCCTCGTAGTCGCGCAGGGCCTTGCGTCCGTCGATGGCGTGCGCCTGCAACAACTCCTGCCCCGTCTTCGCGCGCACCACGGCGCGGCGCAGGGACAGGTTGCCGCCATCGAGCAGCAGCGAGCGCTCCCGCAGGGCCAGCGCGCCGTCCTTGTCCCCGGCGAGCTCGCGCACGTCCGCCCACTTCTCCAGTACCCGGGGACTGCGCGGCCAGAGCAGGCCGAGCGCCTTGAGCGTGGCGGTGGCCTCGGCGAAGCGGCGCTGGGCCACCTGCGCGGCCGCCAGGGCCATGGCCGTCGAGATGTCTCCGGGGTTGCGCGTGAGCTGTTCCTGGTAGAGCGCCTCGGTGCGCGCCAGGTCTCCGCGAATCCTCGCGTGATCGGCCGCCCGGATGGTGGCACCCGGGCAGTTCTCCATCGACGCGATGAGTGCGTCCGCGCGCTCCACGGCGTCCCGGCGCCGCGCCAGGCTGTAGCGCAGCCCCAGCGCCTCGCACAGGCCGGGCTGCGCCTCGAGCGCTCCCGAGAGGCTTTCCTCGGCCGAGCTGTCCACCTCCAGGGCGAGCGCCGCGCGCGCCTCCAACAGGAACACGGGCCAGCCCGCGGGCTTCGCCGCCGCGCGTGCCGTCTTGAGCGTCTCCAGCGCCGCGGCCGGTTGGTTGTCATTGAGGGACAGCTCGGCGCGCACCAACAGCGCCGTCACGTCGCCTGGATCCCGCGAGAGCACCGCCTCCAGATCCCTCGTCGCGCGGCCCCGCGCCACCTTGCTGGGGATGGTCCGATCCTGCGCGGCCAGCTCGGCGCGCAGCGACAGGACGGCGGGCGTCTGGGTGGCGCCCTGCAACCGCGTCATCAACCGCCAGGCGCCGTCCGGATCCCGCGCCATGCCATCGCGAATCGCGGCGAAATCCGCCAGCAGGGGCCCCGCCTCCTCGGCGAGAGCGGCCGCCAGCTCCTCGGCGCGCGGGTAGACGAGCGGCGCGCGGGCGTCCTTCGGAGCACTCCCCCACGTGGCGGGCGCGGCACCGGCGGCCGGGCTGTAGCTCACGCCGGAGGGGCGCCCGTCCGCGCGCATCAGCGACACGCTCACGTTGGCCGAGCGTTGATCCCTCAAGAGCTTGACGAGGATGCGGTGGCGGCCCGCGGAGAGCCGCAGGGCGCGCGTGGCCACGGTGGACGAGGCGCGCGCGAAGCTCCGGCGCTCCAGGGTGGGCGTGCCATCCACGCTCAGCGCGTACGTGGAGGCGGACGAGGCGCGCGCCACGTAGTCGCCCTCCTCGGGCACCTCCGCGTCCACCGCCAGCAGGTAGATGTCGCCGGAGGAGGTTTCGCCCGCCACGTCCAGGCGGCCGTCCGGCGCGCGGAGGACGCGGGGCTGGAGCGCGCCGAAGGGGCCGGTGAAGGGGCCCGCCAGCGAGCCGGACTTCTCGGGCGCGAGTGGCTCGTCGAAGCCGAGCAGGTGCCAGGGCGAGAAGGGCCCGAGCAGCGTGGCGGTGTCCGCCGCGCCCATGTCCTTCAAGGTGGCCGCCTGGGCGGCGCGGTCGCTCCGGGTGCCGAGGATGGCCGCCTGGCTGGCGCGCAGCAACTGGGCGGCCTCGCCCGTGGCTCCGGCGTCGAGCGCGGCGTGCAGGCCCGTGAGGATGACGTCATCCAGCGCGGGCGAGCTGCCCGCCAGCTCCAGCGCATAGCGCGCGCTGGGCACCGCGAGCGGATGGGTGGGGGCGCGCGTGGCCACCGCGAGCGCGGCGTCCAGGGCCCGGCGGGGCTGGGCGGCGCGGCGCGCGAGCAGGTGCTGTCCATAGAGGACGTAGGGGTCGGCGGGGTCCTTCGCGGTGCCCTCGTCGAAGCGGGCCTGGGCGGCCGCGGCGTCTCCCTTCACCAGCCAGGCATGGAAGCCGGCGAAGGCGAGCGTGCGGGCCTCGGAGGCGCCCTTGCCCGCCGCCGTGGCGGCCCGTTCGAGCACCTCGGTGGGCGAGGGGGTGTGAGCGGCACAACCGGACATCAGTCCGGTGACGAGCAGGAGCGCGGGCAGGACTCGGCGGGTGGGCGTGCGCATAGAGGACCCAGGGATAGTTCAAAGCCCCGGGTGAGGCCACATCCGCATGCACCGCGCCGTCCGGCCGCGTCTATTTCGAGCGTTTGCCCCGGGCGGGCGCGGGCTTGTGGACCGTCTTCTTCGCCGGGGAGGGGGCCGTCACCCTCGAGGACTCCTGCCGCGAGGCCTCCGTGACGGCTCCCTGGGGCCCGGTCCGGAGCGCGGGCGGCACGGGCCGCACCGTGTAGCCGAAGTTCTCCGCCTGACAGATGCCCTCGATGCAGCCCAGGGCGGGGACGGGCTCATCGCCAAAGCGCTTGTCCTGCCAGTTGGGGCCCAGGTGCAGGGGCTCGGCCACGGGGCGCCGGTCCTCCTTGGTTCCCACGGAGGCGATGAGCACGCCCTCCTCGTCCACGTCCAGCTCCAACTCCACGGGACCCTCGGGCGAGTCGGGGCCGAGCATCGTCCCGCGCTTCTCCCCGAGGTTCCATTCGAGCCGCAGCGGGGCGCCCTGTCCGCTGTACACCAGGGCCACGTAGCGGCCCGTGCTGCCGAGCAGCAGCAGGGCGGCCTCGGGCGGAGGCGGAGGGCCGTAGAACAGGCCCTTGAGGCGCGTGCCAAACGTGAGCTCCGGGCCGCGGGCGTTCACCCGGGCCACGAAGCGCGCCTGGTCTCCGCGCATGTTGGGCACGTCCACGCGCATGAGGCCCACGCGCGACTGGCCCTCCACCGCCGGGAAGAGGAGCTTGCGATCCTCCAGCACCAGGGGCCGGCCGGACACCAGCAGCGAGGGTTTGTCGGGGCCCTCTCCGAGCGTCACCTTGCGCGGCTCGCCCTCCACCGACGACAGCCGCCCCGCGAGTGGCTGCACCGAGGGGGGGCCCAGGTCCGCGGTCAGCGCGGTGCCCGGAGTCACCGGCACGCGCTGGTCCTTGTTGCGCAGCCACGTGGAGCCCAGCACGCCCACCGCCGCCACCACGAGCATCGTGGCCGCCACCTGCAGACAGGTGCGCATCACGCGCGCCAGACTCTGCTTCAGCCGCTCCGCGCGGCTGAGCTTCGTGGGCGACAGCGTGGTGTAGTGGGGGATGAGCGGTTCCAGGTCCCGCATGAGCGCGGAGACGCTGGCGTAGCGGTCCGCGGGCAACTGCTTGAGGCAGTTGGCGATGATGCCGTCCAGGCGGGGATCCAACCCGGGCTTGCGCCGCGAGGGCGGATCATAGTGGCCCGCGGGCAGCTCCCCCACGAGCAGCTCATAGAAGACGAGGCCGAGCGCGAAGATGTCCGCCCGGGCGTCCGCGCTCTTGGCGTCCACGCGCTGCTCGGGCGCCATATAGGAGAGCGTGCCCATGGCCACGTGCGTGCTGGTGAGGGCGAAGCGCGCGCTGGTGTCCTCCAGGAAGGACGCGAGTCCGAAGTCCGTCACCTTGGGCAGGTCACCCGCCTGCATGTCGAAGAGGATGTTCTCCGGCTTCAAGTCGCGGTGGATGACGCCCCGGTGGTGCGCGTACTCGATGGCCCGGCAGATCTGCAGCATGATGCGCAGGTGCTCGAAGGAGTCGGCCGGGGGCTGGCGGATGCGCTCGCGCAGGGACGGCCCGTCCACGAACTCCATCACCAGGTAGTACGTCGTGAGCGTGCTGCCCTTGTCGACGATGGAGACGATGTGCGGGTGGTGCAGGGTGGCGAGCGCCGCGGCCTCCTTCTGGAAGCGGGCGACGAAGCTCTCGTCCTGGGCCAGCTGGGGGCTGAGCAGCTTGATGGCCACGGTGCGGCCCAGGGACAGCTGGGTGGCCTTGTGCACCTCGCCCATGCCGCCGGTGCCGACGAGTTTCTCCAGGCGGTAGCCAGGAATGAGATCCGGCGCGTGCGTCCGGTTGATGGTGGTGGATGTGGCGTCGAGAGCGGACATGGGAGGCGAGGTGCGTACGGTAGCAGAACCCGCCGCCACAGGGCTGTAGCGATGACCCGCCTGGCCGCTGGTGGACGAGCGCCGATGTCGCGTGCACGCCACTCTTCACCTACACGCGGGCCTCCTGCCCAACCCGAGGCGGCCCGCTTCCCTGCTTCAACCGGGGCGGATTTCCTCCGTGCGTTACTCGTTAAATCCCCGCTCTTTCGTACGGAGTGGGCGTCTGGGAATTCCGTCCGCACCCTATGGGAAGAAGCCGGAAAACACGGCCTCTCCGACTTTTCCCCCCAGGGTGACAGCTCATGACCGTGAAGTCCCCGTGCCGGATGCGCCCATGAGGCTCCTTCCGCTGGCCACGCGCAACCTGATGCGCAATCCGCGCCGGACCGTCATCTCGCTCGCCGCCCTGGTGGTGGGCGTGGGCGCGATGGTGGGGCTCCGGGGCTTCATCAACGGACAACAGCGGGTGGTGCTGGAGAACATCGTCCTCGGCCAGGTGGGGGCGATCCAGGTGCACCGCGCGGGCTACCTGGCCAATGTCCAGGGCTCGCCCTTGACGCTGGACCTGGAGGACTCGCCCGCGCTGCGCGAGCGGCTGTCCCGAGTGGACGGGGTCACCGGCGTGGCGCCCCGCATCGTGTTCGGCGGGATGGTGTCGCTGCCGGACGCCACGGGCGATTCCGAGGACGCGGGCCGCACGGGCTACCTGCTGCTCACCGCGTATGATCCGGCGCTGGAGCCTCGGGTGACGCCGCGGCGCCTGACGTGGCTCTCCGAGGGGGAGCACCTGTCGGGCGTGGACGCGCCGCGCCTGCTGCTCGACGCGGACATGGCGAGGAGCCTGCGCGCGGCGGTGATGGGGCCCTCGGTGGGCGAGGAGGCCTGGCCCGCGCTGCTCGCGGCGGACCGGGAAGGGGTGCTCAACGGCGAGGCGGTGCGGCTGACGGGCACGCTGGTGGGCGCGCCGCTCGGGGACCAACGCCAGGGCTATGTGCCGCTGGGCACCGCGCAGCGGTTGTTGCGGATGGAGGGGCGCGTCACCGAGTACGCCCTGTCGGTGGCGGACCTGGAGGACGTGCACGCGGTGCGTGACGCGGCGCGGGCGGTGCTCGGCCCTGGCTACGAGGTGCACGCCTGGGACGACGTGCTGCCCTTCGTCGCGCAGTTGGCGCGGCACCAGGATTTCATCTTCGCCGTCATCACCTCGGTGTTCCTGCTGACGGTGCTGCTGGGGATCGTCAACGTGATGTTGATGAACGTGCTGGAGCGGGTGCGGGAGATCGGCACCCTGCTCGCGGTGGGGCTGAGGCGGCGGCACGTGGTGTCGCTCTTCCTGATGGAGGGCGCGGTGCTGGGGCTGCTGGGAGGGGTGCTCGGCGCGGGAGTGGGTTGGGGGGTGACGTGGTGGCTGGGATGGCATGGCATCCACCTGCCGTCCTCCGGCACCACGGCCGACAGCATCATCCGGCCGCACATCTCCGGGTGGTACGTGGTGCGCGCGGTGGGCCTGGCCACGGTGGGCGCGGCGCTCGCCGCCCTGTGGCCCGCGTACCGCGCCTCCCAACTCCGTCCCGTGGAGGCACTGGCCCACTCATGAGCTCCCTGTCCTCCCTCGCCGCGCGCAACGTGGCGCGCAATCTCCGCCGCAGCCTCGTCACCCTGGCCTCCGTGCTCCTGGGCGTCACCGCCGTGCTCGTGCTGGAGGGCTTCATCGGAGGCTTCCTGCGCCTCATCGTGGACGACGTCGTGCTGGGCAAGACGGGCGCGCTCCAGGTCCACACCACCGGATATATGGAGAACAGCGACGCGCTCCTGCTCGAGCCGAGCATCCCCTATGACGAGGCGCTGCTCGCCCGCATCCGCGCGGTGCCCGGTGTCACGGGCGTCACCGGCCGCATCCAGTTCTCCGGGCTGGTGAGCAACGGCCTGTCCCAGACGATGTTCGTGGGCCGGGGCCTGGATCTGGCCACGGAGGCCCAGGCGGTCCCCCGGGCGGGCTTCGACGTGTTGCCCGGCGGGCGGATGCTCGCGGCGGGAGACCATGCCCAGGCCATCCTCGGCGGCGAGCTGGCGCGGGCCTTCCACGCGGTGGCCTCGGGGACGAAGGCCGGGAGCGAGGTGGATCGCGTGACGCTCGCCTCGTCGAGCCCCAAGGGCCGCGCCAACTCCCTGGACGTGGCGGTGGCGGGGCTGAGCGTGTCGGGGCTGCCCCACGAGAACAAGAGCGTGGTGACGGTGCCCCTGCCGCTCGCGCAGGAGCTGGTGGGCCTGGAGGGCCGGGTCACCGAGCTGGCCGTGGCGGTGGACGACCTGGAGCGCCTGGACGCCATCGCCGCGTCGCTGCGCGTGCTGCTTGGCCCCGGTTACGAGGTGCACACCTGGCGTCAGCTCCAGCCCTTCGTGGGCGACACGTTGCAGCGCATGCGCTTCGTGATGGGGCTCATCGGGCTCATCCTCTTCGTCCTCATCCTCACGGGCATCCTCAACGCCACGCTCATGAGCGTGTTCGAGCGGGTGCGGGAGATTGGCACCCTGCTCGCGGTGGGCATGCGCCAGCGGCAGGTGCTGGTGCTCTTCCTGTGGGAGGCCACGTGGATTGGCGTGCTGGGAGCGGTGGGCGGCGTGGGGGTGGGGTGGGCGCTCGTGCGAGCCATCGCGGCCCGGGGCATCCCCATGGCCATGGTGCTCAACACCGGCTCCAACTCCCTGCTGCGTCCCGAGCTGCGCCCCTCTTTCGTGCTGCTCACCTTCGCGGTGGCGGTGGTGGGCGCGCTGGCCGCCGCGGCCTGGCCGGCCTGGAAGGCGAGCCGCCTGCGCCCGGTGGAAGCGCTGCGCTCGGTGTGACGTCCCGCTGTCTGTCCAACCCCGGTTCCCCCAAGGAGTGTTCGGATGAGAGTCCTTCCCCTCGCGGTGATGACGCTGCTCGTGACGGCCCCGGCCCCGGCCGGCGAGCCCACGGCGCAGGAGCTGCTGGCCCGCTACGACGCGGTGATGGGCCCGCCCTCCTTCGAGTCCGAATCGGAGATGACGGCGTACCGCGAGGACGGCACGAGCCGCACCTACGCGATGAAGATGCTCCGGGGCGAGGAGGACAGGTTCCGCGTCTGGTTCAAGGAGCCGGCGAGCGCGCGAGGCCAGGAGATGCTGCGCTCGGGGGACAACATGTGGGTGTACCTGCCGTCGCTCAAGCGGGCCACGCGCATCGCCAACCGGGACAGCTTCCAGGGAGGGGACTTCAACAACGCGGACGTGATGCGGGTGAACTACACGAAGGACTACGCGTGCACGCGCGTGCCCTCGGAGGTGCCGGACACGTATGCCCTGGAGCTCAAGGCGAAGACGCCGGAGACGGCCTACGACGCCATCAAGCTGTGGGTGCGCAAGAGCGATGGAATGCCCGTGCGGGGCGAGTACTACGGCACGAGCGGGCAGATGCTCCGCAGCGCGGAGTTCACCGGCTACACGCAGTTCGAGAAGGGCTACACGCGGCCGGCCCGCGTGGTGATGCGCAACGAGCTGGTGAAGGCGCGGCGCTCGGAGCTCGTCATCCACTCCATGCACCTGCGCGTGGAGGCGCCGCCCCAGCGCTTCACCCAGGTGGACCTGGGACGCTGAGCATGAGTCCCCCGCGCTTGAGCCTCGCGCTGTTGGCGCTCTGGGCGAGCGCTCCCGTGTCCGCCGCCGAGGTGACGGGCTACGTGGAGAGCCGCACGCAATACCAGCGCTCGCGCGTCACGGGCCTGCTGCCCACCGACGAGCAGGCCGAGGTGCAGCAGCTCCTGGAGCTCAACGTCCAGCCCCGGCACGCCTACCGGCCCGGGGGCTTCGTGTCGGCGGACCTGTCGCTCTTCCTCCTGACCGGGGGACGCTACCGGGGCCTGGACGCGGGGGGCCGCGAGGTAGCCCTGGAGGAGCGCGCGGCGGGGGCGGCCCGGCCGCTCGTGTCACTCAACGAGCTGTACGTGAGCCACGAGGTGCTTCCCCAACTGCACCTGTTGGTGGGCAAGAAGCGCGTCGTCTGGGGCTCGGGACTGGCCTACAACCCGACGGACCTGCTCAACCCGCCCAAGGATCCCACGGACCCGGCGTTGCAGCGCGCGGGGGCCTACCTGGCGCGGGTGGAGGTTCCACTCGAGACGTTCGCCTTCACGTTCCTGGCGAGCCCCGCGGTGCTCGAGCAGCACAACGGTCTGCCTCAATCCCTGCTCGTCTACCCCCAGTGGGACCGCCGGGACACGCGGGCGCACTACCTGCTGGCCGCGCGCGCGTACGCGCTGTTGGCGGACGCGGACGTCAACCTGATGCTCTTCCACTCGAACCTGTACGGCGACCGTTTCGAGTCGAAGACGCGCGGGGGCCTGTCCTTCTCGCGCTACTTCCTCAAGGACTACGAGCTGCACCTGGAGGCGTTGGTGGGGCGGGGCTCGGCGCGGCGCTACCCGGTGGGTGGGTGCCTGAGGAACCGCCAGGCGGCGGCGGGCTGCGTGCTGCGCGAGGAGGCCCTGTTCGCCACCCGTCGCCTCGACGAGCGCATGCTCCGCCCCCGGGTGCTCGCGGGCTCGCGCTACATGTTCGATGACGAATCCCTCCTGTCGCTGGAATACCTGTTCCAGGCGGATGGCTTCACCCGGGACGAGTTCCAGCACTACGTCAACGGGCTCGGCCTGCCACGGGAACTCCAGGACGCGGGACGGGCCCCCACGGACACGGGCGCGAGCGCGGACACGGGCGCGCCGCGCAAGTTCAGCTTCGAGCCGCTGGGGCGGCACTACGCCTTCCTCAGCTTCCAGAAGCCGAAGATCCACGACGACTTCACCCTCGACGTGGTGGTGATGAGCAACCTGGGAGACCTCTCGGGCCTCGTCACGCCGAGCCTGTCCTGGGCGGGCACCGAGTGGATGACGCTCACGCTCTCCGGCTTCATTCCCTGGAGCGGCCCCCGGTCGCTCGCGGCCACGCGGCCCGGTACCTCCACACCCGTGAGCGAACTCGGCCTGTTGCCCCTGGAGTACCGAGGCCTCTTCCAGGTCCACCTCTTCTACTGAAGGACGTGCCGCCCATGCCCTCTCATTCCCTTCTCGAGCTCCATGGCATCACCCGCGAGTACTCCCTGGGCAGGACCCGGGTGAGCGCGCTGCGCGGAGTGGACCTGTCGGTGTCCGCGGGCGAATTCACCGTGGTGACGGGCCCCTCGGGCAGCGGCAAGACGACGCTGCTCAACATCATCGGGTGCCTGGATCGGGCCTCGGGTGGCTCGTACCTGCTGGACGGCGAGGAGGTGGGGGACCGGGACTTCGACGCGCTGGCCGAGGTGCGCAACCGCAAGGTCGGCTTCATCTTCCAGAGCTTCAACCTCATCCCCGTGCTGGACGTGGCGGAGAACATCGAGCTGCCGTGCCGGCTGCGCGAGGACGGCGGAAGGAACAAGCGCGCCCTGCGCGCGCACGTGGAGGCGCTGGCGGACGCGGTGGGCCTGTCGCCCTATCTGCATCACAAGCCGGACGAGCTGTCGGGCGGTCAGCGGCAGCGGGTGGCCATCGCCCGGGCGCTCATCACCGAGCCGCGTCTGGTGTTGGCGGACGAGCCCACGGCGAACCTGGACTCGGCGACGAGCCAGCACATCCTGGATTTGATGCTGCGGCTCAACCGGGAGCAGGGCGTGACGTTCCTCTTCTCCACGCACGATCCCCGGGTGGTGGCGCATGCCTGGCGGGTGCTGCACATCCAGGACGGCAAGCTCGTGTCGGGCGAGTACCCCGGAGTGAGCCGCCGGGCGGCGGGCGCGTCCTGACATGGCGACTGTAAAAAGACAGCGGGGGCGCCCTTCCTGGTGAGGAAGGACACCCCCGGTGACACGGTTCCGCTCTCGAGAGCGAAGAAGACCCGACTACTTGCTCTTGGCCTTGGTCTTCTTGTGCTCCTCGGTCTTGGTCTTGGTGGTGCCGTCCGCGTCCGTCTTGGTCTGGGTCTCGGTCTTCTCCTCGCGAACGGCGTCACCCTCCATGCCGCTCATCTCGGTCTTGGTCTCGGCCTTGGTCTCGGTCTTCTTGGTATCGGCGGCGAAGGCGGACACGGAGACGGACATGAGGGCGATGGCGAAGATCTTCTTCATGGTGGAATTCTCCTGAGCTCAAACCAACTCGCGGACGCCGCTGGATGCGACGTAGCGGTGCTTTGTCTGAGCATCGTCCGTGCCATGTCCCAACCCAGAGGAGAGGCATTGGACGGGGTGGGGAGATTTTCACCAGGGGACGTTCGTGGGGCCTCAAACGGAGAAGGGCGCCTCCCGGAGAAAGGGAGACGCCCCTGCCGCATCGCGCGGGTGACCGCGGAAGGACTACTTGGTCTCGGTGGCGGTCTCGGCCGGCTTCGCGGCCTTCTTGGTGGCCTTCTTGGCGGGCTTCTTGGTCGTCTCCTCGGCCTTCGCACCCTCGGGCTTCACCTCGGACTTCGCGGCCTCGGCGGTGGCCGGAGCCTCGGCCTTCGCACCCTCGGGCTTCACCTCGGACTTCGCGGCGGCGGGAGCGGGAGCGGCGGCGGGAGCGGGAGCGGCGGCGGCCTTGGTGGGCTCGGTGGCGAACGCGGACAGAGAAGCGGACACGACGAGGGCGGCGAGGACGTTCTTCATGGTCAACTCCATGGCACAACAACCAATCGCGGGATTGCGACGTTTCGTTTAAGACACATCAGCACCCGCCGTGCCACAATACCTTCCGAGGAGGGGAGGTGTTGGGTTGCGGAGATTCTCCCCATGTTGCCTGCCCGGCCTGGGGGCACCCTCCCCATGAAGCGGCGGAGGTCTTTGACGACACCCCCTATCTTGGGGATGCTGCCCGCGTCAGCCGGTCGCGCTAAAGCACGGTCTAAACCCACAGGCGCATGCTGCGCGCACGGAGGGACGGGAACGACGGTATGCGGTACCTCTTCATCGCCATGGCCGTGCTCGGGTTGGGACAGGGATGTGCGACTCCACGGGTGATTGTCCCGCCGCCCGTGTCGGATGATGTGGAGCGGTGGCGGCTCCGGTACCTGGAGGAGTGTGAGCGGGCGGAAGCGCTCGCGGTGAAGCTGGCCGCGGCGGAGAGCGCGCTGGAAGTGGTGGTGCAGGAGCAGGTCGAGTCGACGCGGCTCACCCGGCAGCTCATGCAGGAGCGGTTGCAGGAGGAACAGGATCGCGCGGCGGCGGAGCGGCACTCGCTGGTGGAGCACAACGCGCACCTGGTGACGCGGCAGCGGGAGCTGACGGCCATCCAAGAGGAACTGGAGGACGTGTGGTTCCAGTCCGCCCTGTCCCGGGCGAGGCGGCGCAGTCAGCCTCAGCCCGCGCCCGTCCCGGTGGCGCCCGTGCCGGTGCCCGCTCCGGCCCCTCCTCCGCCCCCGTCGATGCCTCCGTCCGGTCTTCCGTGAGCGCCCGCGCGTCCATCCGGGGCTACCGCGTCGGCTTCCTGTTCGCGGTGATGCTGCTGTCGGCGGTGGCTGGCTTCACGCTCTGGACGGACGTGCGCACGAGTCACGACGTGGCCGTGCGCTTCCAGGAAGCGTTGGATCGGGCGGGGCTCATTGGCCGCATCCGGGTGGACGCCATCTCCCTGGAGTCCGCCATCGAGGCCCACATCCGCGCCACCGATGACTCCGAACGGCAAGCCGCCAACGAGGTGATGGAGGACATCCTCGCGGACGTGCGCGAGGCCTCTCACGAGTACACGCGCACCCTGCCCCGGGAGGACACGCTCGTGGTGTGGCAGCGCTTCAACCAGGCATGCAACCGCCTGGCCGAGCAGGTGCGTGCCGCGGCGCTCCTGTCCAACCGCCAGGAGGCCGAGCGGGCAAGGCACCACCTGGTCGCCCAGGTGCGCCCGGTGGCCGAGGAGATCGACGGACTGGCGGGCCAGCTCACGAAGGAGAACGCGGACGAGTCGCGCATGTTGCTCAGCCACCTGGCGTCACTGCGCGCGCGCAACCTGGGCTTCGGCGGTGGGGTGACGCTGCTGGCGATGCTGGTGTCCCTGGTCGTGGGCCTGCACATCACCTCGGTGCTCGGGCGGCAGGACGTCACCATCCAGGAGCAGATGAAGGAGCTGGACCGGCGCAACCAGGAGCTGGATGCCTTCACCCAGCGCGTGGCGCATGATCTGATGGGGCCGCTGTCGCCGCTCAAGGGGTACCTGACGCTCCTGCGCCGCTCGGGCGCGGTGAAGGACGCGCAGGCGCTGGAGCTGGTGTCGCTGTCCGAGTCCAGCGCGGCGCGCATGGGGGAGCTCATCGAGGCGCTGTTGCGCTTCTGCCGCTCGGGGACACGGGGCGAGCGCACGGTGGGTGAGCTGGACACGGCGGTGACCACGCTGCTGCTCGAGGTGAGCCAGACGGCCGCCGCGCAAGGCGTGGCGCTGGAGCGCGATGTGAACGCGGGGGTGAAGGTGGCGTGTCCCTCACAGCTCCTGCAGCTCATCGCGCAGAACCTGTTGTCCAACGCGGTGAAGTACACGGCGGGCCGCTCCGACGCGCGGGTGAGTGTGCGCGTGGCGCGCGAGGGCGGCGAGGCGGTGCTGGAGGTGGCCGACAACGGCGTGGGCATGAGCGCGGACACACAGGGCAAACTTTTCCAGCCCTTCTTCCGCGCGCCGGAGACGCGGGGAATTCCCGGCCATGGTTTGGGGCTGGCCACCACCCGGCGTCTGGTGGAAGCACATGCGGGCACGTTGCTGTTGCGCTCGGCGCCGGGCGCGGGTACCCGGGTGACGGTGCGTTTTCCGCTCGCGGCCGAGGCCGCCCCCGCCGTCCTTGGAGTGGGTTAGATGAGTCCCGCCGCTCGAATCCTCGTCGTCGACGATGACCCTCACGCGAGGGATCTGCTCAAGCGCCTGCTCGGCATGCTCGGCGAGGTGTCGCAGGCCTCGGACCCGAAGATGGCCGCCACGCGCCTGAGCGAGGAAGGCCCGTTCGACCTGGTCTTCACCGACATGATGATGCCGAACGCGGGGGATGGGCTCATCGTGCTCAACGAGGTGCGCGCGCACCTGCCGGACACGCCCGTCGTCGTGGTGACGGCGTTCGGCAACATCGAGGGCGCGCTGGACAGCATCCAGCAGGGCGCCTTCGACTACCTGTCCAAGCCCTTCGACGTGGACGCCATCGTGCGCGTGGCCCGGCGGGCGCTGGAGCAGAAGCGGCTGGTGGAGGAGAACCGCTCACTGCGCAAGCAGGTGGAGCGCGGCGCCATGGTGGGCCGCAGCCCGGCGCTGCTGGAGGTGTACAAGCAGGTGGCGCGGGCGGCGGCCACGGCGGTGCCCGTGCTCATCACCGGCGAGACGGGCACGGGCAAGGAGATGGTGGCGCGGGCGCTGCACCGGCGCTCTCCGCGCTCGACGGGTCCGTTCATCCCCGTGGACTGCGGCGCCATCTCCGAGTCGCTGATGGAGAGCGAGCTGTTCGGCCATGCGCGGGGCTCGTTCACGGGCGCCACGGGAGCGAGGCGGGGTCTGTTCGAGGAGGCCCACGGGGGCACGCTCTTCCTGGACGAGATTGGCGACGTGGGCCCCAAGGTGCAGGCGCAGCTGCTCCGCGCGTTGCAGGAGGGGGAGATCCGCCGGGTGGGCGAGAGCGCGCCCGTGAAGGTGGACGTGCGGGTGGTGGCGGCGACGAACAAGGGCCTGAAGGCCCGGGTGGCCGAGGGGCTGTTCCGCGAGGATCTGCTCTACCGCCTGGACGTGGTGCACCTGCAACTGCCGCCCCTGCGCGAGCGCCGCGAGGACATTCCCGCGTTGGTGGAGCACTTCGCCGCGCTGCAGGCGCGGGGTGGGGTGGCGCCGGTGGTGGCGAGCGAGGCGATGGCGCGGCTGACGGCCTATGACTGGCCGGGCAACGTGCGGCAGTTGGAGAACGTGGTGGCGCGCGCGCTCGCGTTGAACGTGACGGGGGTGCTGGGGCCGCCGGACTTCCCCGAGCCCATTGGCGACGCGCCGCGGAAGCTCAGCGGCCTCACCGGGGACATGCCGAGTCTGGCGGAGCTGTCCCGGCGGTACGCGGCCCATGTGCTCCAGCACGTGGGGGGCAACAAGAGCGAGGCGGCGCGCCTGTTGGATGTGGACCGCAAGACGCTCTACAAGCTGCTCGAGGCGCACGCGCCGGCGGGAGAGTAGGGCTCAGCCCACCACGGAGACCGTCACCCGGCGCTGATGGGGCGAGGTGCGGTGCTCCCAGACGTAGAGGCCCTGCCAGGTGCCCAGGTGGGCCTTACCGCCCTTGATGGGCACGCTCAGCGAGTTCTGCGTCAGCACCGTGCGCACGTGCGCGGGCATGTCATCGGGGCCCTCCGCGTCGTGGCGGAAGAGCGGATCGCCATCCTTCACCAGCCGCGAGAAGAAGGCCTCCAGGTCCCCGCGCACATCTGGATCCGCGTTCTCGCACAGGATCAGTGACGCGCTCGTGTGGTGCAGGAAGACGGTGCACAGGCCCTGGTTCGCACCGCTCTCCGCCACCGCCCGCTGCACGTCGGCCGTGATGTCGTGGAAGCCCCGGCCTCGCGTCGCCACCGTCCATTCCTTCGCGTGATACATGGCTCGCTCCTGTCCGGGATCCGGGTTCCTCAGCGCTTCTGCAAACGGACGTGGAGGAACTCCGCCAGCCGCTGCAGCTCTTGCGGCGCGATGGTGTGGGGCCCGTCGAAGGGCAGGAAGTCCACGAGCAGGCCCGCCTCCTTGAGCAGATCGCGCAGCTTCTCGGCCTGGGCGAAGGCGAGGATGTCGTCATGTCGCCCGTGGGCCTGCAGCACCGGCAGGCCCTTGCGCTTCTCGGCCCGCTGCTTCCACTCGTCCTGGCAGATGAGGGTGCCCGACAGGATGCACAACCCCGCCGGGGCCTCCTCCAGACGCAGCGCCAGGTCCGTCGTCACCATGCCGCCCTGGCTGAAGCCCCCCAGGACGATCTTCCCGTAGGGCAGCTTCGTCGCCGCGGACAGCGCCGACAGCAGGCCCGTCAACGCGCGCCGGGCCTGCGCGAGCCCCTCGGGGACGGACTTCTGGAAGGTGGGCCAGTCCCGCCCCCGCCCCATCAACACCTCGGGGGGCAGGTGGAACCAGGCCCGGCCCGAGGGCATGCCCAGGGACGCGAGCGACAAGGGCGCCGCCGGGAAGACGAACCGCACCTTGGGCCCCAGCTCCGGCTGGCTCTCCACCAGCTCGCGCGCCAGGGGCACCAGGTCCGTGGCCGGAGCCCCGTAGCCATGGCACAGCACCACCGCCAGCTCGGGGTTCGTCCCCTCGGGGACCGCGTCGACCACCTGGCAGTCCAGCTCTCCGAGTCGCGTGCTCACTCGTCGCATGGTTCGCGCTCCTTACTTGGGCTGCGTGTCGCTGAGGGTGACCTTCTTGAGCACCACGTCCTTCACCGGCTTGTCCATGGGGCCCGTCTGCACCTTGGACATGGTCTCCACCACGTCATAGCCCTTCACCACCTCGCCGAAGATGGTGTGCCGGCCGTTGAGGTAGGCGGGCGTGGAGACGGTGATGAAGAACTGGCTGCCGTTGCTCTGCGTGCCCGCTCCGCGGTTGGCCATGGCGAGCAGACCCGTCTTGTCGAACGTCCGGCCGCTCTGGACCTCGTCCTCGAAGCTGTAGCCCGGCGTACCCGAGCCCGTGCCCAGCGCGTCTCCGCCCTGGATCATGAAGCCCGGGATGATGCGGTGGAAGATGATGTTCTGGTAGAGCGGCGTCTTCTGCTGGAGCTTGCCCGTGCGCGGGTCCGTCCACTCCTGCTCGCCGTTGGCCAGGCCCACGAAGTTGGCCACCGTGAGGGGCGCGTCCTTCGCGAACAGCTTCACCACGATGTTGCCCTGGTTCGTCACCATCGTGGCGTACAGGTCCTTGCCCTCGAGCGCCTTCTTCTGCCAGGCGCCGGCCTTCTCCGCCGGAGGGCGCGTGCGGGGTGCCGCGCTGGCGCCGTGCTCGGGCTGCTCCTCGGCGGCGGGGGGAGGCGTCGCGGCCGGCGGAGGCGTGGGGGCCGGGGTCGCGGGGGCGGGAGTCGTCTGGCTCTGCGCGCCCGTCGTCGAGGGCGGCGTCTGGCTCTGCGCGGGAGTCGGCGGGGTGGCCTTCTCCTCGGTGCAGGCCGTCAGCGTGAGCAGGAGGAGTCCGGTCTTCAGGAAGGGCATGCGCATGGGCCGGGCATCCTACAGAGCGAAGCGGGGCTCGCAACCGCGACGTCCCGGGAATGAGCCGCTCTGAACGCTCATTCAGGGGCGGAAGGCGTCCGGAAGCGTTCAATCCCTCACGCTGCCGCGCCTCGGATGGGTCGGATGGGAACTCTAGGATTCCGGCTATCGTCAGTCCTCCTGGGACTCGTGCGTGCGAGTCCCGGGAGCGCTCCCCTAGGAGGAAGCCCATGGCCGCCGTCATCAAGGATGTCGTCGTTCTCCTGCCGGGTCTGCTCGGCAGCGTGTTGCAGCGCGAGGGCAAGGACATCTGGGGCCTGTCGGGCGGCGCCATCTTCCGCGCCCTCTTCAGTGGCCTGGGCAGCGTGAAGTCGCTCACCCTCAAGTCCGACAGCGGGGGGGAACTCGCGGATGACGGCGTGGAGGCCACCGCGGTGCTCCCCGACACGCACCTCATCCCCGGCCTGTGGAAGGTGGATGGGTACACCCGCGTGGCCGAGACGCTGGTGGGCCGGCTCGGGCTCATCCCGGGCGCCAACTTCTTCGAGTTCCCCTACGACTGGCGGCGCGACATCCGCTTCACCGCGAAGCGGCTCGCCCGCGAGTCCGCGCGCTGGCTGCACACGTGGCGCCACAGCCACGGCGGCTCGCCGGACGCGCGGCTCATCCTGGTGGGCCACTCCATGGGCGGCATCGTCGCGCGCTACTTCCTCGAGTGCCTCGAGGGATGGAAGGACACGCGCGCGCTCATCACCTTCGGCACCCCGCACCGCGGCTCCTTCATGGCGCTGCATGCGCTCGCGCAGGGCTTCCGCAAGGACCTGGGCCCCGTCAACCTCGTGGACCTGACGGAGATGGTGCGCTCGCTGCCTTCCGCCTACCAACTGCTGCCCATATACCCGTGCGTGAAACTGCCGGACGGGCGGATGGTGCGTCCGGGCGAGGCCGCGGCCATTGGCCAGATGGATCCCACGAAGGCCGCCCAGGGGCTCGCCTTCCAGCGGGAGATCATGAGCGCGGTGGAGTCCAACGCGAAGAACACCGACTACCTCGAGAGGGGCTACCACCTGCACCCCGTGGTGGGCACCTTCCAGCCCACGATGCAGGGCGCCCGGCTCAACGCCGCCGGGGGACTGGACATGCTCTGGAGCGAGCCGGACGGCGCGGATCACGGAGGCGACGGCACCGTGCCGCGCGTCTCCGCCCTGCCCCTGGAGGAGCGCCACCAGGTGCGCGCCATGTACAGCCCCACGGCCCACGCCTCGCTGCAGAACGCCTTCGAGGTGCTGGCCCACGTGGAGGGCGTCATCACCGGCCAGCACCTCCAGCTCGACAAGTACCGCGACTCGTTGTTCGGCCCCGCGCCGCGCATGCTGTCCTTGCGCATGGAGGACGCGTTCGGGCACGACGAGCCCGTGCCGGTGCGCGTGCGGCCCTCGGCCGAGCCGGTGGCGCTCCGGGCGTACGTCTCCAACGTGAAGACAGGCGAGTCCTTCACGGAGGCGTTGGTGCGCGGTCCGGATGGCGCGCATGAGGGCGCGTTCCGCCCTCTCCCTCCCGGCCTGTATCGCGTGAGCGTCAAGGGCGGCCCCGAGGTCATCCCCGTGAGCGATGTCTTCGCCGTCTTCCACCGCGCGGGCGAGTTGCCCGACGACGAGGAGCCGCGGGAGTTCTCGGTGAGCCCGGGGGGTGTACCCGCGCCGGAGTGGCGGTCCGCGGAGACCCCGCCCTCGAGCGTCTTGCTGGAGCACGCGGCGAAGCTGTCGTTGAAGGACGAGGGACAGACCATCATGCGCTACCCCTCGGTGGAACCGCTCATCCCCGCGCGTCCGGGACAACCGCTTCCCCTGACGGTGGACCTGGCGCTCGCGGAGGTGGGCGCGGAGACGGAGTCCGCGGGCGTGCAGATGGCCGGGCTCGCGGCGGACTGGAAGGAATTGCCCGTCAAGGTGCGCATGTTGTGCGCGGAGATGACGTTCCGGCCCGGAGCGGACACGGGCGTGGTGCTGGTGCGGCGCAATGACAGCTCCATCGCCGCCACCCTCACCGGCACCGTGAACCCGAGTGCTTCGGGCGAGCTCACCGTGGTGACCACTTTCGAATACGAGGGGCGCTTCTGCGGCGCGGCCCGCAGGCGCATCCCCATCGAGTCCACGGGCATGGGAGGCTCGGGCCCGTCCACGCCTCGCTCCCCGTCGACGCCCCCAGCGGGAGGAATGGGCGGACTGTCCTCGGCGTCCGCGCGGATGGAGGACGAGGGCCGGGGCACGTTCACCTTGGAGGCGGGGGCCCAGAAGCCGCACCTGACGGTGCAGATCCACCGCCTGGACCCGGGCAATCCGCAGCGACTGTACTGGACGCTCCACGTGGCGGTGCCGTGCGAGGGGCTGCCGGCCCGGCTCTCGGGAGAGCAGAACCTGGGAAGCGATCCGGCGGCCTTCTTCCAGAGCGTGGCCAATACCGCGCGCGAGCTGCGCTCGGGCGAGCACTTCGCCTGGTTCCTGGGACTCGGCAAGCTGCTCTACCAGCGCGCGCCCAGCGTCTTCCGGGAGACGTACAAGGCGCTGCGCCAGCAGTATGGGCCGGGCTTCCCCATCCAGTTCATCACGGACGATCCCCACGTGCCCTGGGAGCTGATGGCGCCCGCGGACGTGCCGGGCGCGGAACTGCTGTGCATGGAGCATCCGGTGGCGCGCTGGCTGCTCGACTACCAGACGTCACTCACGTCGCGGCTGACGCTCGGGGACATCCTCACCATCGCGCCGGACTACCAGTTCCATCCGCACCTGGCGCCCTTGCCCCAGGCGCAGGAAGAGTCGCGGCAATTGTCCAGGCGCTTTCGCGCGGTGAAGGTCGCGGGCCGCCGCCAGCCCCTCATGAGCCTGCTGGGTGGGAGCTATCCGAACCGGGTGGGGCTGCTGCACTTCGCCGGGCATGGCAAGTACAGCGCGAACAACGAGGTGTCTCCCTCGTGCGTCTACCTGGAGGATGGGGACCTGAAGACGCTCGAGGTGCGCAGCTCGTTCACCATGCTGGGCATGAAGTCCCGGCCGCTCGTCATCTTCAACGCCTGCGAGGTGGGCACGGCCACGAACATGCTGGGAGGCATCGGCGGTTGGGCGGAGACCTTCGTGAGCGAGAAGTTCGCGGGCTTCATCGCGCCCCTGTGGCCGGTGCAGGACGCGCATGCGCGCACGGCGGTGGAGCAGTTGGTGACGGACCTGTGGGAGAATCACACGCCCGTGGGCGAGGCCTTGCGGCGGCTACGCCAGCGTGAGGCGAAGACGTCGCCCACGTACTTGTCCTACGTGTACGTGGGGGATGTGATGGCGCGCTTCGCCCAGGCCGCGGTGGCGTGAGGCGGGGGCTGCCGCCTTCAAGTCTTGTCGAGATCGCACTCATGACAACGAAGTCCAGCTGGCTCGTGCTGTCGTGGGTGCTTCTCCTGGGGTAGGAGTTCAATGGGCTCGCTTCTATTCTTACTGCCCCTCCTTGTCCTCGAGTCTCTTCGCGATGGAGAAGGGGAAGACGGTGCGGTGATGGATGTTCCGGTAGTACACCGCGAGATAGTGCTCGCCCCCGATTTGGATGACAGCTTGAGCAGGGGGCTCGGTCTGTCTGTTGAACCAGGCATCTGCCTCCGCGCGCGTGTCGAATGTAGCCACCGCTGGAGGGAGCCCGCCCCGAATCATCTCCTCGAGATAGAATTCTAGAGTCGGTTGCCGCACGAGCGAGCGGATGTTGCGCTCGCGGAAGCTCATGACGACATGGTAGTCATTCGCGATCAACACGTAGGACGAGTTGGGTGGTTTTGGATTCACCTTCAACCAGACATCCGCCTCGTCTCGGGTGTTGAATGCGGCGACGATCCGGGGTGGGGCGTCGGACTGGATGTCCTCTCGATAGTCGGAGAACTCATCAGCCAGCCCCTCTCTCCAGACGAACCAGAGTGCGTCAATGGCGAGGTCAAACAACTCTTTTTCCTCTGGAGACCGAGAGTGGCCTTGGGTCTTCCCGAGGAGTTCCTGCGCTTGGAGGATGCGGTCGAAAATCGTCACGGCACCACCACCGCAGCGATGGGAGACTCGCAAGCAACTTTCGATGATGCCAATGAGACCACTGGCACCAAGGCGATAATCGCCCCAGGGGGGAAGGCCACGATGAAGGCGACTCCCGCGACCACGACGAGGCTCCCCATGAGGACCTCATTGCGATTTCGCTTCAACCAAGAAACGGCTTGCTCCGTGGTCGAGAACTCTTGGGGGCGACGTCCCTGCGCATCCTCGCAATCACGATAGGGTTGCCGGCATTCCGTGGTGCAGTGATCTTCCTTCGCGCCCATTCCCCGCCCTGGCGCTCTGATGTGTCCAAACCCTCTAGGGAGAGGCGTTCTCATGCACTTCTTGAAGCAATCAAGGTACTCCGCGTGACAGTCGCGCTCACGTGCGGTCGCGAGCACGACGTGCCCGTATTCCCCGTTGGCGCGAGGCTGGAATCCTGAGCTCGCGGGGTCGAACTCCCCGACGGGGAGCCAACTGTGCGTGACATTCCCAATGGGGGACTCCTGGATGATGAGCACGTGCCGGCTGAGGTCTTCGGTGGCTGGGGACAAGTTGCTACTGGTCACCGTTGAACCCCTGGTGCTCGCGTCGCCGACTGGGGCAGGAGTCGCCGCCGATCCCGACGCACACCCAGACATCAGTATCCCCAGGAGGGCCGCTCCCATGACGGCCAGCTCGTAACTCACACTTTTCATTGCAACCCAAGCTAGGCGGACAAGAAAAGCGACGCAAGGAACTTATATCCGCTACCGCTCCGTAATCCCTTGCGTCCTCTGTGTTTGGAGCTACGCCACGGTCATCCGTATTCGGGACTGGGATGTCCTAGAACCGGACGGGCACCCGGTCGAAGCCGCGCATGCCGGCGCGGGGAGCCCAGCGAAGATCCTCGACGGGCACCGCGAGCCGCAACGCTGGATAGCGCCGCAGCAGGGTCGCGAAGGCGATCTCCCCCTCCAGCCGGGCCAGGGGCGCGCCAATACAGACATGGATGCCCTTGCCAAAGGCAAGATGGCGGTGGGCGTCGGGGCGCGTGACATCGAAGACCTCGGGGTTCTCGAAGCGCGCGGGATCCCTGTTCGCCGAGGCGAGGCCAATGGACAACCGCTCGCCCGCGCATACCCGCGTGCCCGCCAGCTCCACGTCCTCCTTGGCGATGCGCGGCGTGGACATGTAGTCGACCGGCCCCCAGTAGCGCAGCGTCTCCTCGATGAGTCCCTTGATGAGCGAAGGGTCCGCCCGGACGCGCTCGTACTGCCCCGGCTGGGTGAGCAGCGCCACCACGCCGCTGCCCAGCAGGCTCACGGTCGTGATGTGCCCGGCGAAGAAGAGGATGAGCACCATCGACATCATCTCCTGCGCGCTCAGCCTGTCGCCATCCTCCTGGGCGTGGACCATCTGGCTGATCATGTCCTCGGCGGGCGTCTGGCGTTTGCGCTCGAACAGCTCCCTCAGGTACTGGCCGAACTCCCGCATCCGCTCCATCCGCGCCCCCTGCTGGGCGGGATCCCTCGGGTCCCCCTCGGACAGCCGCTCCGTCCAGCCGTGGACCCGGGCCCGGTCCTCCTCGGGGATGCCGAGCAGATCGCTGATGACCGCGACGGGCAGGGGATAGGCGAAGGCCTGGCGCAGATCCATGGTCCGCTCCGGCGCGGACTCCCCGCGCGCGGCGGCTTCCCGCTCGGCCTCGTCCAGCAGGCCATCGACGATGCGCTGGATGCGTGGCCGGAGGGCTTCCATGGAGCGCGCGGTGAAGTTGGGCTGGACGAGCTTGCGCAGCCGCGTGTGGTCCGGCGGATCGAGCATCAGCAGGCTGTAGGCGAGCGGCTTCATCTCCTCGGGCATGTGCGGCAGCAGCTCGCGCTGCTCGGGCGTCAGGGCCGTGCGGAAGTCGGAGGAGAGACGCGCGTCGAGCAGGGCCTCCACCGCTTCGTCGTAGCGCGTCACGAAGTAGCGCTCGTTCGGGGGAGGGCCGCCGGACGCGCCGGGTTGCTTGCCCAGGGACTGGACCCCATCCGCGATGCCACGGCCGAACGCGGCGCGCACGAGGGGGCCCTGGGCACGCAGTCCGGCGTAGGTGGCGTAGGCGGTGGCCAGGAACGCCGGGTCCTCCTTGTCGAGGCGGATGGGGCAGCGCGGTGCCTCGGGTTTCGCCGTTTCGTCCAGCTCACGCTCCGCCGCCTGCTCGTCCACCGGATTCGTCGCCATGGTGTCCTCCTCCATCGGGGATGTCTTTGCTCCGCGCGCCCGGCACCCTTGAGCGAGGGGCCGGGCGTGGGGGGGTCGCGTCAAAAGAAGATGGGCACCCGCTTGAAGCCGCGCAGGCCGCTGGAGGTGCCCAGGCGCAGCTCCTCGGCGGGGACCGCGAGCCGCAGCTTCGGGTAGCGTCGGAACAGGGTCTCGAAGGCGATCTGTCCCTCCATCCGGGCCAGGGTCGCGCCGATGCAAATATGGATGCCCTTGCCGAAGGCGAGGTGGCGGTGGGCGTCCGGACGGGTGATGTCGAACACGTCGGGGTCGGCGAAGCGCTTGGGGTCGCGGTTGGCCGCGGCGAGGCCCACCGTCAGTTTTTCTCCGTGGGCCACGGGACAACCCGCCAGCTCCATGTCCTTCAAGACGATGCGCGGCGTCCCGAGGTAGTCGACGGGTCCCCAGTAGCGCAGCGTCTCCTCGACCGCGCCCTTGGCGAGCGAGGGGTCCGCGCGCAGGTGCGCGAGCTGTTCCGGGTGGGTCAGGAGCGCGACCACGCCATTGCCGATCAGGTTCACCGTGGTGATGTGCCCGGCGAAGAAGAGGATGAACACCATGGACAGCATCTCCTGCCCGCTGAGCTTGTCCCCCTCCTCCCGGTAGTGGGCCATCTGGCTGATCATGTCCTCGGTGGGCTCGCGCCGCTTGCGCTCGAACAAGCCCTCCAGGTAACCGATGAACGCGCGCAGCGTGCCCCGCCGCTGCTCGCTCATCGCCCGCATGCCGTCTTCCTTCATCAGATCCTCGGCCCACTCATGGACCTGGGCGCGATCCTCCTCGGGGATGCCCAGCATGTCGCTGATGACGGTGATGGGCACGGGGTAGGCGAAGGCCTGGAGGAGATCCATCTGGCGATCCGGGGCGGACTCCCCTCGCGCGGCGGCCTCCTGCTCGACCTCGTCGAGCCGCCGATCGACGATGCGCTGGATGCGCGGCCGGAGCATCTCCATGGCCCGGGCGGTGAAGCTGGGTTGGACGAGCTTGCGCAGCCGTGTGTGGTCCGGCGGATCGAGCATCAGCATGCTGTAGATGAGGGGCTTCAGCTCCTCGGGCATGAAGGGCAGCTTCGCGCGCTGCTCCGGCGTCATCGTGGCGCGGAAGTCGGACGACAGGCGCTCATCGAGCAGCGCCTCCACCGCCTCGTCGTACTGGGTCACGAAGAAGCGTTCGCTGCCGGGCTCGCCCAGCACGGTCCGCAGCGAGTCGGCGTCCGGATGGAGGGCGTCCGTGAAGCCGCGGCCGAACGAGGCGCGCACGAGCGGCCCCTGGGACCGCATGTGCGCATAGGCCTCGTAGGCGGCGGCCAGGAACGCGGGATCCTCCCGGTTGATGAGCACGGAGCCCGCGTGGGGCGCCTCCCTCAACGCCTTCATGGGGCAGCCGCCCGCCGGACTCGCTCCGCTCGCCGCCGTCTGCTTCTCGTCCATCGGATTCATCGCCATTGCGTTTCCTCCTGTGTCAGGTCACTTCAACGTTTCCGGGTGGGTGCCTTCGGGGTGGGGCGGTCATCCGTCTCCTCGGGCCCGTTCCAATTGATCCAGGGGGATGATTTCCGAGGCAAACCATATGTAAGGCAAAAGACCGTGACGAACAGAGGGTGTTCATCGTCTGACAGTCCGATGGGGAGGCCGCCTCAGCGAGGGGGGTCGAGCGCGAGGGCGACCATCGTCTCGGTGAGGTCGCTCGGGAAGTAGTTGGCGAAGCCCGGCAGGCCGGTGAGGGCCGCCTCGGCGTGATCCATGTCCTCGAGCCGGACCACGCGTGAGCCGGGAATCTCGGCGTCGAGCGCGGCCACGAGTCCGTCACACCCCCAGCCGTAGCGCTCCCACACATAGGCGCACAGCGGCCGGAGCAGTGAGCGCCGCGACAGCCGCGAGGTGGCCAGCGACACGGTGGGGATGTCCAGGGGGTAGGGGTGCTGGCGCACGAATTCCCGACGCCGCGCGTACGACAGGTCCTCCACCGAATCCGAGTCGCCCTGGAACAGGTAGGGGAAGGCCAGGTCCACCAGCCGCCGGAGCGCGGGCGTGGACACCAGATCATTGGCGATGACCGAGCCGCCATAGGGCGCCTGGAGCGTCACCACCGCGCGCACGATGCCGCGCAGCTCCGGGTGGAGCGCGAGCGTGCTCAGGGCCTCCACGCCGCCCTTGCTGTGCCCCACCAGCACCACCGAGCGGCGGAAGTGCCGGGCGTCCAGCAGGGCCTCGCGCACCACCGCCACGTTGTCCAGGAGCCGCCCCTCGGTGTCCACCGCCACCTCGCGCGTCTCCAGTCCCCGCTGCTCCAGGCGGCGCTGGTTGTCCTCCATGTAGCCGGGCAGCTCATCGCCCAACATGCCCTTCACCAGCAGGTACTGGTGGCGCCGGGCCTCGTCCGGCAGCACCGCCGCGTTGTCGCGCACGCGCGCGTACACCTCGCGGAAGCGCGGGGTGATGTCCGTGGGCGGGGCCGTCTCGGCCTTGAACCACCCCGCCAGCCCCGTGCTGCCCGGCGCCTCGTGTCCTGCCTCGGGCAGGGCGCGCAGGGACTGGAGCATCCGTGCCACCGCGCCGGGGGCGGAGGGGGTGGACGTCGGCGCCGGAGGCGGCGGGGTGGGCGGGAGGAGATCCTTCTGGGCCATGCGTCCCGGGAGCCTAGCAGGGCCGGACCCCTGCTTTCTCGGGGGGTCCCCGGGGGGCGGCCCGTGGTAGAAGGTGGGTGTTTCCAGGGGAGGCAGGATCCTGACGACCGGACAGGAATGGCTGGTGGACGCGAGCGGGTGCGCGGCGGAGCGTCTCAAGGACGCGCGCGTGCTGGCGGCCTTGTTCGAGGAGCTCGTCGTGCTGCTGGACCTGAAGGTCATCGGCCAGCCCCAGTGGCACGCCTTTCCGGAGCCGGGAGGCGTCACGGGGCTCGCGCTGCTGGCGGAGAGTCATCTGGCCGTCCATACCTTCCCCGAGCATGGTTTCGCCGCGCTCAATGTCTATTGCTGCCGGGTGCGCGCGCGTCCGGATTTCGAGTCGCTGCTGACGCGGCATCTGGGCGCGGCTTCTTGCCGTGTGCGGGAGTTGCCGCGGGGGGTGGAGGCGTGACGCAGGGGAATTGTCCCTCGTGTGGGGCGGCGGTGGAGTTCACCGCGGGCTCGGCGCAGGTGCTGGTGTGCGGCCATTGCCAGACGGTGGTGGCCAAGAAGGGCCTGGACCTGGAGGCGCACGGGAAGATCGGCGCCATCGTCGACACCGACTCTCCCCTGCAACTCCACGTGGAGGGCCGCCTGGGCCGGGACGCCTACCGGGTGGTGGGCCACCTGCAGAAGGACCATGGCGCGGGGCCCTGGGACGAGTGGTACGTGGAGTTCGACGACGGGCGCTCGGGCTGGCTCTCCGAGGCGGAAGGGGCCTGGTACCTGCTGTACGCCGAGGGGACCGCGCCGGACCTGTCGCTCGAGGACTTCGAGCCGGGCCACCGCTTCAGCCTCAAGGGGCACCGGCTCGTCGTGGAGGAGCGGGGCCATGGCCGGGTGGTGGCCGCCGAGGGCCAGTTGCCGAGCGACGTGGACCCGAGCGCGGACAGCCACTACGTGGACGCCACGGGCCCGCGCGGGGTCTTCGTCACGCTCGACTTCGGCAAGTGGGCGACGGAGCCCGAGGTCTATGTCGGCAAGAAGCTGAAGTTGGAGGAGCTGGGGATCGCTCCGGATCAGCTCCGGCCGAAGGTGAAGCGGGTGTCGCTGCAGCAGGCGCGCTGCACCGAGTGCAAGGGCCCGCTGGAGCTGCGCGCGCCGGACCAGACGAAGCGCGTGGCCTGTCCGTACTGCGGCGCGCTCCTTCACGTGAGCAAGGGCGGCTCGCTCGCCTTCCTCCAACTGCTGGAGAAGCCCGACCACCCCTTCGCGCTGTCCCTGGGGGCCAGGGGGACGCTCGAGGGCGCCGAGTGGATCTGCATCGGCATGATGGTGCGCTCGTGCTCGGTGGAGGGGGAGCGCTACCCCTGGGAGGAATACCTCCTCTACAACCGGGCGCGGGGCTTCACCTGGCTGATGAACTCCAATGGGCACTGGGTGTTTCTCACGCCGTTGGACGCGGGCGAGGTGTCCGTGAGCCGGAACGTCGCCGCGCACCTGGAGGGCAAGCGCTACCGGGCCTTCCAGAGCGTGACGGCCGTCACCGAGACCGTGCTGGGCGAGTTCTACTGGGCCGTGACCTCGGGAGAGACCGCGACGGCCGAGGAGTACGTGGCGCCGCCGTACTCGGTGAACCGGGATGTCACCGGCACGGAGGTGTCCTTCACGCGGGGCGAGTACCTGGCGCCGGAGGTGGTGCGCGAGGCCTTCAAGTTGAAGGAGCCGCTGCCAGCGCCCCAGGGGATCGCCCCGAGCCAGCCCAATCCCAATCCGAGCGCGGCGACATGGTTGTGGTCGCTCGGGTGGGGAGCCGTCCTGCTCACCGTCTTCCTGGCGGTGAACATCCTGGCCGCCAACGAGAAGGTGATCGATCAAATGGTGCGTCTGTCGCCGGACTCCCGTTCCGGGACGCCCACGTCCGTGTGGTACAGCGAGCCCTTCGAGATTCGCAAGCGCGGCAACGTGCGCGTGCAACTGAGCGCGCCGGTGAGCAACAGTTGGTTCGGCGTGGAGGGCGAGCTGCTCAACCAGGAGAGCGGCGAGGTGATCGGCTTCTACGAGGAGGTGAGTTTCTACTCGGGAAGTGACTCGGATGGCAGCTGGAGCGAAGGCGGCCAGACGGAGACGGAGTTCCTGTCCTCGGTGTCGCCCGGCCGCTACGTGCTGCGCGCCCAGGCGCTCTTCGACACCCGGCCCAAGGACAATGCCTACCGGATATCCCTCGTGAGTGATACGCCGCGCTTCCTGTGGTTCTTCTGGGGGTTGGTGCTGCTGGCCGTCGTGCCCGTGCTGTCGCTCTTCTACGCCTCCAGCTTCGAGTCCGCGCGCTGGGGGGAGAGCAACCTGGGCTCGGACAGTTGAGGGGAGGGTGAGATGAAGTACTTCGGTGGAGTCATCGTCGTGTTCTACGCCTGGATGGCCCTGACGGGCTGGGAGCCCTTCACCCGGGCGGAGCGGGGCAAGGTGGCGAGGACCTCGTCGGGCAGTGGGACGAGCAGTGGGGCGCGCTATCGCAGTGGAAGTTTCATGGGAGGGAAGTGATGCCGATGGGTGTGCTGGCCGTGGTGGTGAACCTGGACAACCTGCTGGCGAGCCTCGTGTACTCGCTGGTGGGGCTGGCGGTGTTCGTGGCGGGCCTGTTCGTGTTCCGCCTCATCATGCCGTTCGACGTGCACAAGGAGATCGAGGTCGACCAGAACACCGCGCTCGGCATCGTGATGGGCTCCTTCATCATTGGCCTGGCCATCATCGTGGCCGCGGCCATCTCGGGTTGACGCCCCGCGCGGCGCCGCTGTCACCGTGAACAAGAAGCTCCTCTTCGTCACCGTCCTCGTCATCGCCACGTGCGGGCTCATCTACGAGCTCATCGTCGGGGCGCTCGCGAGCTATCTGCTCGGCGATTCCATCACCCAGTTCTCCACGGTGATTGGCTGCTACCTGTTCGCCATGGGCATTGGCAGTTGGCTGTCTCGCTTCATCGAGCGGGGGCTGGCCCAGCGCTTCGTGGAGGTGGAGCTGGCGGTGGCGCTGGTGGGCGGCTGCTGCGCGCCCCTGCTCTTCCTCACCTTCGCGCTCACGGACGTCTTCCGGGTGATGCTCTATGGCAGCGTGCTGCTCATTGGCACCCTGGTGGGGCTGGAGATTCCCCTCCTCTTGCGCCTGCTCAAGGATCAGCTCCAGTTCAAGGACCTGGTCAGCCAGGTCCTGACGTTCGACTACCTGGGCGCGCTGGCGGCGAGCATCAGCTTTCCGCTCCTGTTCGTGCCGAGGCTGGGCTTGGTGCGCACCTCGCTGCTCTTCGGACTGCTCAACGCGCTGGTGGGCTTGTGGAGCACGTGGCTGCTCGCGCCGGTGCTCGCCCATCCGGGGCGGCTGCGCGTCAAGGCGGTGCTGCTCAGCCTCTTCCTGATGGCGGGGCTGGTGATGGGCGATCAGTTGAGCAACTACTCCGAGGAGCACCTGTTCTCCGACGAGGTGGTGCACGCCACGAGCTCGCCCTACCAGCGCATCGTCCTCACGCGGGGCAAGCGGGGCTTCTCGCTCTACCTCAATGGCAACCTGCAGTTCGCCAGCGTGGACGAGTACCGCTACCACGAGGCCCTGGTGCACCCCGCCCTGACGCGCGCCGGGAAGGTGGAGCGGGTGCTGGTGCTCGGGGGCGGAGACGGGCTCGCGGCGCGGGAAATCCTCAAGTACCCCGAGGTGAAGAACCTCACGCTCGTGGACCTGGACCCGGCGATGACGGGGCTCGCCACGCGCTGGGGCGAGCTGGCCGACCTCAACGGCCACGCCCTCCAGGACGCGCGCATGCACGTGGTCAACACGGACGCGATGCAGTTCCTGCGCGAGGTCACCGACCCCTGGGACGTCATCGTGGTGGACTTCCCGGACCCCAACAACTTCGCGCTGGGCAAGCTCTACACCACGGGCTTCTACCGGCTGCTCAAGCGGCGCCTGGCGCCGGACGGAGTGGCCGTCGTCCAAAGCACCTCGCCGCTCTACGCCCGGCGCTCCTTCTGGTGCGTGAACACCACGCTCCAGGCGGCCGGCTTCTGGACGCGCCCCTACCACGCGCTGGTGCCTTCCTTCGGGGAGTGGGGCTATGTGCTGGTGGCCCATGAGGCCGCGAATCCCCGCCGCCCCCTGGTCGAGGGACTGCGCTTCCTGTCCGAGGACACGCTCGACGCGCTCTTCCTGTTCCCCTCGGACATGGGCCCGCTGCCGGCGGAGGTGAACCGGCTGAACAACCAGGTGCTCGTGCACTACTACGAGGAGGAGTGGCGGCGGTGGAACTGAAGCGGCGGGAGCTCATCGCCGCGTTCCTGGGCTCGGCGGTGGCGGCGAGCGCGTGCCGGAAGCGCGCCCCCCGCGCGCCCGTGCCCGGCGGCCTGGTGGACCGGGTGGTGGACGAGGGGCACCGGCTTCGGGGCGGTGGGCTGCCGCGCGCGGCGGAGGCCCAGAGCGTGGACGTGCTGGTGGTGGGCGCGGGCGCGGCGGGCCTGAGCGCGGCGTGGCGGCTGGCGGCCGCGGGCGTGAAGGACGTGCGCGTGCTGGAGTTGGACACGGAGGCGGGAGGGACGGCGCGCTCGGGGAAGAACGCGGTGTCCGCCTACCCATGGGGCGCGCACTATCTGCCCTCGCCCACCGAGGACGTGGGGCCGGTGATGCGGCTGTTGCGCGAGATGGGCGCGGTGACGGGCGTGGACGACGGAGGCCAGCCCCTCTTCGATGAGGAGCTGCTCGTGCGCGAGCCCGAGGAACGGCTCTTCTACCGGGGCGAGTGGTACGAGGGCCTGTACCTGCGCGCGGGGGCGAGCGAGGAGGACGTGGCCGAGCTGGAGCGCTTCGAGGCGCGGATGAACGCCTTCGCGGCGGCGCGGGATGGCCGGGGGCGCAAGGCCTTCGCGGTGCCCACGGCGCTCTCCAGCGACGACGCCGAGTGGACGGCGTTGGACAAGCTCACCATGGCGCGGTGGTTGGAGACGGAGGGCTTCCGCTCGCCGAGGCTGCGCTGGCTCGTGGACTACGCGTGCCGGGACGACTACGGCACCACGGCCGAGGGCGTGTCGGCGTGGGCGGGCATCTGGTACTTCGCCGCGCGGCAGAACGGGCAGGGGGAGCGCAGCGAGGGCTTCCTGAGCTGGCCCGAGGGCAATGGGCGCCTGGTGAGGCAGCTCGTGTCCTCGCTGCCCGCGGGCCAGGTGGAGCCGGGTGTGCTGGTGCACTCGGTGGAGCCGGGCGAGGGCGGTTGCCGGGTGGACGCGGTGGAGGCGGGCACGGGCCGGCCCCGGGCGTACCGGGCGCGGCAGGTGGTGCTGGCGTGCCCCCGCTTCGTGGCCGCTCATGTGGTGGTGCCCTGGCGGCAGCGGCGTCCCGAGTGGATGGGTGCCTTCCAGTACGGCCCCTGGGTGGTGGCCAACCTGACGCTGTCGGAGGCGCCAGCGTCCTATGGCTTCCCGTTGGCCTGGGACAACGTCTTCTACGAGAGCCGCAGCCTGGGTTACGTGGTGGCCACCCACCAGCGCCTGCTCCAGGACGAGCGCGGGCCCACGGTGCTCACCTGGTACCTGCCGATGGCGGGCCTGGACGTGAAGGCCGAGCGCCAGAAGGTGCTCTCCGCGGGCTACGGCGAGTGGGAGGGGCTGGTGATGGCGGACCTCATGGCGGGGCACCCGGGCATCGCCGCGAGCGCCCAGCGGCTGGAGGTGATGCGCTGGGGCCACGCCATGGTGCGGCCCACCCCGGGCCTGCTCTGGGGTCCGGAGCGTCAGGCCGCCCAGGAGAGCCTGGGCGACTGCCTGCACTTCGCGCACTCGGACCTGGGGGGCCTCGGGCTCTTCGAGGAAGCCAACTGGTTTGGTGTGAAGGCGGCGGAGCGGGCCTTGAAGGGCCTGGGCCGCACCGTTCCGAGCTGGCTCTGAGTACCCGCTGACGGAGCGCCACCGGGGGCGTTCGGAGCTGAACGTTCCCACACGGCGGTCGGAAGTGGACGCTCCTCCGGGCGCGGGCGGGTTCCTACCCCTGAGGGGACATGCCATCTCGACGTCGTTTCCTCCGCCCGCTCGCGTCTTGTCTTCTCTTCCTGCCAGCCCTTCTCTGGAGCCCCACCGCCCGCGCGTTCTGTCCCACCAACGGCCTGCGCTGCGGACTCAGTGGCGTGGGAGTCACGCACGAGGACCTGACGCAGCGGGCGATGGAGGAACTGGGCGCGGAGTTCTTCGGAACCGAGCACTCCACCCGGGGCATGAGGAGCGCCACCGAGGAGGTCTGGAAGGCCAACGCCGAGGTCGATGATGACCAGGCGAATGGTTTCAAGCACTTCGATGGGGAGAGCTTCGTCGCGGGCAAGCAGCGGCTCGTCTCGCTCTTCGACGGCACCCTCCGCTCGCTGCGGGCCGAGGACGCCCAGGGCGGCCGTCGCCAGTTGGGGCAGGCGCTCCACACGTTGCAGGACTTCTACGCGCACTCGAACTGGATGGAGTCCGGCCATACCGGAGCCCTCACGAGTCTGTGGCGGCCCGAGCAGCCGCTGCCCACGTTCGCGGGCGAGGACGTGCCCACGTGCGAGGCGTGTGAGTTCGTCATCATCTCGGACGGAAGTCTGCTCGTCGATTGTGGCCACAACCTGTCCACGGTGGCGCTCACGAGCGGCTTCTATGGAGGCGAGAACGAGGTGCCTCGCCATGCCTCCAAGTGCCGTCATGGCGGCCCCACCGACACGGGCCCCGGTCCGTTCGGCGGTATCAACAAGGACACCCGGCTTCAAACCCTCTCGCCCCATCATCCGCTGCACGACGCGGCCGCGGATTCCGCCCTGGAGGCGAGCAAGCAGTTCATCCGGGACCTCCAGGGCCAGCTCACCGAACGTCAGCTCAAGCTCCTGTTCGGCGTGGGCCCGACCCTGACGGTGGCCGTCGATACCTCGGCGGGCATGGGGAGCCTGCTCCTCCAGGCCACGCGTCAGTTGGGTCAGCTCATCGAGTCCCGGCTCGGCACGGGGCAGGAACCACTGCGCTACGTCCTCGTTCCGTTCCAGGGCGCCTCCACCTCGTCCGTCCAGGTGACGAGCGATCCACGCGAGTTCCGGAGTGCCCTCTCCGCGCTGGGCCCGAGCGCGCGAGGCACCTGCTCCGCGCCGTCCATGACGGCGGTGCTCCAGGCGCTGGAGGCCTCCGAGGACGAGGGCGACCTCTTCCTCCTCACCCAGTCGCGGGCCTCGGATGACAGCCTGGCATCCACGGTCAGTGGCCTCGCCCGGAGCAAGCACACGCGGATTCATTCGCTCCTGGCCGGCTCGTGCGGGGGCGCCGCTTCCACGGAGACCGTGTACTCGCGCCTCGCCGAGGAGACGGGTGGACAGGTCTTCTCCCTTCGCGCCACCGACGCGGGCGTGCTCGCCCAGCTCGTCGACGCCACCGTCCGCGCCAACGCCGTGACCCTGCTCTCCCTCTCGGATGCGCGAGGCGGCGGCAGGAGCCTGCGCATCCCCGTGGATGCCTCCCTCTCCCAGGTGACGTTCTCCCTGAGTGGAAGCCCTTCCCTGCGGCTCATCCGTCCCGATGGCTCGCTCGTCTCGGCCAGGGATGCAGGCGTGCGCATCGCCCAGGGCGCGACGGGCATCCTGGTGACGGTGCTCGCTCCGGCGCCCGGTCCCTGGAGCGCGACGCTGAGTCCGGCCGGGGCGTTCTCCTTCCAGGTCCTGGGCGAGAGCCCCGTGGATGTCGATCGCTTCGAGTTCGTCGAGGCGATGGGGCGTCTGGGACATCAGGGCTACCTGGCGCCGCCGGGACTTCCCGTGCTCTCCACCCTTCTCGCCACGGCGCGGCTTTCCGGCGACATCTCGTCCGCCCGCTTCGAGCTGCGCTCTCCCGAGGGCGCGTTGCTCCAGACGCTCGCGCTGACGCCAGAGCCGGGAGGCTCTCCGCTGGAGTTCTTCGGCCCGGCGGGGCTTTCCTCCCAACCCTTCGTCGTCTACGGGGTGGGACGCACTTCCGGGGGGGACACCTGGCAGCGCGTCCTGCCCGGCGTGGTGCGGCCTCGCACGGTGCGGCTGCTGGCGCCCGCGACCCAGGGTCTCATCCCCGGCTCTCGGTCCGTGGTGTCCTTCCAGGTCCACAACACGGGGGCGTCGAACATCTTCCGCCCCTCGGTGCTGACGGACCGGCGCTTCGGCGCTCGCGTCACGCCGGAGCTGCTCGTCCTGGGCCAGGGGCAGGTGGGCGTCTTCACCGTGCAGTGGGAGGCGCCCCGGGACGCGGCACCGGGAACGACGGCCACCCTGGCCACCACCGTCGAGAGCCTCGCGCCCCAGGGCATGGAGAACTTCGCGGACGTGGTGGGGGTGGTGGCTGGCGCGCCCCGGTGATGGCGAGGCTCAGGGAGTGAGCGCGATGTTGGCCGCTCCCAAGGAGGCGTTGAGCACCGTGTTGTTCTGGTGGACGACGTTGCCGGTGGAGGTTCCCGCCGAGCCGCTGAGCTGGATGCGGAAGCCATAACCGCTGGCGCGCACGTCGGCGGTGTTGCCACTGAAGATGTTGCCGTTGCCCCAGCCCGCCACCGCGATGTGCGTCTGGAAGCCATCGAGCAGGCTGTAGGTGCCGCGGTTGTGGGTGATGCGGTAGTTGTTGCCCTTGGCGTCCACCCAGCTGTCCGCGGCGTTCTCTCCGCTCAAGCCCGTGCCATCGAAGGTGTTGCCGCTCACCTCGCCGCCGGTGGTGCCTTCCTTGATGTCCACGTGCTCGGCGCGCACGTTCGGGCCAATCTTGTTGTTGAGCACCCGGTTGTAGTCGCTCTTGTCCGGCTGACCCCCACTGATGCTGCCCCAGTTGGAGTGGGCCGAGCCGATGTAGACGCCCTCGCCATAGCTGGCGTTGCTCACGCCGGTGTCGGTGATGGCGCTGTTCTGTACGGTGTTGTACGAGCTGAAGGCGCGGAAGTGGATGGCCTCCATGCCGATGTTCTTCACCGTCAACCCCTCCAGCAGGTTGTGATTGGCGCCATCGAGCACGATGCCCTTCTGGGCCGTGGTGGCGGTGAAGCCACGCAGCACCCAGTAGTCCCCCAGCAGGTTGAGGTTGTAGCCACTGGCCACCCCGTTGCCCTTGAGGATGGCATTGGCGGAGCCCTCCAGGACGATGGGCTGGCTGGCGGTGCCGTTGTTCGAGGCCTTGAACACGCCCTGGTATGTGCCATCCGCCAGGACGATGCGATCACCCGGCTGGGCGTCCGCCAGCGCCGTACGCAGCTGGTTGGCGGTGCTCACCGACACGGTGCGGACCGCGGCCTTCACTTCACCGGTGTCCAGGGGCGTCAGGTCCTCGGCGGCTCCTCCACAACCCATCAGCAGGCACAGCGAGGCGGTGGTAAGCGGGGCGGAGCGGGGTCGGTGGGAACGCAGGACGTACATGGGATTCCTCGAGTTGGGGATTCCAGACAATACCCGGAATCCATGGAGGAAGCCGCATGACGTGGTGGACCTATGCCCTGCTCTCGGCTGTCTTCGCGGCGGCCACGGCCATTCTCGCCAAGGTGGGCGTGGAAGGCGTGCCCTCCACGCTCGCCACGGCCCTGCGCACGGTGGTGATTCTCGCCTTCGCCTGGGGCATCGCCTTCGCCCGGGGGGAGCACCACGTCCTGCCCTCGCTCAGCCGCAAGACGCTCCTCTTCCTCGCGCTCTCCGGCGTGGCCACCGGCCTGTCCTGGCTCGCCTACTTCCGGGCGCTCCAGCTCGGGCCCGCCTCCCGGGTGGCGCCCATCGACAAGCTCAGCCTCGCGCTGACCGTGCTCCTCGCCGTGCTCTTCCTCAAGGAGCCCTTGAGCTGGCGGCTCGGTCTCGGGGTGTCCCTCATGGTAGTGGGCTCCCTACTGACCCTGAAATGAGAGGCGGGCTCATGTATTCGCGCGTGCGTGCCCTGGGGCAATGGCTGGCCCTCGGCTCGGTGGTGGGCGTCGTGTGTGGGGGGGCCTCGGCCCTCTTCCTCTTCCTGTTGGACGAGGCGACGCACTGGCGCCTCCAGCACGAGTCCATCGTGTACCTGCTGCCCGTGGCGGGCCTCGTCATCGGTGCCCTCTATGGGAAGTGGGGCGCGTCCATCCGGGCAGGCAACAACCTCGTCATCGACACCGCGCACGAGGGCGACGCGCGGCTGCCCCTGCGCATGGCGCCCATGGTGCTGATTGGCACGGTGCTCACCCACCTGTTCGGCGGCAGCGCGGGGCGCGAGGGCACCGCCGTGCAGATGGGCGCGAGCCTCGCGGACGCCGTGGCCCATCGCTTCCGTGTCTCGCCCTCCACGCGCCGCGAACTGCTCGCCGCGGGCATCGCCGGAGGCTTTGGCTCCGTGTTCGGCACGCCCATCGCGGGGACCGTCTTCGGGCTCGAGGTCATCTGCGTGGGCCGCATGAGCTACGAGGCGCTCGTGCCGGCGCTGGTGGCCGCGGTGGTGGGAGACCTCGTCACGCGCGCGCTGGGCATCCACCACTCCGTGTACCCGGCGCCCGAGGTGCTCGCGCTCTCGCCCGGGGTCATCGGCAAGTGGCTCGTCTTCGGCGTGGCGATGGCGGTGGCGGCGGTGGTGTTCGTGGAGGGCGTGCACTTCATCAAGAAGCGGCTGGAGAAGGTCCTGCCGGCGCTGGCGCTGCGCATGGCGCTCGGGGGCGTGGGGGTGGTGGGGTTGTGGCAGTTGGTGGGCACGAGCGACTACCTGGGCCTGGGTGTGCCCATGATTCAACGCGCCTTCGTGGACCCGGACCTGCCCCCCGAGGCCTTCGCGCTCAAGCTGCTCTTCACCGTGGTCACCCTCGGCGCGGGCTTCCTCGGGGGCGAGGTGACGCCGCTCTTCTTCGTGGGCGCGGCGCTCGGCAACGTGCTGGGACGGCTGCTCGGCCTGCCGTTAGAGCTGTCCGCGGGCGTGGGGCTCGCCGCGCTCTTCGGAGCCGCCGCCAACACGCCCTTGGCCCTGTCCTTGATGGCCGTGGAGTTGATGGGCGCGGGCGTGTTGCCGCATGTCGTCATCGTCACCGTCACCGCCTACCTGCTCACCGGACAGCGCGGCATCTACCCGGCGCAGCGCATCGCCCGGCTCAAGCACGGCGGGCCGCTGCTGGAACGTCTGGTGCCCCTGCGCGACCTGGATGTGCCCCCGGCCCCGGCGGACAGGACGGAGGAGCCCAAACCCTGAGCGGCCTCGATGCGGCATTCCCGGGCATGATAGGTTCTGGTTATCCTGGGAATCCTTGGAGGTCCATATGCGTCATCTGGCCGTGGCCGTCGCGATGCTGTCTGGCATGGGGTTCCTGTCGCCCGCGAGCGCGGCGACCGTGACGGCCAAGCGCGCCGTGGTCCTGGGTGACAGCCTGGCGGCGCAGATGTGCGGGGGAGATCAGCAAGCCATTCCCACCCGGACCGCGAAGTTGATCGACGTGGGCTGTTACGGGTGGCCCGGTGCCACGACGACGGAGCTGCGGGCGTATGTGGACAACGCGAGCTACCGCAGCGCGTGGGCGGGCATGGGCGCGCCGAACGCGCGCTTCAACCTCCGGCAGGCCATCGCGGAGGCGGACGTGCTCATCCTCAGTCTGAGCACCAACGACGCCAAGCGGGACACCGTGCTCTATGACACGGGGCGCTGGCCCACGGGTGACGGTCCCTGGCCCTACAACCACGTACCGGTCGACAACGGCTGGTTCAATCAGCAGATCGACTGGTGGATGCAGCAGGCCCAGGGCAAACCCGTGGTCTGGTTCGACATTGGTTGCCGCACCAATGACAGTCTCTTCCTATACGCCGCGATGCACCGGGACGACGTCCTGCGCAACGCGATGGGCCGTTGGCCAAACCTGCGCGTCGTCTATTGGGGTGGGGAGATTTCCGCCCATCCGGAGTACCTCAAGGACGAGGTGCACATGACGCAGGCGGGGCTCGACGCCCGGTGGCGGCTCGCGGTCGAATTCGCGAACAAGTGACGAGCCTGTGGAAGGTGAGGGACGACACCACGGCCGAATTGATGGAGGCGTACTGCGGCTGTTTGAAGAACGGCGAGGGGCGTATCTCCGCCCTGCACCACGCCATGCGCCCGCCCTCATAGCTGATTCCGGAGCTTCTCGCGTTCTGGGAAATTGCCTCGTGTTGAACAGAGGCCATTTGGACCCGGGATGGGTTCCTCCTGACTTCGCTTCCATGGGAGGGTGAGGGACGGTTCGTGGTTCTCATGGACTCGGCTCGGACGGGACTGACATGGGATCGCCAGACGAGGGGGCCGCTCGGGTTGAGCGGGCGGAGGAGGTCCGGAGCCTGGATCGCGAACTCCGGGATGAGCAGCGGCTGCTCTATGTGTCCGCGCTCGCGTGGTTGTTGTTCTGGGGGTTGGACGTGTTGTCGGGGCTCAAGCCCACCTGGGACACGCTCGCGCTGCGCGGCCTGTGGGCTGGACTGACCGTGGCCATGGGGGTGGGCCTGGGCCACATTCGTTCCGTGCGCCGCGAGCCCCTGCGGATCGTGGTGGGCGTGCTCCTGCCCAACCTCTTCCTGCCCCTCATCACCTGGCGGCTGGGCGGTTCGAGCAGCCACATGTTCAGTTGGCTCTGCGTGTTGCCCGCGGTGGCCCTGCTGGTGGGGGGAGGGGTGAGGAATGGTCTGGCGAGCACGTTCCTGATGCTGTGCGCGGCGGGCACGATGCTGTGGGGGGAGGGCGCCTCCGCCTCGCGGATCGCGGCGAGCCTGGTGATGCTGGCCATCCAGGCGGTGGGCATCCAATTCACCTTCTTCTACCAGCGGCTGTTGCTGGAGCGCTCGAGGAGCGAGGCAGAGCAGCGGCTGGCGCGGCAGTCCCTGCGCGAGTCGAATGAGCGGGCGTTGCGCGCGGAGCGGCTCGCGCAGGTGGGGCGGCTGGCGGCCGGAGTGGCGCACGAGGTGCGCAATCCCCTGGCCTATGTGCAGGCCAACCTGCGCTTCCTCCAGGAGGAGTGGATGCTGGCCTCGGCCTCTGGCGGGGCCACCGATGTGTCCGAGGCGCTCCAGGAGTCGATGCAGGGCGTGGAGCGCATCCATCAGATCGTGAAGGATCTCACGGCGCTCTCTCGCGCCGAGGATCTCCTGGCTCCGGCGGGGCGGTGCGACCTGGGGCCGGTCATCGACACGAGCGTGCGGCTGGCGTCGGTGCGGCTCAAGTCGCTCGTGACGCTGGCGGTGGAGGTGCCGGGCACGCCCGTGGCGCGCGCCGAGCCTCGCCGCCTGGGCCAGGTGCTGCTCAACCTGCTGCTCAACGCGGCGGACGCCATCGAGGACGCGAAGGTGCGCGATGGGCGGGTGGCGCTGCGGGTGCAGATGGAAGCGGAGCGGGTGCGGCTCCTGGTGGAGGACAACGGGCCGGGCATCCGGGCCGAGCACCTGTCCAAGCTGTTCACCACGTTCTTCACCACGAAGGCGCCGGAGAAGGGCACGGGGCTGGGGCTCGCCCTGTCCCGGCAGTACGTGGAGTCCTTCGGCGGCACGCTGCGCGCGGAGAATCGTGAGGAGGGCGGCGCTCGCTTCATCGTGGAGCTGCCCGCCGTGTGAGTCCTCCCCGGCTCAGGGCCGGGTGGCGCGCAGCAGCAGGGCGGCCCGTTTGATGGCCGAGCGGATGCGCACGTAGGTGCCGCACCGGCAGACGTTGTCGCTCATGGCCTCGTCGATGTCCGCGTCGGTGGGGTCCGGGTTGCTCTGGAGGAGCGCCACCGCCGTCATGATCTGCCCGGGCTGACAGAAGCCGCACTGCGCGACGTCCTCGTCGATCCACGCCCGCTGCACGGGATGCAGCCCCCCGGCGCCCAGTCCCTCGATGGTGGTCACCGCGTGGCTCGCCACGCCCCCCACGGGTTGGATGCAGGGACGGATGGCCTGACCATCCAGGTGGCTGGTGCACGCGCCGCAGACGCCCACTCCGCAGCCATACTTCGGGCCATTCACCCCGAGCAGGTCGCGCAGCACCCAGAGCAGGGGCATGTCCTCCGGAGCGTCCACCGACACTGGCTCCGCGTTGAGCGTGAAGTGAAGCACCGGCATGGTCAGGCTCCCGTGTCGAGCAGGGGGAAGTGGGTGGGCATGACGCCCGTTGCCCGGGCGATGGCGTTGGCGATGGCCGCGGCCGCGGAGGGGTAGCCCAGCTCGCCCACTCCGCCGACGCGGTCGTCCGAGCGCACGAGGTGCACCTGGAGCTCCCTGGGGGCGTGCTTCATCCGCGACCACCGGTAGTCGGCGAAGCTGCCCTCGCGCACCGCTCCCGCGTCGATGTGCAGGCCCGCGCTCAAGGTCGTCGACAGCGCGTCGAGCGTCGCTCCCTGCAACTGCGCCTCGATGCTCCGGGGGTTGATGGGCAGGCCGACATCCGCGGCGATGACGGCGCGGAGGACCCGGGGCTCGGTGCCGCGCACGTCTACTTCCACGAGGTGGGCGATGGCGCTGTCCCATTCCTCGTGCACGGCGACGCCCTGCGCCACCCCCGCGGGCAGCGTCCGGCCCCAGCCGCCCTCGAGCGCCACCTTGTCCAGCACGGCCCGGAGCCGGGTGGACGTGAGCCGGTCGCGCCGCAGTTCCACCGGATCCTTCCCGAGCTCCCGCGCCAGATGGTCCACGAAGAGCTCGTTGGCCACCACCACCTGGCTGGAGAACACGGAGCGGAACGAAGCCGTGGGAATGGGCACCGGCACCTGATTCAGCCGCTGTGTCACCCACCCGAACTGGTAGGGCACGTGCTGGGACTGTTCGAAGAAGATGGCCGCGGCCAGCTCCGGCGCGATGCCACCGACCCCCGAGGTGAGGAGGTCTCCGAACCCGTGCGGCAGCTCCAGCGGAGGGATGGCGGCCAGGTGGTGCCAGCCGAGGATGAGTCCGCCCGGGCCGAGCCAGGCGAGGAGCCGGTGGTGGCTCGCGGGCCGGTAGCGGCCCTGGCGCATGTCGTCGTTGCGCGTCCACATCAACTTCACCGGACGCCCGAGCGCGCGAGAGACGAGCGCGGCTTCCACCGCGGGCTCGGCGAAGAACCGTCGGCCAAACCCTCCTCCCGCGCGAGCGGTGTGCACGGTGACTCGTCCTGGCGTGAGTGCCCAGCCGAGCGCCGCCGCCACCTCGCGCCGCGTGAACTTGGGATCCTGCGTGCCCAGCCAGACCTCGGCGTGCTCCCCTGTCACCCGGGCCACGCAGTTCTGGGTCTCCATGGGAGCATGCGCCAGGTAGGGAAAGTCGAAGCGGGCCTCGAGCGTGCGGAGTGTCAGCAGGGGCGGAAGTGGCCGGGGACCCACGCCCGCCCGTAGCCGCGCGCGGATGTCGGCATCGGACAGCTCACGGGCCGGGCCCGCTCCCCACGTCACCCGGAGGGCATCGCGCGCGGCGAACGCCCGGGCGAAGTCCTGGGCTGCCACCGCCACGCCCGAGGGCAGGGGGACCACGCCCACCACGCCCGGCATCCCCAGGGCCGCCGAGGCATCATGCTCCTGGACCGAGCCGCGCAGCGTGGGCGGCCGGGCCACCAGCGTGGGCAGCGCACCGGGGATGTCCAGGTCGAGGGTGTAGCGGGCCGCGCCGGTGACGATGTCGTGCGCGTCGATGCGCCCGGTGGGCTGGCCGACCACCTTATATGTAGCCGGTGCCTTGGGCAGGGGCGGAATCTCCGGCAGCAACACGCCCGCCGCCTCCTGGGCCAGTTCGCCATACCCGGCCCGGCGGCCGTCCGGGGCTCGCACCTCACCCTGCGCCGTGGTGAGCCCGTGGGCGGGCAGCCGCCAGCGGTGGGCGGCGGCGGTGACCAGACGCGCCCGGGCGCTGGCGGCCGCGGCCCGGAGGGGACCGGAGAGATAGCGCATCGTGGTCGACAGCCCGGTGAGCTGGATGAGCCAGCGCGGGTCCGCGTCGGCCGTGTGCACGTCCACCGTGTCGAGCGGAGTCTCCAGTTCCTCGGCGACGAGCATCGCCACGCCCGTGGTGATGCCCTGGCCCATCTCCGTGCGCGGCAGGGTCGCGCTGACGCGCCCATCGCTCCGCAGGGACAGGTAGAGGTCGAAAGCGGCGCTCCCCGGTGGTGGCTCCGCGTGGGCGGGCGAGACGTCGAGCCCCATCCGCGCCGCCACCACCAACGTGGGCGCGGCCACCAACCAGGTCAGGAAGCGACGACGGTCGACCTCCACGGGAACCAGCGTCTCCGGGCTTGGTGGCTCTTCCATGCCGGAAGTCTACCGGGTGCCCTGTCATCTCCGAGGCGGCCCCGGGCGCTCACCGCCCATCGGACATCGTGGTGCCCCGTGGGGAGGGGTCTCTCTGGTGACGGAAGACTCCAGGTGATGACCGCGGTCACCAGGGGATGCCCTCGTGTCATGCCCTCGTGTCAGGGGTTCTCCGAGGGAAAACGCCTCGGCGCCGTCCTGCCGGGCGCGATGCGAGGCGTTGGCATGCGTCCTGCTCTACGTCTGGGCATGCCATGAAGCGGTGGCCCCGGTCGCCTCCCCCAAATCTCGTAAGGAACTACCACCATATCCCTCTCGCCCCTGTCCTCCGCCTCCCGCCCCGCTCCTTCCTTCAACGCCAACAACGTCTCCTCCCCCGTCCAGGCGCCCGTCATCGAGTCGAAGGGCGTGGGTGAGGTGCAGCCCCAGGGCATCGAGGGCAAGAAGCTGCTGGCGGACCGCTTCGAGACAGGCGGCGTGGACAAGGCCGGTGAGGGCGGTGTGAAGCAGGCCATCCTCCAGAAGCTGGAGGAAGTGACGAAGGCGCTCGGCCAGCTCGTGGAGCTGCTGGGCGGTCAGAAGAAGGGTGAGGCCGGTGCGGCGGGCGGTGCCGATGCGGCTCCCAAGTGTGGGACGCCGAGCCCCGGTGGGGCCGATGCGGCTCCCGCGGCGGCGGCTCCGGCCGCTCCGGCCCAGGCTGCTCCCGCGGCCGATGCCTCGGCGTCCGACCCGAAGTCGGTCATCGAGAAGCTGACCAGCGCGCTCAAGGACGTGCTCGACCTGCTGTCCAGCGGCGACGCCCAGAAGATCGCCCAGGCCGGTGAGGCCCTCGACAAGCTGACCAGCGAGCTGAACGAGAAGATGCCCAAGAGCGAGGAGCCCCAGCAGCTCCAGGTGGACCCCTCCGTCCCCTCGCTGTGATTCACGGGACGCGTCCCGTCCTTCACCCCGAGAGGTCTCCCCGTCAGGGGGGCGCCTCCCGGGGTGTTCCGCTTCAGGACGTTCCGCTCAGGGCGTGAAGGTGCCCGTGAACGTCGACGCCAAGTGGCTGATGGCCGAGTCGCGGAAGGGATTGTTCGGGTCTCCGTTGGGCTCGTAGTGGGCCTCCACCTGGAGGAAGTAGTGCTCGCCCGGAATCAGGATCCCGGGTGGCATGAGCAGCTGGGTCTGCTGCGTGTACAGGGCCGCGGCGTACTGGCGTTGCAGGGTGCTTCCCGACAGGTAGAGGCGGTAGAGGCGCAGCTGGTAGTGGCTCGGGGTGCCGAGGGCGGGCGGCGTCCAGCTCACCAGGGGAGTGGGCCCCACGTCCGTGCGATTCCCCGTGGCGCTCAGGCCGTTGAGGGACAGGCCCTGGGGCGGTCCAATGCGCGGGACGACGGTGACCGGGCCCGTGGCGGACAGGGGCTCACGGGCGAAGATGTTCGCGGAGACCCACCGGGGCGAGGAGGTTCCGCCGCCCGGCAGCTCGATCGTGTAGCGCACCTGGGCGCGCACCATGACGTAGGAGAAGGGGTTCCACTCGCTCGGGTAGGGGTTGCCGTACTGGAAGCTCGCGGTGAAGTCGCCCGCTTCCGGCGCGCGCGAGGCCGTGGCGATGTCTGGCCAGCCGATGTTGCCGATGCCGAACTGGGAATGGCCCACCTGGGTGCCGATGCTGGCGAAGTTGCCCGTCAGGATCGCGCTGGGATGGGCGGCGAGTGCCAGGGGCTCGAAGGCGGAGGCCTGGACCGTCATCTGCTGGGACGTGAGGGGCAGCGCCGTCAGGGTGCCCTGCACCCGGAGCGAGCCCGAGGGGGTGCGCTCGGGGCCCGAGGTCGTCAGGACACGGCGCGCTTCCTGGTAGCCGATGCCCGAGACGGGGTCGTTACGTGCCGCGAGCTGGGTGACGTACAGGGAGTCCCGGGTCGTGTCGAAGCGGACCGCGGGGGTGCCGCACGCGCCCAGGAACGTGCCGTAGTCGGCGCTGCCCGAGAAGGTGGTGGCGCCGTCGGCCGGGAAGCCGAAGTCCTCGAACGCGCAGCCGTTGAGGGCCAAGAAGCCCAGGCCCGTGGTGGGCGAGTGCAATTGCAGGTCGTCCTGCGCGCTCCAGGGGGACAGGCCGCTGAGCTGCAACTCGAGCGGGATCGACTCGGGCTCGAGCTCCACGTCCGGCCGGCCCAGGTAGCTTCGGCTGAGGTCCAGCCCCCGCTGGCTCGTCCAGAGGTACTCATTGCCGAGGCGCAGCAGGTAGGAGGTGCCGGTCACGTCCGGGATGGAGAAGGTTCCGTTGGACAGGCCCCGTCCCTCGCTCCAGGTGTAGCCCGTGCCGTCGGGAGTCGGCACCCAGGCGCCGAGGGTCTGGGTGGACAGGTCCTCGGGGACGGGGGTGACGGAGCCGTCCTCGTGGACATGGAGGCGGTCGCGCTTGCCCGTCACCAGGGCACTCACGTGCAGGAACAGGGTGCCCGCGTGCCGTCCGCCCCGCCCATCCTGGACGGACAGGTGGAGGGCGCAGCGGCCACCGACGGGCGCGGTGCCCAGGAAGAAGGTGGGGTTGGCCGCGGTGGAGTCGTCGAAGCCGCCCACGCAGTCGGAGCTCCACTGGTAGGCGGGCGCATCCCCATCCGCGTCCATGACGGTGGCGGACAGCCGCGTGAAGGCGCCCGGCGTCAGGAGGGAGGGCACGCCATTCATGGCGCGGATGGATGGCCAGGAGTTGAAGCCCGTGGACACCGTGGCATCGCCACCGGCGCCGGGCCTCACCACGCTCACGTCGAGGCTCAGCGCGGCGCTGGCCCCCTTGGAGTCCGTCACCACGAGCTTGAGTTGTTGCGTGCCCTCGGTGGAGGGGGCCGTCCACGTGGAGACCTGGGAGGTGGGCGCGCTGAAGGCGCCGGCGCTCGCCGTCCAGGCATAGCTCAGCGTGTCTCCGGCGTTGGCGTCGGTGGCGTAGGCCGTCACCGTCACCGAGCCTCCCGGCGCCACGGGATTGGTGGAGATCACCACGGAGCCGATTCGCGGCGCCTCGTTCTCGAACGGCGTTTCCGAGGAGGTCTGCTGCAGCAGGATGGCGACATTCACCGTCTGTCCCTGCTCGATGGTGAGCGGCCCGGCCTCACCCGCGTAGAGCAGCGTCGAGGCCGCGTCATACGCGCTGGCCCGGAAGAGCCGCCCCTGCCCGGCGGGGATGGAGGACAGGCTGCCCTGCCAGGCGTTTCCGCTCTGGGTGAGTTCGGTGGCGATGACGGGCGAGATGCCGGGACCCGAGACCTCGACCCGCACGCGCGCGACTCCGGCGCCGGAGAGCTCCTGGGACAGCAGGACCCGCACCTCGGCGCTCGCGCTCCGGGTGTCCTCCGAACTCGTGCAGCCCGCGAGAAGTCCCACGGCCAGCAGGAGCGCCATGGCCATGGCGGGCCTGCTTGCATTGAAAGAAGACATGATGGTGATTCCCCCTGATTGAGGTGTTCGTCCTACGTCGCCGTGACGCCGCTTCGCAAGAGGCGCTGGGTATGAGGAGCGAACGCGGCCGTCTACCTCGTCAGGCCGTGCCGCGCTCGAGCAGCTCCTGGATGCTCCGGGAGTGGGCGCGCGCGAGGAACGCCAGGGCCACGATGGCGCCACACAGGCACATGAACATGTCCCACTGTGCGTCCCAGATATCGCCCTGGGTGCCGAGGAACGCATCCCCCCCGGCGGGATCCAGCAGCAGGGCCGCCCACCACTCCAGCAACTCGTAGCAGGCGCTGATGGCCAGACACACCGAGCCCGTCAGGAAGTTCAACCACCCACCCGGGCGCAGCGGTGTGCGGCGCAGGAGCACCTCGCGGACGATGAAGGCGGGGAAGAAGCCCTGCGCGAAGTGGCCCAGCCGATCATAGGGATTGCGCGACAGGAGGAAGGTGTCGCGCGCCCAGTTGCCCAGCGGCGTGAGGGCATAGGTGTAGTAGGCCCCGTAGGTGAGCACCAGCACGTGCAGGAAGACGCAGACGTACACCCAGCGCGACATGGGGAAGCGGCGGAAGGTGGCCGCCAGCACCGCCATTCCAATGAGCCCCGGGCCCGTCTCCAGCAGCCAGTTGCCGCGGCCCGCGGGGGTGAAGATCAACGACGCCAGCAGGACGGGCGCCAGGACCGCCAGGAGCATCAGGGGCTCGCGTGCCTCGCGCTGGGTTCCTTGCACCGGAGGGAGGGCCGTGCCCAGGGACTCAATGACTCTCAAGACGCTCTTCCTCGCGCTGGCGGCTACAGGTTGAAGCCCACGTTGCCGATGGAGATGCTGGGCCCGAAGATGAAGGACCAGTTGCTCGCGGGCACCCTCAAGTCGGTGGTCGCCGGATCCTCGCCCGCCTTCAGGTCCCGGGTGATGTCGGCGCGGAACTCGCGGGCGATCCACGCTTGCACGCCGATGGCCGCTCCCGTGCCCACGGGGATGCGCAGGCCCAGCCCTCCCACGAGCGCCAGCGTGGGCGGGAATCGGATGGTGTTCGTCTGGGGGATGAGCCCCATGCCCATGAGCCCCACCTCGATTCCCACCAGCCGCTCCTGCCCCTCGTTGTTGAGCAGCACCAGGCGCGAGAGCACTCCGAAGTTGAGCGTGAGCTGGCCGCTCGGGTTCGTGGCCCGGTAGAGGCCCGCGGGCACGGCGCCCGTCGCGTACAGCCGCAGGAACCCCCCCTCGACGATGGCCGTCCACTGTGCCGAGGGCAGTCCCGCCCGGTCCGTCATGCTCAGAGCATAGCGGGACTCGTCCGCGACGTGCGACACCTGCACCAGGATGCGGTCGAACTGCGCCAGGTTGCCTGGAATGGGCAGCACGCGCTCCTCGCCTCCGGGGCGCAGCAGCATGCGCTGCTCCAACTGGCTCTCTCCCCGGGCGGAGCCATCCGGCCGGGTGACGGTGACGCGCAGGACGATCTCCTGGACGCCCTCCTCGGGATTCAACCGCTCGCGGTGGATGATGACCCGGCAGGTGTTGCGGCTGACATAGGGGATGCGGAAGGCGCGGCTCGGCTCGATGGAGGTGTCCACGCCGTCGCGGTCCGAGCACAGGAATTCGATCAGATGGGCGACATTGGTGGGGACGCTGGCCTCGCGCACCGCGCGCTGCACCCGCTCCTCCACGAGCGCCAGATCCGTGGTGGCCAGCTCTCCGGGAAGCGAGGGCACCCGGTAGCCGAAGCGCAGCGCCACGAAGCCCCCCGCGGTCGTGTCCCCGAGCACCCGGGGGAGGTTGTCCTGGAAGCTGACGCGGTAGGCGCCTTCCAGGGGACGGACCACGAAGCGGCCCAGCTCTCCGCCGCCGGCGACCTGGACCAGGGCGGGGCGGTTGGTGGGGATGAAGTCGATGGGGCCGTGCTGGGGCAGCTCGAGGTTGGCGCGCGGGTAGGGCAGGGGCAGGGTCCTCGCCGTCGTCGAGGCGACCACCGTGCGTCCCACGGGCGCGTTCGTCGCGGTGACGGTGACCTGCTGCCCGGAAATGCCCTGGGTGTGCAACAGCGTGTAGATGCCGTCGGTGACCTTCACCACCTGTCCCACCTCGACGCGCTCGCCGTTGACCCGCCACTGCAGGGTCTGGGGCTCGTAGCTGCAGGAGGGGTCCATGCGCACGACCAGGGACGACTCCGCCGCCTCGCGCAGCGCCGTGCCCTCCACGACGGACAGGGGGCAGGAGAGGATGGGCAGCGTCACCGAGACCATTGTGTCCAGGGCGTTTTCCCGGGCGAACACCACGCGGGGTGCCAGGCGCAGGCGCAGGTTGATCTGGGCCTCCAGCCCCGTGACGTCGCGGATGGCGATGCCTCCGTCGGCCGTCTCGCACCGGGCGGGCGCGCAATCGGCGGAGGCGATGGCCTCGGGGTGGGTGACGGCGACCTGGCCCGGGCCCTTCGCGAGGTCCACGCCGTTGGACTTCACGAGCGGCCGCGTCAGCACGACGCGGCCCGGGCGGAGCTGAAAGGACTCGGGCTCCACCAGGGTGCCGTTGGCGTCATAGGTCGTCACGTCGGGGCCGCGCCTGCCATGCGCGGGCACCCAGAAGAGCGCCACGTCCGAGGGGAGCCCGGAATGCAGGGGCACGGCGCACTCGGACAGCCGGCCCGCGGTCGTCGGGTTGAGGCAGACATCCTGTCCCACGAGGGGGTCCTCCTGTGCGCCCCGCGGAGGGACGGACCAGACCACGGCGACGTCCTGGAGCCGCTGCCCCTTGAGCTCCAGGCGCCCCTCGTCCGGGAAGAAGGCCGTCGCCGCGGCGTCGATGCTCGGAAAGGCCCCGGTGGCGATGACCGTGAGGGTTTCCTGGCTCGTCGCGCAATGAGCGGCGTCCTCGGCGATCTTGAGATCCAGCGTGCGCGCCAGGCCCTCGGCGTCCGCGGCGGGAGGCCGGAGGGAGCGCCCATCGGCGGACAGCGACCAGCCGCCGCCTACCGGACCGCACACCATGCCACGCTGCACCACGGGGATGGCCCGCCCGCCCGCGGGCACCTGTTTGACGGGAGCCGCGGCCGCCGAGGCGCCGACGAACAGGGTCACGAGGAGGCTGTGCGCGAGGCCTTGGGCCAGGCGACTCGGAAGGGTCGATCCCGCGGGAACCATGGGAGCCACATCTACCCCGGAGTGACCGCGCGCTCGAACGAATCCGACGCGGAGCGGCAAGGGGCCTGGCCGTCTCCTCCCCGGTCTTTCGCCCAGCGCGTCTTCCCGGGCGCCCGGGGCCCTCTTGTATCCTTCTGGACATGAAGGATTCCGCCCAACACCCCGATGACGCCTCCCGCCTCTCGCCCTCGCAGCGGCGGCTGTGGTTGCTCACCGAATTCGAGCCCGCTCATCCCGGCCATCAGGTCGCGATGGCCTGGCGCCTGAGCGGTGCGCTCGACGCGGTGACGTTGGAGAAGTCCTTTCAGGAGATCACCCGGCGGCAGGAGATGACGCGGACGTGTCTTGGCGAGGATGACGGCGAGCCCCGGCCGCGGGTGCTGGCCGAGAACGCCGTGCGTCTGGTGCACGAGGACCTGCGCGGCGTGCCCGCGTCCGAGCGCGAGGCGAAACTGGGCGCGAGGCTGCGCGAGGAGGGCCGGCGCGAGTTCAATCTCTTCGAGGGGCCGCTGCTGCGCGCCACCTTGTTCCAACTGGACACGCGGGAGTACGCGCTGCTGCTCGTCGCGCACCGGCTCATCGCCGATGCCGCGTCGCTGACGGTGCTGGCGCGCGAGCTGTCCGTCCTGCAGACCCAGGCGGCTTCGCCCTCGGAGCGCGTGTCGATGGGTGATGCGTTCCTGGCGGGTCGTCTCTCGTATGGAGATCTGCTCGCGCAACAGCGGGGATTGCCCGCGCTCCCGTTGACGCACGCCCGTCACGTCGACGAGCGGCTCCAATGGCTGGAGGGCGGCGAGGCGGCGGAGCGGGTGGGCTCTTGGAAGGCACGGCTCGCGGGCCTGACACCCCTGGAGTTGCCCCTGGATCGGCCGCGCCCGCCCGTGCGGTCCCTGACGGGTGCCCGGTATGACTTCGAGTTGTCCGCTCCACTCGCCGAGCGCATCCGGGCGTTCGCCCGTCAGGAGAAGACGGAGGTGGAGGGGGTTCTCCTGGCCGCCTTCGCCGCGGTGCTGTACCGGGGGTCGGGGCAGGAAGACATCACCGTGGGAGTGCGGCGGGACGGACGCGCGAGGCCGGAGCTCAAGGGGCTCGTCGCTCCGCTCGCCGACGAGCTGCCCTTGCGCGTCACCGCTTCGGGCGGGGAGGGTTTCCGGCCGTGGGTCCGGCACGTGTCCGAGGAGCTGAAGGCCCTCCAGGCCCATGCGGACGTGCCCTTCGGCGTGGTGCTGGAGGCGCTGCGGCCCGCGCCGGATTTGAGCCGCACGCCCGTGTTCCAGGTGTTGTTCTCCCTGGAGGAGCCGCCCGCGGGCCTGGAGCTGCCCGGGGTGAAGTCCTGGCCGCTCGACGTGGACCTGGGGGCCGCGCCGTTCGACCTGAGCCTGCGGGTGGTGGGGGGCAGTGGCGCGCTGCGTGCCTTCCTGGAGTACGACACCGCGCTCTTCGACCCGGCGACCCTGGAGCGCATGACCACGCACCTGCGCACGCTGCTGGAGGCGGCGCTGGAGGATCCGGAGCGGCCTCTGTCCGCCCTGCCGCTGATGGCGGAGGGAGCGCGGCGGCAGATGCTCGAATCCTGGAACGACACGCGCGCGGACTACCCTCGCGATGCCACCCTCACCTCGCTGCTCGAGGCCCAGGTGGCGCACACGCCAGACGCGGTGGCCCTGGTGTACGAGGGCCATTCGCTCACGTACCGGGAGTTGAACGAGCGGGCCAACCGGCTCGCGCGGCACCTGCGGGAGCTCGGTGTGGGACCCGAGGTGCTCGTGGGCGTGGCGCTCGAGCGCTCCATGGAGATGGTGATCGCTCCGCTCGCGGTGCTCAAGGCGGGCGGTGCCTACGTCCCGTTGGATCCCTCCTATCCGCGCGAGCGGCTGCGACACATGCTGCGCGTCGCCCGTCCCTCGGTGCTGCTCACCGAGCGCGCGTCCCAGGCGGTCCTGCCCGAAACGGAGGCCCGGGTCGTCACGCTCGACACCCTGGACCTGGCCTCGGGAGGGGAGGACACGAACCTGCCCGCGACGGCCAGTGCCCGCAACCTCGCCTACATCCTCTTCACCTCGGGCTCCACGGGTCAGCCGGCCGGGGTGCAGGTGGAGCACGGGTCGCTGGTGAATCTCCTCTCCTCGGTGCGAGGCAAGCCGGGCCTGCGCGAGGGGGACTCGCTGCTGGCCGTCACCACCCTGTCGTTCGACATCGCCGGGGTGGAGCTCTATCTGCCCCTGTGGGTGGGCGCGCGCATCGTGCTCGCGCCGCGCGAGGTGACCGTGGACGGTGCCCGGCTCCGGGCGCTGCTGGAGGACTCGGCGCCCACGGTGCTCCAGGCCACGCCCGCGACGTGGCGGATGCTGCTGGAGGCGGGGTGGACGGGCGGCGGCGGACTCCGCGCCATCTCCACGGGTGAGGCGCTGCCGCTCGAGCTCGCCCGGCGTCTGCTCTCCACGGGCGTCGAGCTGTGGAACATGTACGGCCCCACCGAGACGACGGTCTTCTCCACCGGAGGCCGGATCGACGGCCATGGACCCATCTCCATCGGCCGCCCCATCGCCAACACCACCCTCCACCTGTTGGACGCGAGCCTGCGGCCCGTCCCGGTGGGCTCGCGCGGCATGCTCTACATCGGCGGAGACGGCCTGGCGCGTGGCTACCTGGGCCGGTCCGACACGACGGCCGAGCGCTTCATTCCGGACCCCTTCTCCTCGGAGCCGGGCGCGCGCATGTACCGCACGGGCGACGAGGCGCGCTTCCTGCCGGGCGGAGCGCTCGAATACCTGGGCCGGGGTGACTTCCAGGTGAAGGTGCGCGGCTTCCGCATCGAGCTGGGCGATGTGGAGGCGGCGCTGGCCCGCCACCCGCGGGTGCGGCAGGCGGTGGTGGTGGCGCGCGAGGATACGCCGGGGACCCGGCGGCTCGTGGCCTACGTGGTGCCCACGCCGTCGGGAGCGCCTTCGTGGACCGAGCTGCGCGGCTTCCTGCGCGACATCCTCCCCGAGTACATGGTGCCGTCGGCCTGCGTGATGCTCGACGCGATGCCGCTCACCCCCGTGGGGAAGGTGGATCGCCGGGGCCTGCCCTCGCCCGAGCGCGCGCGGCCCTCGCTCGACGGGGCCCGCGTCCCGCCGCGCACTCCCGAGGAGCACACCCTGGCGCGGGTGTGGAGCGAGGTGCTGGGGCTGAACCCGGTGGGCATCCAGGACAGCTTCTTCGACCTGGGCGGTGACTCGCTCCTGGCCACGCGCGTGGTGGCTCGCGCGGCCCGGGCCGGACTGCGCATCACCGCGCGGCAGCTCGCCCAGCGGCAGACGATTGAACGGCTCGCGGCGGTGGCCACTCCCGTGCAGGAGCCGTCCCAGGGCGAGTCCTCTCGGGTGGAGGGCGAGGTGGTGCCGTTGCCCATCCTCCAGTGGTGGCTCGAGGGCAACCCGGGCTACCTGGACCACGACAACTGCGCGCTCATGCTCGAGGCCCCCGCGGACGTGGACGCCGCGCTGCTCGAACAGGCCAGCCGGGCGCTCATCGCCCACCATGACAGCCTGCGGCTGCGCCTGCAGCGCCGCCCCGACGGTGGATGGCGGCTGGCGTACGGCCCCGCGACCGAGGATCCCTTCTGGTCCGTCATCGATCTGTCGGCCGTGTCCGGGGAGGAACTGCCCGGGGTCATGCTCAACGAGGTCAACCGGCTCAACATGGGCCTGGACCTGGCCCGGGGGCCGTTGATGCGCGTGACGCTCTTCCGCCTGCCCGGACCGTCCTGCCGCCTGCACCTCGTGTTCCACCACCTCCTGGTGGATGAGATCTCCATCCGTCTGTTCGTGGATGACCTGCAACTGGCCTACACGCAGCTCCAGCGGGGCGAGCCGGTGCGGCTGCCGCCCCTGGCGACGACGATCCAGCGCTGGGGCGAGAGCCTGCGCGAGCACGCGCGCTCGCCGGAGATCCTTAAGGATCTGCCCTACTGGCGGCAGCGGGCCCAGGCGCCCTTCCAGCCGCTGCCCGTGGACTTCCCCTCGGGCACGTCGCTCAACTCCGCGGCGCGCTTCACGCCGTTGATGCTGTCGGCCGAGGAGACGCGCGCGCTGCTGGAGGAACTGCCCCGGAGGCTGGGCACCACGCCGGATGACGTGATGCTCACCGCGGCGCTCCTGGCGCTGGAGGGACTGACCCACCAACGCTCCCAGCACCTCCACGTGGCCTGGCACGGGCGGGATCTGGAGGTGCCGGGCGTGGACGTGTCGCGCACGGTGGGCTGGTTCGGCTCGATCACGCCGGTGTACCTCGATGTGAGCGGTACCGCGGACACCCTGGGGGCCCTGCGTGCCATCCAGGCGCAGCTTCGCGCCGTGCCGTCCAAGGGCCTGTCCTGGTCCCTGTTGCGCTACCTGAGCGAGGACGAGTCCCTGCGCCAGGAGTTGGCCGCCGCGCCCAGGCCGGAGGTCGTCTACAGCTACGTTGGCGCGGTGGACTCGAAGATGGACCCCACGGCGATGCTGCGCCCGGCGCGGGAATTCCCGGGCATGGAGCACGCGCCCAACGCCACGCGCACCGACCGCATCGCCCTCATTGGCATGACCCTGGGCGGGCAGTTGCAGTTGATGGTCCTCACCTGTGAGACGCTCTTCCGCCGGGAGACCATCGAGGGGTTCGTGGACCGCATGCGCTCCCACCTGCTCGAGATGGCCGCCCTGGCCACCTCGGGGTAGCCCCGGAGGGGGTAGCAACTTCCGGGAGGCTTCCGCGATAATCGTGGATATGAGGATTCAAAGCCCCGGCACGCCCACCCCCCGGATCCCGACCGCGCAGACGGAGTCCCCGTCCGTCGCCGCGAAGAACACGGTCCGCTCCCCGGCCACGGTGGCGCCCACGCGCTCCCAGGACGTCTTCGAGCCCGCCAGGGCCCAGGCTCCCGCGGCGGTGGCGAAGGGCAACGCGGCGCGCAACCTGCCCGCGGAAATCCCCACCGGCACGCCGGACTACTACCGTCAGCGCGCCGAGGACTTCCGGCGCCGCAACCCGGGCATGGAGCCGCCCGCCTACTACATGGAGTACGGGCAGAAGTACTGCGACCGCTTCTCCAGCCTGGGGCCCAAGGAACTGACGCCCGAGGGGCTCGAGTGGCGCGACCGCACGCTCAAGGCCCTGCAGGACTCCATCGAGGCCAAGCGGATGGAGGATCCCGCGGGCTTCGCCCAGCTCGAGCGCGACCCCGAGGCCTTCAAGAAGTTCGCCTACGACGCGCACCCGGATGCCTATGTGGACTCGGGCCTCTACGAGCTGCCGGTGCAGGACCTGGTGAAGATTGGCACCACGCCGGACATCAAGGATCTGCTGTCCAAGGACGGCGTGCGCCAGGTCATCGACGCGCTGGGCAAGATGTCGCCCGGGGACGTGGCGAAGGTGGCCGGGGAGTCGGTCAAGGAACTCATCAACGACGTCAAGAGCATCTTCCCCTCGGGCATCAAGCTGCCGGAGATCAAGCTGCCGCACCTGTCTCTTCCCTGGTAGCGGGCGGGCTGGCATCTTCTCGCCCCGCATTCTTCGCGAACCCCGAGGTTGACGCGTGCCGGAGAGAGACTGGGAGAGGTTGGGAGAGCTGGCGGAGGGCGGAAAGGTCGGCGCGGTGGTCTCGAGCCAGGAGGGCTTCGGGCTCATCGGGGCCATGACCGAGCCGTCCGCGGGCAGCCTCTTGGACAAGATGAAGAGCCGCCGCGCGCGGCTGCTGCGGGTCGCCGAGGGCGCCGTGACCCAGACCTGGGAGGGTCCGGGTTGGGTGCAGGCCCTGGACACTCAGGGGCCGCTGGCGGCGGCCATCGTGGCCACGCTCAAGCCCTCGGGTTCGGGCTCGGACTACCACCTGCTGCTGTCCACGGATGGGGGCCGCGAGTGGAGCACGCGCGGCCTGGTGAGCGCGTCGAGCCTCGCCCAGGTGCGGATCATCAGTGACCGGGAAGTCTGGGTGCTGGGTGCCTGGTGCCTGGGCTTCACCACGGACGGTGGCGCCACGTGGACGGAGCAGGAACTGGAGGGCGAGCGCAATCCCCACACCGAGCGGTTGCGCCAGGTGGACGGAGGCATGGCGCTGCTGGGCAGGGGCCTGACGGTCAATCCACGGAGCAATCCCCAGGAGGGCCTGCGGGAGGTGGGGGCCTCGCGGATGGTGGACGTGGACGGGGCCTTCGTCGCCGCGATCGTGGACGGACAGGCCCGCGTGGGCGAGCGCCAGGGCGCCGGGGTGCGCTGGTTGGAGCCGCTGCCTCCGGGCCGCGAGCCGCTGCGCCTGGCGGCCGGTGAGGGCGTGCTGCGCCTGCTCACCCGGGGCGCGGATCCTTCCAAGGGCGCGGACCCCGTGCTGCACGTGAGCGAGGACGGGGGCGCGACGTGGTCCCACCTGTCCCTGCCGCTCGGACCCCACGTGGACATCGCCGGCCGGGAGTGGGGCCTGGGCGTGCACGTGAACGGCACCGTCTACGGCCGCGTGGCCTGAGCGGGAAGTCTCCGGCCCTGGACTCACTCCAGGGCCAGGAGCCTGCGCCGGATGTCGGGGCGCGGAACGGGGCAGGCGTCGTACTTGCCGTACTCGTCGTACCGGGTGCGCGCCTGGCGCTCGTAGTACTTGTCCCCAAGGGACGTGGGAATCCGCGCGAGCAGCCGGCCCACCCATCCCTTGACGCCTGGCAATCGTGACATCGCGAAGGTCAGGGCGGTGTATTTCCAGACAATCCGTTCCTGGGGCGTGCCGTAGTCGATGACGACGTACATGGAATCCATGTCGCCGGCGTCATGTCCATGGCGGGCGAGCACCTCGCGGGCGAACCGGCTCTGCAGGGGCGCGAAGCGGAAGACATCTTGCGTGTCCTCCTCGGTGAGTGACCGGATGAAGTCGTTACACATCACACAGACGCCATCATAGAACAGAATGTACTTCCCGCCGTTCAGCGAGAGTTCACCGGCGGACTCGGGAGATGACAAGGGAGCGGCTGCCTGCATGGGCTGTACTCCGGGGCGGGGGACTCGGACGCGGTGGAGCCTATCAGCTCTGTTCCGGTGTGAACGCGCCGTCCCGGAGTCGGGCTTCCACGCCGTTTTTCTCACAGCGGGTGTGATAGGCATTGTGCGCGGTGTCTCCATCTACCCGCCGGACATGGGCCGGCCCGGGGGTGATGGGTGAGGGGGGAGCACAAGCGTGAGCTATCTGAATTGTCCTCGGATCCACTTCGCGGGTTTGTTCTTCACCAACCCGGCCAGCCTCAACGGCCTGCTGTCCAATTACGATCTGAACACGCCGTTGGACTATGACACGGGCAGGTACATGTACCCGCAGGGGGTGGCTCAGTTCTGGCTGCAGAACTGCGTGGTCACCAGCGTGGCGGGTCCGACTGGTATTCTTTATTCGGAACGGACGAAGGACTCGCTCGTGGGCGCGACGGTGCAGTCCGTCAGTCCGACCACGCCCAAGTCCAATGGAAGGGGTGGCAACTACGTCATCGCGAAGATCTCCGATCTGGATCCGAACATGCAGTTCCGTTCGGAACTCTACGGTATTCGCATCTACGTCGACATTCCCGGTGGGGGAGGCTTCTCCGGACGATGGGAGGTGCCCCAACTGCGCGACATGTACCTCTTTCGAGGCGACGCGGACATCACGGGCTTGCAGTCGGTGGTGGGGGTCTGGCACCAGCGGTTGGTGGACCTGTCCTGGACGGACCCCACGTCTCGCTCGCCAGTCTATGACGCATTGAAGACGCAGGCGACGGCCGGGTTGGACATGAAGATCGCGGTGGACATGTACCAGTCGCTGCCCGCGAATGAGTTCACTCAGGGAGACATCTTCGGTTATGGCCGACTGGTGGCGGCCATCGGGCCCGCGACCGCCGAGGAGCCGCACCAGCTCGTCCCTGGCCGCCGTCTCTACAGCGCCCTGGCCTTCACGGAGGGAGCACTCGAGGGCGTGGGCGGCTCGTACTCCTTCACCCGGCAAGCGGCGGAGGTGAACTCGAACTCGAACTCCAACGACGACGACGACGAGGACGAGGACGAGGAAATTCCCCTCAATCCGACCGACTTCCTCATCCAGGAACTGCCCGACGGAAAGGCCCTGCTGAACGTCGACCTCTCGGGAACGCTGCCCCTGAGGGATCGAGGCGAGGGCAAGTTCGAGACCCACGGCTCCTTGACCTTTGGTTTGCTCACCAGCTCCGGATTCAAGTCGCTGCGCAATGGCAAGGTCTCGTTGGACCATTATGTCTCCCTGAACGCCGCCACGCTGAAATTGAAGAAGTGTGTCTGGCCCCAGCACAGCGCCATCGTGCAGATCTCGCTCGACGCGAGCGAGAAGGAGCTCATCTCCCGGACACCGGTCGTCGTGCGGATGGATGGAGAGGCGGTGCTGCAGGAGAACTCCGATGGCCTGTATCTGAGCATCGACAAGGCCAGTGCGCGCATGGAGCCGAAGTCCCAGAAACAATTCGATGTCTATGTCTACCGGTTCGGCAAGCCCCAGACCGCGTTGCCCGCGGGTCTCACCTTGGAGACCTTCGTGTCGGTCGACGCGCCCAACCCCTTGGACAACAGCACCTCGCCCACCCAGGACATCTCCGTCGAGCTGAATCCGGTGGGCAGCGCCGCCGGGCGCTTCGTCCTGACCTTGAAGACCGGTCCGGCCGTTCCCCTCCAGCAGATCCGCGTGCCCTTGGACAGCCATCTCTACTTCGTCGTGGCCTCGTTGCCTGGGCACATGGTGGGAGAAGACAACTACCTGCTCCCGGATTTTCCTCCCAATCCTCCGCTGATCGCGCTGCTGTTCTGGCAGAACCACCTCGTGGTCCAGGCGCCGAACACGCCGAACTGGGCGAATCACATCGGACCCATCCTGCGGCGGTACGCACGTCTCTATCCGGGCATGAAGGGGCGTCTGGACATCTCGGACCTGGCGACGGTGAAGGGGTTCGCTCGCGGCATGGAGGTGCATTTCAGTCTGGATTCAAATGACCCGGGTTACATGCCCGTCACGCGTGACCTGTCTCCTTCCACCGTCCAGATGATGCTCACGTGGTTGAAAAACCCGAACTAGGAGCCTGTCCCATGAAATCCCTTGCTCCAGGTCATTTCCGACTGCCCCTGGTCCTGTTGACCGCGCTCTGTCTCACGGGGTGCCATTGGCTGTGGGGGAAGACTCCCCCGAACCCCGGTCCCGATCCAAAGGAGCCGGCGCGCGCCGACATCCCCTATCAGCTCAAACTGGAGGCCTTCAGCGTGAAGGGGTTTCCGGGCCTGCACTCGGCGGTGCGCATCGTCCACGACGGCAAGCTCATCCTGATGGCGGGCCGCCGCGATGGAATGCACGTCTCCCCTCTGCCGCAGCCCCCGCCCCAGGCCCCGCCGAGCGATTCCGCGTTCCCCGTGGAGGAATCCAATGACACCATCTATGTGATTGATCTCGCCCGAGGCGTTCTGGAGGGCCAGGCGTCCGTCAATGCACTGCCTCCCTCCGTCGCCCGTCAGCTCCGCACGACCAACCCCCAATTCTTCAGCAAGGACGGGTGGCTCTACATCGTCGGGGGCTATGGCTCCACCCTCGACGGCCAGAGCATGGAGACGTTGGAGCAGGTGATCGCCATCGATCTGGATGACCTGGTGAGCGCGGTGAAGAAGAAGAAGCCCTTGGACCAGGACTTCGCCGAGCACTCCATCTACCTGGGAGACCATCCGGCCTTGCGAGTCGCTGGAGGCGGCATGGAGATGCTGGGCTCCGATTTCCTGCTGATCTTCGGACACACGTACAATGGGCGCTACACCACGGACAGCGCGCTGGCCCAGCAGACCTACAGCGAGAGCGTGCGCGTCTTCCGCTTCTCCTTCTCCCGTGAGCGCGGAGAGAGCGGTCTCAAGACGCTGGAGGTCAAGTTCAAGGGCAAGAACCCGCCTTCCACTCCCAACTCGGCGGGACAGGATCCGGATGGCCCCTACCACCGCCGGGATCTCAACATCCTCCAGGTCCTCGGTCCGACGGGGAACCCGCGAGTCGCGGCGCTCGGGGGCGTGTTCAAGGGCGGCAGGATGGAGGGCTACCTCCATCCCGTCTACCTCACCCCGTCCTCGTCCGCGCCGTTGGGCTTCACCCTGGCCGAGGACTCCCTCACGAGTCAGTGGATGAGCCACTACGAGACGGGCACCGTGCCCGTCTATTCCGAGCGGGACAAGGCCATGTTCACCACGTCCTTCGGGGGGATCAGCCAGTACTACTGGGACGCGGGCACGAAGACCTTGAAGTCCGACACGTTGGACCTCAACAAGGAGTTTCCGGTCAATGGTCTGCCCTTCATCAACACGGTCGCCACCCTGAAGGTCGGCACCCAGGGCGGCACCCAGTTCCTGCATGAGGGGGAGCGCTTTCCTCCCGTGGGCGCGGAGCCTGTCTGTGGCTCGGTGACGACCCAATACCTGGGCACGAACGGCTTCTTCATCGCCGCCGCGGGCATCCCCCATCGCCATGGGGTCATCCTGCTCGATGAACTCCGCAAACCCCAGCTCGTGGGCTACCTGGTGGGGGGCATCGCGGCGACCGGGCCCTATTCCCCTCGCGTGGCTTCCTCTCCCTCCGCGTTCTCCTGCACCTCGTCCCTGCTCTACCGCGTCATCCTGGATCCACAGACCGCGACCAAGAGCCTCCTGCTCCGGCAACCTTGAGGGACGGGCCGACGGCCGGAGTGCATGGCGAAGGCGGGGGGCAGCGGTTTAAGTTGGCGTCTCCGTGGCCGAGACTCCTCCCGAGACCGAAGTCGTTCCCGACCCCGATGAGCCCACGGTCATCCGCCGCATCAGCCCGCTGACCGACGCGGCGGCCCCGGCCGCTCCTCTGTTCGCCGGACGCTATTCCCTGGTGCGGCTGCTTGGCCGGGGTGGCATGGGCTCGGTGTACGAGGCCCGCGACACGCTCGTGGGCGACGTGGTGGCGCTCAAGACGCTGGAGCTGGGCCGGGACGCGAGCCCGGAGGCCCTGGAGCGTTTCAGCCGCGAGGTGAGGCTGGCTCGCCGCGTCTCCCATCCGCACGTGGCGCGCACGCACGATCTGGGCACCCACGAGGGGCAGGCCTTCCTCACCATGGAGTACGTGAAGGGGGAGGACCTGTGGGTGCTGCTCACGCGCGAGCGAGCGTTGGCTCCCGTCCGGGCGGCACGCATCGCCCTGGCCATCGCCGAGGGGCTGGCCGCGGCCCATGCGGCCGGCGTGGTGCACCGGGACCTCAAGCCGGCCAACATCCTCATCGAGCCCGGAGGGCGCGTCGTCCTCACGGACTTCGGCATCGCCCGGGCGGTGGTGGGAGAGGCGGCCGCGCGCACGGGGGGCCCGGTGGGCACGCCCATGTACATGGCACCCGAGCAGGTCTCCGGAGAGCCCGTGGACGGGCGCGCGGACCTCTATGCCCTGGGGCTGGTGCTCTTCGAGATGCTCACGGGCGAGGCGCCATTTCCCGCGGAGACGCCCTGGGCCACCGCCATGCTCCGGCTGCGCCAGGCCCCGCCAGACCTTCGCGGGCGCCCCTCCGTTCCCGCGCCGCTCGGGGCGCTGGTGCACCACTGCCTGGGCCGGGCTCCCGAGGCGCGTCCCGAGAGCGCGAGCGAGGTGGCTCGCGTGCTGCGCGACTGGCTCGCCCGGGAATCGACCGCCGCGCTGTCCGAGGCGCCCGCGCCGAACTCACGCGCGGAGCCGTCCTTCACGCGCTCGGCGAAGCAGGGCGTGGCCGTCCTGCCGTTGCGGGTGCTGGGGCCAAGGGACTCCGAGTTCCTGGGAGAGACGCTGACCGAGGCGCTGATCGATCAGCTCTCCCGCGCCCGGGGGTTGCTCGTTCAGGGGAGCGGGGTGATGGCGCGCTTCCGGGACCAGCGCGATCCGCGAGTGGTGGGCGGCGAGCTGGGCGTGGATCTGGTGGTGGACGGCACGGTGCAGGGCGCGGGTCAGGCCGTGCGCGTGTCCATCCGGTTGCTCGAGGCGCGCTCCGGGACCCAGTTGTGGACCGGCCGTTTCGAGCACGCGTCCCTGGATCCTTTCGAGCTTCAGGACCTCCTGGCGCCGCGCATCTCCGAGGAACTGCGCGGGGAGATGGTGCTCGCGCCCTGGCATGCGACCACGCCGCCCGGGATGCTGGCGCTCTACCGTCAGGGTCGGCAGCAGATGTATGGGTCGCTGAGGACCGCGTACGAAGGGCCGCTGGCGTTGCTCGGCGCGTGCTTGCGAGGCGCCCCAGACTTCGTTCCCGCCGTGGCGCTGTACGCCATCGCCACCCAACGGGCGTGGTTCATCGGGGTCACGGACGCGGGCGAGGATCTGGCCACGCTGGCGCACGACAGCGCCGAGCGGGCGTTGCGCGTGGCGCCGGACCTGGTCGAGTCACACCTGGCGCGGGCGATGCTCTCGGCACAGAAGAATGACTGGCACTCGGCGTTGGTGGCCGTGCGCACGGCGCTGGACATCGCGCCCTATCACCCGCCGGCGATGCTGTTCCTGGGCAATCTCCAGTGCGAGGCGGGGCGCGCGGACGAAGGACTCGTGCATCTGCGCCAGAGTTACGAGCTGATGCCCACCCTGTTGGTGGCGCTCTACGAGTTCGCCCGGTGTTGTGCCCTCCGGGGCCGCATGGAGGAGCACCGCTGGGCGATGGAGCGGCTGTCCGCGTCTCCCCTGCATCGCACGGCGACGGAGACGCTTCGGGTGCGTGTCGCGGGATGGATGGGGAACCAGGAGGTGCTGCGCAGCCATGTGACGGAGTCCCCGGGGCCCACGCACGCCATCTCCCAGCTGATCTTCGTCTATGCCTCCGCGCTCCTCGGGGAGACGCGGGGCGACGAATTGCTCGCCCGGTTCGACGCGGTGATCGCCAGGACGAACAGCCCCCGGATGACGTCCATGCTGTGTCAGCTCACGACCGAGGTCTTGTGCCTGTTGGGCCGGGCGGAGCAGGCGCTCGGCTACTTCCAACGGGCCGCGGACACGGTGCTCATCGACCTGGAGTGGATTCTGCATTGTCCGGCGCTCGAGCCGCTTCGTGCCCTGCCGGGCTTCGCGGCCGGCCGGAGAAAGGTGCAGACCCGGTGCGAGGCCATCTGGAACGGGTGACCCTGGCCGGACGCACTCCAACGCTCGGACGGTGAGGCTTGATAGGCTCGCCGGACAGATGCCTCGTTTCCTCGCTCCCTCCCAGGCCTGGCTCTTCGGCCGTGGCGTGGATCTCTCCGTCTTCGCGGGCAGTGCGCTCGTGTCGGTGGCGCTCGTGCTCGCCGCGCCCTGGCTCGGGGCCGTGGGGGATACGCCTCCGTGGGCCTGGGTGCTGCTCGTCGTCGGCGTGGACGTCGCCCACGTCTGGTCCACCCTCTTTCGCACCTACCTCGATGGCGAGGAGCTGCGCCGGCGGCCCGGCCTCTACACCGCCGCCCCCCTCGCCGCGTACCTGCTGGGCGTGCTCGCCTTCATCGTCTCGCCGGCCGCCTTCTGGCGTCTCTTCGCGTACACCGCGCTCTTCCACTTCATCCGCCAACAGTACGGATGGGTGTCCCTCTACGGCCGAAAGGCCCGCGTCTCCTCCACCGAGCGCGCCCTCGACGCCGCCGCCATCTACGCGGCCACCCTGGGCCCCGTGGTGTGGTGGCACGCGCACCTGCCCCGCGCCTTCTGGTGGTTCGTGGAGGACGACTTCCTCTCCGGCCTTCCCTCCTGGGTGGGCACCGGGGCGCTCGTCGTCCAGGGGCTCGTGCTCGCGGCGTGGGCGGGCTTCCAGGGCGCGCGGGTCCTGCGCGGCGAGGGGCTTCAAGGTGGCAAGGTGCTGCTCGTGCTCGCCACCGGGGTGACGTGGTTCGGCGGCATCGTGCTCGCCCAGGACGACTTCACCTTCACGGTGATGAACATCGTGCTGCATGGAGTGCCCTACTTCGCGCTCCTCCTGCGCTATGCCCGGGGGCGGCTCGCGGAAGGGGGCTATGGGGCGCTCGCGCCCGTGGTCCGCGCGGGCCTGCCCGGCTTCCTCGGGGTGCTGCTCGTGCTCGCGCTCGGCGAGGAACTGCTCTGGGACAAGCTCGTGTGGCACGAGCGGTCCCGGCTCTTCGGCGAGGACGGCCTCTGGTTGTCCGCCGATGTGATGGCGCTGGTGGTGCCGCTGCTCGCGCTGCCGCAGGCCACGCACTACCTCCTGGACGCCTTCATCTGGAAGCCCGGCCGCGAGCCCGCGCTCCTGTCCCGGTTGGGGTGGGCGCGCGGCCCGGGAGATGGTTCTCCAGCGAGCACCCCCGGAGAATCGCGGGTGACCCATCCGGGGGCCGCCAGCTAGAGACAGGGGCGCTATGTCCAGACTCCTGCTCGTCTCCAATCGACTCCCCGTCACCGTCAAGGCGGACAAGGATGGGGTCTCCGTGGTCCGTAGTGCGGGGGGGCTCGCCACCGGCTTGAGTGGCCCCCATGAGCGTTCCGGAGGCCTGTGGATCGGCTGGCCCGGGGATGTCTCGCGGCTCACCCAGGCCCAGCGCGCCTCGGTGGAGGAACAGCTCTCCAAGCAGCGCTGCGTGCCCCTCTACCTGAGCGCCAGCGAACTCAGCCGCTTCTACGAGGGCTACTCCAACCAGGTGCTCTGGCCGTTGTGCCACTACCTGCTCGATCGCGTGCCCCGGCAGGACCGGGACTGGGACGTCTACCGCAAGGTGAACGAGCGCTTCGCCGAGCTGGCGGCGAGCCACTACCAGCCCGGGGACACCATCTGGGTGCATGACTACCAGCTCATGCTGGTTCCCGCCATGTTGCGCGCGCGGCTGCCCCAGGCGCGCATCGGCTTCTTCCTCCATATTCCCTTCCCCTCGAGCGAGATCTTCCGCACCCTGCCGCACCGCCTGGAGCTGGCGCGCGGTCTTCTGGGCGCGGACCTCATCGGCTTCCACACGCTCTCGTACGTGCGTCACTTCGCCAGCACCCTGATGCAGTTGTGCGGAATCGAGAAGGTGGGCGATCGCATCGAGCAGGACGGACGCGAGGTGCGCCTGGGCGCCTTCCCCATGGGCATCGATGCGCAGTCCTTCGAGAACCTGGTGCGGGAGCCATCGGTGCTCGAGGAGGTGCGCATGCACCGGGAGAAGAGCGCCGGACAGCGTCTGCTGCTGGGCGTGGACCGGCTGGACTACACGAAGGGCATTCCGCGGCGCCTGCTCGCGGTGCAGCGGCTGCTCGAGCGCGAGCCCGCGTGGCGCGGCAAGCTGCGCTTCATCCAGGTGGCCGTCCCCAGCCGCACCACGGTGGCGGACTACGCCACCTACCGCGAGCGGGTGGACGAGCTGGTGGGCCGCATCAACAGCCTGTATGGCTCCGTGCACAACGTCCCCATCCACTACCTCTATCGCTCCTTGAACGAGAAGCAGCTCGCGGCGCTCTACCGGGCCGCGGACGTGATGTTCGTCACGCCCATCCGCGATGGCATGAACCTGGTGGCCAAGGAGTTCTGCGCGGCGCGACCGGACGAGGACGGCGTGCTGGTGCTCAGCGAGTTCGCCGGCGCGGCGGACGAACTGGGTGATGCGGTATTGATCAATCCCTACGACGTGGAGGGAATGGCGGACGCGCTGGAGGCCGCGCTGGAGATGCCCGAGGAGGAGCGGCGCACGCGCATGCGAGCGCTGCGCACCCGGGTGAAGGACTACGACGTGCACTGGTGGGTGCGCTCCTTCCTGGACACCCTCCAGGCCACGCCCATGGCGCCGCCGAGGGTGGCGCCCAAGGGCGCCCGGGAAGCGCTCACCCTCATCCGCGAGGCGCCCGAGTTGCTCCTGCTGCTCGACTACGACGGCACGCTCGTGTCCTTCACCGCGAGGCCCGAACAGGCCTCTCCGGACGCGGAGCTGCTCGATCTGCTCAAGCGCCTCACCGAGCGGCCCCATACCCGGGTGCACATCGTGAGTGGCCGCAGCCGCGAGGTGCTGGAGGCCTGGGTGGGCGCGCTGCCCGTCGGCCTGCACGCGGAGCACGGCTTGTGGTCCCGCCCCGCGCCCGGCGAACCGTGGAAGTCCCTCGGGGACGTGCCCACGGACTGGAAGCATCTGGTGCGCCCCATCCTGGATGCCTTCGCCGCGCGCGTGCCCGGCGCGCTGGTGGAGGAGAAGTACGCGTCGCTCGCCTGGCACTACCGGCAGGTGGAGCCGGTGCTCGGCACGAAGCTGGCGCGCGAGCTGCGCATGCACCTGGGCGAGGTGTTCGCCCATGGCCCGCTGGAAGTCCTCCCCGGGGACAAGGTGGTGGAGGTGCGCGCGCGCGGCGTGAACAAGGGCCGGGTGGTGGGGCGCGTCACCGAGGGCATGGCGCCCGGCACCCGGGTGGTGGCCGTGGGGGATGACCGCACGGACGAGGACTTGTTCGCCGCGCTGCCTCCGGACGGCATCGCCATCCACGCGGGAGGCAAGGAGTCACGCGCGGGCTATCGGGTGAATGGCCCCGCCGAGGTGCGCCAGTTCCTCGCCTCGCTGTTGGACTGACGCCGGATCGGAGCGGATATGGACGAACACACCTTGCTGCGCCGTGCCTTCACCGGGTTGGCGCAGCTCGCCCTCACGATGGTGCTGCTGATCTTCGTGCCCGCCGGGACGCCGCGCTATTGGCAGGGTTGGGCGTTCCTGGTGGTGTACCTGGGCGCCTCGCTCGCGATCACGCTCTACCTGTTCCGGCATGACCGCGCGCTCCTCGAGCGACGACTGCACGCGGGGCCCACGGCTGAGCCCCGTTCCATCCAGAAGGTCATCCTGGCCGTCGCGAGCCTCGCGTTTCTCGCCATGCTCGTCGTCTCCGCGATCGATCACCGCCTGGGCTGGTCGCACCTGCCGTCGGCCGTCGCCATCCTGGGCGACGGCCTCGTCGTGCTCGGCTTCTGGATCACCGCTCGGGTGTTCAAGGAGAACACCTTCACCGCCTCGACCATCGAGGTGAGCGCCGGACAGACCGTGATCACGACCGGGCCGTACGCCATTGTCCGTCACCCGATGTACGCGGGTGGACTGGTCACGCTCGTGGGCATCCCGCTCGCGCTTGGCTCGGCGTGGGGGTTGTGGGCGTCGCTGGTGGTGGCGATGAGCATCGTGTGGCGGCTCCTCGACGAGGAGAAGCTCCTCTCGCGCGATCTCGCCGGCTACGACGCCTACCGCCTCCAGACGCGCTATCGGCTGATTCCCTACGTCTGGTAGGGGTTGAACTCGTCATCAGGCTCGGGCCATGCCCTTTGGGAGACCCTAGACGCGGATGTTCTGGTGGTCCAAGAGCGCCACGAGTCCGTCCTCCAGCGCCTCGCGCGCGAAGGCCACCTGACGCTGCAAGAGCCCGTGCATGCGCAGCTCCTTCTCATCCGGACGCTCGCAGCCGCCCGCGTACTCCTCGAAGCCGCGCAGTCCACTGACGAGCCGCGCGAGCTGATGGGAACATTCACAGGTGTCTCGCGTGGCCAGCTCCATCAGCCGGCCGAGCTGTTCGGGGGTGAAGCGCGGCGGCTTGGGCCCTCGGATCGTCCCGAGGGTGGGGTCGGCCTGCTTGGGCTCCTCGATTGCCCGGTTCACATGGACGCGCAGCAGGCTGAGCGGCAGCGGTCCCTGGACGAAACGGACGCGGGGGGAGGTGAGGGATTCGAGCAGGGCGTGGTGCGTCAGCCGGTAGCTCACCAGCGCGTGCCGGGCCCCGGTCAGCTCCATCAACTCGGGCACCAGCCGGGGCGGCACCTGCCCCAGGTCCGCGAAGTCCAGCGCGAGCACGTCCGGCCGCAGCCTGGGTACCTCGGAGCGGAAGGTGTCGTGTGACTCGCCCACCCACACGATCTCCATGTCCCCCAGGGCCCGGGGATTGACCCGGAGCTGCGAGGCATAGGTGTCTCCCAACAATGCCAGCTTGACCATGTGTGGACCCCCCCGTCGCGGCCCGGAGCGGCCACGCGTGGGGCCCTGATGCGTGGTCTCGGCGCGCGTTTCCCGCCAGCACCGGAGGGCGAGATGATCGTCCGGCACCAGGCACGAGCGCTGCCCTTCAGGGCACTACTTCCGGGCCGCGGCGCGCAGGTGCTCGAACATCTCGGGCGTGGGCCAGGCGGTGGGACGGTAGCGGGGCGGCGCCAGTCCGGGCTCGGCCACGAGGCGGTCGCCGACGATCCGCCGCACCTCCGGCCAGGGCACGAGCAGCACCTCCTCCTTCCTCTCACTCAGGGCGACCAGGTCCACCTCGGGCAGCAGGCCCTCCGTCCCGAACTCCTCGCTCCAGACACAGTAGGTGAACGTTTCCTGGCTTCCCCGGGGACTCACGATGGAGACGTTGGCCACGAAGTCGCCCTTCTCCTCGCCACCCTTGGCCTGGTCGAGCATGTCCTTCTGGGACTTGTATTCGGAGGCGGCGAGCATCACGTGCCCACGCTGTACCAGGGCGGCCTGCTCATCCTCGGACGGCCGCTCGTAGGGCACGACGCGGAGCTCATCGTCCACCGTGTAGAGCGCCGGGGAGGTGGCGCGGGCGGAGGCCTGGTACTCGCGCTCGGCGCTCTCACAGAGCCGCGTCACCGTCTCCGGGTGGGCATCCCCCGCGATCCACAGCGTGGTGCGATCGGGCACGATGGCGATGGGCCGGCCCTCCACCTTCTTCGCGAAGGACGCGAGGAAACCCGGGCGCAAGAGCCAGGAGCTCTCGTGGAATTGATCGGACTCGACGCTCCAGATGGTGCCGGGGTGCCGCTCGTAGGGCTCGGTCGCGAGGGGGACGGTGCGGGCGAGGTTGGCGTGGGCGGCGGCGAGAACCTCCTCGAAGCCGACCCCCCAGGACTCGAACTCCTCCTTCTGGAGGTAGGCCGCCCGGTCCTCGTAATCAATGGAGATGAGCTCGCGCAGGAAGGGCAGCACGTCATGGCCCACCAGCGCGTGCTCGGGTTTCGCCGACTCCATTCCCTGCCCGAAGGTGACGGGGCGGAGCACGGGGCGCAGCCGGGGCCGGGCCTCCTCCCAGCTCAGGCGCTCCTTCTCCGGCGTCTGGCTCAACGCCGTCAGGAAATGATCGATGGCCCGATCACGCTGCTCGGGGGACAGCTCCCGCGTGTCGGCGTAGAGCCGGTGGAGGAAGAGCGACAGCTCCCGCCCGGAGATGACGACGCGCAGGCCGAAGTCATTCTCGTGGCGGGTGATGGACCCGGTCGTTTCCCGTGCGCGGAGCCGTTGCTCGACGTGCGCCAGGAAGAACTCCCGGGGATCTCCCTCGGCGGAGGGCGTGCCCGGCGGTGACAGCGTGTCCGGCGAGGAGGGCTTGCGCCCGAACCACTTGTTCCAGAACCCCATGGGGGCCATACCCTAGCGGAAACGACACGGGCCCCTCCAGCCATAGGAGGGGCCCGGGAGCGTTACAATCGCCTCAGCGCGCGGCGGTGGTCGTCGCGGGGCCGCGCAGGGTGACCTTGCGCGAGAAGCCCTGGTCCACCCGTCCGAGGAAGGCGCGGAAGGAGGCGTAGTCCTCGGCCTTCACCCGGGCGGCGGTGAGCGCCACCTCGCCATCGGCGACGAGCTGCTGGCCCTCCACCGTGTAGTTGAGCCGCACCCGGCCAAAGGGCGTCTCCTCCTGGAGGGTGGGGGGCAGCTCCGCCGCAGAGTACCCCGCGGGCAGCGCATAGCGGAAGGTGAAGCGGTTGACCCAGGGGCCGCTCATCACCAGGTCGAAGCGGCGCTCGGCGAGCGGCGCGTACGTCTGGGTGTAGGCGCGTCCGGTGCCGAAGGGCAGGAAGCGCAGCTGGCCGGGGAGCGCCTCGGCGAAGCGGGGGATGGCCATGCGGAAGTCCACCTTCACGTCATCGTCCAGGAGCGTGGTGTCATTGAGCTTCACGTCCTGCACGGTGAGGCCGGGGAAGCTCTGCGCCCAGGCGCGCTCGAAGGTGGACTTGCGCGAGGACGCGGCGCGGTAGGCGCGGCGGTACTCGGGCGCCATCTGTCCCCCCACCGTGGTGGCCCCGCCCACCGTGGCGCTGCCGTCCGGCCGCAGCACCACGTCCATGGCCAGGCGCGTGGCGTTGTCGTCGGCCTTCGCCTCGGGCGTGGTGAGGAAGGTGGCCTTGCCGCCCGGCTCCACCACCAGCACGTTGGCCACGCGGTCCGCGCTGGGCAGCTCCTTGGCGCCGTGGAACTCGGCGGTGCCGTCCAGGTACAGGTCGAAGCCCGGCACGTAGACGATGGCGTGGTTGAAGGCCGCGAGGCTCGCCGGCTCCTCGCCAATGGCGCCCAGGTCGCGCATGCGCAGGAGCACCAGCCGGCTGTCCACGCCCGCCACCTTCAACATGGCGTGGATGAGGCTCGCCTTGTCCTTGCAGTCGCCGAAGCGGCGGGAGAGCACCCGGTCCACCCGGTAGGGCTTGAAGCCGTGGATGCCGAACTCCAGCGCCACGTAGCGCGTGTTCGTCACCACGAAGTTGTAGATGGCGCGCATCACCGCCTGCTGGTTCTTGCGGTCCACGCCCTTGAGCACCGTGTCCACCGTCTGGCGCAGCTCGTCATTGGGCGTGAGTTGATCCCTCACGAGCCCCCACCAGTAGCGGCCCACCTCGTCCCAGGTGCGGTAGGTGGACACGTGGAGGTTGGCGGCCACCTCGGCCCAGCCGGGCATGCCGGGCTCGGGCACCACCTTGGCCACGTGCTTCGCGCTCCAGCGGTACAGCTCGCGCTCGCCCTCGACGGGCTCATGGGCGTACTTCACGCCGGGCAGCTTCTTGTCATTCCAATAGAGGGGCCGCTCCTTGGGCATCTCCACGAGGAACTGGTAGCTCACCTTCGGGTAGACGCCCTGCACGTTCTCCACGTCGCCCCAGTAGTCCGACAGGAGGTTGTCCTGGGCGGTGTCGTCCACGCGGTACTGCAGCTCCAGGACGTCCCCGGCCGCGAGCGCGGGGAAGGAGAGCATCTTGGCGCGCGCGTCGTAGTACATGCCCGTCCAGGGCTCGTTGATGTTGCGGTCGCTCTCGCCGTAGCTGTCCACCACGGAGCCGTCCGGCTTGGTGATGCGGGCGCGGAGGATGCGCACCTCCTGCCGGTCCGGCGAGTAGGTGACGGGGAAGGAGCGGAAGGCGTCCACGCCCCGGGCGTTGAGCACCTTCACGGCGAACTGGTGGAGCCGGCCGGCGAGGCCACTCTTCTGCACGCGCACGTAGGTGCTGTCCGTCAGGTAGACGGCGTCCTCGTGCACGTAGCCCTCGGCCTCCTTGATGAGCGGCTTGAAGTCCGGGAGGTACTGCAGGCCCGCGCTCGCGGACTCGCCCTTGAGGGTGCGCACGGCCTCCTTGAGCGTGGGGTTCTGCGGGCGCAGCGCGAGCGAGCGCTCGAAGGACGCCACGGCCTCGTCGCGGTGCCCCGCGGACAGGAGCGCCTTGCCCTCGCGCTCGTACACGTCGGGCTCGTCCGGGGAGAGGGCGCGCGCCTCGGCGAAGGTGGTGGTGGCCGCGTCGAGCTGGCCATTGGCGGCCCTCAGCTCGGCGAGCTTGATGCGGGTGGCGTTGTCGAAGGGGTAGAGGGAGAGCAGCTGGGCGTACTCGCGCGCGGCGGCCTCCACCTGACCCTGGTCCGCCAGGAGCGTGGCGAGCTGGGTGCGGCTGGAGCGGTCGTCATGGCGCAGCGCGAGGGCCACGCGCAGCCGGGCCACGGCCTCCTGGGGCCTGTCCAGCGCGCGGGCCGAGCTGGCGGCGGCGCGTACAACGCGGGGGATGCGCGGCAGCTTGCGCAGGGCTTCCTCGACGAGCGTGTGCGCGAGGGCGGACTCGCCGAGCGACTCATGCGCCCGGGCGAGCGCGAGCCGGGCGGGGGCGGAATCCGGAACCTCCTCCACCAGGGGGCCGAGCAACGTCAGGGCGCGCTCGGGGTGGCCGCGCTCCAGCTCGAACTCGGCGAGCGCCACGCGGGCCTGCACGGAGGTGGGGTCGGCGCGCAGGGCGGCCTCGAGGAAGAGCCGGCGCTGGTTCAGGTCCTCGCGCTGGGTCGAGGCGGCCAGCAGTTGCAACCGCGCGTCGGTGGGGGCGGCGCGGGCGGCGCGCTCGGCCTCCACGGTGGCGGTGTGCTCGCGCTCGTCGAAGGCGCGGACGTAGTCGAGCACCGTCGCGTACTCCCCGCGCAGGACGGCGTCGTTCGGGGCCCTGGCCACGGCGTCCTTGAGGCTGGAGGTGAGCGTGGGCAGCACCTGGGGCGCGGGCGAGACACCCTTGGCGAGCGCGGGGGGGCTCGTGGGCAGGTCCACGCGGATGCGGCCGGGCGGGTCCCGGCGCAGGAAGAAGCCCATGGGGCCCGTGTCCTGGCACACCTTGAGGAGCACGCGGTTGAGGCCCTTGCGCAGCCGCACGGAGACGCGCGCCTGGTCCGGCCGGGGCAGGTGGTACTGGTCGCCGCTGGCGGCCTTCTCGCCGTTGACCCACATCCGGAAGGCGCCGGAGGTGCCCACGTCGAGCGCCACGCGGGTTTCCGCCGGAGCCTCCAGCCAGGTGAGCGCATAGGCCACGGACTCGCGGTTGGGGCGCAGCGCGGCACCCAGGTCGACGTATCCATCCGCGGGGGTGACGGAGAGCCGGCGCCAGGAGGCCTCGCGGCCCTTGGCTCCCGGGTAGCGGGCGGTCAGGTCCAGCGCGGCCGCCTCGGGGCCGAAGTCCGTGTCACAGCCGGACTTGCCCTCGTTCTCGAAGCCGCCGACGACGTAGTAGTCCCCGACGAACCCCAGGCTCTCGCGCAGCTCCGCGGCGCGGGTGAGCCGGCCGCGCGAGCGCTCCAGGTCCATCAGCAGGAACTGGGCGGTGGCGCGGGTACCGGGGTCCACGTTGCGGCGGGTGGCCAGCTCGGCGTACGTCTTCACCAGGGGCGTCAGGTCCTCGAGCTCCTGCTCGAACGCCTGCAGGCGCAACAGGTGCGCCGCGCCCCGAGGCGAAGCGGCGAGGGACAGGGCCCGCTCGGACTCCTGACGGGCCTCGTTGAGGCTCGTATCGGTGGGCGCGGCCCAGCCCAGCAGGGGGCAGGCGAGCACGAGCAACGACGCGAGCCAGGGGGCGGGGGAGCGCGGGGCGCGCCGTGGGGTACGAGACATCCGTGTTCCTCGTCCATCGGAAGGGGGGGACCGGGGTGTCAATCCCGGCGGCGGTGAACAACCAGGCTTCCAGCAACCTTCCCTGCATGCGCCGTTGAGGCCGGGCAGGCAACTGAAATGTCGGGGATCAGGCGAGGGAGAAGGCCCGTGCCAGGGTCAGGACCTCGATGCGAGCCGCCCCGGCTGCCTGGAGGGCCTCGGCGGCGGCCCGGACGGTGGCGCCCGTGGTGAGGACATCGTCCACGAGGAGGAATTCCCGTCCGGGGGCGGACACGGTGGCGCGGAAGGCCTGGGCCACGTTGAGGGCGCGTTCGGCTTCGGACAACCCCACCTGACGGCGCGTTTCGCGGGCGCGCAGGAGGACGTCCGGCAGGGCCTCGCGTCCCGTGGCGCGGGCCAGTGCCTGGACGAGCAGCCACGCCTGATCATACCCCCGCTCGCGGAAGCGCTTGTCGTGGAGGGGGAGGGCGACAAGCACGGGCGGGGCCCGGGCGAGGAACTGGCGGCACTCGGAGGCGAGCAGTTCGGCGAGGGCGGGGGCGAGCTCCGGGTGGTCCTCGTACTTGAAGCGGTGGATGGCGCGGGCGACGGGGCCCTCGTGGGCGAAGGCGGCCCAGGCGCGCGTGAACGGGGGCGGCGCGTCGTGGCAGCGGGTGCAGGTGTGGCGGGGGAAGGTGCCGGGCTCGGCGCAGGTGCGGCAGCGCGCGGTGGGCAGCCGCTCCACGGCGAGATCGCACGTCTCGCAGAAGGCGGTGCGCACGGCGAGCACCTTCGCGCACGCGATGCACGCGGGTGGGTAGAGCAGTTCGAGGAGCGCTTCGAGCACGCAGTGCCTCCTTGAGGAACACGAACGAAGGTGCTCTGCAAGGAGAGGACCAACATCGATAGTGTGCGAGGTCGCTTCGTTTCGGACGGGGCAGTCTCGTTGTCCACTCCAGGGGAGCGTCGGACTTGCCTACTCCTTACCAAATCTCCCGGGCTCGTCTTTTGCTCCGAGTACGACTGATGCTCTGCTTGTGACCCTGGTTAGGTACGCAATCTATCTTGAATCACGCCCGCGATCTACCCGTCGAATGCTGGAAGGGGGTATTGCTATCGATGTCGGATTGCTGCCTTCTCCCTGCTTGGGAGATGCTTGGCGATAGTACAAACCTTGTCTATAAAGCTGGAGCAATTCCACTGCAAATGAATGGGAGGGGAAGTTGCTTCAGTTCTGGAACGCCAAAGGGGGAACTTCCCATTGTTTCTTCGATAAAGCGACGCAGTTGTGAGCGAATCTCTCGAATCCGGCCCTCACGCAGATACAAAGCTTTATAGCCTTGGTTCTCAGCCCGAAGGACTTCCTCGTTGGTGTGCTGCTCAAGCAAGTTGAAAGTATTGATTGCCAATCTGGGTCCAAGCCCTGCTCGGCCAGATTCAATCAATCGCAAGGTGCGAACCAATGCCCCTAATGGGTTCGGATTCTCTGAGAGTTCAAGCTCTACAACACGCTGACGAATGTCCTCGAGATAGGAGTCACGGCAATAAAGTCTCTGATTGGTCCAGGAGTAAACGATCGAATCCCATGAGAAATAGGTTGTCCCTAGTAAGTCTCGAAGTGAGGACCCTTGGCGAACTCCTGTTCTAAAAGCCCAGGTCCGCTGTAGCGGCCATACGTCCACGGTTCCTCGTGACAGGCTCAATCGATACCCGCCGAATCGATTGAGATTGACCGCGTGCTTCTTGAAAAAGCTATCGAAGCGGTCCTCTTCTTTAGTGTCGACGACAATGTCGACGTCGCTGGCAAACGTGCTTGGATAGGCAGTTGCCGAATCACGAAGAAGTCCGCCAAAAATGCCGACTTCGCCTAGAAGCTCAAGTTCCTGCAGGAACTTCGGCAACTCGCTACGCGAGTATTCAAGGATCGTCTGTCGAGCGCGGCGGCGTAGGACCGCCAAGCTAGGTGCGATTGCTCGGTCCAATTTGGTATGCCTCAAGTTCGCGACAAAGGTCCAATGCGTAGCTGTCTGTCATCCCGGAAATCATGTCGGTGAGTAGTTGTGCTTCCTTGTATCGTATGGGCAATTGATTCGAGCTTGGCGCCTTGCCTTCAAATACTCTCTTGTAGTTTTCCGATATTTTGCTGTAGGCGTAGTTCGCAAATGGTGTGGTGCGTTTGGAGGCGGGGTCTTCATAGTCCTTGCGCATGGTGATTCCCTCCCAAAGCATGTCCATTAAGCGGTAGAGAGTGTTGAATCCTCTTAGTTCTAGACCCAGGACGGATGAGTGGCGATAAGCATGGGTAAGTGCAAAGTCTTTCAGTTTTTGGACGAGCAATCCCACATCGCTAAGTGAGATGAGATCGGATTTGAGTTTTCCGGCAATGATGGTTTCGTAATGCTGTTCGTACGCCGTGAGTGCCGCGCGAACCGCAACTCCAATTGTGTTGACGCGGAATCGCTGCGCTGTGCTGTCGTTGAGTTCTGGAGGGGATAGTTTCAAGCTACGCATTTCTTTATGGGTATTTCGACCAAACTTTATGAGGTCTTCTGTTTTCTTGTCTGTTGGTGCGAACTCGTCGAGAAAGGCGAAGAGATCGGATACAGAAACAAGCCCTTTCTTGATGGAGTCTTCCACGTCGAGCACGGAGTATGCGATGTCGTCGCACGACTCCATTAGCCAAGTGAGGGGATGACGTACTCCTGCGCTTAGGCCTGTGTGGTTGAAAATAGTATTCACCACGTCCTGTTCGCTTTGGAAGTACCCGTGTTTCTTTCTGACGGAGTCCCCTTTGTCTGTGGCGTCGGAGGCGGTGGGGTATTTTATGAGAGCGGCAAGTGTTGCGAGTGTTAGATTTAGTCCTCTGTCGTTGGTGACGGTTTGAAGTCTAGTGAGAAGACGGATGCTTTGTGCGTTGCCTTCAAACTTTAGGAAGTCCTGTTTCATTGCTTCGCTGAGTTGATTTAAGTCGTTTTTTTCGGCAGGACTCGAGTTTTCATTGGTCTTGAATAAATTGTCGGCTTTGTCTGCGAACCACCGCTGAATTGCGCTTTCGCCCTGATGCCCAAATGGAGGGTTTCCGAGATCATGAGCCAAGCCTGCGGCGGCTAGAATAGGAGGAATCGTCCTGGCTGCATCATGCAATGAACAGGTCGGCTGGAAGCGATAGGCAAGGTACATACCCATGCTTCTTGCGAGATTGGATACCTCGTAGCTGTGTGTTAGTCGCGTTCGAACGCTGTCATTTCGCTCTAAGGGGAAAACTTGGGTTTTATCGGCCAAGCGGCGGACGGGCGTGGAGAAGAGTATGCGGTCATAGTCTCGCTCCCAGGGAGTGCGGTGTTCTACCTCGTCTGCCAATTCCTTGGCGGCTTGTTCTTGGTTGTCTATGTGCGATCTTCGCGTTTTTGAAAGCAGTTTTTCCCAGTCGAGCATTGTGTCCTGAATTTTGTGTTGGAGATTTTAGGTTCGTTTGAAGTGATGCTGAGTTTTTTGTGTGAGTCGTGACGTGCTGTGGTGCGCTATGAGTGCTTTCGTTAGGAGGGACGTGACTGAAAGTAACTGAGCAGCTTGGTGACGCACGCACGTGCTTTGGCGTCTGTGTCACAGTCTTTGGCGGAAATATGTTTAATGTGGACACCTGCTCTCTCGAGAAACTCGGTTCGTCGCTGTGCTTCAGCGGGGTTCTCTCGATGATATGTGTCCCCATCGACCTCGATGACACAGGCTCGCCCGTTCAGAATTAGAAAGAAATCTGGCTCAATCCGGGTGTAATTTTTGCCGCCTTGGAGGAAAACGGCTAAAGGCGCTATTGGTACTCCGCTGGCTTTGAGTGCGCGGTACACGAAGATTTCAGGCTGAGAGCGAAAGAGCAAGCCATCTTCTTCGAGACAGGGTAGCCGTTTGGAATACGCGCGTCCTTGGTTAGTGATTTTATCTCCACGGAGATGTCTTAGGACGTCGTTGCGCCAATTGGAGTTTGCTGTTAGCTTGGGCGCTATTGATACTTGTCCGATGAGATCTGAATCGTGTAGTTTTAATTCGCGTGCGCAGTCGGACATGGTACTGGTGATTCGCTTTAATTGTTCTGCAGCGTAGGTCGCATAATTGCGGGCAGGTAAACGGATGTCGATGGCATAAATGTCAAGTCCACCGTTCCAGTTGTCATGAGTGACCCACTGCAGCGATGCATCACTAGAAGCGAGCATTGCTGCCTCTTCATGATGGCCACGGGCCAGCAGCATTTCTGCCAAACTCGCGAAGATGTCTTCGGGCTTGTAGTCGGCATTGCTGGACACTGTTCCTCCCTATGATCGGGAGCACGTTACTTAGCTTCTGGAGCGGCACAAGTTTTCAGCGGAGATGCTTGATTTCGTCACAGCTCTGCACATCGGCTCCCTGATGCATTTGGACCTGAGATCTGGACGGTTTCTTCTCCCTGGGCTCCGCCGCCGCTCCAGGTCAGTATGAGCTGAAACGTCAGGGAGGCTCATGAAGAAGCTCGCCATCGTCGTCGCCGGGGGCCCCGCCCCGGGCATCAACAGCGTGATTGGAGCGGCCACCATCCGGGCCCGCCTCGCCGGCGTGGAGGTGATTGGCCTCCAGGATGGCTTCAAGTGGCTCGCCGAGGGGGACACCTCGCACATCATCCCCCTCACCATCGAGGACACCAGCCGCATCCACTTCCGGGGCGGCTCGTACATCGGCATCTCGCGCGCCAACCCCACGCGCTCGCCCGAGCACCTGCAGCGCACGCTCGACGGGCTCGACAAGCTGGACGTGGGCATGCTCATCACCGTGGGGGGAGATGGCACCGCCACGCTCGCGCAGATCATCTCCGAGAAGACGCGCGGGCGCATCCGCGTGGTGCACGTGCCCAAGACGATCGACAACGACATCGATCTGCCCGACGACACGAGCACCTTCGGCTTCCAGACGGCGCGCCACGTGGGCGTGGAGATCGTCAAGAACCTCATGGTCGACGCGAAGACGACCTCGCGCTGGTACTTCGTCATCGCGCAGGGCCGCAAGGCGGGGCATCTCGCCCTGGCCATCGGCAAGGCCGTGGGCGCCACCGTCACGCTCATCCCCGAGGAGTTCCGCGGCAAGAAGGTGTCCTTCGCCACCGTGGTGGACCTGCTCGCGGGCGCGGTCATCAAGCGCCAGGCCTATGGGCGCGCGGATGGCATCGCGCTGCTCGCCGAGGGACTCGCCGACTGCATCGACCCCGAGGATCTGGCCCGGCACACGGAGCTGCCGCGCGACCACATGGGCAACCTCCACGTGGCGGACGTGCAGTTGGGCGAGGTGTTGGAGAAGGGCGTGAAGGCGCGGCTCGCGGAGTTCGGGCTCAAGGCCACGCTCATTCCCAAGTACATCGGCTACGAGGTGCGCTGCGCCGACCCCATTCCCTTCGACATGGAATACACGCGGGACCTCGGGCACTGCGCGGCGCGCTACATCATCGAGGGGGGCACCGAGGCCGTGGTCTCCATGATCAACGGGCGCTTCGTGGCCATTCCCTTCGAGCAGATGAAGGACCCCGCCACGGGCAGGCCCCGGGTGCGCATGGTGGACGTGGACTCGGACCGCTACCGCATCGCCCGCAGCTTCATGCTGCGGCTCAAGCGCGAGGACTTCTCGCGTCCCGAGGAGCTGGCGCGCTTCGCCAAGGTCACCCAGCTCACGCCCGAGGCGTTCCGCGAGCAGTTCTTCCACCTGGTGAAGGACGAGCCCGAGGTGGCGGTGGACATCGGGCTCGCCCTGGCGGCCAAGCCCAAGCGGGGGGGTCCCTCCGAGGGCACCGACAAGTCGGACGCGGGGCCGCCCGTCTCTTGATCATTCCCGCCGGCTCCGGGTCTTGTAGGTGAGCACGGGCGCGAGCGTGGCCACCACCCGCACGAGCCCGGCGTCCACCAGGTCTCCCACCACGCGATCGATGGCCTTGTACGCGGGTGGGGCCTCCTCGAAGAGCAGGTCGCGATCCTCACAGACGACGTGGCTCTTGAAGGACGTGCGCAGGAGGGCATCGGGGGTGAAGCGCTCGCGCATCCGCTCGCGGGCGCTGGTGCGCGTCCACTTGCGGCCGGCCCCGTGCGCCAGGCTGTGGGCATGCGCCTCGCCGTCGCCCAGGGGTTGTACCAGGTAGCTCAGCGCGCCCCGGCTGCCGGGAATCACCACCGGCCCCTGGTCCGAGGGCGCCGCTCCCTTGCGGTGCAGCCAGCGGCGCTGTCCGTTCCACGCCTTCGGGGTGACGCTGTTGTGGCACACGTCGAGCACGGGGCTGCCTCCCGTGCCCACGCCCCGCATCACGCGCTCGGCGAGGGTGGCGCGGTTGGCCCGGGCCCAGCTCACGGCGTGATCATGCCGCGTGAGGTACGTGTGGGCCTCGGCCGAGTCCTCGACGAGACTCCCCGTGCCATGCCGGTCCACGTGCGCGCGCAGGATGGCCTCGCCCAGGCCCCGCGAGCCGGAGTGGACGAGCAACAGCAGCCGCTCCGACTCCAGTTTCAGCGCGGCGAAGGCCGCCGGGTCGTGCACGGCTTCCACCCGTTGCAGCTCGGCGAAGTGGTTGCCTCCTCCCACGGTGCCGAGCGACGCCTCGAAGCCGCAGGGCTTCACGCCCAGGCTCGCGAGCATGCCTTCCGCGTCTCCCTCCCAGGGGCCCTCCAGGTCCAGCCGTGCGGCCCAGCGCTCGGGTCTGGCCTTGCGCGCGGGAAGATCCAGGCACCACAGCCCCATGCCGCAGCCGATGTCGTTGCCCACCAGGAAGGGATAGAAGACGCCTTCCGAGGCGAACGCCGCGCCCACGGGGGCGCCCTTTCCCGGGTGCAGGTCTGGAAGTCCCACCGCGGCGCGCATGCCGGGCAGCCGCGCCGCGGCCTCGAGTTGGCGGAGGGCCTCTCCCTCCACCCAGGACTGGGGCGAGGCGATGACGCGGACGATGGCGGGGGTTGAATCCATGTCCCCGCCGACGCGCGCCGCCGTGGCGGCCTGACGCGGCCGCCGGGAACGTCACTTGTGGTACGGCTCGCCCTTGAGGAGCGTGAAGGCGCGGTAGAGCTGTTCCACCAGCACCACGCGCGCCATCCGGTGAGGCAGCGTCATCTTCGACAGGGAGAGGACGAGGTCCGCGGATTGCCGCACCCGCTCGTCCAGTCCCTCGTCGCCGCCGATGACGAGCAGCAAGTCCTTCGCGCCATCCCGGGCCTTGCCCACGTAGCGGCTGAACTCCACCGAGTCGAGCAGCTTGCCCCGCTCGTCGAGCGCCACGAGCAGATCCTGCGGCTTCTTCCGGGCGAGCAGGGCCTCGGCCTCGCCCGCCCGGGCGGCGCCCAGCGGGGCCTTGCCCTTCTTGCCTCCGGCCTCGGGCAGCTCCACCAGCTCGAAGCGGGTGTAGTGCGCCAGACGCGAGGCGTACTCCTGGACCGCGGGCTCATACAGGCCCGAGCGGTCCTTCCCCACGGAGACGAGGCGGACCTTCAGGCCACCTTCTCCCGGCCCGCGTCGGCCCAGAGTCCCTCGAGGTCATAGTGCGCGCGCATCTCGGAGAAGAAGATGTGGGCGACCACCTCGCCGAAGTCCAGGAGCACCCACTGGCCCGTGTCCATGCCCTCGTGGCCCACGGGGCGCAGGCCCTCGGACTCCTTGAGCTTGCCGAGCACGTGCTCTGCCATGCTGGACACCTGGCGGTCGCTCTCGCCCGAGGCCACCACGACATAGTCCGCGTAGGACGTCATGCCGCGCACGTCGAGGATGACGATGTCCACGGCCTTCTTGTCCGACAGCAGGTTGCCAATCTTGCGCGCCAGCGCGTGGGCGCGTGGATTCTCCACGATGACTGGGGCCGCCGCGGTTTCGGGCGCGGCCTTCTTGCGCGCGGCTTTCTTGCGCGCGGGCAGCTTCTTGGCCGTCGCCTTCTTCGCCGCCGTCTTCTTGCGTGCGGCTGGCGTCTTCTTCGCGCTCTTCTTCGCCGCGGGCTTCTTCTTGGGGGTCTTCTTGAGTGCCATACGTGTCCGGCGCACCCTAGCGCACCTGCCCCTGTCCGTGGATCACGTACTTCTGGCTGGTCAATTCCTTGAGTCCCATGGGGCCAAAAGCGTGCAGTCGGCTGGTGGAAATGCCGATCTCCGCGCCCAGGCCCAATTCGCCCCCGTCGTTGAAACGGGTGGAGGCGTTCCACGCCACGCCGCTCGCCTGGACTTCCCGGGTGAAGCGCCCCGCCACCGAGGCGTCCGCCGTGATGATGGCCTCGGTGTGCTCGCTGCCGTAGCGCGAGATGTGGCTCAGCGCGTCGTCCAGGCCCTCCACCACCTTCACCGCGAGGATGAGGTCCAGGAATTCCTGCCCCCAGTCGTCCTCGGCCGCCGGCTTCACCGCCACTCCGGCGCCCCCGAGAACCCGCACCGTGGCCTCGTCCCCGCGCAGTTCCACGCCCCGTGCCACCAATTCCCGGCCCACCCGGGGCAGGAAGGTGTCCGCCACCGCGGCGTCCACCAGCAGGCACTCGGCGGCGTTGCACACCCCCGGGCGGCTCGTCTTGGCGTTGAGCGTGATGCGCGAGGCCATCTCCAGGTCCGCCCCCGCGTGCACGTACACATGGCAGACGCCCTTGTAGTGCTTCACCACGGGGACGCGCGCGTTCTCCGCCACGAAGCGGATGAGCCCCTCGCCTCCGCGCGGAATGCACAGGTCGATGAGGCCCTCCAGCTTGATGAGCTCCAGCAGCGTCTCTCGCTCTCCGGGAGGCACCACCTGGATGCTCGTCGCCGGCAGCCCCGCCTCGGTGAGCCCCGCCGCGAGCGCCGCCGCGATGGCCGCGTTGGAGCGCGCCGCCTCGCTTCCGCCGCGCAGCAGGGACGCGTTGCCGCTCTTGAGGCACAGCGCCGCCGCGTCGCTCGTCACGTTGGGCCGTGCCTCGTAGATCATCAGCACCACGCCCAGCGGCAGCCGCACCTTGCGCACGTGCAGCCCGTTGGGGCGATCCCACGCCTCGGTCTCCTCCCCGACGGGATCCTTTAGAGCGGCCACTTCCTCCACCGCCTTCGCCATGCCCTCCACGCGGCTGGCGTCCAGGAGCAGCCGGTCCAGGAAGGCGGTGGGTTTGCCACCTTCGCGCGCGGCCGTCAGATCCTCGGCGTTGGCGGCGAGGATGGCGGGCAGGCGGGCGCGCAGGTGACGGGCCATGGCACGCAGGGCCTCGTCCTTCTGGGCGGTGGGGGCGGTGGCGAGCACGCGCGAGGCCTTCCGGGCGGCCTCGGCGAGGGAGCGCACGTCTTGCTTGGCAACGGACATGCCTCTCCTCTATCACCCCGCCATGAGCGACGCCCGGTTGGAGCAATTCAAGAAGATGGCGGAGCAGTTCCCCGACGCCCCCATGGCCCACTTCTCCCTGGGCAAGGCCCTGCTGGAGGCGAAGCGCTACGCCGAGGCCGCCGCCGCCCTGGAGACGGCCGTGCGCCTGGATCCCACCTACGCGGCGGCCCTGGTGTCGCTCGGAGATGCCTACACGGGGGCGGGCCAGACGCCCAAGGCCCGCGAGGTGCTCACCCGCGCCCGGGACACGGCGCTCGCCCAGAGCCACGCCAGCCTCGCCGAGGAGATCGACGAGCGGCTGGCCGGGCTCGAGTGACGGAAGCCGCGTGCGTCACGGCCGCCAGGTGAGGCCCACGCCGCCCACCTGGCGCGAGTAGTACAGCTTGTTCTGCGGCAGCCGGGTGCCATAGGCCGCGTAGGACAGTTCCAGGTCCACATGCTCGCTCACGGGCCGCACGAGCCGGAGCGACAGCATGTTCTGCGCCTCGTCATCCTCGAGCAGGGCGATCTCCGGCGAGAGATAGATGCGGTCCGGGTAGAGATTGATGCCGAGCGCCCCCTGGCCCAGGAGCATCAGCTTCGCGGGCAGACGCACCCCCGCGGTGGCGCTCACCCGGTGGCGCTGCATGGACTCGCCGAAGCTGTTGGAGCGGGTCTCCATGTAGGAATAGCCGAGTCCGAGCGCGAGGGGCCCCTTGTAGGTGTAGCCCACGCTCGCGAGGAGGGCGCCATCGCGCCGCAGGTCCGTCAGCCGGGGGGCCGCGTCCGGGGCCAGGCGCGCGGCGAAGGGGTAGCGGCGCGCGCCGTATTCGCCCGAGAGGCTCAGGGCATGGCGGCGGTCGATGCGGTAGCGCACGAGGGCGCCGGTTTCCAGGCCGCCGAAGCTGGCGGAGTAGTCCGGACGGTAGAGGAAGCGGTGGGCGCCGGCGCGCAGGCGCAGGGCGAGCCGCGCGTCCGGGGCGTATTCGGTGAAGGCCGAGGCCGCCAGGTCCGAGTACGCGCGGGGGCCGCCCCGCCGGTCCTTGACGCGCCCCTCCAGGCCCACGCCGAGCGCCGGTCCCAGGGCATGCGAGCCCTCGAGCGCGGCGGATTGCACCCAGGTGTTCTCCTGGGTGAAGTCCAGGTAGGCGCGGCCGCCGCCGTCGTAGCGGCCCACCAGTTGCCAGCGCTCCGCCGTGTAGCGGCCCTCGGCGGAGGCGAGCAGTCCGAACACCAGATCCGAGGTATCTCGGACGCGGTTGCCCTGGGTGAAGTCCCGGGGGGCATTGCCATCCACCAGCATCCGGCCCGTCACGCGCAGGCGTCCCTCCACGTCGGCGGCACGGGCGCCACCGGCATGGGCCCCGACCAACACCAGCAGCGCGGAGAGGAGCCGTTTCAAACGGGGCCACCATACTCCGGGTCACCGTCTCACGCCCCGTTCACGAGCGGTGCCGGGATGCCGGGACCCTGGCGGTGACGGCATCCCCGCCCGGCCGTTAGATTCCCGGCATGCGCCCCCCATCCGTGCTCCCCGTGTGTGTCCTGCTCGCGCTCGCGGCCTGCGGCCCCCCTACCTTCGTCGCGGAGGTGAAGGGAGAGACGACCGTCCCCGCCGCGCCCCTGGGCGGAGTCATTCCCCCGCTCGACGCCTTTCCGGCCATCGCCAGCTTCAGCGGCCTGGACTTCAACCAGAACCAGGACTTCCAGAATCAGGGAGTCACCAAGGACCATGTCGCGAGCGCGAAGCTCAAGTCCTTCCAGCTCAAGGTGCTCGCCCCCGCGGACCAGGACTTCTCCTTCCTCGACACCCTGGAGTGCTACGCCAGGACGGGGGACCGGGAGGTGCTGGTGGCGAGCCGGCAGAACATCGCCTCGTTGGGTCTCAAGGCGCCCAACCCCGTGCTGTCCATGGAGCTCACGGGCGTGGAACTACAGCCCTTCCTGTCCGCGCCGTCCATGAGCCTGTCCGTGCGCGGCAAGGGCCGGATGCCGCCCAAGGAGGTGCGCCTGCAGGCCGACGTGAAGCTGGACGTGCAGGTGCGGCTCTGAGGCGGCGGGGGACTCCGGGATTCAGCCAACCAGCCGGACGTTCTCGGCCTGGAGCCCCTTGGGCCCCTTCTTCACGTCGAACTCCACCTTCTGTCCCTCGGCGAGGGTGCGGAACCCATCGGTCTGGATCGAGGTGTGGTGGCAGAACACGTCGTCGCCCCCGCCGTCCTGGGTGATGAAGCCAAAGCCCTTCGCGTCGTTGAACCACTTCACCGTTCCACTGGCCATGGTGCTGATCCTTTTTCCGCCAGCTCGGGCGTTCATCGCCCGGGCCGCTCGCTCCACCGGAGCGAGGCGTGAAGTCTACTCAGCTTCACGTGAGGGCGGACCGTGAAATCCTCGCCCCTCGGCCCGGAGGCGTTCATTCAAGAACTAGCGCAGCTCGTGGGCCCGGCGCTCCAGGGCCCCCGCGCGCGCGTCCAGCTCCCGGGCGAGCGACTCGAGCCGCGCCGCCTCCTGCTCCAGGCCGCGCACGTCGTCCACGGCGTCACTGGCCAGTGCCTGGGCGCGCACCGTGCCCACCTGGGGACGGCTGTCGGACGCCTGGTGGGAGACGAGCGGGGGCGGTGAAGTGGAGGAACCCGGCGGCTCGTTCGAACCCGGGTTCCCGCCGACGCCTCCTCCCGGCCCTGGAGCCCCGGGCGAGGGGGGCGGGTTGGCGGGGGGAATGGGGGAGCTGTCCCCCACGGTCATCTCGGGCCCGGAAGAGGCGGCTTCACCCCGCGAGGAGAACAGGCCGCCGCCGGTGCGCTGGGTCGCGTTCACCGACACGGTCCCGGAGCCATCGACTCTCAGGCTCAGGCGCCGGTCCTGCTCGTCGAACATGGACTCCTCGCCGAGGAAGTCGCTCATGCGCCGGTCCAACTCCCGCTCCTCGCGCACCTCGGTGAGGCGGGCGCGCAGGGCCTTGAGCCGCTCGCGCACCTTGTCCTCGGAGTCCCGCAGGGCATCCGCCTGCTCCAGCAGATCCTCGGAGTCATCACTGGCGGCCAGCGAGGGCGGTGTCAGCACCTGCGAGGGCGGCAGGGCCGAGCGCAGCGCGTCGCGCTCGGTGCGCAGGGCGCGCATGCGGGCGATGAGCCCGGCACGGGCCTGGCGGTCATTCGTGGCGTCCCAGGCCGCGCGCACCCGGACGAGTTCCGCGGAGAGCGCCGTGTGCAACGTCAGGTTCTTGCGCTCCGCGTCGGACTCGGCCCCGGCGAGCGACTGGGCCAGTCCCGTGAGCTGTCCGGACAACTCCTGCGACTGCCGCAGCGCTCCTTGCAGCTCCGGGCCCGCCACCAGCCGGCCCTTCTGCTCGGCCTTGAGCTGTTCGATGCGGCCGGCCAGGGCGTTCAGCTCCGCGCGCAGCGCCTGCTGGTGCTCGCGCAGCTCGCGCACCCGGGCCCGTGCTTCCCGGGCCTCCGTGCGCGGCGCGTCCATGCCCGAGGCCGCCCACACGGGCATTCCCAGGAAGAGGCACAGCAGCAGGGAGAAACAGGCGCGCTTCATGACCGGTGTCCTATCAGCAAGCCGGATGCCAGGGCCACTACGCGCCGGGGTGCCGGGTTCACCACCAAACCCGCGTGGTTCCAGGGGGTTCGGCCAGGCGGACGGCGGGGAGGAGGGCGCCCGGAGCGACGGAAAACCACTCCCGGACTTCCGGACGCGGTGGATTTTCGAGGGTCAGGGCTCCTCGGGGCGCTCGCCCTTGGAGATGAAACCGTACTTCTCCAGCTTGTAGTACAGCGCCGACGTCTTGATGCCGAGCAGCCGGGCGGTCTCCGTCTTCACGCCCCCGGCCTTCTCGTAGGCGCGCGCGATGAGCTGCCGCTCCAGGTCCTCGAGGATGTCGGGCAGCGGGCGGTCCCCGGAGGGAATGGGCAGGCCCGTGTCCGTGCGCGTGCTGGCGCCGGTGAGGTGCGCGGGCAGGTCCTCGGCGGTGAGCGTTTCGCCCTCGGCGAAGACGAGCGACTGCTCGATGACGTTCTCCAGTTCGCGCACGTTGCCCGGCCACGCGTAGCGGCCGAGCGCACGCAGCGCGCTGTCCTCCATGCTCTTCACCCGCTTGTTCACGCGCGGCCCGTGCCGGGCGACGAAGTGCCGCGCCAACGTGGTGATGTCCTCGGGGCGCTCGCGCAGGGGCGGCAGCAGCAGGGGGACGATGTGCAGCCGGTAGTACAGGTCCTCGCGGAAGCGGCCCGCCTTCACCTCGGCCTGGAGGTCGCGATGCGTGGCGCTCACCACGCGCACGTCCACCTTGAGCGTCTCCTCGCCGCCCACGCGCTGCAGCTCCTTCTCCTGGAGCACGCGCAGGAGCTTCGTCTGGACGCTGGCGGGAATCTCGCCGATCTCGTCGAGGAAGAGGGTGCCACCATCGGCGAGCTCGAAGCGGCCGAGCTTGCGCTTGATGGCGCCGGTGAAGGCTCCGCGCTCGTGGCCGAACAGCTCGCTCTCCAGCAGCGTTTCGGCCAGGGCGGCGCAGTGCACGACGATGAAGGGCCCGTCCTTGCGCGGCGAGCACTGGTGGAGCATGCGCGCCACCAGCTCCTTGCCGGTGCCGGACTCGCCGCGCACGAGCACGGTGGCGTCGGTGGCGGCCGCCTTGCGCACCTGGTTGATGAGCCGCTGCAGGGGCTCGCTGTCGCCCACCAGCAGTCCTCCTCCGTGGGCGCGGGCGGCGTCGGACTCGAGCGCCTCGGTGCGCGCGGACAGGCGCTCCACCTGGCGGCGGGTGGAGGACAGCTCCAGGCCCTTCTCCACCTTGGCGCGCAGCACGTCCGGGGTGAAGGGCTTGGTGATGAAGTCGTAGGCGCCCTGCTGCATGGCCTGCACGGCCGTCTCGATGGTGCCAAAGGCCGTGACGACCATGACGACGGCCGCGGGGTCATGTGCCTTGAGGGTCCGGGTGACGGCGATGCCGTCCATTCCGTCCATCTTGAGGTCGGTGACGACCAGGTCGAAGGGCGTCTTCTTGTAGGCCGCGACGCCATCGGTGCCGGAGCGGGCGGCGGTCACGACGTGGCCGGAGCGCGTGAGGGTGACCGCCATGCCCTCGCGGAGGGTGTCGTGGTCGTCGATGACGAGGATGCGAGCCATGGGGGCGACCCTATCCCGTTCTGGCGCCCGGGGGCGAAGTGGGCACAATGCGCCCCCCATGTCGACGACCGCCCCTTTGGAAGACCTCCGCGCCCTGTTGTCCCGACACGTTCCCCAGGACCTCAAGGAGCGGGAGGATCTGGACCTCATGCGCCGCTTCGCCAGCGAACTGGAGCGGCCCTTCTCCCGGAAGCAGCTCCGGGCGCACTTCACGGGCAGCGCCGTGGTGGTGGACCCGGCGGGGGAGCGGGTGGCGCTGGTGCTCCATGGCAAGTTCAACCGGTGGTTGCAGCCCGGAGGACACGCGGAGGACGCGGACGCGGGGCGCATGGAGGCCTCGGCGCTGCGCGAGGCGCGGGAGGAGACGGGCTGCCGGGTGTCCTTGCATCCAAGCGCGCCGCGCCCGCTGGACGTGGACGCGCACTCGATCCCCGCGCGCAAGGACGAGCCCGAGCACCTGCATCTGGATGTGCGCTACCTGGTGGTGGCGGAGGACCCGGAGGCCCTGCTGCACGATCCGAACGAGTCCTCGGGAGCCCAGTGGTTCGGCTGGGACGAGGCCCTGGCGCGGGTGGGAGAGGAAGCTCCGCTGCGGCGCCTGATGGAAAAGGCCCGGGCGGTGGCGCGCGCGGGTTGAATCACCCGCCTCCGAGCAGGTGCCAGTGATGGAGCCAGGCCGTGAGGAGGGCCGAGGCCAGGGCGACTCCCGAGAAGAGCAGCCGCCAGGTCCAGGTCTCCCCGGTACGCCACCCCGTCCGAGCGCTCCAGAAGAGCGCCCCCGGGGTCAGTCCCACGGCCAGGAGCGCGCCCGTCCGGGTGGCGCCGAGCAACCACGGGGTGTCGTCGGCGTCGAAGGGCACGAGCGGGCGCACCAGGAGCACGACGCCGGTGAGCACGAGCAGGTTCAACAGGCCCAGGGCCGCGAGGGGCGCCAGGGCCGCGGTGCGCAGGAAGAGTCCCATCCCCACGGCCAGCGCGAAGAGCACGCCGCATCCGGCGAACAACCCCAGGACGACGGGCGCGGTGTCGTACCAGGGCACGCGCGCGTAGGCCTCCAGGGGCCGGTTCTCGAGGAACAGGTGGGTGATGTTTCCCCGGGCATCCTCCCGGAAGGCCACGCGGTCGGGAGAATCCGGGGACTCGGCGGGCTGGAAGAGGAGCGGTTCCTCCTCCAACCATCGGCGGGCCCTCATGCCGGGCTGATGGATGTACAGGGTGCCCTCCTCTCCCGCGAGCACGCGGATTTCCTGGCGCCACGCGAGTGAGGCCTCCGCAGTGCCGTAGCTCCTCCACGTCGTCTGGTAGGCGCCGGTGAAACGCTCGGGCCGCGTGGCGAGGCCCTTCATGGGCGCGTGGGGCGGGGGCGCGGGGAAATCGCGGTCGAGCAGGGCGTACAGCAGCTCCATCCGGGCCCGCTGCGCGGCGTTTCGCTCTCCCAGGCCGTTGTAGGAGACGAACAGGCCCCAACCGTGCTCGGGCATCAGCACCAGCAGCGAGGTGAACTGGTACGCATCCCCCGTGTGCCCGAGGAGCCGCCGCCCATTCAGGTGGAACTCCATGAAGCCATGAGCCCACCCACTCAGCCGGGCGTCCTGCGTGAAGTGCTGGCGATGCATCCGTCGCACCGTCTCCTCGCCCAGGATGCGGTGACCGTCGACCGCGCCTCCGTGGAGGTGCGCGAGCATGAAGCGCGCGAGGTCCGGCGCCGTCGTGAGCATCGAGCCGCTCGACGCCACCACCACCCGCTCCAGGGGCTGGGCGCGCGGGTGCCCGTGCTCCAGGGTGTGGCCTCGCGCCGTGTCCGCGACGAGCTCGGGAGGCACCGTCCGCCGGAAGCGGGTGCGCCGCATGCCCAGCGGCTCCCAGATTTCCTTCCGGAGATGGTCCTCGAAGGGTTGGCCCGAGACACGCTCGACGATGTGCTCGGCCAGGGTCGTTCCATAGTCGGAGTACGCCGAGAGGGTTCCCGGAGGACGGACCCGCGCGGGCCTTCGCTCCCGGAGATAGTCGACCAGGGCGTCTGGAGTCGGACCCGCGGGCCAGAGACGCTCGAGGACCTCGAAGCCGCCCGTGTGCGCCATCAGGTGCCGGAGCGTGACGGGCTCCGGGAAGGTGGGGGGGAGCTGGAGGTCTTCTTCCAGCCAGGTATTCACGTCCGCGTCCAGATCGAGCCGCCCCTGCTCGACGAGCCGCATCACCGCCGTCCAGATGAACAGCTTGCTCACGGAGGCCACGCGAAAGAGCGTGCGCTCCGCGTCCACGGGGATGGCCCGGCTGGTATCCGCTTCGCCATGGCCCTGAAGCAGCACCACCTGGCCGTCGCGCACCATCGCCACGGTCGCTCCGGGAATCCGGTGGTCCGCGAGCTGATGGGTGATGACCCGCCGCACGAACGCATCCAGGGGCTCGGCGGAGTCTCCAGGGCGCGCCTGTGCTCGGACGGGAGTGGCCCCCAGGAGCACGAGCACCAGGACGGTCAGGCCCAGGCGGAGGCTGGCGGCAAGGGACTCTGTCAGACAGGCCTCAGTCCCGGGGCACGGGCGCGGGCGTCAGGGAGCGGCGGGGCAGCCGCACGGCGAAGCGGGTGCCATCGCCATCGAGCGACGTCACCCGGATGCGGCCTCCATGGGCCAGCACCAACTGCCGGGTGATGTAGAGCCCCAGCCCCACGCTGCCCGCGCCGCTGCCCGCCTGACGTCCGCGGCGAAAGGGCTCGAACAGGTCGGGCAGGCTGGCGGGGTCGATGGGGGAGCCCTCGTTGTGGATCTCCACGAGCACCGTGGAGGCTTCCCCCGCGCAGCGCACCCGCACGGCCGAGTGGGGGGGGCTGTGTTGGATGGCGTTGCCCACCAGGTTGCCGAGCACCTGCGCGAGCCGATCCCCATCCCAATCGCCCTGGCCATCTCCCTCCCGGACGAAGTCCAACTGGCGCTCCGGGTGGCTCGCGGCGAACTCCTCCACCACGCCGCGTGCCAGCTCGAAGAGATCCGAGTTCTTGCGCTCCACGGGGATTCCGCCACCGAGCCGTGCCTGGCTGAAGTCCAGCAGGTCGCGGATGAGCCGGGTGGAGCGATCCGTGGCGGTGATGATGCGCGTGAGGCTCTTGCTCTGCCGCTCGTCCAGCCCCGTGCGCGCGAGCAGCGTGGAGGCGGAGATGCGGATGACGCTCAGGGGGTTGCGCAGGTCGTGGCTCACGATGCCGAGGATCTGCCGCTCGAACTCGGCGAGCTGGCGCGCCTCGGCCTCCTGCTGCTTCTGCACGGTGATGTCCACGCAGGCGCCCGTCATGTAGAGCGGGCGCCCGTTGGCGTCCACGAACGTCTTGCCCTTGCTGCTCAGCCAGTGCACGCGCTCGTCCGGCCACACCACGCGGAAGTCCATCTCGAAGTCCGCGCCCTCGCTCGCGCACGCGCGGGCGCGGCGCCGGGCCTCCTCGCGCTCCTCGGGGTGCACCAGCTCCAGGAAGTCCTCGAGCGTCTGCACCGTGCGGCCCGGCGCCAGGCCGAAGAGCTGATCCAGGTTCTCGTCCCACTCGAGTCCGCCGGTGCGCAGGTCCAAGCGCAGGGTGCCGGTGCTGCTCGCCCACAGGGCCGCGCGCAGCCGCTCGTCGCGCTCCTGCAGCGTGGCCTCCATCCGCTCGCGCTCGGCGAGCACGTGGCGCAACTGGGTTTCACTCGCCTCGGCGGCGGCGCGGGCCTGCTGCGCGGCTTCATACAGGCGGGCGCGCTCGAGCGCCTGGGCCCCCTGCCGCGCCAGGGCGAGGAAGAAGTCCTGCTCGTCGGCCTGGAGGACGCGCCGCCGGGTGAAGTTCACCACCAGGGCGCCCATGACGCCGCGGCTGCCGCGCAGGGGCATCACCGCCGAGGCCTCGAAGGCCAGCCCCTGGCGGGCGAGTCCCGGGTAGCGATGATCCCGCTCCTCGCGAGTGGAGTAGGTGACGAGCCGGTCCTGGCGCACCGCCTCCGCCACGGCCACGGGGGTGTCGAGGGCGATGCGCTCCAATCCGCGCGCCAGCTCCCTCGCGCCGGGGCCCACGGCCTCCAGGAAGGGGGCGTCCTCGGACATGAGCCACACGCTGCCCGCCTGGGCATCCAGCGCGGCCTGTCCCTGGGTGACGATGACGTCGAGCACCTGCCGGGGCGAGGGCGCCTCGGAGAGCGCGGCGGTGACGGCCTGGAGCCGGGAAATCCGCTCCTGGGCCCGGCGCTGTCCGTCGATGTTCGCGTTGGTGCCGAACCAGCGCAGCACCCGGCCCCGGGTGTCGCGCAGGGGGTGGGCCCGGATGAGGTGCCAGTGGTCCCGGCCCTCCAGGTCGCGCAGGCGGCTCTCCACCTCGAAGGGCTCGCCGGTGTCCAGGCTGCGCCGCCAGTGCTCCATCAGCCGCGGCTGATCATCCGGGTGCACGGCCTCCATCCACCGCGAGGGCTCGCCCGGAGGCAGCCCCAGGGTCTCGAAGCCGCGGCGGCTCAGGTAGTCCATCTGCCCGTCGGGGCGGCTCGTCCAGATGGTGTGCGGCAGGACCTCGGCGAGGGTGCGGAACTGCTGCTGGGCCTCGTGCAGCCGCAGGGCCTGGCGCAGGATGTGCGCCAGACGCTCGGCCGTGAGCGAGGACTTGCCCAGGTAGTCCGTGGCGCCCGCCTTCATCAGCTCCACGGCCGTCTGCTCATCCCCCTGGCCGGTGAGCATGATGATGGGCGTCTCCACCAGCGCGGCACGCGCCTCGCGCAGCACCTGGAGCCCGTCCCGCCCCGGCATCTGGAAGTCGAGCAGGGCGCAGTCGAAGGGCTCGCGCAGGAGCGCGGCGAGCGCGGACGAACCATCCGCCACCTCGACGAGCTGGGCGCTCAACCCCGCCTTGAGCAGGGCGCGCCGCACCGCGAGCCGGTCCACCTCGTCATCATCCGCCACCAGCAGGCGCAGCCGTTGGTCCTCCATGCGCTCCTCGGGCTTCACGGCAGCTCCACCCGTGACCAGTATGCGTTGAGAGCGGTCATCAACTCCACGAAGGCCGGAGACGTGACGGGCTTGAGGAGGTAGCCGGCCACGTGGTGGGCATAACTTTGCACCCGATCCCGATCGTCGTTGGAGGTGGTGAGGACCACCACGGGGGTGCTGCTGAGCTCCGGATCCGCGCGGATGGCACTCAGGAACTCCAGGCCATTCATCCGGGGCATGTTGAGGTCCAACAAAATGAGGCGGTTGGTGGCGGGCACCCGGCCCTCGCGCAGCATCTCCAGGGCCTGCCGGCCGTCACTCGCCACGTGCAGGGTGCTCTGGATGTTGCTTTTCTTGAAGGCGCGCTGCACGTGCATCACGTCCACGGAGTCATCGTCCACGAGCAGGATGTTGAGCCGCTTGACGGGTAGGTTCATCGCCCCTCGTCCGGGGTGTTGTGGGGCCAGGTGAAGCGGAAGGTGGCGCCCTGACCCGGCGTGGACTCCAGCCAGGCCCTGCCGCCACGTGACTCCACGCTCTTCTTCACCACCGACAGGCCAATGCCCGTGCTCTCCACCTGGTCGCGCGCCTGGAGGGTCTGGAAGATGCCCCAGATGCGCTCGTGGTACTCGGGGGCGATGCCCGGACCGTTGTCGCGCACGGAGAACTCCCAGAAGTCCTCCGCTGGGCGTACCCCCACGTGCACCCGTGGCTCGGCGCCGGAGGCGTGCTTGAAGGCGTTGCCCAGCAGGTTGAGGAACACCTGCTGCAAGGGCACGCGCTCGGCGCGCCGCAGCGTGGGCAGGTCCGGCGCCATCTCCACGTGCGTGCCCTCGGGTGGCGCCAGCAGCTCCACGCACTCGGAGACGAGCCGGCCCACGTCCACGCGCTCCGGACGGCCGCGCATCCTTCCCGCGCGGCTGTAGTCGAGGATGCCGTTGATGAGCGATTCCATGCGCTGCACGCGTCCGCGCAACAGCCGCATCTGCTCGCGCGTCTCTGGGGTCATCACGCCCTGCAGGTCGTCCTCGATCCACTGCGACAGGTTGGCGATGCCGCGCAGCGGGGCCTTCAGGTCGTGGCTGGCCACGTAGGCGAACTGGTCCAGGTCCTGGTTGCTGCGCTCGAGCGCCGCGATGAGCCGCTCGCGCTCGGCCTCGGCGCGCTTGCGCTCGGTGATGTCCAGCACCACCGTGGCCACGCCCAGCGTGCTGCCCTCCGCCGAGCGCACGGGCGCGTAGCGCGCCAGCCACGCCCGCTCCTCGCCCGAGGGCAGCCGGGAGGTGGACTCCACCGTCTGGGTCTCTCCGGTCTCCAACGCCTTGACGAGCGACTGGACCACGAGCGTCGCTCCGGGTCCCTGCGTGGAGATGGCATCGGAGAGGGGATTGTCCGGCCCTTCTCCGGGCATGCGGTTGATGTCGCGCAGCGTCCGGTTGACCCGCACGAAGCACAGCAGCCGATCGAACAGGGCGATGCCCGCGGGAGCCGCGTCGAGCAGCGTGTCGAGCATGGCGCGCGCCTGCTCGGCCTGATGGCGCTCGTGCTGGGCGCGGCTCACGGCCTCCTGGCTCGCGCGGTACATGCGCGCATTGTCCAGGGCGAGCGCCGCGCGGCGCGCGAACTCCTCGGCCAGGGGCAGGTCCGCGGCGGAGAAGCTCCGGTGGGTCTGGGACTGGGCGAGCGTGATGGCGCCCAGCGTCCGCCCATGCACCACCATGGGCACGGTCATGCTCGAGCGCAGGCCCACCTCCGACAGCAGCCGGAACTCGTCCGGATTCCGCGCCAGACTGGAGAGCATGGCGTCGGAGATGAACTCCAGCAGCTCCGGCTCTCCGGTGCGGATGACATACCCGGTGCCGTGCGTGGCGAGCAGGAGGTCCACGGGGACCTGGCGCGCCATTTCCCAGAGCAGGGACTCCCTGTCCGTGTCCACGTGCGTCACCGTGGAGCGCTCGACGGTCTCGTTCGGTCCCACCAGGTCCACCGTGCACCAGTCGGCCAGCCGCGGCACCGCCAGACGGGTGAAGTGACGCAGGGTCTCCTCGGGGTCCAACGTGAGCGCCAGCAGGGAACTGGCCTCGGCGAGGAAGCCGTGGGTGTCGGAGGTGCGCTTCTGATCGTCGATGTCCGTGCAGGTGCCAAACCAGCGGACGACACGGCCCTGGGGATCCCTCACGGGGATGGCGCGCACGAGGAACCAGCGCCAGACGCCATCCAGCCGGCGGCAGCGCTTCTCCACCTCGAGGGGCTCGCTCGTGGCGAGGCTGTGCCGCCAGCGCGCCTCGTGCTCGGGGAGATCGTCCGGATGGAAGGCCCTCATCCAGGCATCGCCTAGAGACTCCTCGATGGACAGCCCCGTGTATTCGAACCAGCGCTGGTTGAGGTAGTCCTGCACGCCGTCCGGCCGGGCGGTCCAGACGATTTGCGGCAGGGCCTCGGCGAGCTGGCGGAATTGCTCGCGCTCGGTATCGAGCCGCTGCTCCTGTCCCGGGCCCCCGAGGGGGGAGCGCAGGAGGCGCTGCGCGTTGAGATCGCCATCGAGAGGGCGGGACACGTCGGATACTCCTTCGCTGCGAACGGGGGAGATGGGCCGGCCGGGACGCCCTCCACGCGCCGTCGGGCCGCCAACTCCGTGCTCCTTGCTTATCCCGGGCGAGCGTACGTGATCATGAGGGGGATGCCAGCGCTGTCGTCCGCGCAACAAGGCATTCAACGTGCTTCATTTCCCTTGAAGGGGGGGCCCTTACAGGGTGGGCTCGCCTGTCCGTCCGGGCAAGGGCCGGGGGTGCTCGGCCGCCGGGGGGAGGGTGAGTTCGAAGGTGGTACACCCGGGAGTGGGTACGAGACGCAGGTCCCCTCCATGGGCCCGGGCGATCTTCCGGGACAGGGGCAGGCCCAGGCCCGTGCCCTTCTCCCGGGTGGTGAAGAAGGGCTCGAAGATGCGCTCGCGCTCGGCCTCGGGGATGCCCGCGCCCGTATCCTGGACCCGGATGGTGTAGTCCCGGTCCCCGTTCCGGCCCGTCACCTGGACGCGGCCCCCGGGGGGGGAGGCCTGCACGGCGTTCTTCACCAGGTTCACCACCGCGGCCGTCAGCAGGCTGCCATCGGCCTCGAGCACCGCCGCGTCCGCCTCCACGTCCACGTCCACTTGCCGCGCCGCGGCATCCGCGGTGAGCAGACCGCGGGCCTCGTGCAGCAGCTCCTGGGCGGCCACGGGCTCGCGGGACACCGGCTGCTCGCGGGCGAAGGCGAGGAAGTCCTCGACGATGCGCTGCAGGTACTCCGCCTCATGTTGGATGCGCGCCACATGGCTGGCGGCGTCCCCGGTGGCGCCCGCCCGCAGGTCCTCGGCGAGCAGGCCGGAGAAGAGGGAGATGCCGCCCAGGGGATTGCGCACCTCGTGGGCCACGCCCGCGAGCATGAGCTTGAGCTGCCGGTCCCGGCTCTCCAGGGCGCCGCGCATCACCTCCAGCTCGCGCGCGAGCACGCCGATCTCCCGGGTGGGCTCGGGAGGCACGGGGGTCGTCAGGTCTCCCCGGCCGATGCGCAGCGCCGAGTCCATGAGCCGCCGCAGGGGCCGGGCGAGCCCCCGCGCGGTGACGAGCGCCACGAGCGCCAATACTCCGAGCGCGCCCGCGCTCGCGACCGCGAAGCTCCGGGACAGGCGCGCGAGGGGACCGAAGAAGGCGGCGCTGCCCTCCACGGCGACCGCGCCCACCACCTGGCCCTCGCGGCGCACGGGCGCGTAGCCCGTCTTGTAGAGCAGACCGTCCGAGCCCTGGAAGAGCACCTGACTGGCGGCGCGCTGGCCGCCGAAGACGCGCGAGAGCTCCAGCCTGTCCCGGGCGAGCTCGGGCACCTCGGCGCCCACGGGGAGGCCGCCGCCCACGTCCACGCGCACCTGGCCCCGGGTGTCCACGACATAGACGCGCCGCACACCGCTCGCGTCGCGCACGTCGGTGAGCAGGCGCACGAGGTTGCGCCACGTGCGCGTCTCCGCGACGTCATCCCCGGGCTCGATGGTGAGCATGCGCTCGCCGCTCACCTGTCCCGCGGTGGCCCCGGCGATGGCGGACAGGCTCGTGCCCAGCTCGTCCTCGAGGATGGCGCGGGCGAGCGCGTAGACGGCCGTGCCGGTGAGGGTGAGGAAGAGCAGCGTGGGCACGAGGAACGCCACGAGCAGGCGCGCCGAGAGCGAACCGAGGGCGTCCTGCACGCGAGGGGGCCAGCGCATCCGGAAGGTATATCAGTCGAACATCGCGCCCAGGGCCTCGGACAGCGTCTCCACGCCCACGACTTCCAGCTTGGAGCCCTCCAGCCGCCGGGCACTGCCCTTGGGGATGATGGCCCGCTGAAAGCCCATCTTCGCGGCCTCGGCGAGCCGGGGCTCCACCTGGCCCACCGCGCGCACCTCACCCGCGAGGCCCACCTCGCCCAGCACCAGCGTCTGCGCCTCCAGCGGCCGGTTCTGCAGGCTGCTCACCAACGCCGCGCACACCGCCAGGTCACACGCGGGCTCGGACAACTGCATGCCTCCGGCCACGTTGACGAAGAGGTCGCACCCCACCAGCGGGATGTCCTCCTTCTTCTCCAGCACCGCCGCGAGCAGCGCCACGCGGTTGCCGTCCACGCCGATGGCCGTGCGCCGCGCCGTGCCATAGCCCGTGGGGGCCACCAGCGCCTGTACCTCCACCAGGAGCGGCCGCGTTCCATTGAGCGTGCACGTCACCACGCTGCCCGCCTTGCCCGCGGGACGCTCGGCGAGGAAGAGCGCCGAGGGGTCCGCCACTTCCACCAGGCCCGCGCCCTTCATCTCGAAGACGCCGATCTCGTTCGTCGAGCCGAAGCGGTTCTTGTGCGCGCGGAGGATCCTGAAGGGGTGGCCGCGCTCGCCCTCGAAGTAGAGGACGGTGTCCACCATGTGCTCGAGCACGCGCGGACCCGCGATGGAGCCCTCCTTCGTCACGTGGCCCACGAGGAAGGTGGGCACGCCGCTGCGCTTGGCGAAGGCCATGAAGCGTCCGGCCACCTCGCGCACCTGGGAGATGCTGCCCGGGGCGCTGCCCAGCTCCGGCAGGTACATGGTCTGGATGGAGTCCACCACCAGCGCCCGGGGCTTGAGCGACTCGGCCACCGTGAGCACCCGCTCCGCGTCCGTCTCCGCGAACAGGTGGATGGACTCGCCCTCCACCCGCAGGCGCTCGGCCCGCATCTTCGTCTGCCGCAGCGACTCCTCGCCCGACACGTACAGCACCGGCCCCGCGAGGCCCAACCGGTCCAGCGCCGCCAGGAGCAGCGTGGACTTGCCGATGCCCGGGTCTCCTCCGAGCAGCACCAGCGAGCCATCGACCACGCCCCCGCCCAGCACCCGATCGAACTCGGCGATGCCCGTGTGTCGGCGCTGCTCCTGCTCGCCGCTCACCTCACGCAGACGTACCGGCTTGGTCGCTCCGCCCGAGGCGCCCCAGGCCGGACGTTTCTCGTCCACCTTCACCTCGGTCTCCTCGACCAGGGAACTCCACGCGCCGCAGTCCGGGCATTTGCCCAACCACTTCGCTGACTGGTACCCGCACGCCTGACACGCGTAATGCGTCTTCGCCTTCGCCATGGAACCTGTTGTCTATCGCACCCGTCCCACGTTGCCCCGGCTTTCGGTGGCGGCGCGGGGCGCGCTCGCCCGGTTTCCCCCGCCATGCCGGTGGGCAGGCAGGCGGGCATGGGCGTGCTCCCGAAACCGATGGGTCAAGTTGTGCGCGGGGGAGGGGGTCCCCAAGTTGCTTTCCACTGGGGCCGCACGGAGCGGTGCCCGATCTAGGAGAGCGAAGATGAGCATTCTCTGGTTCATCGTGGTGGGTCTGGTGGCGGGTCTGATCGCGCGAGCCCTGGTTCCGGGTCGTCAGTCCATGGGCATGATCGCGACGATGCTGCTGGGTGTCGTGGGCTCCTTCGTGGGTGGCTTCATCGGCGCTCTCTTCTCGCCGGGCCGCAGCGTTCTCGACCTGCAGCCGTCCGGACTGATCATGTCCGTCATCGGAGCCATCGTGGTCCTATTCCTGGCGGGCTGGGCGGGTCGGGGCCGCCGCATCCACGCCTGATGAAAGGGACCTTCGCGGGGGATGACCCTGGCAAGTCCCTGATTTCCGGAGCGCCCGGGGGTTGTCAACCCGGGCGTTTCGCGTGGTTGACAAGGTGAGGCCGTCTTCGCCACTTTGCGCGCTCCCCCGAGGAGCCCATGTCCGACGACGCCGCCTCTTCCGATTCGTTTCACGGTCACGCCCACTTCGCCGTGCCGCCCGCCGGAGTCACCGTCCGCCATGACTGGACGCTGGCCGAGGTGCGCGCCCTCTACGCGCTGCCCCTGCTGGAGCTGGTGCACAAGGCGCAGACGGTCCACCGCGCGGTGTTCCAGGACAACAAGGTGCAGTTGTGCTCGCTCCTGTCCATCAAGACGGGTGGATGCTCCGAGGACTGTGGTTATTGCCCACAGGCGGCGCGCTACCACACGGGGGTGAAGGCGGAGAAGCTGATGCCCGTGCCGTCCGTGCTGGAGGCGGCCGCCCAGGCCCGTGCGGCGGGAGCCACGCGCTTCTGCATGGGCGCGGCCTGGCGCGAGGTGAAGGACGGGCCCCAGTTCGACAGCGTCCTGGAGATGGTGAAGGGCGTGAAGGCGCTCGGCATGGAGGCGTGCGCCACGCTGGGCATGCTCACCGAGAGTCAGGCCCAGCGGCTCAAGGGCGCGGGGCTGTCGGCGTACAACCACAACCTGGACACCTCGGCCGAGCACTACGGGGACATCATCTCCACGCGCACCTACGAGGACCGGCTGAGCACGCTCGCGCGCGTGCGCGGGGCGGGCATCTCCGTGTGCTCGGGCGGCATCATCGGCCTGGGCGAGAGCGTGGATGATCGCTGTGGGCTGCTGCTCACGCTGGCCAATCAGGAGATCCACCCGGAGTCGGTGCCCATCAACGCGCTGGTGGCGGTGAAGGGCACGCCCTTGCAGGACCAGAAGCCGGTGGACTCGGTGGAGATGGTGCGGACCATCGCCACCGCACGCCTGCTGATGCCGATGTCGATGGTTCGTCTGTCCGCGGGCCGCAAGCAGATGAACGAGGAGGCGCAGCTCCTGTGCATGCTCGCGGGCGCCAACTCCATCTTCTTCGGGGACAAACTGCTCACCACGGGCAATCCCGAGTACGCGCAGGACATGGCCCTGTTGGAGAAGGCCGGTATCCGGCCGCTGGAGCCGGACGCGTCCCGGTGAGGCTTGGGCTGGGCGTACTGCTCTGGGGCGCGCTCCTGCTGGCCTGTCATCCAGGCGTGGCCGGGCGAGGGGGGCCGCGCCACTACGCCCAGGCTTTCGATTCGGCGACGGCCTCGTGCCGGACCCGGCCCGCGTTATGTGCGCGCATGGCCGGGGAAGAGGCAGTCGTTCCCCCAGCAGCGCAACGGATGGCGGAGTTTGGCGCCTCGGTGGCCGCGGTCGCCCACGTGCTGGAGGCGCCGGACAGGGCGCGCATCGAGCGTGAGCTGACGGAGTGCGCCGGCCTGGCACGTTCCGAAGTGCTCGAGCGGTACATGGAAGGCAGGCCTCCCACGCCGCAGGAGTGTCATGAGAAGGGGAGCCTTGTTGGTAAAGCCGTTACGGGTTCTGCCTCGAATAGGAGTCATGCCGTGAAGGCCTTGGTTCCACATATCCGCATCCAAGAGGAAAGCGGAGTCAGTTTGCTCCGCGATGGCCTGAACCTCTGCTTTTATGTCCGCCATCCTCACAGGGAAATAGCACGAGCCGTGGCCCATTCTCTGGACATTTATGTCAAAGCCATAGGTCCCGGCGCCCTCTGCCGCTTCTTCGACGCGGATGGGTACTCACAACCGTTGGATGAGTTCGAGTGGAGCCGCATTCGACGGGAACTGCTCGAGGAATCGTGGGCATCCTTCGACTTATGGGACACGTCCGGTAGCGAAGCGCTCTACCGTGCCGAATACTCAGGCGCACCCCTTGGCGCTCCTCTCCTGGAGGAAAGGCCTCATGCCTCGTGCGCGTTGAGCTTCTGGCTTCCCACCGAATATCTGGAAGAGCATGGCCCCGAACGCCTGCGCGAGTTGGCCCTGGAGTTGGCTGCCCCTCTGCCTCTTTGCTTCGGACAGGTTGGCTTTTCGTTCAATGGATGGGCGGACATACTGGGTGTCCTGCGGCTGATTCGTGAATTGTGTTTCCGTTACCCTGGCATGGATATTCCTGAGTTCAGCTGGCTCTCCTGGAAGCTTGGTGAGCGCGTTCGTGGTCCCTCGTGGATGACGTTCCTGGGCCAACCGGTGCTCGGGGAGTTGGGCGGAGCGGATGGTTTGCGCTCCCGGCTGTCGTCGCCGGGAACCACGGTCCAGGCGTTGGAGGGAGAGCGCGCGGTCGTCACCCTGGGTTCCGCCCCCGACGCGGGAGACCTCGAGCAAGGGAACGTGCTCCCCGCCTATCGGGAGTTGGCACGCGTCCTGGAACCCTGGCTCTACCGAGGGCCAGACCACCATTCCCTCGACTTTACCGCCGAGGACATGCGCCGCTGGGAGCGGCGCTTCCTCGATTGATCATGGAGCCTTTCGTGACAGCACCATCCCCCACGGGCGTGGCCACGGCGTGGGCCCAGGAGGAACTGGAGGCCTTGAAGGCCCGGGGCCTGCGCCGCTTCCTGGAACCGCTCGACTCCCCCCAAGGCCCGCTCGTGCGGGTGGGTGGCGAGACGCTCGTCAACTTCTCCTCTAATGACTATCTGGGCCTGGCTGGCTCGCCCACCGTGCGCGCCGCCGCCGCCGCCGCCCTGGAGATTCATGGCGTGGGCTCGGGCGCCAGCCGGCTCGTGGTGGGGGACACCGCCGCGCACCACCGACTGGAGGCCCGGCTCGCCGCCTTCGAGCATTCCGAGGCCGCGCTCGTCTTCAACTCGGGCTACGCGGCCAACGTGGGCACCCTCCAGGCGCTCGTGGGCCCCGAGGACGTCGTCTTCTCCGATGCCCTCAACCACGCCTCGCTCATCGACGGCTGCCGCTTGTCGCGCGCCCGCACGGTCGTCTACCCGCACGCGGACGTCGAGGCGCTGGCGCGGGCCCTGGCCTCCACTCCCGCGCGCCGCCGGCTCGTCGTCACCGACAGCGTGTTCTCCATGGATGGGGACGTCGCGCCCCTGCGCGACATCGTCGAGGTGTGTCAGGCCCATGGGGCCGCGCTGCTCGTGGACGAGGCCCATGCCACGGGCGTGCTGGGCGAGCGGGGCGCCGGGCTGTGCGAGGCATTGGGGCTGGAGTCCTCCGTGGACGTGCGCATGGGTACCTTGAGCAAGTCACTCGGTGGGCTGGGCGCGTACATCGCCGCGTCCCGCCCCGTGGTGGACTTCGTGCTCCAGCGGGCCCGGCCGCTCGTCTTCTCCACGGCGCTGCCCGCCGCCCTGTGTGCCGCCGCCGAGGCGGCCGTGGACATCGTCGAGCGGGATGACGCGCTCCGGGCCCGGCTGTGGCGCAACATCCACCGCTTCTCCAAGGGCCTGCGGGAACTCGGTTTCATCGCCGAGCCCCGGAGCGCCGTCTTCCCCGTCATCGTGGGAGATGCCCCTCGCGCCGTCGCCGCCTCGCAGGCGCTTCGTGCGCGCGGGCTGCTCGTGAAGGCCATCCGCCCGCCCACCGTTCCCGAGGGCACCAGCCGTCTGCGCTTCTGCCTCTCCGCCGCGCACACCGAGGGCCAGCTCGACCTGGCGCTCTCGGCCCTGCGCGCGCTCAACCTGTGAAAGCGAAGGACTCCATGGCTCGCCGAGATGCTTCACCGCTCCCTCCCCGCTTCTTCGTCACGGGCACCGACACCGGCGTGGGCAAGACGCAGGCGTCGTGCGCGCTGCTGTCCCTGCTCGCCGACGCGGGGCATGCCCCCCAGGGCTTCAAGCCCTACGAGAGCGGGTGTGCCTCCTTGAAGGCGCCCGCGGACGCGCTGGCCCTGCGCGAGGCCGCGCGCAGCGACCTGCCCTTGGACCTCCTCTGTCCCCACCGTTTCCGCGCACCCCTGGCTCCGGGCATCGCCGCGCGCCGTCTCGGCCGCGAGCCCGACTGGCGCGTCACCCTCGCGGCCTGGGAGCGCGTGGGGCGGGGGTCCGTGGTCGTCGAGGGCGCGGGCGGCCTCTTCGTTCCGCTCGACTCCTCGCATGACGTCATCGATCTCATCGCCACGCTCGGGCTGCCCGTGGTGCTCGTGGCCCGCGCGGGCCTGGGGACGCTCAATCACACAGCCCTGTCGCTCGCCGCGCTCGCCTCGCGCAACATCCCCGTAGCGGCCGTGCTGCTGTCTCGCTCCTCCCCCACGAGGGATCCTTCCGAGCGCGACAACGCGGCCCTCCTCGCCGAGCGACATGCGCTACAGGTTCTGGGGCCCGTTCCCTACCTGGTGGAGTCCCGCCGACGTCACGCGGCGTTCCGCGCGGCGCTCGCTCCGCTCGTGCCCGATCGCGCGCGAGCCCGATAAATCGGCCTCCGCCGCGTCACGTGTCCTCGCGTGAGTGGCAAGTTTTCGCTCCGTGCCGCCGTGAAATGGACGCATCTTTCGATCCGGGTGAGAACCCCCGGCGAATGGCCGACATCATCGACCTCTCGCTCCTCGCTGATTCCAGGCGGTACCTGTCCAAGCTCCTCGATGCGCGCGGTCTGTCCTACTTCCTGCAGAAGGAGGGCTCCCGCCTCTTCCACATCGAACCGAGCAAGATCGAGCTCGTGCTGCGCACCGTGCTGCGCTCACGCGCGGAGGATTTGCCCATGCCGCATCCGAAGGCCATCGAGTATTGCCGCAAGGAGATCCGCCGCGAGTTGATCCGCCGCGTGGCCTCCGCGATGTTGCAGACGGGCCTGTGAGCCCGTTTTCCGCGCGCACCGACTTCGCGCGGACGTGGAACCCCCTGGCCCGGGCGCTCGCCGAGCGCCGGGCGCGCGGGCTGCCCCTGCTGGACCTGACCGAGACCAATCCCACCCGGGTGGGGCTGCCCCTGCCCGAGCCCGCGCCGCTGGCGCACCCGGACGCGCTCGGCTACGCGCCCGAGCCCCTGGGGCTGCTGTCCGCCCGCGAGGCCGTGGCGACGTACCTGGCCGGGCGAGGAGCCCATGTCCTCCCCGAGCACCTGGTGCTCTCCGCGAGCACGAGCGAGGCGTACGGGTGGCTCTTCAAGCTGTTGTGCGAGCCGGGGGACAACGTCCTCGTGCCCGCGCCCTGCTACCCGCTCTTCGAGTACCTGGCGCGGCTGGAGGGAGTGGGCCTTCGGCACTACCGCCTGCCGTCCGCGCAGGGCTTCGGCCTGGACGTGGGCGAGGTCGCCGCCGCGAGGGACGCGCGCACCCGGGCCGTGCTCGTGGTGAATCCCGGCAATCCCACGGGCCATTACCTGCGCGAGGGCGAGTTGGAGGCGTTGGGCGCGTGGTGCGCGCGGGAGGGGCTGGCGCTCGTGTCGGACGAGGTGTTCTCGGACTTCGCCTGGGGCGAGGACCCCGGCCGCGTGGCCACGGTGGCCGGGCGCTCGCTGCCCATGCCCACTTTCAGCCTGTCGGGGCTGTCGAAGGTCGCGGGACTGCCGGGCCTCAAGCTCGCGTGGATGCACGTGGGGGGCCCTGACGCCGCGCGGCGGGAAGCCCTGGAGCGTCTGGAGTCGCTGGCGGACACGTACCTGCCGGTGAACACGCCCGTGCAGTTGTCCCTGCGGCGGTGGTTCGCTCACGCGCCGCGCTTCCAGGAGGCGGTGCTCGCGCGAGTGAAGGAGAACCGGCGCCTGCTGCGCGACGTCCGGCCGCGTCATGCGTCATGGAGCGTGGTGCCCGCCGAGGGAGGGTGGAGCGCCGTGCTGCGCATTCCCCTGGAGCCCGGTGAGGAAGCGACCTGTCTGGCCTTGCTGGAGGCGGGGGTGGGGGTGCACCCGGGGTTTTTCTACGACTTCACGGGCGGCGCCTGGTTGGTGCTGTCCCTGCTGACGCACCCAGACGTCTTCGCCCAGGCCCTGGGTCCGCTCGCGCACGTCCTGGCCGCGGGCGGGTAGGGGGGCGGCTCAGTGAACGGCCGCGGACGCGACGGCGTCGCGAGGCACCTTGCCCGTGGCCACGAGGCTCCCGGCGAGCCCATAGCACTCGATGCTCAGGTGTTGATCCCAGGTGTTCCCGGTCTCGATGCGGCTCGCTCGGCGCCGCGCCAGCAGCGCGGGGAGCTGCGTGACGAAGAGGCCGTAATAGCCCGAGGCATCCTCGCCCAGCTCGGCGGGGGCCACGCCCAGCTCGGCTTCCAGGTGCTGCATCGCGGAGAGGAAGCGTCGCTCTTGAGCCTCGTTGGACGCGCTGCCGCGCAAGCCCTCCAGGGACAGCTCCACGAGTGAGCGGCCAGGCATGTTGCGCGCGACTTCCTGACGCACCTTGTGGCGCCGCTCGCGCGTTTCAACGGTTCGGGTCTCTTCGTCCCGGGCCGCTGCTTGCTTCGCCAAGGCTGTGTTCATGGATTCCTCCCCGAGCTTTGATGGGTGGATGCTGTCCGCGGCGGAAATCAGATGCGGACGCAGCCTCCGGGTTTCCCTGACAGGAGATGTGTCTTGCCCGCTTCATCTTCATGCGGGCAAGACGACGATCGTCCTTCATGTTTCAAAAATCTGCTGGGAATGTCCAGACGATGACGGGAAGCCTACGCTTCACCTCCCGTGAAGCATGGGAGAGACGGAACTCCTGAGTGCCCTACACCTCGGCGGGCTTGCGAGAGACGCGGTAGAGCACGCCACACATGATGGCGAAGGCGAGCACGCCGATGAGGTGGTAGCCGCCCTCGCCCACGGCGCCCTGCAGCGCGTGCTCCACGGACAGCTTGGAGATGGTGGCGTTGACGCCCTCGTTCACCGACAGCATGGCCACGACCACGCCCGCGAGTGCTCCTCCCGCCACCAGTCCCGTGGAGAAGAGGTTGCCTGGCCCCAGCTCGGACTCCTCCACGTGCTCACCCTTGCGCCTGGCCATGTAGTCCGACAGGCCCTTGAGCGCGCCGCCCACGAAGATGGGCGCGGTGGTGGACAGCGGGAGATAGGCGCCCACCGCGAAGGACAGCGACTTCACGCCGCACAGCTCCATCGTCACCGACAGGAAGACGCCCACCAGCACGAACTGCCAGTCCAGGTTGAAGGACAACAGGCCCTTGATGAGCGTGGCCATGAGCGTGCCCTGGGGAGCGGGGAACTTGTCCGTGCCGATCATGTGCTCCACGCCCTGGGCGCGCAGCTCCGCGGTGGGGGTGTCCAAGAGCTGCATGGTGAGGCCGATGACGATCGCCGCGGCCACCGCGCCAATCATCAGGCCAATCTGTTGGGCGCGCGGGGTGGCGCCCACCAGGTAGCCCGTCTTGAGATCCTGCGACGTGGCGCCCGCGTTCGCCGCCGCGATGCACACCATGCCGCCCACGCACAGCGCCATGGGCTGGTAGACGTCCCCCGTCCAGCCAATGCCGATGAAGATGAGGCAGGTGGCCATGAGCGTGGCGATCGTCATGCCGGAGATGGGATTGGACGACGAGCCGATGATGCCCACGATGCGCGAGGCCACCGTCACGAAGAAGAAGCCGAACACCACGATGAGCACGCCCAGGAGCAGCCGGCCGAGCACGCTGCCCGGTAGGAAGGGCAGGGCCGCCATCACCAGGATGAGGCCCGCGCTGCCGAAGAGCACCACGGTGATGGGCAAGTCGTTCTCGGTGCGCTTCTGCACGGCCTTGCCCGCGCCCTCCTTGAACGACGCGAGGCTTTCCTGGAAGGCCGACACGATGGTGGGCAGCGTCTTGATGAGCGTGATGAAGCCGCCCGCCGCCACCGCGCCCGCGCCAATCTGCCGCACGTAGGCGCGGTAGATGGCGCCCGCCGTGTCCCGGAAGGTGTGCGTCGCCGGATCCCACCCGCCCGGGCCGCCCGCCGTGGTGAGGCTCTGCAGGTAGCCGAGCTTCACCAACTGCTCGGCGATGGTGTCACCGGGCACCAGCGTGGCCAGCAGCGGAATGAGGCCGAGCCAGGCCAGCACGCCACCGGCCACCAGCACGCCGGCGATCTTCGGGCCGACGATGTAGCCCACGCCCAGGTACTCGGGGGTGATGTCGCCGTTGAGCGTGGCCGAGGGGAAGTATTTGTTCGTCTGCTTCGTCACCAGCGCGGGCGTCTCCGCGATGAGCTTCACGATCTTCTGCAGGAGCGCGTACACGAACGCGAAGCCCACGCCCTGGAAGGCGATCCTCGCGAGGTTGCCGCCCTTCTCGCCCGCGATGAGCACCGAGGCGCACGCCGCGCCCTCGGGGTAGGGCAGGTTGCCGTGCTCCTTGACGATGAGCGAGCGGCGCAGGGGCACCATCATCAACGTGCCCAGCACGCCGCCGAGCAGCGCCAGCGTGAAGATGGTCCAGTACTCGAAGAAGCTCGCGCCCTGGCTGTCCGCGCTCAGGAAGAGGAAGCCGGGCAGGGTGAACACCACGCCCGCGGCGATGGACTCACCCGCCGAGCCGATGGTCTGCACCACGTTGTTCTCGAGGATCGTCGAGCCTCCCAGCTTCTTGAGCAGGGAGATGGCGAGCACCGCGATGGGGATGGACGCCGAGACCGTCAGGCCCGCCTTGAGCGCCAGGTACACCGTGGCGGCGCCGAAGATGATGCCGAAGAGCACGCCAATCCCGATGGCCTTGGGCGTGAATTCGGCCACGTCGGTCCGCTCGGCGGAAATGTACGGCTGGAACTCGGGGACTGCCTTGGGATCTGCCGCCGTGGCGGCAGCGGGTTCGGGCTTCATGTCAGGGAGGCTCCCAGGAGGGGGACGGACCGGTCGGCGAGGGTTCTACAACCGCCTTCCGGCTCCTCCAAATGTCTGGGAGCCCCAACGCCACGCTCAGGCGGCGCTGTCCATCCTCCTGGCGTCCTTGCCGCCTCGCGCCGAGGGGTGGGGGGGCAGGGTCTCCAGGTTGGCCCGCTGGGCGCGCGGGACGAGCAGGCTCTTGAGGTTGTAGGTGAGCAGCGCCCTGGCGAAGCCCGGCTCCAACAGCCCCTCCAGTCCCTTGCGCATGTGCAGCACGTCGTAGAAGCGCTGGCAGGCGTGCGCGTCCACCGACGTCAGGTCGATCATGTTGTTGAAGGACCACTGCAGGAGCTTGAGGCCGGGCTTCCGGTGACCCTCGGCTTCCGGATAGGCCAGATCCTGGGTGGTGGTGAGGAGCCAGCACAGGCCCGCGATCTTGCTGAGTTCCTTCTGGAAGCCCCGTGTCAGCTCGCGAGGCGGGTCGGACGGCGTGCCGCGCGTCCGGGCCAGACAGTCGCCGAGCAGCTTCGCCCCCAGGGCGGCCACCGTCATGCCCTGGCCGAAGACGGGGTTGAGCGAGCAGACCGCGTCCCCCAGGAGCACGAGGCCCTCGGGCATGCGCGCCATGCGCTCGTAGTGCAGCCAGCGGCTCGCGGAAATCTTGTGGAGCGCGGGTTGGGTCAGGGGCCGGGCCTGGCGGATGTACTCATAGAGGTGGGGCGTGGGCAGGTGGCGCGCGAACTCCAGGAAGCCCTGATCGTCGGTGGGGGCGTGATCGCCGAAGTAGCCGTTGAGGCTGACGATCCACCGGTTGCCTTCCACGTTGGAGATGAATCCCGAGCGCCGCGTCTCCGGAGCCCGGCCGTTGATGACGAGGATCTTCCACGCGTCGAAACCCACGGGCCGCTCATAGAAGCGGCTCGTGTACCCCATGTCGATGCGCACCTGCTCCTGGGGCACGGTGCCGAAGCCCAGCGCCTCCAGCCACTGCGGCGTCCGCGAGCCCCGGCCACTGGCATCCACCACCAGCGCGCTGTCGAGCACCTGCTCTCCCTCGGGGCCCTTCACCTTCACTCCGCTGATGCGGGTTCGCGCGGCGTCCAGCCGCAGTTGCTCGACGCTGATGCCCTGGCGCAGCTCCACGTTCGGCAGCGCGGCGACGCGGCCACGCACCTTCCACTCCAGGAAGGGCCGGGACACGAGGATGCTCTCGACGTTCCCTTCGTAGCGCGTCTTCCAACTCCCGGACTGGAGCCAGGCGGCATCCCTCGCCATGTCGATGCGCTCGACGCCCTCGCTCTCCATCTCCCGCGGCATTCCGGGGAACAACTCCTCCAATACCTTCAACCCCGCCTCCAGCAGGGCGTGGACGTGATGGCCTTGCGGCGCGCCCTTGCGCGTTTCCGGGCCCGTGGGGAATGGATCCCGCTCCAGGACGATGACCTTCTCGAAGTGTTCCGACAGCACTCGAGCGCTCAACAGTCCCGCGATGCTTCCTCCGATGACGACCGCCTGACCGAACTTCCGTGTCTGGGATGACATCCACTCTCCGTCGATGAGCGAGCTGGCTGAGCCTGATCCGGTTTTCATCATAAAAGCCCCACGGGAGTGGTCCAATGACTCCGTCCCCCGGAGGCAATGCGCGAGGGTCACACACTGGATGTCTGGCCTCTTTCCCTCGGTCAGTGGAGGATTCGGCGCGCATGGGCAAGCTCGAACAGAAAGTGGCCATCGTCACGGGGGCCTCGCGGGGAATCGGGGCCGCCGTCGCGCGGCGTCTGGCCTCCGACGGCGTCAAGGTCGTGGTGAACTATGTGCGCAACGCGGAGGCGGCGGCGGCGGTGGTGGCCTCCATCCAGGCGGCCGGAGGAGATGCACTCGCCGTGTGCGCGGACGTGGCTGATGAGTCTCAGATGCAGGCGCTCTTCACGACGACCCTGGAGCGCCATGACCGCGTGGACATCCTGGTCAACAACGCGGCCGCTTTCGGCTCGGCTCCGCTCGACCAGATAGACCGGACGCTCTTCCAGCAACTGGTGGACGTCAACATCTGGGGCGTGCTGGTGGGGTGCCGTCTGGCGGGGCGCCACATGAGTACGGGGGGGCGCGTCATCAACTTCTCGTCCATTGGCGTGCACAAGGGCTTCGCGGGAGGCGGCATGTACGCGGCCACCAAGGCGGCCGTCGAGTCCCTCACCCGCACGGCCGCCACCGAGCTCGCCCCTCGCGACATCACCGTCAACGCGCTCATCGTCGGTCAGGTGGCCACGGACATGGGGGCCGAGGTGCCCATGAAGATGCGCCAGCAGATCGCCGCCCAGACGTTGATCGGGAAGATTGGCCGCCCGGAGGATGTCGGTGGGGTGGTCTCGTTCCTCGCTTCCGATGACGCCCGGTGGGTGACGGGCCAGACGCTCGGTGTCAATGGGGGGTATTTGATGCGTTGAGGGGCCATGGCTCCCTCGGGGGCGACTGGGCGAGCATTCAAGCCAAGGGGAAAAGGACACCCAGGCTGCAGAACCGCTAGAATCGGAAACGATGATCCAAGGCGAGTTGAAGCGACTGGTCCTGAAGGGCTTCCTGGAACAGCAGTTGTCGATGCTGACCGCGCTGCTGCCGGTGGCCTACATGTTGTCGTTGGTCATGGGACTGCCCGTGGAGCAGGCGGTGCGCGTGTCCCTCATCAACGTCGCGTTCAACAGCCCCATCTTCGGAATCATCATTCCGGTGGTGTTGATCTACTCCGTCTTCAGTGGGGCGCTCGCGCACCGGCTGGCGGATAAGCCCGGGGATCGGCTGACGCGCATCCTCAAGGCACCCCGGAAGATCGAATACGGCGTGCTCGTCAGCTACGCCGTGTCCTGCACCATCTGGGCGGGCTGGCCCACGGTGGTCTACGGGCTGGATCCGGTGATCATCCCGCAGGCGGTGATCTGCTTCGTGCTGCTGGCGATGGTGGTGGGCATCCGGCTGGCGTTGCGGCTCGAGCGACTGCTGCGTCCCTACGCCCTGGAGGAGTTCCACAAGCACCCCCACCTGCGGCTCCAGGGCCAGGGCTTCTTGTGGCCCAAGCAGCGCTGGTACCTGCCCTACTGCTTCTCGCTCCTCGTCTTCGCGGCGTTGACGGTGACGGGCATCATCATCCTCAAGAAGAGTGGCACCGGCTTTGGCGCGCTGTTCGTGGAGGTGGAGCGGGTGGCGCCCACCCTGGTGGTGATGCTGCGCGAGCGCGTGGGCGTCGTCCTGAGCGACATGGTGCTGCCCGTCGTCGCGGTGGGTGGGTTCCTCATCGGCGCGGCGGCGTGGTGCGCCTGGGAGATCGCGCGCCACCAGAGCCAGGGGACGATCGCGGTGCAGAAGTCCATCGAGTCCATCGCCTCGCGCAAGCCCGCCCTGCCGGAGTGGGTGTCCACGGACGAGGTGGGAGACCTGTCCATCGCCACCGCCTCCGCGTTCGAGCGGTTGCGCGCCTTCTCCGCGTCCCTGCAGGAGTCGGCGGTGATGCTGGGCAGTTCCGCCGGGCGGCTCAACACCACCCACCAGGAGCAGACGGAGTCCCTGTCCATCCAGGCGGCGGCGCTCCAGGAGACCCAGGTCACGGCGCAGGAAATCAAGCAGACCTCCCTGGTGGCCGCGCAGAAGGCCGAGGATGTGCTGCGGCAGGCCGAGCGCGCGGACGCGATCGGCCGCTCCGGAGAGGTGGCGCTCGAGCAGAGCCTCTCGGACATGCGGGACATCCAGCAGGAGGTGGCGCAGATGGCCCAGAGCATCCGCGCCCTGGATGAACAGGCCAGGCAGATCGCCCACATCACCACCACGGTGAAGAGTCTGGCGGACCGCTCCACCATGCTGGCGCTCAACGCCGCCATCGAGGCGGTGCGCTCGGGCGAGCATGGCAGGGGCTTCGCCGTGGTGGCCCGCGAAATCCGCAGCCTCGCGGACCAGTCCATCAAGGCCACCCACAACGTGCAGAGCATCCTCCAGGATCTGAGCTCCGCCATCCGGTCCACGGCCGACCGGTCCGAGAGCGGTTCCAGCAGGGTGCTCGACAGCGCGAAGCAGTTGAGGGCCTTCGGTGACAACATCCGGCAGTTGTCCGGCATCGTGCGGGACAACGTGAACTCGGTGCGGCAGATCTCCGCCGCCGTCACCCAGCAGAACCAGGGCATCGGTCAGATCTTCCAGGCGGTGAATTCGCTCACCGATGTCATGGATCAGACGATGACGAGTCTGCGCACGAGCGACGAAGCGGCGGAACAGATGCGCCACGTGGCCTCGCGGGTGTCGTCCGCCGTCTGGGAGCAGGACTGGAACGCGGAGGGCGGGCAGCCCAAGCCCAAGCCCAAGGCGTCCTAACCCGCGAGCGCCAGCACCCGTCCGGAGTCATCCGCCTCCAGGAGCGCCGTCAGGTGCATGGGCGGTGCTCCCAGGCCCGGCGGGAGCGCTCCCGTTTCAATCGTCAGCCGCAGGGCCAGCCCGTGCTCCCGGGTGTCGAGCAGCACCGGCCGCACCGCCACCTGCCGCAGGGGCGCGCGCAGGCCCACGCCCCACACCTTGAGCACCGCTTCCTTCAATGCCCAGGCGGCGGTGGCCGTCTCCATCCGCCCCGCGCACACGGCGGCGTAGCCCTCGTGCTCACCCGGCGCGAAGGCCTCCTCCAGGAAGGCCGCGCCCGCTTCCACGGGTTGCTCCAGGTCCACCCCCAGCGGCTCCCCGCGCGAGAGCGCCGCCACCGCGAGTCCTCCGGAATGGGACAGGGAGAGCGCGAGTCCCCGCTCGGGCGCGAGGAAGGGCCGTCCCGCGTCTGGCGTGTCCTCGCGGGTCCGTACCTCCGCGGTGGCACCGGGCGCTAGCAGCGCCAGGGCCCGGTGCGCGGCGATGCGGCCCGCCACGAATTCCCGCCGCCGTTTGTCCGTCCGGCAGCGCGCGAGCCCCTCGCGCTCGAGCGTGGACAGAGTGGCGGCGTCCCCGGCGCCCACGTCCGCCCAGCCGAGCACCACCTCCCGCCCACCGGGGAGCCACAGCCGCTCAGCCCTCCGCACTCCGGCGCTCTCCCCGGCGCAACCGCCGGAACCACAGTCCCGTGCCTCCGAGCAGCAGCGCGCCGTCCTCGCCGTGCACCTCGAAGTCATAGAGGACGTCATCTCCCTCCGCGCGCGTCATCCGCGCCCGGACGTGTCCCGACTCGCCCAGGCTCCGGGGGCGCCCCCGCTCCAGGTAGTCCACGCCCATGGGCACCGACACCAGGTTGTTGTGGTGGCCGTCCCAGTTGGCCGCCACCTGGAAGGCGGCGTCGAGCAGGAGCGGATCCAACTGGAAGTGCGGCCGCGCCACGTGGGTGAAGATGTCGCGCTGCCGGGGCGCGCGGATGATGCCCTCCACCTCGGTCTCGCCCACGTAGACCCACTCGGCGCGGCAGAAGAGCGGACCCAGGTACAGCGGCTCCTTGGCCAGGTGGAAGATGGAGCGCGCGCGCGAGCCGGGCAGGGCCTCGGGCAGCTTGCCCTCGCTCAGCTCCAGCGGGGGCGGGGGCCCGAGCACGAAGATGCCCTGCTGGTGGATGCGGCGCTGGGTCTGCTCGGAGCGTCCGCCGAGGGCCAGGTCGCTCGTGGATTCGACGTAGAGCGTGACCTCGTCGCCCTCCTGCTTGAGGACCTGGGCGGTGAGGGTGACGTGCACGGGCTTGCCCCGGGTGCGCGTGCCCACCGTCGGGCCCTTGAAGAACTTGAGCGGCGTTTCGATGCGCAGGTTCTCCGCGCGCAGCACCGCCAGGTCCGGCCGGAAGAGGGCCGCCACCTCGGCCAGCATCTCGAAGCCAAAGGTGCCGGGCATGATGGGAATGGAGTCCAATTGGTGCTGGAGCACGAATGGATCCGTCGAGAGATCGAACGTGCGCGTGGCGATGAGCCCCTTGCGGTCATGGTCCTCCACGCAGTCGAGCATCGGGTAGTCCGAGGGCACGAGCAGGAAGCCCCGATCGTCATAGACGGTGCGCGCGTCCGGACCGTCCGCGCTGGCGCCCAGGAAGGGCCACTCGCGGAAGAGCCGTTCCTCGAAGATGGCCACCTCGCGCTCGGTGTGGCCGAGCAGCAGCTCGTTGATGAACCAGTAGGAGCCCTCGGCCGGGCTGATGAAGGAGACGCCGGTGCCCTGCACCACCTCGCGGTTGCGCGCCGCGGCGCCCACGCTCTCCCAGGCCGTCCAGTCGATGGTGACGCAGCGCGTGTGGGGCCGGGCCCGGTGCGCGTACGCCATGGCGCACTTGCTCATCAAGTCGTTGGCGGCGCTGTAGTCCGCCTGGCCCTTGTTGCCGAAGCGGCCCGCGCCGGAGCCAAAGCACATCATCAACTTCAGGTCGTCGCGCCGCGTGGCCTCCAACAGGTTGATGAGGCCGAGCACCTTCACCTCCATCGTGGCGGACACGACGCCGGTCGTCTTGTCGGGCAGGCTCTTGGAGGCCTCCACCATGGCGCCATGCACGACGCCGTCGATGTGGCCGTGGTACTCGCGCACCCGGTCCACCATGGCGCGCACGTCCGCGGCGTTGCGCACGTCGCACAGCTCGTACTCGATGGGCAGCCCTTGCGCGTACACCTCCTGGAGGTTGCGCCACAGCTCGCGCGCCCGCACGCAGGTCTCGAAGGACTCGTTGAAGCGCACCATGGTGAGCCCCGGCTCCTCCTTCTTGCGCCGCCGCAGCTCCTCCTTGCGGTAGGTGTCGAAGTCCTCGTCGTCCATCGACAGGTAGGGCTCGTCACCCGTGGGCGCGGGGGTGCGTCCGGTGACGATCACCTTCGGACCCAGCCTCGCCACCGCCTTGGCCACCTCGAACACCGCGCCCCGTCCGCCCCCCGAGAAGAGCAGCACCCAGCTTGGATCCAGTTGACGGGCCTCCTGGCTGTCCTCCGGGGGAAAGTCCGCGCGGCGCAGGCCCACCACGAAGCGGCGGCCGGCCATGTAGCCCACCTCCGTGCGGTCGCTGCCTTCCTCCAGTTCGCGCGCGACCGTCTCCGCCACCACCCAATGCGAGGCGCGCGGCTCGAAGTCGATCGTCTTGGCCACCAGCCCCGGCAGCTCCTGCTTGAGCCCCTTGAGGAAGCCCGCGAGCGAGCCCCCCATCACGTTGCCGCCGTCGCCGAGGAAGCCGAAGTCCCCGCCCATGCTGGTGACGGCCACGTAGCAGGCGGTGCGCTCCACCTGCTCCCCCATGCGCGTGTACAGGGCTCGTCCGGTGCCGTGCCAGCGCGCGGTGGTCTCCGCCATCCGGCGCGCGAAGCGGCTGCTGCCCAGCGTGAGGAAATACTCGGAGGGACCGAAGGCGCCCAGGTCGATGACGCCATCCACGCCGCCCAGCTCATCGCTGGCCAGACGCACCCGCCGCTCCACCTCCAGCGCGTCGGTGATGCCCGTCAACGGCACCGTGCCCACGTTCACGCCCTTGCCCATGAGCAGGCGGCTGAAGGCGGCGACCAGGCCCGGTTCGTCTCCCACGAGCAGCAGCTTCTTGCCCGCCAGCGGGTAGCGCTTCTCCGGGGAGAGCGACAGCGGCACCAGGTCCACGCGCCAGCGCTGGGCCGTGAGTCCGCGGCTGGGCAGGGGATAGCGCGTCGTGGTGGGCGCGGCCGAGGGGACCGACTGGGTCTTGCGATGGCTGTTGTCGTGCTCCTCCAGGAGGAGGTGGTAGTTCGTGCCGCCAATGCCGAACGAGCTCACCCCGGCGTAGCGGCGGCCCTCGCGCGGCGCGGGCCAGGGGCGGCCCTCCAACGACAGGGCGATGGGCAGCTTGTCGAAGGGAATCTCCGCCTTGGGGAACTCGCCGCCGTTCATGGGCGGCAGGATGGCCTCGCTCACCGCGTAGGCGGTCTTGATGAGCGCCAGGATGCCGGAGGCCGACGAGGTGTGGCCGATCTGCGACTTGAGCGTGCCCATGGGCACCGGGTTGTCGCGGCCCCGGCTCTGGAAGGCCTCGCCATAGGCGGCCGCCTCCGTGGTGTCCCCCATGCGCGTGCCGGTGCCGTGCGCCTCGAGCAGGCCCACCTGGTCCGGGTGGATCTTCGCGTCCTCCAACGCGCGCTCCACCGCGCGCGCCTGGCCCCGGGGGTTGGGCGTGAACAGGGTGGTGCCCCGCCCGTCGCTGGAGAAGCCGATGCCGGAGATGACGGCGATGATGCGGTCCTTCTGGGCCTCCGCGTCCTCCAGCCGCTTGATGATGACCGCGCCCGCGCCCTCGGCCGGAACGAAGCCGTCCGCGCGATCATCGAAGGGGAAGGTGCCCCGGGGCGAGAGAATGCCGAGCACGGCCAGGGCGGCGGCGTACTCGGGCACCAGGTTGAAGGCCACGCCGCCAGCCACCACGACGTCGGCGTCATGATTGGCCAGCGCGAGCATGCCCGCGTGCACCGCCGCCGGGGAGCTGGCGCACGCGGCGTCCGTCGTCATCACGCCGCCGCTGAAGTCGTGCAGGGCGGCCAGCCGGATCGCGCCCGCGAGCCCCGAGTAATACTGGGAGGTGTTCTCATCCAGCGGGGGGACGGTGCTGAGCACCCGCTGGCGGACCGCGTCGAGCAGCGGGGCCGTCTGGGCGTCGGTGAGTCCCTGGCCGCGCAGGGCCTCCGCCGCCAGCCGCAGGTAGCGCTCACAGACGAAGCGCACCTCGACCTCGAATTCCTTGGCGCGCACAGGAAGCTGGCCCACCACCACCTGCACGCGCTTGCCGTCCCAGAGGCCGGGCTCATGGCCCGCCTGGGTGAGTGCTTCCTCCGCCGCCTTGACGAAGAGGGGGACGGCGGGATCCAACGCCGCGGCCTGGGCGGGGGGCAGCTTGAGCCAGCGAGGCTCGGCGGGAGGAATGTCCACGGTGCCGGCCAGGCGGGGCACCACGTCCTGGTTCTTGATGAGCGCGCCCAGGGTGCGCGAGACGTCGAAGCGCGAGGGGGGCAGGTCCCCGATGGCGTCCGCCTTGGAGAGCGTGTTGCTCCAGAGCGCCGGGGCATCCGGCGCCCCCGGGGCGAGCGCCCCCATGCCGACGATGGCGAACTTCTGGGCGGGCGGGCGCACGGGGCGGATGTCCGTCCAGGCCTCGCGCGTGGGCGCGGGCCCGAGCAGCGCGTGCCAGGCCATGTTGCTCCACCCCAGGGAGCTGACACCCACGCAGGCGCGCGGGGGCAGCTTCTCCGGACGGGTGAGGAAGTGCAGCTTCCCCTCCTCCCCATAGCGGGGGGTGGTGAGTCCGGCCACGGGCGCGCACACGCCCGCGTGCAGGGACAGCGCCGCGCGCATCACCGACACCAGGCCGCTGGCCGCCTGCTGGAAGCCAATCTGGGGCGTCGCGGTGGACACCGTCAGGGGCTCGGCGCGGGTCGCGCAGAACGCGGCCTTGAGGCCGAGCAGCTCCTGGTCCTCCAGCCCGGGCACGCCGCAGGCCTGCAACTCCAGGTGCCGCACCTGCTCCGGCTCCACCTCGCCCAGCTCCAGGCAGGCGCGCGCGGCCCGGTCCACCATGCGCGACATGCGCGACAGGCCCTGCTTGAGGTTCACCTCCGAGGAGACACCGTGGAGGACGGCGTAGATGCGCTGCTTGTCCGCGAGCGCGTCATCCAACCGGCACAGCACGAGCGCCACGGCGCCCTCGCCCGGCAGGGTGCCCGCGGCCCGTCCATCCAGCGAGAGCACTTCCTCCTGGGCGAGCCAGCCGCGCGCCGCCAGCAATCCGAAGGACGAGGGGCTGAGCAGCGGGGCCACCGCGCCCACCACCGCCACGTCACACTGTCCGAGCTGCAGCGAGAGCGACGCCATCCGCAGCGCCGCCATGGACGAGGCCGTGCCCGCGTCGACCGCCAGGTGTCCACCCCGCGTGTCCAGCAGCGAGGACAGGCGGTTGGCCACCATGGTGGCCGTCATGGGCACCGTCTCGGTGATGATGGGCGGGGCGTGCTGCTCCACGTGCCGCGCGACGGCTTCCAACAACTGGGGGCCGTCGGGGCGGCCCTGGAAGAGCGCGGCCAGGTGTTCGCGGAACTCGGGGGTGCGCAGGCGCAGGGCCTGATCGATCTTCACGTCCACGCCCAGGCCGGTGGAGCCCAGGTAGATGGCGCACCGGGCCCCCGGGCTCTTGTCCGGGCCGTAGCCCGCGTCCTGCGTGGCCTGCAGGAGCGTGAGGTGCAGCAGCCGCTCCATGCGGTGCATCTTCTCCACGTGGGTGGGCGGCAGCCGGAACTGCTTCCAGTCCTTGCCCTCCTCGGGAACGAAGCCACCCACGAGCGGATGGCGCATGGGGAGCCCGGCGCTCCAGTCCTCGGGGGCTCGCGTCAGGGAGCGCATGCCCTCCAGGGATTGATTCATGAAGCGCGCGGGCGTGTCGGCGCCGGGCAGGCGGCAGCCGAGTCCGATGATGGCCAGGGGGATGTTCGTGGAGGAGGTCATCGCGGGGAGAGGTTCTTGACGAAGGACTGCCAGGTGACGCGGGGCGGGGCGCGCGTGGCCTCGTCCAGGGGCAGGGAAGCCATGCCGATGCCACGCAACTCGAGCACTGGGATGCCGTCCTGGCCGAGCAGTTGCGCGTCGAAGGAGGCCAGACCGTTGCCCGCGCCACACAAGCGCGCGTCGCACAGCAGCCGCTCGTCGCGCCGGGGCATGCGGTACCAGGTGGCCTCGGAGAGGGCCATCTCGCGAGCGCCCTCGCCCGCGAAGGCGTACCAGAGCCACTTGGTCAGGTGCAGCGCGCCCTCGAGCGCGGCGGGCGCCACCTGGATGCGGCTGGAGGGCAGGATACGGGCGAGCGCGCGCGGGTGGACGAGGCCCCCCTGGATGCGGCCCAGCTCATACAGCCGGGCCCAGGCGACGACCTGGAGCGACTCGGGGATGCGCTCACCCAGGCCTCCCGCGGAGGCGTAGAGCTGCCGTCCATTCTGCGGAGGGTCCGCCCGGGGCGCGAGCTGCTGGTGCTGGGGCCAGGGCGCGGGCCCATAGGCTTGTCTGAACTGGAGCGTGGCGCGGCAGACGGGAATGGGCTCCTCGCCGCTCTCCTCGGGGGCCGCCGCTCCGGCGGTGACGGGCTCCATCGACAGGAAGACGGACACCTCGCCCTCGCTCTCGCGGCGCGCCCGTCCCACCAGCCGCGCGGCGGGAGTGCTCTCCGCGGCGCGCAGGAACCAGTGCACGTCCCGCATCCCCACCAGCACCCGGTCCGGGTACACGAGCGCGCCCACCTCGGCCAGGAACTCCAGCTCCAGGGACGCGGACAGGGGGCGGCCCTCCGCGTCCAGCTCCGTGGGCAGGCGCACCTCGCGTTTGGCCACCGCGTTCTCGCCGCGGAAGACCTCGGAGACGTCCTCCAGCAGCGGGTATTGCGAGGTGTCGGGTTGCACGTCCTATCGGTCCTTGCGCAGGTGCTGGACGAGCTCGCCCAACGTGCGCACCTGGCCCGTGTCGGGCGAGGGGGCTCCCAGCCGTGACGCCACCGCGTGGCCCAGCCGGCTCAGCTCCTCGCTCCGGGCGCCCACCTGCCGCAAGTCCAACGCCAGGAGCGCGTCGCGCACCGTGCGCTGTCCTCCGGCCTCCACGCGCCGGGGCGCCTCCTGGGGGAGGGACGCGGGCGGGGGCGCCGAGGCCTTGGCGGGGCTCGGGGCGGCGGAGCTCGGGGCGGGGTTTCCCTTCGCCATCCGCGCGCGCTCGACGATGTGGTCGATGGCCTTGCGCAGGGTGTTGAACTCGCGCAGGGAGCGGGCGGGGTCGCACGTCGCGCCGAAGGCCTCGCGGGTGCGCGCGAAGATGTCCACCTGCTTCACGGTGTCGATGCCGAGGTCGGCCTCCAGGTCGAGGTCCAGCTCCAGCATGTCCTCCGGGTAGCCCGTCTTGGCCACCACGGTGTCCATCAGCACGCGCCGTACCTCGGCCTCCAGCGTGATGGACTTCTGCACCGTCGTGACGGGCTGGGACGGCGGAGGCGGAGGCGCGGGCGGCGCGCTGGCCGCGGGGGCGGCCTGCCGGGGCGCCTCACCGCTCGCGGCCAGTCCCGTGCGCAACTGCTCCACCAGGGCGATGATGGCATCGAACGTGCGCAGGTTCTCCGGCCGGGCGCCCGAGGCATCCACGCCGAACTCCCGGCCCAGGGCCAGGGCGATCTTCAATGCGGTGGCTGGCTCGAGCAGACCCTCCAGGGGCATGCCGAGCAGCACCTGTTCGACGCCGGCCTCACCGCCCGCGCTGTCCGCGGAGAGTTGCCCCACACCATTGACGAAGGTGTATCCCACCATGCGTTTGAACTGTTCCATGTCACCTACCTTGGGGTGAATCGACGCGACGGCACCATGGGTCCTGCCCTTGAGTGTCTCGCGGGTGAATTGGGTGAGGGACCACTTGGGCCCCGCTTCGATGAAGATGCGCGCGCCCCGGCGGTGCGCCTCGCCGAGCGCCTGCCGCAGCCGCACGGGCTCGACGAGCTGGCTGCCGAGGAACGTCGGATAGTCCTCCAGGGGCCGCCCGTCGTAGTCCTCGCCGTCGATGGTGGACACGATGCACGCGGAGGGCGCGCGGAACGTCACGCCGCGCAGCACGTTCTCATAGATGGGCCGGGCCTCCGCGATGAGCGCCGAGTGGTAGCCGTGGGAGACGGCGAGCACCGTGCAGTCGATGGCCTTCTCGGCGCAGCGCTCCTGGATCCGGAGCATCGCCTCGCGATCCGCGGACACGATGCAGGCGCGCGGCCCGTTGTCCGCGGCCAGCGTGGCGTAGCCGGGCAGGCCCGCGAGCAGCTCGGGGACCTGATCGGAGGAGCACGTGAGCGCCAGCATCTGTCCGGACCTGCCGGGAGGCAGCCCCAGCACGGCCCGCGTGCGCCCGAGGATGGCGCGCAGGGCTTCCGCCAGAGACAGGCCACCCGAGGCCACCAGCGCCGCGAGCTCGCCCGCGCTCTGGCCGACGAGCACCTCCGCGCGGATGCCGTGGGCGCGCAGCAGGCGGTAGAGCGCCACGTTGACGAGCAGGACTGCCGCGTGGATGTCCTCGTCGTTCTGCTTGTAGCCCTTGGCGTCCTCCGTGAAGAAGCAGCTGGTGAGCGTGTGTCCGGTGAGGGGCAGGTAGACGCGGTCCGCCTCCTCGAGCGTGGCGGCCACCACCGGGTAGGCGCGCGCGAGCGGACGCAGCATGTTGGCGTACTGGCCGCCCTGGCCCGGGAAGGTGATGGCCACCGGAGCGCCGCGCAGGGGCGAGTCCGGGCCCGCCGCGAAGATGCCGGACTGGTTGAGGAACTCCAGGTCCCCGCCCATCTCCAGCGCCTTGCGCAGGAAGTCGCGCTTCTTGCGCAGCTCCTCGCGGGTGCGCGCCGTGAGGGCCACGCGGTAGGGCCCCTCGGGCGTCTGGCGCGTGTCCTCCAGCGCGCCCGTCTGCTCGCACATCCTGTCCAACCGCTCCAGGCAGGCGCGCGCGTCCGCGCCGGCGACGGCGAGCAGCCGGGGCTCCACCTCGGCCGGCTCTCCCTGCTCCTTCTCCTCTTTGCTCTCCTCCTTGAGGGGCTTCGGGGCCGGGGCGCGGTACTCCTCCAGGAGGGTGTGGAAGTTGGCGCCGCCCACGCCGAAGGAATTCACGCCGGCGCGGCGGGGGCCTCCGTCCGCGGGGGCGGGCCACTCGCGCGGCGTGGTCACCACCTCGATGCCCTGGGGAACCTTGGGGTTGCGCGGCTCGCTCTTGAGCGAGTGGGGCAGGCGGTGCTCGCGCAGGGCCCGGGTGACCTTGATCATCCCGGCCACGCCCGCCGCCGCGTTGAGGTGGCCGATGTTGGACTTCACCGAGCCGATGAGCAGGGGCTGGGGACGGCCCTCGCCATAGGCGTTGTGGATGGACTTCGTCTCCACCACGTCGCCGAGCGCGGTGCCCGTGCCGTGGCACTCCACGTAGTCCACGCTCGGCGGCGCCACGTTGGCGGCGGCGAGGGCCCGGCGCATGGCGAGCGTCTCGCCCATCTCGCTCGGCGGCAGCACCGAGCGGCCCTTGCCGTCACTGGAGCCGGCCACGGAGCGGATGACGGCGTGGATGCGATCGCCATCGCGCTCGGCGTCCGAGAGCCGCTTGAGCACGAGGATGCCCGCGCCCTCGCCGGGCACGAAGCCGTCCGCGTTCTGGGAGAAGGGCGAGCTGCCCCGGGCCGACAGGGCGTTGAAGCGGCAGCCGGCCACGTAGAACTCGGGCGACATGTCGCACCACACGCCGCCGGTGAGCACCACATCCGCCTCGCGGTGCTGCAACAGCTTCCAGGCGGCGTGGAGCGCGGAGAGGGAGCTGGCGCACGCCGCGTCCGTCATCATGTGCGGCCCGTGGAAGTCGTACAGCGCCGCGATGCGGCCGGCGTTGAGACAGCCCAGGTAGCCGGTGAGGGTGTCCTCGCTGATGGGCGGCAGGCCTTCCTTGTAGCGCTCCTCCGCGGAGCGCAGGAGCGGGCCCCACGCGGACTCGGGCAGGCCGGACTTCTCCAGCGTCTCGCGCAGCTCCTGGGCGAACTCGGCCCAGCGCACGCGCGCGTCGGTGAGGAACTTGATGCCCTGGTTGGGCAGGAAGCCGAGCGAGATGGCCACCCGGTCCCGGTCCCACTTGTCCGGCGCGTAGCCCGCGTCCTTCAGGGCCTGCTCGGCGCTGATGAGCGTCACCACGTGCGAGGGATCCAACGACGCCCAGGCCGCGGGGGGAATCCGCATCTCCAGCGTGGGTGGAGGCACCTTCTCCAGCCAGCAGCCGAGCTTCGTGTACGAGCGCTCCGGACGGTCCGGGTGCACGTAGCGCTCGGTCTTCCATCGCTCGGCGGGCACCTCGCGCGTGGCGTCGTGGCCCTCGAGCAGCCGCTTCCAGAGCGATTCCACGTCCGGGGCATCCGGGAACATGCCGCCCATGCCGATGATGGCCAGGGGCTCGCTCGGGCGCCGGCGCGGCGCGCTCGGGCGGGAGGGGCTCGGGCGCCACGCCTCCAGCACCGCGTGGTAGTTGTTGCCGCCGAAGCTGAAGGAACTCACGGCCGCGAGGGGCGCGGGGCCCGGGCGGAAGGACTGCGCCTTGCGCGGCACGAAGAAGGGCGTGCGCTCCAGCTCCAGCCGCGGGTTGACGCGCTCCACGCCCGGCTGGGGGGGAATCTGCCCGTGGTGCAGGGCGAGCACGGCCTTGAGCAGGCCCGCCGCGCCGGCGCCCGCGCGCAGGTGGCCGATGTTGGCCTTCACCGAGCCGAGCGCGATGGAGTTGCCCTCCGCGGCGGCGTAGACGCTCGCCAGGGCCTGCACCTCGCTGGCGTCTCCCACCTGGGTGCCCGTGGCATGGCACTCCACGTACTGCACGCCGGTGGGATCCACCCCGGCGTCATCGAGCGCGCGGCGCATGGCCAGCGCCTGGCCCTCGCGCCGGGGCGACACGAGCGACTTGCCCCGCCCGTCGGAGGAGCCGCCCACCCCGCGCAGCACCGCGTAGATGGTCTCGCCGTCGCGCTGCGCGTCCTCCAGACGCTTGAGGGCGAAGAGCGCCACGCCCTCGCCCAGGAGCGTGCCATCCGCCTCGTCGGAGAAGGGCCGCACATGGCCCTTGCTGGACATGCCGCCGAGCTTGGAGAAGGCGATGAACTCCAGCGGCGACAGCATCTCGCTCACGCCGCCGGCCACCGCCAGGTCGAACTCCCCGTCGCGCAGTCCGCGCACCGCCAGGTCCAGGGCCGCCAGGGACGAGGAGTAGCCCGCGTCCACCGTGTAGTGCGCGCCCTTGAGATCGAACTGCATGTTGATGCGCCCGACGGCCACGCTGGCCGAGGAGCCCAGGACGTTGTCGTCGCTGCACTCCTTGAGGCGCGCGCGCAGGCGCTGGGCGGTGGTGTCCAGCACTTCCTGTTGCCGGTGGAGGGGCAGGGCGCGGAACGCGTCGGTGGTGCGCACCGCGTCCAGCATGTCCTCGAGCCGGATGTGCATCCCGCTGTCGCGCTGGTTTCCCAGGCTGGTGGCGCCGAGGATGATGCCGGTGGTGTCCTGGGGCAGGACGCGCACCTCGGAGAGCGCCTGGACGCCCGCGTCGAGGAGCATCCACTGCATCGGGTTGACCTTCTGGGTGTCCGCGGGCGGCACCTTGTACTTGCGCCAGTCGAAGACGAAGTCGGTGACGAAGCCGCCCAGTTGCGCGTAGGCGCGGTCCGGCACCGTGCGGTCCGGATGGAAGTAGAGGGAGTGGTCCCACGCACGCGGGGGCACTGGCGCGAGTGACAGGTGTCCCGCGCAGACGCGGGTCCAGAAGTCGGAAACGCGGAGTGCGTTTGGCAGGACACAGCCCAGTCCCACCACGGCGATGGCATCCATAAGGGCTCTCTCTCCAGCCGGGCCCCGCTGGAGTCGGTAGGGGATGGGGCCCTCGGTCAGGAGGCCTGAGCCTAACATGGAGGAAGGGATGCAAAGCAGGATGCCGAGGGAGCGAGCGGCGGCTCGACCCCAGGTGTGGCGGCACGTCGAGCCAGTGCGAGGCGCGAGGACGTCTTCTCACTCCCCGTGAGGTACCGGGAGGAAAACATTCCTTTTCACCTGTCCTCCAATGATCCCGCACCGCATCAGGCCGCTCGTTTGGCCTCCAGCCTGGAGGGCACGGAGGGAAGCCGGTTCGGGGGAAGAGGCCGGGGCGAGGATGGACGCGGACCTACCTTATCGAAGGAGGCATGCCATGGCTTACACGGTGGAGATTCCGAAACAGGAGTGGTTCAGCTACTTCGAGCTCTTGAGCGAACGTGCGGTGAGCCATCCGGTGCGCATGAGCGTGGAGGCGAGCGACCTGGGCGACCAGATCTTGAACCGCCAGCTTCCCCTGGTGGGCATCGACGTGGAGACGAAGGGTCCCGACGCGGGAAGCATCGAGGTGACGTTCGGGGACATGAGACAGGAGTTCATGCACCACGTCGAAGCCCCCAAACAGGTCTTCTTGATGATGGACGACAACGGGAACATCGACTGCATCTGCATGATGACGGAAGACGGGGGCAAGACGCTCCTGTACTTCGAGGGCCAGAAGAAGGTGCCGGCCTGGTTCCACTCGGAGGGGGCCAAGGCCGAGGAGCATCTGTCTGGCCTGTGAGTCCCGTGCCGTCCGCGCGGACGGCCCCGGAAGGGACGGTCCGCGCGGCGACGGGGTTGCTCACGGAGTGCTGGGCGGCTCGATGGGCGGCGGGAGGGTGACGAAGTTGCCGCCCTGCACCTGCCACAACTCCACGGGCGCGGGAGCCTCGCCGTTGGCGTCGAAGTCCAGCTTGCCGCTGGCGCCATCCACGTTGACGCTCCGGCCCGCGGCGAGCTCCGCCACGAGCGGGGTGAAGTTGGTGCTGGTGAGCTGGAGGGCGCCCTGGCCATTGGAGACCTTGGTCAGCCCCTCGGCCATCTTCGGTCCCGTCACCTCTCCACCATTGTTCAGGGCGTAGGACGCGCTCAGGGTCAGCAGGTACATGGCGTCGTAGGCGTTGGAGGTATAGGCGTAGGCGCTCGGGTCCTTCTTGAAGCGGCTCAGGAAGGCGTCCCGGAAGGAGTTGAAGGCCTGTCCCGTGCCCTGCGCGGGGGCGGTGCCGTAGAAGCCCTGCGCCTGGGCGGAAGCCGTGGCGTTGGCCAGCAGGCCCAGGTCCTTCACGCTGTCGGAGAAGAACCAGCGGTGCGCGTCGCGCTTGAGGTTGGGCTGGTTGGCGGCCTCCACGAGGATGTTGGTGACGTCATCCGAGAAACCCACCACCACGGTGAGGTCCGGGTCGTACGCGTTGAGCTCCTGCACCGCGTCCTTCACGTTCCCGCGCCGGGGGTAGGGGATGCTCCGGTTGTCCAACACCGGGGCGACGTTGAGCCGGGTGGCGATGACGTCCTTGAGCCCCTGGCCGTAGGTCTCGTTCACGTACAGGATGCCCACCTTCTTCGGGTTGCCGAAGCGCGAGTCCGTGCCGCGCAGCAATTGCGCGATGACGGCCCCCTGGATGGCGTCCGAGGGCGAGGTGCGCCACACGAGCCCCACCGGCCCCCCGTTCGTGTCCGGCAGCACCGTCAGCTCGGGCGAGGAGGCGCTGTAGCTCATGAGGAGCACGTTGTTGGGAATGGTCACCGACTGGGCCACCGCGTACGACTGGCTGCTGCCCGCCGTCATCACCGCCGAGACCTTCTTCTCCTTCACCAACCAGTCGGCCTGGATCCGGGCGCGCTCGGCGTCTCCTCCGGTGTCACACAGGTACAGGGTGAACTGCTTGCCGTTGACGCCCCGGCCGTTGACCTGCTCCAGCGCGAGCAGCGCGGCGTTGAACGCCTGCTCGTCCGATTCGTCCACGGGCGCGCCCGCTTCCGTTCCGGAGTGGATGGGGAACAGGCCTCCCAGGGGAATGTCCCCCGCCTCGGCGCGGCCGTTGACCTGCCCGCAGCCGGTGGGCAGCGGCAGACACACGCCTTGCGTGCAGACCTTGTCCGCTCCGCACTCGGCGCTCGTCTCACACTCCTCGAGCCCGGCGGCCGTGGTGAAGCTGCACCCGGTGGCCAACACGGACAACACGCCCATCATCAACCGCGTGCGCATCAAAACCTCACCTCCACGCCCGCTCCCGAGCCCGCGGGCGCGGAGATCAACCGCGCCTGCCCGGCGGGAGGCGTGGCGTCCTTGGGATAGAGCAGCACGGCCGCCACGGCGCTCACGATTCCCACGCCGAAGCCAATGTCCGCCAGCAGCGCGTTGCTCCGGGTGGCATCCCGTGCCGTGACCTTGTCGTTCAAGGTGGCCGCGGTGTCGAAGTCCGAGCGCGCCTCGCGCGCCTTCAAGCCGAACACGGTGCCCACGCCCGCTCCCGCCAGCGCCACGCCGCCCAGCGCGAAGGACGTCACCTGCATGCGCCGGCGCGCGGAGAGCGAGTCCTGGTACGCCGCGGCGAGCCGCTGCTGGTTGGCTTCTTCCGCCTTGCGCGCCGTCTCCCGCTCCTGCTGCGCGCGGCGCTGGGCCGTGTCCGCCTCCTCCTGCAGGCGCTTGCGCTCGGCTTCCACCTCGGCGGTGGTCGCCGCCTCCCGCTCCTGTTGCAGGCGCAGCCGGTCCACCGACGAGCGCGCGCGCTTGCGCAACTGCGCGTCATCGCCCTCCGTCATGTACTGCTCGTAGTAGGAGATGGCCTCGTTCGCCTGACCCGCCTGATCGTACGCGCGCGCCATGTTGTAGATGAGCCGGGAGTCGGGGGCGAGCTCGTGGGCCTTCGCGAGCGCCTCGGCCGCCTCCAGGTATTTCTTCTGCTCGAAGAGCTTCTCGGCCTGTTTGATGAGCTCCTTGGGATTGCGCGAGGAACCGGCACGCTGGGCGTGGGCCGGGACGGGGGCGAGCAACAGGGCCGCCAATAGAACGGGAGCCATTCTCATGAACTGAGAGTCTACTCCAAAACAAAGGGGCCGCTCCTTCCCCCGTTGGAGGGGAAGGCGCGGCCCCGGCGCCGAGGGCGGCGGCCCTCAGTTTCCCAGGCGGGAGATGAGCAGCTTGCGTTGCAGGGTCAGGGCCTCGGGGGCCTTGTGTCCCAGGGACTCGAAGAAGGTCTCCTGACTCTTGAGCTCCGTCTTCCACTCATCGGCCTTGATGGAGGTGACGTCGGCGAGCGCTTCCTTGGAGAGATCCAGCCCCTGGGTGTTGAGGCCCTGATCCGAGCGCGGCACCCAGCCGAGCAGCGTCTCTTCCGTGGGCACGCGGCCGTGCACCCGGTTCACGATCCACTCCAGCACGCGCATGTTGTCGCCAAAGCCCGGCCAGATGAACTTGCCGTTCTTGTCCTGCCGGAACCAGTTGACCTGGAAGATCTTCGGCGGGTGGGCAATGGCCTTCTGCATGTCCAGCCAGTGCTGGAGGTAGTCGCCCATGTGGTAGCCACAGAAGGGCAGCATGGCCATGGGGTCGCGCCGCACCACGCCCACCTTGCCGGTGGCCGCGGCGGTCGTCTCGCTGCCCATGGTGGCGCCCAGGAACACGCCGTGCGTCCAGTTGAAGGCCTGGAGCACGAGCGGCACGGTGTTGGAGCGGCGGCCGCCGAAGATGATGGCGGAGATGGGCACTCCCATGGGCTCGCTCGCCTTGGGGCTGAGCGCGGGGTTGTTCCCCATGGGCGCGGTGAAGCGGCTGTTGGGGTGCGCCGCCTTCTCCGGGCTGCCCCGCTTCCAGGGCCGGCCCTGCCAGTCCGTGAGCTCCTCGGGCACCTCGCCATCCATGCCCTCCCACCACACGTCGCCGTCCGCCGTCATGGCCACGTTGGTGAAGAGCGTGTCGCGCGACACGCAGGCCATGGCGTTGGGGTTGCTCTTGGTGTTGGTGCCCGGGGCCACGCCGAAATAGCCGGCCTCGGGGTTGATGGCCCAGAGACGGCCATCCGGACCCTCGCGCATCCACGCGATGTCATCCCCGATGGTCTCCACCTTCCACCCCGTGTACTCCTTGGGCGGAATCATCATCGCGAAGTTCGTCTTGCCACACGCCGAGGGGAACGCCGCCGCCACATACGTCGTCTCACCCCGGGGGCTGGTGACGCCGAGGATGAGCATGTGCTCGGCGAGCCACCCCTCGTGCTGGCCCAGGTAGCTGCCGATGCGCAGCGCCAGGCACTTCTTGCCCAGCAGCACGTTGCCGCCATATCCGCTGCCGAAGCTCCAGATGGTGTTGTCCTGGGGGAAGTGGCAGATGTAGCGGCGCTCCGGGTTCAGGTCCCCCGTGCTGTGCAGGCCCCGGTTGAAGTCGCCCGAATCGCCGAGCATCTCCAGCGCCGCGCGCCCCATGCGCGTCATGATGCGCATGTTGAGCACCACGTAGATGCTGTCCGTCAGCTCCACGCCCACCTTGGCGAAGGGGCTGCCCGGAGGGCCCATGATGTAGGGCACCACGTACATCGTGCGGCCCTGCATGCTGCCGGTGAACAGGTGCGTGAGCTTGGTGTAGGCCGCCTCGGGCTCCATCCAGTTGTTCGTGGGGCCGGCGTCTTCCTTGTTCGTGGAGCAGATGAAGGTGAGGTGCTCCACGCGCGCCACGTCGTTGGGGTTGGAGCGGTGCAGGTAGCAACCCGGGCGCTTCTGCGGGTTGAGCGGGAGGAGGATGCCCTCCTTCACCGCCTGGGCCGTCAAGCGCTGCTTCTCCTCCTCCGAACCGTCACACCACACGAGCCGATCCGGCTGCGTCATCTGGGACATCTTCGCCACCCAGGCCAACAGCTCCGGGTTCTTCGTGGGAGCACTGCCCTGGATCCCTGGGGTTTGGAGCGAAGCCATGGGGACATCTCCTTGTAAAAGGTCCGGCTACCTTTCTGACTCGCCCTTGTAAAAGCAACGACCCGCTTCGGCGGATGTCCCTCTGATGCTCCCTACTTCATTCAATTTTACTAATTGAATCGTGTCTATTCAGAAGCGGACGTTGGAGGTGCGAGGATTTCACCCCACGCGGGCTTGGAGTCAGGCTCTCGTCCCCTCAACATGACCATCGCCATCGTTCTGGGCACCGTGCTGCTGGCCCTGGTGCTCTTCTCCCTCGAAGTGGTTCCGATCGAGGTCAGCTCCCTGGCGATCGTGGCCCTGCTGGCGCTCACGGGGGTGCTCACCCCGGCGCAGGCGTTCGCGGGCTTCAGCAACGACACGGTCATCTTCATCTTCGCCCTGCTCGCCATGACGCAGGGGCTCGCCAGCACGGGGGTGGTGGTGCTCATCGGGCAGCGGCTCGCCTTCTTCTCGCGCTTTGGCCCGCGGACGTTCGTCCTGGCGATGATGGGGCTGGTGGCGGCGTTCTCCTCCGTCGTCTCCAACACGGTGACGACGGCGGCCTTCCTCCCGGTGGCCATCGGCGCGGCGCAGCGGGCCCGAGTGCCCCGGAGCAAGGTGCTGATGCCCCTGGCCTATGCCTCCATGTTGGGGGGCATGGTGCTGCTGTATGGCACCTCCACCAACCTGGTGGTGTCCGCCGCGCTGCCGGGCCTGGGCCTGCGCCCGCTCGGGGTGGCGGAGCTGGCGCCCGTGGGGCTGCCAGTGGCGGTGCTGGGCATCCTCCTGGTGGTGTTCCTGGGGCCGCTGCTGTTGCCGTCACGCGAGGGCCAGGACACGGTGGCGGACTGGACCCTGCGCGACTACCTCACCGAGGCGGTGCTCCCGGCCGATTCGCCCTACGTGGGCAAGCCCCTGGCGGAGATCTCCGAGGGGCTGGGGTTGCGTGTCATCGGGCTCATCCGCGCCGGGCGCGCGCTGTCGGCGGTGCCGACGCACCAGTTGGAGGGGGACGAGCGGCTCATCATCGAGGGCAGCCGCGAGGAAATCCTCCGGGTGAAGGAACTCCGGGGCATCGAGCTGCGGCCGGACGTGCGGTTGTCGGACACGGACCTGCGGCCCGAGGACACGCTCCTGGTGGAGGCGAGCGTGCCCCCGGACAGTCCGCTGGTGGGACGCGGCCTCAAGGAGACGTTCTTCCTGGAGCGCTACGGCCTGGTGGCGCTGGGGCTGCACCGCAGGCCCGCCATCCAGCGGCTCACGAAACTGCAACTGCTGGGTCGGCACAGGCAGGCCCACTCCTTGTCCTCGCTTCCCCTGTCGGTGGGGGACGTGCTGCTCCTGCGGGGGGCTCGCGAGCGGGTGCGGGAACTGACCGACGGGGCTCAACTGCTCGTGTTGGGGGACATCGACTACCAGCCCTCGCGCCAGGGCAAGGGACTGCTGGCGGTGGGCATCTTCCTGGGCGCGCTGCTGCTGGGCACCTTCGAGGTGGTGCCCCTGTCGGTGGCCGGTCTGGTGGGGATGCTGACGATGATCCTCTCCGGGTGCGTGGACGCGCGCCGCGCCTTCCGGGTGGACTGGCGCGTGGTGTTGCTCATCGGTTGCATGATGGCGCTCGGCGTGGCCATGGAGGAGAGCGGAGCGGGGCGCTTTCTCGGCGACCTGGCGGCGGGGCTGGGGCGCTATGGGGGCCCGCGCCTGGTGATGTTCTCGATGATGGTGCTCACCGTCCTGCTGTCCGCCCCCATGAGCAACCAGGCCGCGGCGCTGGTGATGTTGCCGGTGGCCCTGGCCGCCGCGGCGAAGCTCGGCGTGGACGCGCGGCCTTTCGCCATCGCGGTGACGCTCGCGGCGAGTTGCTCCTTCATCACCCCGCTCGAGCCGAGCTGCGTGCTGGTGTTCGGCCCCGGCCACTACCGCTTCTCGGACTTCTTCCGGCTCGGCACGCCCCTGACGGCCGTGATGCTCGCCGTTCTCGTGGTGGCGGTGCCCTGGGTGTGGCCCTTCTAGGGGCGGTGCTCCCGGCGCACGCCCCTCGCGCCGGGCACTCGAGGCACCGGCGCGAGGGATTCGCGGCTGTCGCGTGACGCGCTCAGCCGCAGGTGTACGTCCAGCGGCAGTTGTTCGACAGGCACTCGTTGTTGTTCGAGCACAGGGCGCCCTTGGCCTTCTTGTTCTGGCAGGTGCCCGTGTTGAGGCCCCAGCCGCAGTACTGCTGGGCGCCGCAGTCGTTGTCGCCATCGCAGATGCAGCTGCCGGTGATGTTGCCGCAGTCCAGGGAGGTGCACTTGGCGCTCACGCACTCCTCGTTGAAGCGGCACGTGTCGCCGAGCACCTTGGAACTGGGGGCGTAGGCCTTGCCGCAGATCTGCGGGTACTGCGCCTCGCGGGTGGCCTTGGGCACGTAGGTCGCCACGCCGCTGGTGTCGATGTCCGCCGCCGCGTCCGCCATGCCCGTGCGCGTGGACTGCGCGCGCTCCCACATGCGCAGGAAGGTCTCCGACGAGCCCTCCAGGCCCGTGGTGTTGGCGCCCAGCTGCTTGAGGTCGCGCAGCAGGTCCGGCAGCAGGCCCACGTGCGCCAGGCCGTACTGGTCGAAGTCGGTGCCCAGGCGGGGGGGTCCGGACACGCGCTGCTGCGCGGCCTGGGCATCCGCCTCGGCCTTGAAGCCCGCCGAGCACGCGCCGTACGAGCCGAAGCGCGGACGCGTCTGCTGGATGAAGCCGTTGAGGTCCGCGCCGAACGCCATGGGCACCTTCAGGCCCTGACGGCCGAACTCGTACGCCTGGGCGAAGGAGCGCGTCGAGCCCTGGCAGCTGTTGGCGATGGGCGTGCGCGTGTAGTCGCGCGTCTCGTCATGCGCGGTGCGCAGGCCGAAGATGCCGCCGGACTGGCGCACGTAGCGGATGACCGAGGCGGGCGTCGTCTTCTCGTTGGCGGCCAGGTCCGGGCTCATCACCTCGCGGAAGTGTCCGTGGGAGATGTAGACGGGGTAGTAGGTGTTGCCGCGCGTCAGCGCGACGGTGTCCTCCACGGTGCGCTCGGACATGTGGGCCAGGTCGATGAGCATCCCCTTGGCCATCAGCTCCTGCACCAGCGCCTTGCCCTCGGCCGTCAGGCCCTTGACGTTGCGGCAGTTGGCGTCCACGTCGAAGCCCAGCGTGAAGCCCGGGCCCGTGACGCCGCAGTCGGTGTCGATGTGGCAGTTCTCCAGGAACTGGGCCGCCTGGAAGATGGCGTTGTGCAGCGCCGCGCCACCGAAGCGGTTGTCCAGCTGGTGCACGGGCTGGATGGAGCGCACGCCCAGGTTGTAGAAGCGGTTGAGCTCCGAGCGCCAGTCCTTGGTGCCGAACAGCTTGCTCACCTCGATGGAGAGCACCATGGCCAGCTTGCCCGAGGCGATGATCTGCCGGGCGTGCGCGGGCGACAGGGCGATCTCCGCCCAGGCCGTGCGCGCGTCGAAGTCCTTGGCCATCTGGATCTGCACCTCGACGTCCGTCATCTCGTCGCAGGGGCGCTTGAGGTTCTGGTAGGGCAGCGCGCTGCACAAGAAGCCGTTGCTCACCAGGGACACCGTCACGATCGACAGGCCTCCCAGGTGCGCCTGGCGCAGCGAGCCCTCGAAGGCCTGCTGGTGCGCGATGGTGTCCCAGCGCGGCCACTGCGTGTTCACCTGCTTGCGGCCCAGGTGCAGGCCCGTGTCACCCTCCGTGCCCTCGATCTTCCCGATGAACTCCGAGGCCACCGCGCCGCCCACGCCGAACATGCTGTTGAGGACGGGCACGCCGCTCAGGTCCAGCGCGCCCGAGTTGGGGCACAGGTTGAGCATGTTGCTCAGGTCCATGCGCACGCGGGCGTGATCACTCTCGGGCGCGCCGCCGTCGCAGCTCACCATCGTGCCGGTGTGGCTGCCGTGGAACCAGCCACCGCTGAATGCCTCCTCGGCGAACATGTGGTGGTGCAGTTCCGCGAAGCCCGAGACCGCCACCTTCTGCTCCACCGTGGCGGGGTCCTCGACGAGCGCGTCGGGCTGCGTCTCGTCCACCGGGTTACACCCCTGCATCAGGGCGAGCATCGACAGCAGGGCCAAGGGTCGTCGGTTCATACGCGACATTTCCTCTCTGAGTGAAAGAGGGCCGCATACCAACCCGGGCCTAAACGGAAAATCAAGTGAAGACAGGCATAAGGGAAAGGGGGAGGGTGGGGCGGTGTGCCCTCGCCTCCCCCTTTTTCCTACAACAGCTTGTCGAGGGTGATGGGCAGTTCCCTCACGCGCTTGCCGGTGGCGTGGAAGATGGCGTTGGCCACGGCGGCGGCGACGCCCGTGGTGGCGATCTCACCGATGCCCTTGATGCCCAGCGGGTTGACGTGGGGATCGTTCTCCTCGACGAAGTGCACGTCGATGTGGGGCACGTCCGCCTGCACGGGCACGTGGTATTCGGCGAGGTCCGCCGTCATCACGCGGCCCGTCCTCGGGTCGCGCAGCGTCTCCTCGGTGAGCGCCATGCCCAGGCCGAAGATGACGCCGCCGGAGATCTGGCTGCGCGCCGTCTTGGCGTTGAGGATGCGGCCGGCGGCCATGGTGGTGACGATGCGGCTCACCCGCGCGGTGCCCAGGGCCTCGTCCACGCGCACCTCGATGAAGTGGGCCCCGAAGGAGTGCGAGCTGTACTTCTTCTCCTCGGGCTTGGGCGCCGCGTCGCCCTTGCCTTCCACGTGGGGAAGGTTCTGGCGCGCGAGGAGCTGGGCATACGTCTCGCCCTTGTTCTTGTCCTTGCTGGAGAAGAGCCGTCCGTCCTCGGTGAGGACGTCCTTCTCGGCCAGGCCGCTCAGGGGTGACTGCTTGTCCGCCACGGCGAGCTGGATGAGCTTCTTGCGCGCCTCGGCGGCGGCGGTCTGGACGGCGGGCGAGGCGGAGGCGGTGGTGGAGGAGCCACCCGCGAGCGGGCCGAGCGGCAGGAGGCTGTCGCCCATCTCCATGCGCACCTTCTGCACGGGCAGGCCCAGGGCCTCGGCGGCCACCTGCGAGAGCACGGTGTAGGCGCCCGTGCCCAGGTCCGAGGCGCCGCACTGCACGAGCGCGGTGCCGTCCGGCATCACGCGCGCCAGGGCGGCGGCCGGCGAGCGCATGGCGGGGAAGGTGGCGGTGGCCATGCCCCAGCCGATGAGCACCTCCCCGTCCTTCATGGAGCGGGGCTGGAGGGGACGCTTGGCCCAACCGAAGCGCTCGGCGCCCGAGCGGTAGCACTCCAGCAGGGACTTGCTGGACCAGGGGTGGCCGTGCTCGGGATCCTTGTCCGCGTGGTTGATGCGCCGCAGCTCCAGCGGATCCATCTTCAGCGCATGGGCGAGCTCGTCCATCGCGCTCTCCAGCGCGTAGGTGCCCGGGGCCTCGCCCGGGCCGCGCATGAAGGTGGGCGTGCCCGTGTTCAGACGCGCCACCTGCTGGGACGTGGTCACGTTGGGGCAGGCGTAGAGCATGTTGCTCACGCCGGTGAAGAGCTCGGCGAAGCTGTCCTGCTCGGACACCTCGGACAGGCCCGTGTGGCGCAGGGCGGTGAGCTTGCCCTTGGGACTGGCGGCGAGCTCCACCTTCTGCACCGTGTGGGGCCGGAAGCCCACCAGGGTGTTCATCTGCCGGCGGGTGAGCACCAGCTTCACCGGCCGGTTCACGTGCTTGGCGGCCAGGATGCTCAGGGCGATGTGCGACCAGGGCAGCGCCTTGCAGCCGAAGCCTCCGCCGATGTAGCGCGAGAGGACGCGGATGTTCTCCTGCGGCATGCCGAGCAGGACGGAGAGGAACTGCCGCATGAAGAAGACGCCCTGGTTGGCATCGTAGATGGTGAGGTGCTCGGGGTCGTCCCAGACCGCCACGGTGGCGTGGGGCTCCATGGGGTTGTGCGTCTCGGTGGGCGTCGTGTACGTGGCCTCCACGCGCACGGGGGCCGCCTTGAGCGCCGCCGCCACGTCTCCGCGCGTGTGTCCCGGCGGCGGGCCGCCGAAGACGCCCGGGGCGGGCTCGGTGCGCGCCTTGCTCAGGTCCAGGGCCGCGGGCTTGTCCACGTAGGTGGTGCTCACGAGCGAGGCGGCGTGCGTGGCGCGCTCCAGCGTGTCGGCCACCACCAGGGCGATGGGCTGGCCGTTGTAGAGCACCTCGCTGTCCTGCATGGCGGTGACGCGGGGCAGGACGGGAATGGCGGCGTACTTCTCCAGGCCCGCCAGCTTGGGCATGTTGCGCGGGGTGAGCACCGCGAGCACGCCCGGGGACTGCTCGGCCTCGGACGTCTGCATGCGCAGCACGCTGCCGCGCGGCACGCTGCTCTGGACGATGACGGCGTAGGCCGTGTTGGGCAGGGTGTGCTCGGCGGCGTAGCGCGCCTGTCCCGTCACCTTCAGCCGTCCGTCCACCCGGTCCACCGGGTTGCCAATGAGCTTGCCGTTCATGAGCGCCCTCCGAGCGTCGTCAGGGCGCGCACGACGAGCCGCCGCGCCAGTTCCACCTTGAAACCGTTGTGGGCGCGCGGCTGCGCTCCCTCGAGCGCCGCCTCGGCCGCCGCCTGATACAGCGCGGGCGAGGGCTCTTGTCCGACGAGCTTCTGCTCGGCGGCCAGGGCACGCCAGGGCCGCGTGCCCACGCCTCCGAGCGCGAGCCGGGCGTTCTTGATACGGCCCGCCTCGACCTCCAACACCGCGGCCACCGAGGCCAGGGCGAAGGCGTAGGAGGCGCGGTCACGCGACTTCATGTAGAGCGAGCGGCGCGCGGCGGGCAGCGCGGGAATGTCCACCGAGAGGATGAGCTCCCCGTGCTCGAGCACCGTCTCGCGCTGGGGCGTGGTGCCGGGCAGCAGGTGGAAGTCGGTGAAGGGCACGGTGCGCTCGCCCTTGGCCCCCTGGATGCGCACGGTGGCGCCCAGCGCCGCGAGCGGCACGCACATGTCCGAGGGGTGGGTGGCGATGCAGGACTCGCTGCCGCCGAGCACCGCGTGCGAGCGGTTGATGCCCTCGAGCGCCGAGCAGCCCGAGCCGGGCTCGCGCTTGTTGCAGGCGGTGGCCGTGTCGCGGAAGTACGCGCAGCGGGTGCGCTGCATCACGTTGCCGCCCACGGTGGCCATGTTGCGGATCTGCCCCGAGGCTCCGGCGAGCAGGGCCTGGGAGAGCGCCGGGTAGCGCTCGCTCACGAGCGGGTGGTGGGCCACGTCGCTGTTGCGCGCCATCGCGCCCAGCCGCACGCCGCCGTCCGGAAGCTCCTCCACCTGGGCGAGCGGCAGCTTGCGCACGTCCACGAGGACATTGGGCGTCTGCACGCCGAGCTTCATCAAATCCAGCAGGCCCGTTCCGCCGGCGAGGAAAGTCGCCTCGGGCGCGCCGCTGACCTGCTTCACACTGGCGGCCGTCTCCAGCGTCTGCACGTAATGAAAGGGATTCATGTGCGAGGGTCCGTGCGTGGTTACTGGGGAAGCCGCCGCACCTGTTGGATGGCGGCGACGATGTTGGGATAGGCGCTGCAACGGCAGATGTTGCCACTCATGGCCTCGCGCACGTCCGCGTCGGAGGTGCCACAGGGCTCGGACATCAGGCCCACGGCGCTCATGATCTGCCCGGGGGTGCAGTAGCCGCACTGGAGGGCATCACACGTGAGGAAGGCCTCCTGCATGGGGTGCAGCGTCTCCCCCTGGGCCAACCCCTCCACCGTGCGCACCTCGGCGCCCTGGTTCATGAGGGCGAGCGACAGACAGCTCAGCTCGCGCCGGCCATTCACCAGCACCGTGCACGCGCCGCACTGCCCATGGTCACAGCCCTTCTTGGTTCCAGTGAGATCCATGCGCTCGCGCAGCGCGTCCAGCAGGCTCGTGCGGGGATCCACCTTCACCGTCCTGGGCTGACCGTTGACGGTGAAGCTCACCTCCAGCTCCGAGGGCGGAGGGCTGGAGGGGGAGGGCAGCTCGGGTCCCGCGGGCGAATGGCTGCAGGCTTCCAGGAACAGGGCACTGCCCACGGTGACCGTGGTGGCGGTGGCGATGAACTCGCGGCGGGTGGCGCCACCGGGGAGCTCGGAAGCGGGGGCTTCCGGGCTCGTGGGGACTTCCGGTGAGAGGGACTTCGGGTCCGTCATGACAGCTCCATTCGGAAGACAACGAATGGACGCTAGCGCGAAGGAGTCGTGTTCTGGCGAATTCTCGTGGGCGAACCGTTGACCTGAATCACTTTCGATGACGTGAGTCTTGTCGTGTCTGGACCCACTTCCCTCGACATGGGCACCAACCGCCTCACGTCCTGGCTTCGCTCTCGGGCGCGAGCGGACGATCCGCCGACACGGTGAGGACGCCGTGGAGCACCCCCAGCACGACCGCGTACACGAGGAGCTGGGGCGCCACGACCGCGATGCCGAAGCGCTCGGCCATGAAGCCCGCGGCGCTCGGCAGCACGGCGACGCCCAGCGTGCCCGCGCTCACCTGGAAGCCCACCGCGTGCGCGGCCACGTCCGAGCCCACCCGACGGGGCGTCTCCGACATGAGCGCCGGGAAGATGGGCGCCATCGAGAGGCCGAGCAGCCCCAGTCCGAGCGCGGGAGGCAGGGCGGGGAGGGCGAAGAGCAACGCGCCCACCACCGCGAGCGCGGTGCACCAGCGCAGCATCCGCACCGGGCCGAGCCGCTCCACGACGAAGCCGGACAGGACGCGCCCCACGAACAGGCTGCCCCAGTAGAGACTGGTCCAACCGCCGGCCTCCGCCGTGCTGAGACCCCGCCCCTCGGTGAGCACCGTGTAGCTCCACTGGCCCGCCGTCACCTCCACGCCCACGTAGAAGAAGAAGATGAGGCTCTGCAGGCGCACTCGCGGACGGCGCAGGGCCTCCCAGGCGGTGGCGGTCGGCGCCACGCTGGCCCCGCCTTCCGCGCCGGGCTGCCGCGGGCCGCCCTCCCACTGCCGGCGCATCACGACGAAGGTCACCGCGAGCGCGCCGAGCGCCGCGCCGATGACGGCGTAGCCCGCGCGCCACCCGGCTCCGCGCGCGAGCAGCGTCGTCATGAGCACGGGACCGAGCGTGGCCCCGACACTGTAGGCGGCGTGCAGCCACGTCATGTGGCGAGGGCCGAAATGTTGGGCGGCGTAGGTGTTGAGCGCGGTGTCGATCGCCCCCGAGCCAAAGCCGATGAAGCAGGCCGCGCACAGGAAGAGGGCGAAGAGCGGCACGGTCGCGTAGCCGCCCAGACCGAGCGCGACGAGCGCGGTGCTGGCCGCCAGCAGCAGACCGAGGTTCAGGGCTCGCATGAGCCGTCCGGCGAACATGCCCGAGACGAAATAGGCCGCGGCGGTCGCCGTGAGGATGGCGCCCATCGCGGCCTGGGGCAGGGAGAACGTGTCGCGCAGGGATGGCCAGGCCAGCCCCAGGACCGCGTCCGGCAGACCGAGGCTCACGAAGGCCAGATAGGCGAGCGTGAGCAACGCGGGACGGGGACGGGAAGGTGTCATGGCGGCGCAACCTAATGCACCGCCCGTCCTCCCCGCCCACCAATCCGGCTAGATCTTCACGACCTCCACGTCATCCATGTGGATGAAGTTGGCGCCGTCGGCCGTCGTGGCCTGGGTGTGGAAGCCGAACTCGAGGTAGCCCGAGGTGACGTTGATGGCGGGCGTCTCCACCTGCGTCCAGTTCCCGTACGTGCCGAGCGTGGTGAACACGGGCGCGGCGGTGCCGCTCGCCTTGCCCTGCAGCCGGGCGATGGGGAAGTTGCCACCCTTGCGCACCCAGGCGCGCACCTTGTAGTTGCCGTTCGCCAGCCCCGTCTTCACCTGGTACGTCCAGGTCTCGAAGGGCGAGCTGCTCCAGTGCGTCAGGTGGTAGGAGCCCGAGCGCGCGCCGTTGTAGGTCTCGCTGATGGCCGCGCCCGCGGTGCCGTTGGGCGTCCACGTCGTCCAGTTGGACAGGCCCGACTCGAAGCTCGCGTTGGCCACCGTGGTGTTGCCGGTCGGGGGCGGGGTGGTGCCACCCGGCTGGTACCAGCGCACCCACTCGACCTCCATGGTCTTCGGCTGGCCCTGCGTCAGCGCGATGCTGCCGGCGGCGGGGAAGCCGTACCAGTTACCGCCCATGGCCAGGTTCAGGATGATGTAGTGGTTCTGCTGGAACTCGGTCTCGTTGTGGTAGAACGTCGTCCCCGCGTAGCGGCCGTCCAGCCGGAACACCATGGTGCTCGCGGTCCACTCCACCTCATAGGTGTGGAAGGAGTCGGCGAGGTTGTAGCCGCCGCTCTGGCCCGTGCCCCAGTCCGCCTGGCCGCCGTTGTACCAGTGATTGGCGGACTTCATCCACGTGGGCTCGTTCGAGTGCCACTCGAGGATGTCGATCTCTCCGCTGGAGGGCCAGCCCACCTGCTGCACGTTGGCGCCCAGCGTCCAGAACGCCGGCCACATGCCGTAGCCGGAGGGCACCTTGATGCTCGCCACGAGCTTGCCAAAGCGCCGCTCCACCTTGCCCTTGGTGTGCAGGCGGCCGGAGAACAGCGTGCGCTGGTGGCTGCCGCACTTGGTGTCGGACACGGACGTCGCGGCCGTGCGCTCGGCCTTGAGGATGAGCTTGCCGCCGCTCACCGAGACATTCTGCGTCCGGGGATATTCGATCTCCCCCGTGCCGAAGTTGCAGTTGTTGGTGACCGGATCGTGGTCGCTGTTGAGCGTGGTCCAGTTGCCGGTGTTGAGGCTGCTTCCCTCGAACTCATCCGACCAGTCCAGCTTCCACCCCGAGCCCGGGTCGTACTCGAGCTCGCCCTGGGTCTGACCCACGGCTTCGGCCGGAGCGGCCGCGTCGGTTGCTTCCTGCTCGGAGGCGTCCATCGCGCATCCGGAGAGGGCCGTCAGACAGCAGGCGGCCAGGAACTTCGAGGAAAAGGTCAGTCGGGACATGTCCGTGCCTGGGTTGGGAGAAATCCGAGGCTGGAACGAGTCAGCCTCGGATTCTCTTAATACCAGAAATGACGGTTTAAGTGAACCAACCTGTTATTTTGGCTGAAGATCTGTCACGAGGCCGACTGACGCGGTGGGCCGACGCGGTGTGCCACCCGGGGCTCACGGCATCTGGATGCCGTCCATGTTCGACTCCGGGGAGGTGGTGGCGCCCTTGAAGGCCCGGGCCCGGTAGAAGTGGCTGCCCGAGGGCACCTGCCGGTCCACGAAGGTGCGCGTGTTGGCGCCCACGCGGGCAATCTCCTGGAAGGCGATGGGCCAGGCGCCGGGGCCGCGCTCGAGGATGAAGCCCTCCTCTCCCTGGGAGTTGTCCGTCCAGCGCAGGGTGACGTCCGAGCCCGAGCGCTGCGCGTAGAAGTTGCTCGGGGCCTCGAGCGTGGTGGCGTTCACCTGGATGGACACGGTGGTGGAGGCGGTGGCGCCGGTGTTGTCCTTGACGGTGAGCGTGACGGTGAAGGTGCCCCCCTTCGTATAGGTGTGGTTCGTCTTGGCGCCCGTGGCCTGTTGTCCGTCGCCGAAGTCCCAGGCGTACGAGGCGATGGTGCCATCGGGGTCCGTGGAGCCCGAGCCATCGAAGGCCACCACGAGCGGTGAGCCGCCCGAGGTGGGCGTCGCGGAGATCCGGGCCACGGGGGGCCGGTTGCCGGTGGACGTGCCCGAGGGGATGACGACGAGGGTGATGCTCTGGCTGGGGACGCGGGTGTTCACGACGCCTCCGGCCACGGGAAGGTCCGCCAGGTGGGTGATGGTGTTGGTGGACGTGAGTTGCCACACCTGGGCCTTGGCCGCGGAGCCGAAGCCCGACACGTTCAACGTGACGGGCGTGTCCCCCGACAACACCTTGCTGATGACCATGACGGTGAGGGCGCCATCGCTCGTGCGCTCGGCGGCGAACGCGGACAGGTTGTCCGGATTGGCCACGGCGCAGGACACGCTGGTGTCGCCGAAGGTGGACTTGAGGCCGTCATAGTTGCGGTACAGCTTCATCGCCTTGTAGGTGGGCGTGGTCTCGGCGGGGGTCTCCCAGCGGGCGGCGTAGTCCAGGCCCTCGCGGCCGAAGATGCCGAGGATCTCCGCCTGCGTGGTGGCGCCGTTGATGTGTCCCTCCGCGCCCCAGTTGTACTCGGTGATGCCCACCTTCGTGTTCGGGTAGTAGGTGCTCACCCACTCCTTCAAGCGAGGCACCAGCCGGACCTTGTCCTGAATCCACGTCTCGTCGACGTAGCTTGGATCCCACAGCGAGCGCGTGGAGCGGTTGCGCCGCAGTTGCATCGTGTTGGAGGTGTCGTTGCCGAACTCGCCCCCCTGGGGGTAGTAGTGGACGGTGAGCACGTCCAGCAGCCGCTTGCCCGTGGACTGCTCGTTCTTGTGGAGCTGGTCGAGCAGCCAGGGGATGTAGTCCCAGTTGCCGTTGGCCTCGCGGTCCGGGTAGTGCGTGTAGCCGTTCTTCGGCGCTTCCTGGTGATCATAGCCGCTGTAGAGGTAGCCGCTCCATCCCCACTCCTCCGGGCCCATGATGAGCGCCCCGGGGTCCACGCTCTTCACCATGGCGGCGTGCGCCAGGTGCCTGTCGCGCAGCTCCTTCATGGTGAGGCCCACGGGCTGTGCGTCCCGGTGGGTCAGGTGCCAGAGGCTGGGCTCGTTATCCATGATGTAGTAGCGCTGGCCCCCCGCGGCGGCGCCGCCCCAGCGCGTGCGCAGGTGCTCCACCCAGCCCTTCTGGAAGGTCGCATTCGACGCCACGTTGGCGTCCTTCGGGTCATTGCGGATGTTCTGCCCGTTGGTGAGCACGCCGTTGCCCGCGTCCGGGTAGTACGCCCGGTCACTGTCCTGCTGCGGGCCGTATTTGGCGATGGAATAGCTGCACATCTTCTCGCGGCCGGGCCCCAGGTTCGCCACCCAACTGACGAGGGGAATGGTGATCAGCGGCTCCGAGCCCGCCGCCCGGGTGCTTTGGATGAAGACATCCACCTCGTTACCGGGCTCCGCGCTGGGGTACGGCAGGCTCTCGAAGTAATAGTCATTGGCGCGGTTGGCGGCGTTCAGCTTCCAGTTGTAACGGGACGTGGCGTTTCCACCCCGGCGGTTGAGCGGTGCGTTGAGATCCGTCAACTGCGCCTGTGTTCCATAGGCCACGCCGTAGATGAAGGGATTGATGGCGTGCCGGCCGGCCCCCACGTTGATGTTGACCGTCGCGGCCGCGTTCTGGGCCAGGGCGGGAGAGGTCACACAGAGCAGCACGCCCGTGAGCAGGGGCAGGTGCCCCCGCCTCGGCTGCTTTCCCCGCGCGTAGACGGACCCGTTGCCATGACGATGAAGCCACCTCATCCGTTCTCCCCCTTGCATGGGCAAGCCCACGCGCTTGACATCCTGGGCAAACGTTGAACACGCGCAATACAGACAGCAACCTGCACTCCAGATGGAATGCGCGGGGCTGAGTCTTGCTTTATCGCGTGTTGGCAAACGTGGTCCGGAACGCACGCCGCGACGCCGCGGGAGCCCTCCGGGGGCCTTGTCCGCTCAGTGGATGGCGGCGCGCAAGCCGATGCGCTCGAGCACCTGGGCCTCGAGGACGAGCAGTTCGTCCAGCCGGGCGTCCACCGGGGCCACGTCGCCTCCGGCGGCCGTGATGGCCAGTCGATAGAAGAGGGACTGATGTCCATCCTCGGACTGGGCCAGCTCCGCGTAGAAGCGGCGCAGCGGCGGGTCCTCCAGTCCTTCGGCCAACAGGGACAGGCGCTCGCAGGAGCGGGCCTCGATGACGGCGGCCACGAGCAGCCGGTCCACCCGGCGGCCCTCGTGGGAGGTGCGCACGGCCTTCTGCAATCCTTGTGCGTAGGGGTCGCCCGCGTCGCGGCCCAGCGTCAGGCCCCGGTCCGCCATCAAATCCAGGACCCGGGCCAGGTGGGAGCTCTCCTCGCGCGCCAGCCGTGCCATCTGCGCGGGCAGGCCGGGCAGGTCCGGGTAGACCTGGATCATCGACAGGGCGTTGGCCGCGGCCTTCTTCTCGCAGTGGGCATGGTCCACGAGCACTTCATCGAAGCGCTCGAGCGCGAGGGGCAGCCAGCGCGCATCCGTGGGGACGCGGAGGATGACGGGGCCTTCTCCGGAGAGGGGGCGGCGGTCGAGCGTGGGGCGGGACATGGCGGGCGGACCTATATCACCGACCGGGTCTCGGGCCTCGGGCGGGCGGGCGCTCCCTCAGTCCATCAGCACCACGCGCTGGGTGCGGCCCGCGAGGTAGCCCACCCGGCGGGCGATGCGCGCCAGCGACTCGTCCTTCTCCTCCACGCGCAGCGTGAGCCGCGGCAGTGACGAGAGCAGGAAGCGGGAGATCTGCCCCAGGCACAGGATGGCGTGGCCCTTCTTGCGGTGGGCGGGCACGGTGTAGAGGCCTTCCAGCTCCGCGCCGTATTGGGAGCGGCTGCCGATGTCCACCTTGAACACCAGCTCGCCGTTCTCCTCCAGCACGTAGGTGCGCCGCGCGCGGACACGCTGCGCCACCCGGCCCTCGAAGCGCGAGTCCTCCGCGAGGGGATCCCGCTCGTGGATGTCCTTCACGGCTCCGGCCGCCAGGGTCAGCAGGCGCGGCAGATCCTCCTCGCGCGCGAGCCGCAGCAGGGGATTGGTGAAGGGGCCGAGATCATCCGCCGACACGGAGAAGAGGCGGTAGGTGCGCGACAGCTTCGGCTTGCCCGCGCACAGGCTGCGCACCAGCGCGTCCACCGCGGGCTTCTCTCCCACCGCCGCCTTGAGCCTCACGCGATCGGCCAGCGCGTCCGCGATGACGCCGGTGGCCTGACCGTCGCTCGCCGAGGGCACCAGCAGTCCGCCGTCCCCGCCGACGAAGAGCGCCGCGGTGAGCGTCGTCCCATCGAAGCGTCCCCAGTAGGAGAAGCTGCCCCGGTCCTCGGCCGGCGGGAGGCCGAACTCCTCCAGCAACCCCAGCAGGTAGAGGTTGTGGGCCGGATCCCGGGCGAGCAGCGCCCGCAGCGCTTCGGTGTCCCGGGGAACGAGCTGTTGAACGGTGACGGGCATGTCGCGAGCGAGGGCATACACCATAACGCGCCGCTCCGGTTTTCAAGAGCCTCCGTTCTTACGGGGACCGGGAGTGGAACGGGTACGTCAGGGTGAGCGGTGGCCTCCCAGGCGCAGCGGAAAATTGTGCGTCGGCGAGAGTATCCAGCAGGCAGGCGAAGACGAAGGGGTCCTGCAGGCTGCTCTCCACCACCTCGCCGCGCAGGAAGTGACCCTGGCCCTCCCGGGACTCGAGCGTGAAGCGCAGCCGCGCGCTCTGCGCGCCCACGTGGCGGCCCTCCGCGTCCTGGAGGCATTCGCGCATCAGGGGTTGGACCGCGCGCAGGGCCGCACGCACTTCCTCCCGGGTCCAGGTTCCCGGAGGAAGGTCCGGCAGGGGCTCTTCCTCGGCGGCGGGTGGGGCGGCCCTGGGAGACGGGGCCGGTGGTGGGGGCACGCGTTCCACAGGGGCGGGCTCCACGGGCGGAGGCGATGGGCGCGGGGCGACGGGGCGCTCCGAAGGCGGCTCCCGCGTCAGCCAGAGCGCCAGCGCGCTCAAGGCCACGAAGGGAAGGACTACCCAGAGGAGCACGGCTCGTCCCGACATGCCCACCTCAACCCGTGCGTGCTCCGCCTCAGTCCAGTCCCAGTGCTTCCTTCAGGAGTTCTTCCCGGGCCACCACGGGCGTGCGCGGCAGGAGCCCGGGGCGGAAGCGCCGGATGAGCTCGTCGCCCGTCACGGGGCTCCCATCTCCCAGTCCACTCCAGGCCGCGAGCAGACCCAGTACCCGCTCCACGGCGATGCCCCGCTCGCGCAGCTCGGCCACCGCGAAGGCGCCCTCGCGCTTGGCCAGCCGCTTGCCGTCCTCTCCGAGCACCAGGGGCACGTGCCAGAAGCGGGGGGGCGTGACGCCGAGCGCCTCGTAGAGCTGGAGTTGTCTGGGCGTGGAGCTGAGCAGGTCATCTCCCCGGAGCACGTCGGTGATGCCGCTGGCCGCGTCGTCCACCACCACCGCGAGCTGGTAGCTCGCCACGCCGTCGTTGCGGCGCACGACGAAGTCTCCCACCGCCGTGGCCACGTCCTGGCACACGGGGCCGTGCAGCCCGTCCTCGAAGCACCACTCACCGGGGAGCGCCTGGAAGCGCAGGGCGGGGGAGCGCGCGCGCGCGCGTTCCTCGCGAACCTCCGGAGCCAGGGCCGCGCAGGTGCCCGGGTAGCGGGGGCCCTCGTCGCCCGGCCCGTGGGGCGCGCTCGCCGCCCGGGCGATCTCCGCGCGCGTGCAGAAACACGGGTAGACGAGGCCCAGGCGCTCCAGCCGCTCCAGGGCCTCGCGGTAGATGTCCTCGCGCTGGCTCTGCACGAGGGGGGGCTCGTCCCAGTCCAGCCCCAGCCACGTCAGGTCCTGGTACAGGTCCTCGAGGAAGGAGGGCTTGCAGCGGGCCCGGTCCAGGTCCTCGATGCGCAGCAGGAAACGGCCTCCGGCCGCGCGGGCCTGGAGCCAGCCCAGCAGGGCGCTGCGGGCATTGCCGAGGTGGATGCGTCCGGTGGGGCTGGGCGCGAAGCGTCCGCGGAGACTCATGGCGTGTGGGGTGGCAGCCTAGCTTGGCCCTCGCGCCGGGCGTGCGCAGTTTTCACCTGGAGGAGCCCGATGCGTTTCCTGCACTGCTCGGATGTCCACATGACGGCGGACTATGCCTCGCTGCCCTTGCGCCCGTTGGGGTGGCGGCGGTGGATCGCCATGTTCGAGCAGTGGGGAGGGCGGCGGAAGGCCTTCGCGCACGCCCCCGAGACGTTCGCCACCATCGCGCGTGAATCCCTCCGGCCGGGAGTGGATCATCTCATCGTCTCCGGAGACCTCACCCAATACGCGCTGGAGCCCGAGTTCCTGCTCGCGCGTCAGGCGCTCGGCGCCCTCGCGGAGGATCCCCGCCGCTGCACGGTCGTCCCCGGCAACCACGATGTCTTCACCCCGGGCAGCCACCGCACTGGCCGCTTCGCGCGGCATTTCGGCCAGCTCCTGGACAGCGATCTGCCCGAGCACCGGCGCGAGGGGGCCTTCCCCTTCGTCCGGCTGGTGGGGACGGAGGCCGCGGTGGTGGGGTTGTCATCCGCGCGGGTGCCGCCCATGCCTGGCATCGCCCACGGCTCCGTCGGCCCGGCGCAACTGGAGGGACTGGCGGCGGTGGTGAAGGATCCACGGCTCGCGGGCCGGGCGTTGTTGGTGGTGGTGCACCACGCGCCCTTCACGGCCAAGGGCCGCGCGGATCACCGCTTCCATGGATTGAAGGACGCCCAGGCGCTCCTGGCCCTGCTGCCGGGTCCTCGCTTCGCGGTGTTGCACGGCCACATCCACCGGCGCTACCACCATCCGGCCACCGGGGAGCGCCCGCATGTGTTCAGCGCGGGCTCCTCCACGCAGGCGGGCCGCGAGGGGTACTGGCTCATCGAGGTGAAGGACGGCCTGGTGGTGGGCGGGCATCAGCGCGTCCCCGGCGAGGAGACGCCCGAGCCCGCCGCGCTTCACGCCTGAAGGCGCGGGGAGGCGTAGCGGCGCACGAAGTGGATCCACCGGCGCTCGTCCACTTCCACCTGCCACTCACTGTTGGGCGTGAGCGGCAGACGTTGCTTGAGGAAGGTCTCCAGGTGGTCCGCGGCCTTCACCGGCGTGAGGCCCGGAGCGCGGAAGGCGATGCGCAGGAAGACGTCCAGCGAGGGCACGACCTCCACCACCGCGTAGATGCGCAGCGCTCCCACGCGCCGCTGGTTCTGCACGTCCTGCGTGGGCACCGACGCGGGCGCCTGCCCGGTCACGGTTCCCGTCATCCAATTGGATGGCTCCAAGGCGAACTCCAACAGCTCGTTGCTCGCCTCTTGCAGATTCGCATGCTCATGAATGGTAAGCATTCCCCCCCCGCCTCTCTGTAGTGGCCGTCCGTGGGGAAGAATGTGCCCACGCTCCGAGGGCACGCAAGGGGACGCCGGGGTCTGGTGGAAGCTTCGTTACAAGACGTCATCCACGCGTCAGAGTGGATGGGTAACGCGGTGCGCGGAGGGGCATTGCGTGCGGAGGGTGAACACTCTCCTGGTGCGTGACGCGCGGTGCCGGTCCGCACTTCACGCACACTCACCGGCCGAAGGCCACCGCCGCGAGGAATCGCCAGGACAGCCGCGTGGCCTCGCCGCTCAACACATCGATGAGCTCGTCGCGGGCCCGCTCGTCGTGGTTCGCGACGTGGAAGATGCGGTCGAGCAACCGGGGCCGCTCGAAGGCCCACATCAACCGGCGGTTGAGCCGGAACGCGGTGCGAAAGCGCGTCCGCCAGCGCCGCGCGTAACCGCCCAGTCCCCGGGCAGACAGGTCTCCCGTGGAGAAGGCTTCCTCGAGGGCCTCGGCGGCGAAGGCCCCCGACTCCAGGGCGAACTCGATGCCCTCGCCCGTGAGCGGGTTGACGAAGCCGGCCGCGTCTCCGAGCAGCAGCGCTCGATCGAAGGTGGTGTGGTGGGCCGAGGAGCCGAAGGGCAGGTGGTGTCCCTTCACCCGGCCCACGCGCCGGGCCCCGGCGAGCTCCGCCGCCACGTGGGGGCTCGCGCAGAAGCGCTCCATCAGCTCGGGCAGCCGGGCGCCGGACGCGGCGAGCTGGTCCGCGCGCATGCCGAGCCCCACGTTGGCGCGGCCTCCGGGCAGCGGGAAGATCCACCCATACGCGGGCAGGAGCGCTTCCTCCCAGAAGAAGCCCATGCTGCGCGGATGCGACAGGCGCACATCCTCATAATAGGCGCGCACGGCGAAGGCGCCCTCGTGCTCGGGAAAGGCCGGAGCGCCGAGCGCGCCGCGAATCACCGAGGGCGAGCCGTCACACCCGAGCACCACGTCGGCGCGCAGGGGCTCGTTGTCGCGGCAGCGCACGCGCAGGACGTTGCGCTCGCGCTCCAGTCCCTCCACCCGCACGCCCTCGCGCAAGGTCGCTCCCGCCTGGACGGCCCGCCGCACCAGCCGCTCGTCGAGCACTTCCCGGGGCACGACACTGGAGCGTCCTCCGAAGAGGCGCTCCGGGATGACGGCGTTCCACGCGATGCCCCCGGGGGAGATGGCGCGCACCGAGTCCACGGGCGCGCCCACGTCGCCGGGCAGCGCACCGAGTCCCAGGCGCTCCAACATCCACAGGGCCCGGGGCGTGCAGCCATCTCCACAGGTCTTGTCGCGGGGGAAGCGGGCGCGCTCGAGCAGGGTGACCCGCGCGCCTTGTTGGGCGAGCAGGATGGCGGCCGACGAGCCCGCGGGGCCCGCGCCGACGATGACGATGTGAGGAGACGAGGCGCGGCCAGGCGAGGCGTGGTGGGAAGGTCTCCCCATATGCGCCCCTTGTATGCCGACTTCGGGGACGGGAGACACGGACTCGGCGTCCGCCGTCAACAGGGACACGGGGCGCCTCGCTAGGGCGCGGTCGCCACGCGCACGGGCCGCACCCGCTCCACGGCGGCCTTGAGCTGGCCGCAGCCCGCGTCGATGTCGATGCCGCGCCGCTGCCGCACCGTGCTGGGCAGGCCGTAGCCCGCGAGGATGTCCTGGAAGCCGCGCACGGCGTCCGGGCCGCTGGGCCGCTCGGCGTAGCCCACCGTGGGGTTGAGGGGGATGAGGTTGACGTGCGCGTCCATGCCACGCAGCAACTGGCCCAGCGCGTGCGCCTGCTCGGGCGTGTCGTTCTGCCCGGCGATGAGCGCCCACTCATAGAAGATGCGGCGCTTGCGCTTGTCCGTGTAGTAGCGGCAGGCGTCCATCAGCTCGGCGAGGGGCCATTTGCGCGCCGTGGGCACCAGCGCGCCCCGCTCCGCGTCCGTGGCCCCGTGCAGGCTGACGGCGAGCTGCACCGGCCGGTCCTCGTCCGCGAGCCGCCGGATGCCGGGCACCACGCCCACGGTGCTCAGGGTGATGAAGCGCGGCCCGAGCGCCAGTCCCAGCGCGTCCACGAGGATGTCCACCGCCGCCAGCGTGCCCTCGTAATTGTGCAGGGGCTCGCCCATGCCCATGAGCACCACGTTGCGCAGGGACTCGTTCGTCTCGCGCAGCAGCCGCGTGACGTGCAGCACCTGGCCGATGATCTCCCCGGGCGTCAGGTGGCGCACGAAGCCCATCTGCCCCGTGGCGCAGAACACGCAGCCCATGGCGCACCCCGCCTGGGTGCTCAGGCACACCGTGGCCCGGCCCTTGAACCGCATGAGGACCGTCTCCACCGTCTGTCCGTCCCGCATCCGCAAGAGCAGCTTGCGCGTGAAGCCGTCCGTGCTGACCGCCTCGTGGTGGGTGGCGGGCCGCTCCAGGCAGGCGCGCTCGCGCAGCACCGCCACGAACTCCGGCTTCATGCCCCCGAGTTCATCGAAGGACTCCACCTGCTGGCGGTAGAGCGCGGTCCAGAGCAGGTCCCGGTAATGAGCGCTGTAGCCCCAGGTGCTCAGCAGCTCGCCCAGGGCGGCGCGGGGCAGGTCATGGAGGTTGACCCGGGTGGGGGCGGAGGTGGGCGGCATCGTCCCCGAGCGATAACACACCCCGGCCTCCTCTCGTCCAGGGGGCTTGCCTTCCAGGAGGAAACGACTGGTCCCCGCCTGGACGGCTGGTGGGGATGCGCGCGGGGGGGATGTGCACCCTGCCCCCGAGACTTAGACTCATGGTGTGAAATCCGAACGGCGGTGGGACGTCCTGGTGGTGGGGGGCGGGGCGAGTGGGACGTTGCTGGCGGTCCAGCTCTTGAAGAGCGCCTCGGGTCCCTTGCGGGTGGCGCTCCTGGAGCGGTCGAGCCGGACGGGTCCGGGTCTGGCCTATTCCACGCGGGCATCGAGTCATCTGCTCAACGTTCCCGCGGGGAAGATGAGCGCCTTTCCGGAGGACCCCGAGCATTTCCTGCGGTGGATGCGCCGCTTGGCCCCGGACACGGTGGCGTGTGACTTCGTCCCGCGTCGGCGCTACGGCCAATACCTCGAGGCGGTGCTGCGCACGGCCCGCAGGCACGTGGCGCCGGGAGTGTGTCTGGACCTCCTGAAGGGAGAGGCCGTCTCCTTGTCCCGAGTGGAGGGGGGCGGCTTCCAGGTGGAACTCGCCGAGGGCTCGCGGCTCGAGGCGCGCCGGGTGGTGCTGGCGGTGGGCAACGCCCAGCCCGCGGATCTCCCGGTGGAGGATGGGGGGCTCTTCTCGAGTCCGCGCTACATCCGTTCGCCCTGGGCCCCGGGCGCCCTGGACGGCATCCAACCCCACCACCCGGTGCTGCTCGTGGGCACGGGCCTGACGATGGTGGACACGGTGCTCTCGCTGGCCGAGCGCCACCATGAAGGCCGCATCCACGCCTTGTCCCGGCATGGTTTCCTGCCCCACGTGCACCGCCCTGGCTCCGTGGCCGCCGTCCCGGAGTTCTCCGCGCCCCGCCATGTCCGCTCCCTGCTCGGGGCACTGCGGCGCGAGGCCGCGCGCGCCCCGGAGGACTGGCGGGGGGTCGTGGATGGTCTGCGGCCCGTGACGGCCTCGCTCTGGAGGGATCTGTCCCTGGACGAGCGGCGCCGCTTCCTGCGCCACCTGCGCGCCTTCTGGGACGTGCACCGCCACCGCATGGCCCCCGCGGTGAACGAGACCGTGCGGCAGCTCCAACGCTCCGGCGTGCTGCGCATCCACGCGGCGCGGGTGCGGGGCTTCCGCCTGTTGGACGAGCGCTGGGTGGATGCACGGGTCCGGCCCCGGGGGGGCGCGCACGAGACGTCCCTGCGCGTCCAGCACGTCATCAACTGCACCGGTCCGGATGCGTCCCTGGGCCGGGGTCATCCGCTGCTGCGCACGTTGCTCGGCTCCGGACTCGCCCGGATGGACGCGCTGGGGCTCGGTCTGGCCACGGACGGGGAGGGCGTGCTGCTCGACGCGCGGGGCCGCGTGTCCGACGGGCTCTTCACACTGGGACCCCTGCGCCGGGGCGAACTATGGGAGAGCACCGCGGTGCCGGAGATCCGCGCGCAGGCCTTCTCCCTGGCGCTGCGGCTGGCGCGGGAGTTCACGCCGCGCCCCGGCCGCTCCTCCCCCAGTGCCTCGCTTCCCCTGTCATAGAGGAGGGCAGCCCATGGGCCTTCAAATCCACACGGAGACCTTCGCGGACGAGGAATACGGACGTTTCAGCCAGCGGCTCGCCGAGTGCCTGGTGGCGCTGCGCGAGGTGCTGTCACGGCCGGGCTTCGGCGTGGGGGCGCACTCGCTCGGCGCCGAGCTGGAGCTGTTCCTGGTGGACGCCCATGGCCGGCCGCTGCCCATCAACCTGGACGTGCTCGGCCAGACGAAGGATCCCCGGGTGACGGTGGAGATCGGCCGCTTCAACCTCGAGTGCAACCTGCGGCCGGGCCCCTTCGCGGGACGCCCCTTCACGGCGATGCGCGCGGAGATCGAGGGCGCGCTCGCGGAGGTGCGGCGCGCGGCGGCCACGAAGGGCGCGCGCGTGGCGGTGACGGGCATCCTCCCCACGCTGCGCGAGGCGGATCTGGGTCCGGGTTCGCTCACGGCCATGCCTCGCTACCGGGCCATGGCGGCCTCCCTGCGCCGCAACCGGGGCGAGGAGCCGGTGCGTGTCGTCATCAAGGGGGAGGACCTCTACTCCCAGGAATGGGACGACGTCTCGCTGGAGGGGGCCAACACCTCGTTGCAGTACCACCTGCGCGCCAACCCGGCGGACTTCGCGCGCCTGTACAACGCCTGCCAGCTGGTGACGGCGCCGGTCCTGGCGGTGAGTGGCAACTCGCCCTTCCTCCTGGGGCGGCGGCTGTGGGACGAAACGCGCGTGGCGCTCTTCCGGCAGGCGGTGGATGACCGGGGCGAGGTGTCCCCCGAGGCGCCCCGGCCCGGCCGCGTCACCTTCGGGCATGGGTGGGTGCGCGAGGGCGCCTGGGAGCTGTTCGCCGAGTCGGTGGCGCTGCACCCACCGCTGCTGCCCGTGGTGGGTCGGGAATCACCCCTGGAGGTGGTCGCCCAGGGGGGCGTTCCCCGGTTGGACGAACTGAGGCTGCATCAGGGGACGGTGTGGAGCTGGAATCGGGCCATCTACGACCCCACCGACGGGGGCCATGTGCGCATCGAGATGCGCGCGCTGCCGGCGGGCCCCACGGTGGAGGACATGCTCGCCAACGGGGCCCTGTTGCTGGGTCTCACCCTGGGACTGAGCGGCCAGATGGACGCGCTGCTGCCCGCCATGCCCTTCGCCTATGCCCAGCAGAACTTCCTGCGCGCGGCCCGCGAGGGCCTGGACGCGATGCTGCTGTGGCCGGAAAGCCACCTCTCGCCCCCCCGGCCGGTCCCCGCGCCGGTCCTGGTGGAGCGGCTGCTGCCCGTGGCGCGCGCGGGCCTGCTGGGCGCGGGCGTGGAGCCCGACGAGGCGGACGCCTTGCTCGGCATCATCCAGGCCCGGTTGCGCGCCGGGTGTACTGGCGCACGCTGGCAGCGGAAGATGTTGGCTCGCCTGGAAGCACACATGCCTCGGCCCGACGCCCTGGGGGCCTTGTTGGAGCGCTATCTGTCCCTCGCGGCGTCTGGCAGGCCGGTCCACGAGTGGCCTTGGGACTGAAATGACATCCCGGTCGCTTCGACCCTTGCGACCAGCCCCGCACCTTTGCGACGCTCGGCACCTCTTGCATGCCCCTCGTTGCGTTGGTGTGCCCTGGTGAGTGAGCCTGTTGCTGCGAAGGTCCTCGTCGTTGAGGACAACCGGACGATGCTGGCCCTGATGCAGTACTACCTGAGCAAGGACTTCACCGTCTTTCTAGCCAGGTCCGCTGAGGAAGCGCTCGAAGTGCTTCAGCGGGAACAACTGCACGCGGTCGTATCGGATCAAAACCTCGGAGACGGGCTCATGGGGGTGGATCTCCTCAAGCGCGTCTCCGAACTCCAACCCCATGCCGCGCGCATCCTGGTGACGGCATCCCAGAAGCTGGAGGACGCCCAGAAAGCCATCAATGAAGCGCGGGTGAACCACTTCCTCACCAAGCCCTTCACCGAGCAGGAGCTCAAGAACACCGTGGGCCAGGCGGTGCACAACGCCGCCCTGGTGGCCATCCGCGACAAGATGGTGCACGAACTCAAGGAGCAATTGGGGCTGCGTCCCGCGCTCAAGCCCGCCACGGGCCGCTCGTCCCTGTCCAGCACGCGCGTCAAGACGGTGGAGCCCCGCTCGCCCGAATCCCGCGCCGCCTCCCAGTCGCTCATCCCCGAGAGCGAGCGCCTGGCGTTCCGCGATGGCCTGACGGGGCTCTACAACCACCGCTACTTCCAGGAAGCGCTGAGCGCCGGCCTGTTGAGCGCGCGCCGCCGCGAGCAGAAGCTGGTGCTGCTGCTCATCGACATCGACGGCTTCCGCCACCTCAACCTCACCCGGGGCTACGCCGAGGGCGACAAGCTGCTGCGCCGCGTGGCGCAGTTGGTGACGGATCTGATGGAGGACCCCGTCACCCACGCGCGCAGCGACAACTCCTCGGAGATCGCCGCCCGGTACGACTGGGACGTGTTCGGCGTGGTGCTCTGCAACGCGGACGTGGAGCGGGCCCTCCACTACGCGGAGCGCTTGCGCAAGGCGGTGGAGGAGCTGGACTTCCCGGAGGGCACGGGCGCCGCGGTGGGCGCGGTGACGGTGAGCGCTGGCGTGGCCGTGTTCCCCGATCAGGCCCGCTCCGAGCAGGATCTGGTCTCCGCGGCCGAGCGGGCGCTGCGCGCGTCCAAGGCGGCCGGCCCCAACCGCATCTTCGTGGCCCCCAAGGGCTGAAGAAGTCGACGCTTCCGCCCGGTTGTCGACATGGGCGGAAGGGCCCCCCGGTGGGGGGGTTGTCTCCCGGGGCGGGCGGACACATATGTGCCGCCCCTGGGAGCCAAGAGCATGAAGATGCCCACCGTGACGTCATGGTTGACCCGCCTGTCGCTCGTCGCCGCGCTGAGCGCCTGCTCCTCGGCGGCCCCTCCTCGAGAGCCCTCGGCCTCCGAGGAAGAACCCGTCATCCAGACGCCCGTGGCCTCGCGCGCCTTCGTGTCCTTCCCGGCGCTGGGCTCTCCCACTCCCATCGAGGTCGCGGGCCAGTTGAGCGTGCCCCAGGGCGCCCCGGAGCGGCTTCCCGCGGTGGTCATCGTCCATGGCTCGGGCGGTGTGGACAGCCGGGGCGCCTTCTACGCGCGGGCGCTCAACGAGGCGGGCATCGCCACGCTGGAAATCGACATGTGGTCCGCCCGGGGTCTGTCCGGGGGCTCCGAGGGGCGGCCCCAGAGCGTCTCCGAGACGCTGCCCGACGCCTACGGCGCCTTGAAGTTCCTGTCCGCGCACCCGGCCATCGACGCCTCGCGCATCGGCATCATGGGCTTCTCGTGGGGCGGGGTGATGTCGATGCTGACCGCCACCCGCGAGAACGCCGTCCGGGCCGAGGCGGGCCAGCACTTCGTGGCCCACGCGCCGCTCTACCCGGTGTGCTGGGTGTACAACCACGTGCCCGGCTACGCGTTCGGGGCGCTCACCGGAGCGCCCGTCTTCATCCAGGCGGGCACCGCGGACATGTACGACGCGCCCGATTCATGCCGGACGCTGATCGACAGCCTGAGCCACGCGGACAGCATGGACGTGACCCTGACCGTCTACCCGGGGGCGACGCACGGGTGGGATCGGCTGGAGCCGGCCCTCCAGATCAACGATCCCTACGCGCATCGGGGCGCGGGCGGCGCGGTGGACCTCGAGCCCTCGCCCGAGTCGGCCCTGGCGTCGCGCAAGGCCCTGGTGGGCTTCTTCCAGCGCGCCTTCGAACTCACGCCCTGAGCCCGCTCAGCGGGAGGACGGGCCCACGTCGATGACCTTCGTGTCCGCGATGTAGTCGTGCAGGCAGCGGCTCGATTCGGCGAAGATGGCGAGCGAATCAACGAGGCTGAAGACGTTGCACGTGGCCGAGCCGATGATCGCCGGGACGACATTGCGCAGCACGAGGAGCCGGCCGAGTCCCACGGCGCTTCCATCCATGCGCACCACCTTGATGCCCATCATTCGCTTGCCGAACGTCTGTCCATGCTCGGTGAGCACATAGAGTTGGTAGCAGAGGACGAACACGGCCGCCACGCCTCCGAACAAGACCGCCCCCCAATCCTTGTCCACCAAGCTTCCCAGGAGGATTCCCACGAACAGGGGGATCATCACGAAGAGTTGATCCACGATGACCGCGCCCAGCCGGCTCGACCGGGTGGCCAGCTGGGGCTCGGCGCGGGGCAGGCAATCGGTGCAGTAGTCCTGCCGGTCCGCGCCCACCTGGAAGCACAGCTCGCAGGCGTAGTTGCCGCATCGGTTGCAGATGGTGGCGGCGGAGCGCTCGGGGTGGATGGCGCACAAGGCCCCCCGAGGCTCGGAGTCCATGGACATGGGCTGAGGCATGGGCCGGATATTCGCAGTTGCGCCCTTGGTGCATCAAGGGCTCATCCCGTGGACTCCTCCTCGCCCCCACGGCGCAGACCCAGCCGCCGTCGCAGCTCCCGGGCGGACTGGCGGCTCACCTCCACCGTGTGCCCGCGCCCGGTGCGCGCCAGGTAACCCCCTGTCTCCAGCGGTTCCAGCCGGGTGACGTGGGCGAGGTTGAGCAGGGCGCGGCGGTGCACGCGGTGGAAGCCCTCGGCGGGCAGGCGATCCACCAGCTCCTGCAAGGAGAAGTCGGTGAGGTAGTCGCCCTGGGTGGTGAAGACGGTGACGAGCTCGTCCTCGAGCGTGGCGTGGGAGATGGCCTCCGGCGCCACCAGGACGATGCCCTGGCGGGTGGGAATGGGCAGCCGGTCCAGGGGCTTCGCGGAGGCCTCGGCCGGAGGCGCGAGCCGGGCGCGCACCCGCTCCAGGGCCTTCTGCAGGCGCGAGGCCTCCACGGGCTTGAGCACATAGTCCACGGCGCCGTGCTCGAAGGCCTCCACCGCGTGGTCCGCGTGCGCGGTGACGAAGATGACGTGGGGGCCGCCCGGGGGCAGCAGCGCGAGCGCGTCCAGGCCACTGAGTCCGGGCATGTGGATGTCGAGCAACACCACGTCCACGCCGCCCGCTCGCACCGTGTCGAGCACGGCGGCTCCATCGGACGCCTCGCCACACACGGTGACGCCGGGCAGGGCCGCCACCAGGCGCGCGAGGCGCTTGCGGGCGACGAGTTCGTCGTCGGCGATGAGGACGCGCAGGGGAGGGCTCACGCGCCGGAAGTGTAGGCCACCTCATGGCTCCCAGGGGAGTCGTGCACGCTTGCCAGCAGGTGCCTCGAACGCGGTACGCTTCGCGCGCCTCGTCGGAAAGCGGGGCGCAACGGTGTTCTCCCAGGAGAGAGCGCGGGAATGAGGTATTCAGCGGTCAGGTGGTTGCACCCGGGCCAGGACTTCCCCGTCCTGTTGTTGAGCGAGCACGACGACGCGGGCTGGGAGCAGCGAAAGGTCGACGTCTACCAGGATGGCCGGGTGGGCTTCGCGGATGCGCAAGAGGCCCATGAGACGCAACTGGCCTGTGTGCGCATCCCCGGGCTGGACGACGTCGCCAAGGAGATGGCCTTCGATCCCACGGTGCTCACGCGCGAGGAGTTCGAGCACTTCTGGGCGCGGCGCAAGTCGGGTGGCTCCGATTACTGGAAGTCCGTCCTGAGGACCCACGCCAAGCCGTCCGGGCCCTGAGCGCCAGCAGCAACGCGACGAACCCGAACGCGCCGGAGGCATCTCCGGTCGTGCCGCAGCCACAGCCCTGGGGCTCTTCCTCCTCCAGGGAGAGCTGGAACGCCAGGCGCGCCTCGTCTCCGTCATCGTCGATGACCCGGGTGATGACGGTGATGAGCCCGTAGCGGTTGGGCCGCCACTCGAAGGTTCCGTCCGCGGAGAGCACGCCATCCGTGCTGAGCAGCTCCCACCGGAGCGGGTCATTCGCCGCCGCCGCGTCCGTGGCGGCGAGCTTCACGCTGAGCGGTTCGCCCTTGTGCGCGATCACCCGGTCCTGGGGCAGGGGCACGGGCCAGGCGTTGTGGACGCGGACGGGGCGCGTGCCCACCCACTGAATCCCCTGGGGGCCAGAGGCGATCACCGTGACGGTGTAGAGGCCATTCTCCGCCCAGCCGTGGCGGGTGGTGGCTCCCTCGGCGGGAGGCGTGCCGTCGCCGAAGTCCCAGGTGTAGGTGAGGGGCGTGGTGGACTCGTCGACGCGGAAGGCGAGCGCCAGGCCTTCCTCCGCCTCGACGACGGACGCCGCCTCACCGGGAGCGAGCACCCACGCGTCCGCGCCGCGCACCCGGAGCCGCAGGGCCGTGGTGGCCTCCTCGGTCTCGGTGGTGGCCGTGAGGCGGACCATGTAGACGCCCGGGGTGGAGAAGGCATGCAGGGGCAGCTCCTCCTCGGAGGTGTTTCCGTCGCCGAAGTCCCACTTCAAGGTGATGGGCGCTCCCGCTTCATCGATGGCGTTGGCGTAGAAGCGCACGGCCTGCCCCTGCTCGGGACGGCGGGAGTCCACGGCGGCGCTGACGGTGAGCGCGCGTCTGGCCACGGTGAGCTGGACCTCGGCGGAGGTGGCTCCCTGGCCGTCGGACACGGAGTAGGTGAAGCGCGTGGTGCCCTCGAAGCCTCGGGGCGGCGTGTAGACGAGATCCGGCGCCGTGCCGGACAGCGTGCCCACCTCGGGGAGGGTGAGGACGGAGAAGGTGAGTTCCCCTCCTTCGGAGTCGCTGCCCGTGAGGTAGATGGGCGAGGGACTGCCCGCGGGAAGGGTGAGCTCCATCGCGCTCGCCACCGGCGGCTCGTTCACGTGCGTGATGTCGAGGGTCACGGTGGCGGGCGCGGAGGTGGCCTGGCCGTCGGAGGCGGTGAAGGTGAAGGAATCCGCGCCGTGGTAGCTGGACTCGGGCGTGTAGACGAGGTCCGGCGCCGTGCCCGAGAGCGTGCCGTGCTCGGGAGCCGCCACCACGGTGAAGCTCAAGCTGTCACCGTCCACATCGGAGCCCGTGAGGGTGAGGGCCTTGGCCGTGCCTCTCGCCGTGGTGAGGGATTGGGCCCACGCCACGGGGGCGTCATTCACGGGCGTGACGGTCAGGGACACCGTCGCGGGAGCGGACCGGGTGTGGCCGTCGAAGACGGTGAAGGTGAAGGAATCCGCGCCGTGGAAGTCGGGAGCGGGCGTGTAGACGAGGTCTGGCGCCGTGCCGGTGAGCGTGCCGTGCTTGGGGCCCTCCGTCACGGTGAAGCTCAAGCTGTCGCCGTCCGGGTCGGAGCCCGTGAGGGTGAGAGCCTTGGTCGTGTCCTCCGCCGTGGTGAGGGACTGGGCCGTTGCCACGGGCGCGTCGTTCGAGGGCGTGACGGTGAGGGACACGGTGGCGGGCGCTGAGGTGGCCTGGCCGTCGGAGACCGTGAAGGTGAATCGGTCGGAGCCCTGGACGTCGGGAGCGGGTGTGTAGACGAGGTCCGGCGCTGTGCCGGTAAGGGTGCCGTGCTCGGGGCCCTCCACCACGGTGAAGCTCAGGCTGTCGCCGTCCACGTCGGAGCCCGTGAGGGTGAGGGCCTTGGGCGTGTCCTCCTCGGTGGTGAGGGATTGCGCCAGGGCGAGGGGCGCATCGTTCACCGGGGTCACGGTGAGAGAGACGGTGGCGGGCGCGGAGGTGGCCTGGCCGTCGGAGGCGGTGAAGGTGAAGGCGTCGGCCCCGTGGAAATCGGGAGCGGGCGTGTAGACGAGGTCCGGCGCCGTGCCCGAGAGCGTGCCGTGACGAGGTCCCGACAGCACGCTGAACTCCAGCGGGTCTCCCTCCACGTCGGAGCCCGTGAGCGTGAGGGCCTTGGCCGTGTCCTCCTCGGTGGTGAGCGACTGGGGCGAAGCCACGGGCCGGTCGTTCACCGGGTAGACGGTGAGGGAGATGGTGGCGGGTGCGGACGAGGCCTGCCCGTCGGAGACCGTGAAGGTGAAGGAGTCGGGTCCGTGGTAGTCCGGCGCGGGCGTATAGGTGAGCGCGGGGGCCGTCCCCGTGAGCGTGCCATGCTCGGGCGTTGTCACCACGGTGAAGCTCAGGCTGTCACCGTCCACGTCGGAGCCCGAGAGCGTGAGGACCTTGGACGTGTCTTCCGCCGTGGTGAGGGCCTGGGCCCACGCCACGGGCGCGTCGTTCACTGGCGTGACGGTGAGGGAGACGGTGGCGGGCTCGGACGAGGCCTGTCCGTCGGAGACGGTGAAGGTGAAGCTGTCGGGCCCGTGGTAGTCGGCGGCGGGCGTGTAGACGAGGTGGGGCGCCGTCCC